>Ga0228536_1000062_pt1 | contig 261093 bp, 221 predicted proteins | sample SJ1Smetagenome_FD_168611 | JGI IMG/M metagenome (GOLD analysis project Ga0228536, IMG submission 168611) | Enriched culture of PCE-dechlorinating microbial communities from Ithaca, New York, USA - SJ1.S | ecosystem: Engineered > Modeled > Simulated communities (microbial... > Unclassified... | reverse complement strand
ATACCGAACCATGATTTTTCTCGCCGTTGGTCGGCTCCACCTTTCCTATCCAGTACCATTCCTCTGCTAACTTTTCACGGTAATAAGCAAAGAGCCCTTTCCGCGGTTTGGTTGACAAAGCATGAGACGGTCTCTAAAATACCTATATTCTTTCGTGCTTGTCGTTTGTTTCGGGCAAGGTTTTCCAGAGTATTGGAGGTTCATCCCAGATGGCCATGATTTTTGAACAGGAATCGCGTACGTTCAGCGAATATCTGCTGATTCCGAATTTGACGACCCGTATTTGCACGCCAGACCGGGTTGATATGACCACGGGTATTGTCAAATACCGCAAGGGTGTGGAACAATGCCCGGTCAGGATCAATGTGCCAGTCACTTCGGCGGTGATGCAGGCTGTCTCGGATTCAGGCCTGGCGATTGCCCTGGCCCGGTCGGGCGGCCTTTCATTTATTTTTGGCTCGCAGTCGGTCGCCAGCCAGGCAGAAATGGTCCGGCGCGTCAAGAAGTACAAGGCAGGTCTGGTCCAGAGCGACAGCAATGTCGGCCCGGACGCGACTTTGTCCGATGTGCTCGCGGTCAAGGCCCGCACCGGTCATTCGACCGTCGCTGTGACTGATGATGGAACCGCCAATGGCCGTCTCGTTGGGATTGTCACCAGCCGCGACTATCGCATGACCCGTACCCCGACCGATACCCCGGTCAGCGCGTTCATGACGCCCCTGGACCACCTCGTGACCGGCAAGGAAGGCATCACCCTGAGTGAAGCCAACGACATCATCTGGGACCACAAGATCAACCAGCTGCCGATCCTCTCGGAGGATGGGCGCATGGTCGGCATGGTTTTCCGCAAGGACTACGACGACCACAAGGAAAATCCGGATGAATTGCTCGATAGCCAAAAACGCCTGATGGTCGGTGCCGGCATCAATACCCGCGACTATGCCGAACGCGTTCCAGCCCTGGTCGAGGCAGGCGCCGATGTCCTGGTCATCGACTCCTCGGACGGATTCTCCGAATACCAGGCGGAGACCCTGCAGTGGATCAAGCAATACAATCCTGAGATCAAAGTTGGCGCCGGCAATGTCGTTGACGAAGAAGGCTTCCGCTACCTGGTCGAAGCGGGTGCCGATTTTATCAAGGTTGGTATCGGCGGCGGTTCGATCTGCATCACCCGCGAACAAAAGGGTATTGGCCGCGGCCAGGCCTCTGCCGTGCTCGAGGTTGCCAAGGCTCGTGACGCCTATTTTTCAGAAACCGGCATCTATGTCCCGATCTGCTCGGACGGCGGCATTGTCTATGACTACCATATGACACTGGCCCTGGCGATGGGCGCTGACTTCATCATGCTCGGCCGTTACTTTGCCCGCTTCGATGAAAGCCCGACCCGCAAGCTGCTGGTCAACGGCTCCTATGTCAAGGAATACTGGGGTGAAGGGTCCAACCGGGCTCGCAACTGGCAGCGCTACGATGACGGCGGCGAGGCCGGCAAGATGGCTTTTGAGGAAGGCGTCGACTCCTATGTCCCTTACGCCGGCAAACTCAAGGACAACCTCGATGTCTCGATGGCCAAGATCCGGGCCACCATGTGCGCCTGTGGCTCCATCTCGATCGAAGAGCTGCAGCAGAAGGCCCGTCTGGTTGTCGTTTCAGCCACCAGCATTGTCGAGGGCGGCGCCCACGATGTCATCCAGAAAGAAAGCGAACGCCACGGCTAAGGCCTGGCTATCGACCCGTCCCCGTCCCCAGGCCTGGCCGCAAAAAAACATGGCCAGCCCTTGACGGACCTGATATAATATTGCTCTGATATGCGAAAGGAGTGTCGCTCATGGTAGAAAAAGTCTTTGAAATGACTTATGACGGCATCAAGAAACTCCAGGATGAACTGGATAACCGGAAAACAAGTGTTGCTGCCGAGATTGCCGAACGTTTGAAAGAAGCCCGTGCCCTCGGTGATCTTTCGGAGAACTCTGAATACGACGACGCCAAGGAAGCCCAGGCCGAAAACGAAGTCCGCATCATGGAGATCGAGGCGATTTTGAAGAACGCCCGCCTGATCGAGGATGACGAGATCAGCCGGACCAAGGTCACCCTCGGTGCCCAGATCACGATCCGTGACGAGGAGACCCGCGAGGAGATGGAATACATTCTCGTCGGTGCCAAGGAAGAAGACATCTTCAGCAACAAGATCTCCAGTGACTCGCCGGTTGGTGCTGCGATCATCGGCAAGAAAAAAGGCCAGGTTGTCGACGTCCATACGCCGGCAGGCATTTTACGCTACAAGATCGTCAAGATCGACAAACCGTCCTGAGCCGCCGGCGGTTCAGGAAGCTGTTTGCCTTATAAAGCAAGCACCGGACCGCGAGAACAAGCGTGCTCGGTGCTTTTCTTTTGCACTTGAAAGGGGTAACGACAGACCATGCAGGAAGATAAGACAACCACCCATACCAATCCGGAGGCCGGACTGCCTTTGACCGAACAGGATATGAATGAGCAAATGCGGGTTCGCCTCGGCAAGCTTAGGGAGCTCGCCGCAGCCGGCAAGGATCCCTTTGAAGAAGTGACTTTCCCGGTCACTTGCCACACCAGCGACATCCTCGGAAACTTTGAAGCGATGGAAGGCCAGGCTGTCACCGTGGCCGGCCGCCTGATGAGCAAACGTGGCATGGGCAAGGTCAGCTTCTGTGACTTGGTCGACCGTCGCGGCCGGATCCAGCTTTTCACCAAAATTGACGAGATCGGCGAAGTAGCCTACGCCGAGTGGCAGAAGCTCGACATCGGCGACCTGGTCGGCATCCATGGCATTGCTTTCCGCACCCAGCGCGGCGAGATCTCTGTCAAGACACAGAGCTATAAGCTGCTGGCCAAGTCCTTGCGCCCGCTGCCGGAAAAATACCACGGCCTCAAGGACATGGACACCCGCTATCGCCAGCGCTACCTCGACCTGATCGTCAATCCGGAGGTCAAGACCAACTTTGAGAAGCGCAGCAAGATCATCCGGACGCTCAGAAGCCAGCTCGACGGCATGGACTTCATTGAGGTCGAGACCCCGATCCTCAACAACATCCCTGGCGGTGCGACGGCCCGTCCCTTCGTTACCCACCACAATGCGCTCGACATCGACCTGTTCCTGCGCATCGCACCGGAATTGTACCTCAAACGCCTGATCGTCGGCGGTTTCGAGCGCGTCTACGAGATTGGCCGTACGTTCCGCAATGAAGGCATGTCGATCAAGCATAATCCGGAATTCACCCTGCTCGAGGTCTACCAGGCCTATACCGATTACAAGGGCATGATGGAACTGACCGAAAAGCTGATCGCTGAATGTGCCCTGGCCGTCAATGGCACGACCCAGGTTGTCTACCAGGGCCAGGACATCGACCTGACACCGCCTTTCCGCCGTTTGACCATGAACGACGCCATCCTCGAATATTCCGGTGTTGATTTCTCGAATATCCTTGACCGCGAAGCGGCCGCCCGCCTGGCCATCGAGCATGACCTGGCCGAATTCAAGCCTGGCATGACCCGTGGCGATATCATGAACCTGTTTTTCGAGACCTACTGCGAAGACAAGCTGATCCAGCCGACCTTCATCATCGACTATCCGCTCGAGATCTCGCCTTTGACCAAGAAAAAGCCTGGCCATCCCGAGCTGACCGAGCGTTTCGAGCTGTTCATCAATGGCCGCGAGCATGCCAATGCCTATTCCGAGCTCAATGACCCGCTCGACCAGCGTGAACGATTTGCCATGCAGCTGGAAAAGCGCGAAGCTGGCGACGAAGAGGCCAACCTGATCGACGAGGATTTTTGCCAGTCGCTGGAATATGGCATGCCGCCGACAGGAGGCCTGGGCATCGGTATCGACCGCCTGGTCATGCTGCTGACCGATTCCTTCTCGATCCGGGACATCCTGTTGTTCCCGACCATGAAACCGATCAAGTGAGCATCGGATGCAACCACAGCCAAGACAGACGACTCCGCAGATGATACCTGAAAAAGATGCTGCTGCCATGACGCAACAGGAAGCTCTGGCCATTCTCGATCTGGGTCCTGGCTCAGACAAGGAGCAGATCGAGAGACGCTATGAGCTTCTGGTCCGGCGCTATCGCCACGCGACAGACCAGACAGCGAGGGACAGCCTGGCCCGGATCAATGCGGCTTATGCGGCCCTGAATCCCCAGCCCACGCCTGTGGCCTGGCAAAGCCAGCCGGGGCAGCGGCTTTTCCTGGGCAAGTCCTGGGCCTACTGGAAAAACTGGTTCTACTATACACGCTGGACACTCCTGGCTGCAGGAGCTGGCCTGGCATTCATGATCTATCTGGTTGCGACCATGGTGATGAACCGCCCGGCCGATTTCAAGATTCTGCTGGTGGGTGAATACAGCCTGGCCGATGAAACAATCTCGCAAGATGACGCCTTTGACCAGTTCGAAGCGTCGGTGGTCGAGGTGCTGCAGCCGCTGGATCCGGATATCAAAAAAGCCAGCCTTGACTGGATCCTGCTTGGGTATGAATCCGATGGCAGCCTGAAAGAAACAGCTGATGTCCAGTTCCAGCAGGCCAACCTGATGAAAGCGCTGGCCCAGCTCAGCTCCGAGGATTTTGACGTCATTCTCCTGAGCCGGGGCGCCTACGCCAATTACGCCGCACAAACAGATTTCACCGATCTGGCACCTCTGCTCGGGTCCTTGTCTGAGCGTCTGCCTGCTGACACTGTAGATCAGTTGCAGGAATTGAAGGTCCATCCGGCAGAATCATCTGAAACGTTTGTGTCCGGCCTCGATGTGACAGCACTGGAGCCACTGGCCCAAGTGCCCCTCAAGGGCGAGCCGCTGGTGGTCACCATCGGGCCGCGGAGCCAGCAGCCGGACCTGGCAATGGCCTGGCTACTGGAGTGGCTGGCGCCCTGACCTGCCATCAACCGATTCGGTCTTCAGGTGTTCTGGTCATCAAGCGAGTTCATGAATGCTGTTCGAGCCTGAGGTCGACCAGCTGGTACAGCGAATCGATTTCCGCTTCTGTCAATTCACGCCACTGTCCGGGTGTCAGCGCTGGATCGAGTACCAGGCTGCCGACGGACTGGCGATGCAGCTGTGTGACGGTCCGTCCAGTGGCTAACATCATCCGTTTGACCTGATGGAATTTCCCCTCGTGGATGGTCAGGCTGGCTTCGTGGCTGGCATGGATTTCGAGCCTGGCTGGCTGGCAATGGAGGCCATCCGGCAGGATCAGGCCGTGCGCAAAAAGCAACGGATCCGCTGCTGTGAAGGCAGCGCCTTCAACGGTCACCTCGTATTTTTTCCAGACTTCCCAATGTGGACTGGCCAGACGATGGCCCAGGGTTCCGTCTGTGGTCAGGATCAGAAGTCCGGTTGTGTCCCGGTCGAGCCGGCCAACAGGAAACAAACCGCGCCGCCAGAGCTGCGCAGGAACGAGGCTGGCGATGGTCGGCAAATGCTTGTCATCCAATGCCGTGACAAGGCCTGCGGGTTTGTAGAGCATGAGATGGATCTGGTGCCGTACCAGGATACACTGGCCATTGACACAGACGTCACCCGTCTGATCTGGCCGGACGTGATAACCCGGATCCCTCACAATCTGCCCGGAAACCGTCACCTGGCCCTTTTTCACCAAGTCACGCACATCTGTCCGTGAGCCCAGGCCAGCATTGGCCAGACAACGATCAAGTCGCATGGATTCCATGTTGTTCACCCCACTTTAGTGTTACAATGGTTGTATCGGTTATTTTTGTCAAGGAGGACCAACCCCATACATGGCAGCAAACATCATCAACCTCGAGAAGGACATGCCAACTGTTGAAGCCGCCTTGATGCGCCTGCGTCTGGAACTGTCGACACTGCGCCGCACTGGAATCACGACCATCAAGATCATCCACGGCTATGGTTCTTCCGGTACCGGTGGCGCCATTCGCACTGCAACCCGCCAGTTTTTGAGCGAACAGCTCAAGGAGGGTAAGATCAAGGCTTATTGTGCGGGTGAGGCTTTCAGCCCGTTTGAAAACTCCGGCCGCAACATTGTCCATCTGGCTCCTTCTTTGCGCAAGGATACCGACTGGGGTACCCGCAACGATGGTGTGACCTTGGTCGTGCTGCGTTGAATGCCCCATCGACCAAAGCCTGTTGGTGGATGGATTTTACATGTTCCTTACATCATCATAATCTATCTCTAAACCCCGGTTGTTATCATCGAAGAAAAGACTTCTAAACCAGATGACGCCGGTGTTTTCATTTCCGGCAGGGAGAATGCCAGCAATGGACCGGAATTCGGCACAAACCATCGTCTCTACCCGCAACCTGGATTTGCATTATGGCAATTTCCAGGCCTTGAAACACATTTCCCTGGATATACCCGAGCGGAGAATCACGGCCCTGATCGGTCCTTCTGGCTGTGGCAAGTCCACTTTCCTGAAAACGATCAACCGGATGAATGACCTGGTGCCCGGCGTCAGCATTACAGGCGAGGTTTTCGTCGACGGTGACAATATCTACTCGCCAGAAGCGGATGTCAACCAGCTGCGCAAGAAAGTCGGCATGGTGTTCCAGAAACCCAATCCATTCCCGATGTCGATCTACGACAACATCGCCTATGGTCCACGTATCCATGGCCTGACCAATCGCCGCGAGCTGGACGAGATTGTCGAGAAAAGTCTCAAAGACGCTGCCCTCTGGAATGAGGTTAAAGACCGGTTGAAAAGAAGTGCACTCGGCTTGTCAGGTGGCCAGCAGCAGCGCCTGTGCATAGCCCGGGCTTTGGCGGTCGAACCGGAGATCGTCCTGATGGATGAGTCGACCAGCGCCCTCGACCCCGCCTCGACCGCAAAAATCGAAGACCTGATGACCGAGTTGAAGGAAACCTACACCATCATCATTGTCACCCATAACATGCAGCAGGCAGCCCGGATCAGTGACCGGACCGCTTTCTTTATGCTGGGTGAGGTGATCGAGTATCATGATACCAACAGCATTTTCAACAACCCACAGAACAAGAAGACAGAAGACTACGTCACCGGCCGGTTTGGCTGATCAGGAGGTATGACAACCCATGGTCCGTATTGAATTTGAAAAAGAATTGTCCAATCTGCATCAGGAAATCATCCGCATGGGCGCCCATGTGGAGCAGTCGATCAACGAAGCTGTCCAGGCTTTGACCGACCTTGACTCTGAGCGGGCTGAGAAGGTCATCGCCAATGATGACGTGATCGACGAGATGGAGCGCCAGATTGATCGCAGCTGTGTCGAAATCATCGCCCGGCAGCAACCGGTGGCCCGAGACCTGCGCGACCTGACTTCGACCTTGAAACTGATCACGGATCTTGAGCGGATCGCCGACCATGCCAGTGATATCAGCGAGCGGATCATCGCGATCAATGCTCTGCCTAACCGGATCGTGATTCCCCATGACATCATCACCATCGCCGATGTGTCCAAGCAGATGCTGCGCGGAGCGCTCGATGCCTATGTCACCCGCAACGAAGTGGCTGCCAGTGAAGTCATCCGGATGGACGACCGGGTCGATGAGCTCTACAGCAAGCTCAAGAAATACCTGATCCACCTGATGTCGGTGGATTCGGAGAATGTCGAACAGCTGGTTGAGCTGCTCATGATCTGCAAATATTTCGAACGGATCTCCGATCATGCCCAGAATGTCGCGGAGTGGGTGCTGTTTTTCATCAAGGGCCGGCACATGAACTACAATGACTGAGGAATTCCCGCGGCCCGTTGTCGTCCTCGTGGAGGATGATGCTGGCATCGCTGAAATGATCGAATTCAATCTGCAGAACGAGGGTTATGCCACCCGCAGCTACTGTGATGGTAAAAGCCTTTTTGCAGATCTCGCCAACATCCAGCCTGTCGCCTTGTTCATTCTCGATCTCATGTTGCCAGACATGGATGGTTTTGAGATTTGTGCCCGCCTGCGCCGGTCTGAGGACATGGACTGGATCCCGATCCTGATGTTGACTGCCAGAAGTGCCGAATCCGATAAGGTGCGCGGCCTGGATGCAGGGGCGGACGACTACCTGACCAAGCCTTTTGGTATCCGGGAATTCCTGGCCCGGGTCCAGAGCCTGATCCGCCGCTACCGGAAGCTCAGCTCACTGCGTGATCCTGAGCAACGTGAGCACCTGGCCGCAGAATCTGAACCGCGTCCCACGGTTGTGACCACGGCTGAACGCATCAGCAGTGGCCCGATTCTGCTCGACGACACCCGCCACCGGGTCTACCGGGACGGGCAAGAGCTGGAGATGACCCATCGCGAGTACGAGCTGCTCAAGTTCCTCATGCTCCACCGGGGTGTGGCCTACAGCCGTGATGACCTGCTCAACTATGTCTGGGGTTATGAATATTCGGGTGAAACACGGACCGTTGATGTCCATATCCGGCAACTGCGGCGTAAAATCGAAGAAGATGACGCCAATCCCCAGTTGATCGAGACGGTGCGCGGACGGGGCTACCGTTTCCGCGAAGACTGAGGTAAGACATGCTCAGAAGGATTTATGTCCTGGTCCTGGCTGTTGTGGTGGTTGCGATTGTCGCATCCGGCGCATCAGCTTTTTTTGTGATCAAATCTTATCACAGCCAGGTCAGCCAGGAATATTTGTACAATGCAGCCCAGTTGATCGAGCAACGCTTGGCCGCTGGTGATGATTTTGACCAGGCTGCCCAGGCCATCAGCAGCGTGTACCAGCGGGACGGTGAGTCGATCCGGGTCACGGTCATCCAGACAGACGGCACCGTTGCCTATGACAATCTCAGTGACAGCACGAAAATGGAGAATCATCTCTACCGGCCGGAAATCCGTGCGGCTTTGCAAAACCAGGGAGTTGGCTTTGCCAGCCGCACCAGTGAAACCATCGGCAAGCAGATGTTGTATCTGGCAACCTATGCCCCGGCGTTGAATCTGGTTGTCCGGACGTCCATTTCCTACGATATTGAGCGGTCAGGATATCTGGGCCTTCTGACGACCCTGCTCATCGTGACGGGACTTTCCATGGTCGCGTTGCTCGTGATCGGCTATCTGGCCCTGCGCCAGATCACACGTCCGCTCGTGGAACTCAAGCAAGCGGCCAACCAAGTCCAGCAAGGCGATTACCAGATCCGCGTCGGATCCCTGCTCGATGACAAGAGTGAATTGACTGATTTGGGCAATGCCTTCAATGCCATGGCCAGGCAACTGTCGCAGACGATCCAGAGCCTGGAGGAACGCAACACCCGCCTCGATGTGATCCTCAATTCCCTGGTGGTTCCGTTGATCGTTGCTGCCCAGTCACATGACGTCATGTTCGTCAACCGGACCGCTCAGGACTTGTTCGATCGTCATCTGGATCCAGACCAGGCGCGTTTCCCGCTGGTCCTGGTGACACACCATGCCCAGACCGAGGCCATGATCGATGACTGCCTCAAGCACAACAGCCCGGTCAGCCGCGAACTGACGATCACCACGGTGCGCGGCCCCCGGGATTTCCAGGTCACAGCGTCACCTATCCGCTACACCAATCAGGACAACGTGATCCTGACCTTTCTGGATATCAGCCAGAGCCGCCTGATGCAGCGCATGCGCAGCGAATTTGTTGCCAATGTCACCCATGAGCTGAAAACACCTCTGACGTCGATCCGCGGTTTTATCGAGACTCTGCGCCACGGAGCGATCGAAAAACCGGACGTGTCCCGCCGCTTCCTCGACATCATCGACATCGAAGCCGAGCGCCTGCACCAGCTGATCAGCGACATTCTGGTCTTGTCCGAGATCGAGGAGCTCAAGGAAGATAAGGAACGGCAGACGTTTGACCTGCATGCCCTGATCGATGATGTGGTTGTCCTGCTCGATGACATCGCCAGCAACCGCAAGATCAGCATGGTGCCAGAGACGGATGAATCCGCCCTGATGGTATCTGCCAATCCGCACCGCATCAAGCAGGTCCTGATCAATCTGGTCGAAAATGCGATCAAGTACAACCGTGAAGGCGGCCGGGTGGAGATCCATACCAGGCGGCTGCCCAATGGCAAGCTTGAGCTCCGGGTCAGCGACACAGGGCCGGGCATCGCGCCGGAACACCAGGAACGGATCTTTGAACGCTTCTACCGGGTCGATACCAGCCGTTCGCGCGAGCTCGGCGGCACCGGCCTGGGCCTGTCCATTGTCAAGCACATTGCCCAGCTCTATGGCGGAACAGCCCGGGTTGAGAGTAAAATTGGCCAGGGGGCGACGTTTATCGTCGAACTAGCGATCTAAAAGCCCGGAGGCCATGATTTTATGACCAGTCCCACTTCATCCCGTTCCCTGCCACCTGTTTGGCAGCAATTTGTCGAGCAGTGCCAGAATTGCCGCCAGTGCAGCCTGGGCCAGACCAGGAAACAGGCCGTCATCTGGCGTGGGGCACTGACAGCCCCCCTGATGTTCATTGGCGAAGGCCCTGGTGCCGAAGAAGATGCGCGCGGTGAACCATTCGTCGGCGCTGCTGGCCGGTTGCTCGACCTCCTACTGACAGCCTATGGTCTGGATGAGTCGGTCTACCATATTGGCAACATCGTCAAGTGCCGTCCACCGGAAAACCGTGTGCCAACCGAAGACGAAGCCAAGGCTTGCAGACCCTTGCTGGCGCGCCAGTTCAATCTGGTCAAGCCCAAGGTCATCGTCCTTCTCGGCGCAACAGCTTACAAGTATTTCACGGGCAGCACCGAGGGTATCAGCAAGGTGCGCGGCCAGTGGATCGAGAAAAACGGCTATCTGATTCTGCCGACGTTCCACCCCGCTTTCATCCTGCGCAACAACCGTGAGCGGATCCGCCTCTGGGAGGATATTGGCCTGGTGCGGGGCAAGCTCGAAGAGCTGGGTTATCTGCCCAATCTCGTCAGCCAGCCCGAGATGCCGACTGCACGCCGCTGAGGGCAGATTCATCCAGTCATCTTCCGGGATGATGGGTGAAAACAGCGATTGTTCAGCTTGTTTTCATCTAACCATCACATGCCTGGTCTATCCTTGTGACATGAAGCAGGAGGTCGTGCATTCATGAGCCGCTTATTGATTGTCGATGACGAAGAGAAAATCCGCCAGTTGCTGCGCAAATATGCGGAATTTGACGGCCACCAGGTCGTGGAAGCGGCGGATGGCATGGCGGCGGTCCGGCTCTGCCGCGAGCAGGATTTCGATGCCATTGTCATGGACGTGATGATGCCCGAGCTGGACGGTTTTTCTGCCTGCCGGGAAATATTCAAATTCAAGCGCATGCCCGTTCTGATGCTGTCAGCCCGGGGCGAAGAGTATGACAAGATCCATGGTTTCGAGCTGGGAATCGATGACTATGTCGTCAAACCGTTCTCGCCCAAAGAGGTCATGCTGCGCCTGGAGGTCCTGATCCGCCGGAACCAGAAGCCGGAAGGCAACTCACTGGAGCACGAGACCCTTGCCTTTGAAGGCCTGACGGTCGATTTTACCGGCCGGATTGTCACGATAGACGGTAAGCCCGTCGACCTGTCGCCCAAAGAGTATGAACTATTGTTTTATCTGGTTCGCAACCGCGGCATCGCCCTGACCCGGGAAAAGCTGATCAGTGAAGTCTGGGGCTATGATTTTTTCGGCGACGACCGGACGCTGGACACCCACATCAAACTGCTGCGCAACAGCCTGGGGGACTATCGCCGGTTCATTGTGACGCTGCGCGGCGTGGGGTACCGCTTTGAAGCCTGACTGGAAAACAATGCATGTGCGACGCCCTGGGATCAAATGGTCCCTGTTTGCCTCGTTCCTGGCTTTTTCCCTGATTCTTGTGGCGCTGCTCTGGACGTTCCAGGTTGTGTTTCTCGACCGGTTCTACCGGGCTGTCAAGACCGCCCAGATCCGCCGGATTGCGGCCACGGTCGCTGAAAACATCAACCACAGTGAGCTCAACACCTTGATTGACCGGATTGCCGAGCAGGGTGACCTGAGTATCCGGATTTTTACAGTGTCAGGCAGTGACCTGGCCTCGATTGAAATCGGCCCGGCCAGCCTGATCAACCACCTGGCCCTGACCGATTTGTTTAGCCTGTACGACAAGACCGTTGCGGCCGGCGGCGAATACCTGGAGTTCTACAACCGGGCTTCATTCGACAACAACCGCTATGATGACCGCAAATTTGTCGGCAATGTCCCGCCTCCCACCGACAACCAGCTGACATCCCTGATCTTTTGCCGCCAGGTGACCCTGGACAATGGCACGTCAGCAGTGATCCTCCTGAACACGATGCTGTCACCCGTAACGGCCACTGTGGATACTCTGCGTATCCAGCTGGTCTATGTTTCGCTGATCCTGATCGCCCTCTCGCTCGGCCTGGCTTTGCTTTTATCGCGCCGGATCGCCCGGCCGATCGTCCAGATCAACGAGCAATCCAAGCAAATGGCAGCGGGGGATTATTCAGTCCGGTTTACTGCCGGGGATTACCGGGAAATCGGCGAATTGGCCGATACGCTCAATCAGACCGTGGTCGAACTGGGCCGTGTCGAAGCCTTGCGCCGCGAACTGATCGCCAATATATCCCATGATTTGCGTACGCCCCTGACCATGATCCGCGGCTACGCCGAAGTCATGCGCGACCTGCCCGGAGAAAACAGTCCGGAAAACGTCCAGGTCATCATTGATGAATCCAACCGCCTGACCAGCCTGGTGAACAGCATCCTCGACTTGTCCAAGCTCCAGTCCGGTGCGAGCCAGTTCGAACCAACCGATTATGACCTGACCGAATCGATCCGTGACATCATCGCCCGGGTCGGTAAACTGACAGAGGCTGAGGGCTACCAGATCGCGTATGCAGCCAATGAGCAGGCTGTGGTCCATGCCGATGCAGCCCGGATCGAGCAGGTCCTGTACAATTTCCTGACCAATGCGATCCATTACGCCGGTCCCGACCATCAGATCGAAGTCCGGCAGACGGTCCGCGCTGGCTGGGTACGGATCGAAGTGGTCGATCATGGCGAGGGCATACCGGAAGACCAGCTGCAACACATCTGGGAACGCTACTACAAATCGGACAAGCTCCATCGCCGCGCTGTCATGGGCAATGGCCTCGGCCTGTCGATCGTCAAGAACATCCTCGAGCAACACGGTGCCCGCTTTGGCGTCGACTCCAGGCCAGGGGAGGGAAGCACCTTCTGGTTCGAGTTGCCTATCTCAGACCTGTAAAGATTCGTCCTCTGTTCACGTGGCCATCACGCAGGGTTGCTAAGCTCAGGTCAATGCTTAACAAAAGCCTCGCAAATCCTGAATCAAGTGGAGCGTGAAACATGAATCCGAAATTGAAAAAGAAATTGATCCTGGACACCATCCTGGCGCTGACGATGCTGGTCGTCATGGTACCAGCCCTGAGCGGTGTTTTCCTGCATGAATGGATCGGGGTCGTCATCGCGGCCGGACTGGTGGTCCACCTGGTATTGAACCGCAAGTGGATCACAGGCGTTTCGAAAAAATTCTTTGGCCCGATGACACTCGAATTGCGCCTGTCCTACCTGATGAACGGGATGCTCGGCCTGGCCATGGGCCTGACTCTGGTCAGCGGCGTCCTGATCTCGCAGTACCTGTTCACGGCCTTGAATGCAGCTGACCTGGCGCTCTGGACGATCATCCATGCGGTGGCCAGCCGCGCCACCCTGGGCATCACCATCGTCCATGTCCTCTTGCACCTGGGCTGGATCAAAAACACTCTGAAACAAGCCCTGCAGCGCCCCGCCTGGCAACCGGTCCGCCAGACTATCGTCCGTACCTTTCTCGGTCTGTTTGCCCTAGGCGCCACCTATGCCGTCATCCAGACCTCGGTGGTCAGCCCGGCCCTGGCGACCGTCACTGACTCAGGCGCTGCCAATGCTGATACGGACGACTCTTCCTCTCCGTCTGCCGTTGAGACTCCGGCCACGGATACAACGCTGCAGGATACAGAGGATGGCAGCTCCGTGATCGATGCGCTGCCTGCTCCTGGCTCAGACCCTGGGTCGACTGTTACCGATGGCCAGGATGCTGCCGAAGCAATCTCTCTGAATGAGTATCTGTCCCGGTTCACTTGCACCGCCTGCGGCCGCCATTGCCTGCTGTCGGCGCCGAAATGTGGCCGGGCCAGAACCCAGATCCAGCGCGCCACGTCTGAGTACAACGATATCTATGGCGCCGAGTGATCAAGCAATGTGATGTGCTGGATACCCATCCTGCCTTGTGCGCCAGATAAAAAATTTTATGCTAAAGTGAAATTACAATTTATTCGCCAGAAAGCAACTTGTAGGAGGCTTGATCAATGAAACGGATTGTCTGTTTTGGTGATTCCAATACATGGGGGCTATGAACCGGCCAGTGGCCAGCGCTTTGCGGAAAATGTCCGCTGGACGGGGGTTCTGGCATCCATGCTTGGACCGGACTTCCGGATCATCGAGGAGGGTCTGAATGCTCGGACGACAGCCTTTGACGATCCGGTCGAAGGATTGCATAAAAATGGCCGCGCCTATTTGCTGCCTTGTCTGGAAAGCCATGCGCCACTTGATCTGGTGATCATCATGCTGGGGACCAATGACCTCAAACAGCGCTTTCGCCTGCCCGCCAGTGATATTGCTGAAGCAGCGGGTTCACTGGTCAAATCGGTTGCCAGTGCCAGCCCGCTCGATGCGATCCATCTCGATGCCCGGGGTCACCAGGCTTTGGGTCAGGCGCTGGCCCAGGAAGTGAAACGGATCCTGGGGGAGTGATCCCTTCTGGATGTTCATTTGAAACTCAAACAGCTTAGCCATTTATGTCATAAAAACCACAACAGAAGTCATATTTGCGCGACCGGAAAACGGTAAACTGGTACCATGCACCAGACTGGGTGAATGGAGATCAGCATGCGTACGTATGACTTTTCGCTTGTTCAGGCGATGTTGGATGACCAGACAATAGAAATCAATCATGGCCTCTCCCTGATTGTTCAATCCGTTCCAGATGAGCCACGAAAGAATTACCCTGACCCACGCTTGATCCAGTCCATCCTTGGGCAGCCGAAAACTGGGAGCCCCTTTGATGCGGCAAACCTGACTGTTGATCACATGCGCCGTTTCATGGGCTCACCCAATCGCAACCTGAACACGGTCGAAATCTACACCGGATTCGAAACGATTGCCGTCGAAGGTCGCACAGTAGGCCTCTGGCGTTATTATCCCCGCAAGCCCTTTGACAAAACGGACCGCCCGGCCCTGGTCTTTTTCCATGGCGGCGGTTTTGTCGGCGGATCACCTTTTGCGGTGGAAAATTTCTGCCGTCTGGTGGCTGAACTGGCTGGCGCGGTTGTTTTCAACATCGACTATGCGCTGGCTCCGGAGCACAAGTTCCCCCAAGGCCTAAAGGACTGCCATGCGGCCGTCTGCCATGTCCATGACCATGCGGCTGACTATGGCATCGATCCGGCCCGAATCACAGTTGGTGGCGACAGTGCCGGGGGCAATTTGTCAGCTGCCTGCTGCCTGCTCGACCGGGCTTCAGACAGTCCTGTCATCCAGGCCCAGTTCCTGATTTATCCGGCTGTCCTGATTGGCACGGCCCGGACACCTGATTTCAAATGGAACCTGTCCGATTTTGATCTTTGTGATGAGTACCGTGCCGTGATCGAACCGATGGTGCTGGGGTTCGCCCCCAAAGAAGACGAGGCACCCGGCTTTGAAGCGCTCTACACCGAGTCCCCCGTAGACTGCCAGAATCCGCTCGCCAGTCCGCTGCTGGCACCAGATTTCAGCGTTTTCCCCAGAACTTTGATCGCGACGGCTGAGTATGACGGATTGCGCGTCCAGGGCGAGCTCTTTGGCCGGTATCTGCAGGCCGCTGGAACTAAGGCAAAGGTGATCCGCTACAAGGGCGTCGGTCACGCCTTCATCGATGTCGTCGGACTGCTGCCGCAGGCGGAGGCCCTGGCCTATGAGATCGCATCTGAATTGAAACACGTGTGACCAGACAAATATGGCACCATTAACCTTGAAACAGAGGAGACTCGACCATGGACCCGTGCTCAGAGAAAATCCTGTCCCAGATGACCCTCGCAGAAAAATGCTCCATGCTCTCCGGCGCCAGGCGGATGAAGGCGACCCTCTCGGCCTGCTGGCCAGTGTGCCAGCAACGTGCTTTCCATCTGGAGCCGGACTGGGCTCCTCCTGGGACCGCGACCTGATCGCCGAGGTCGGCAGCCTGATCGGGGAGGAAGTCCAGGCCCAGGGTGTCTCGGTGGTCCTGGGTCCGGCGTGCAACATCAAGCGCTGCCCAGGAACTGAAGGGCTTTGCCAAGGTTGAACTTCAACCGGGCGAGGGCAAGACAGTCTCCATCCAGCTTGACCGGCGCAGCTTTGCCTATTATGATGTCAAGGCCAAGGACTGGCTGGTTGAGACAGGTCCGGTCGAGATCCGGGTGGGATCTTCCTCACGCGACATCCGTCAGAAAACCACGATCCAGATCCAAGCTGAACGCCTGTCACCGGTGAATTTCAGCTTGAATGGCATAAAATTCGACTTGACGGCTCATCCGGCAGCACCTGCCACCGCCGGTCCATTCTTTGCCCGGATCGGATCATTGTTCCATCTGATCAGCGCGTCCAAAGACGAAGGCCATGCAGAAGACACGGCTGACAGACCGAAGCCGTCAGCGACAACCGATGTGACCGAAACAGCCAGCGCCGCGGATGACTCGTTTACCGTGAAGCTGGCAGAGATGGAAGCCATCTGCCTCTGCGGGCTTTCGTACTGCTTTCGATGGGCCAAGTCCCGGCGCGCTTGCTCCAGACCTTGGCTGAACAGTGCAATGAGGCTATGACTAAAGGATATTCTTGATGATTGAAAAGGTACCAACCCATTCGTATCAGGCTAATGGCCGGGATCCACTGTGGACCCGGCCCTTTGTCTTTCTCATGATGCAGAACCTGCTGTTCTGGGTCGCGATGAACATGTTCACCACCACTATGCCAGGGTATGTCCTGGCGATCGGTGGCACAGCCGCCCAGACAGGCATCCTGGTCGGACTTTTTTCCTACGCAGCCTTGCTGTTCCGGCCAGCCAGCGGTGTCCTGCTCGACCGCTGGGAAAGGCGGAAAGTCCTTCTGGCGGGCACCATCCTGGCGGCGGCGGTCTCATTTGTCTATCCATTTGCGTCTTTCCTGACGGGACTGATGATCCTGAGATTTATCCATGGCCTAGGCTTTTCGGCTTACAGCACGGCTTCGTCAACCATGGCAGCGGACATTGTGCCGGAAAGCCGCATGTCGGAGGGGCTGGGTGTATTTGGCCTGGCCAATACCATCAGTATGGCCATGGGCCCGTCAATCGGCCTGGCCTTGGTCGGATACGGCTACCAGAAGCTCTTTCTGGTCATCGGAGGCCTGATGGTGGTCAGTCTGGTCCTGGTTTTCCGGATCGACGGTTCGGTCAGAAGTCGCTATCAAGAACATCAGGATAAGGCGACCAAGAACCTGCCTGTTGCGGCAAAGGCCGTAAGCCCCAGGCCACAAAGCCTGCTGCTGGTTGTGCGCGGCATGTTGGAAAAGTCGGCACTCCGGCCTTCGATCGTGGCCTTTTTCATGCTGATCTCGGTGGGCTCGATCATGGCTTTCCTGCCCTTGTACGGAAAGGACCGCGGATTTGATAACATCGGGCTGTTTTTCACCGTCTATGCGGGTGCACTGATTCTGGCGCGCTTCATGACCGGTCGCCTGGCTGATGAACATGGCTCCAACATCGTGTTCATCCCGAGCCTGCTGCTGGCCATCGCCTCCACCTTGCTGCTGGCCTTTGCCAGAAATGAGACGACCCTGCTGCTGGCGGCCGTGTTCTATGGTGCCGGTACGGGACTGGCGTTCCCGATCCTGAGTGCCATCTTGATCCGGCTGGCCCCCCCGGACCGGCGCGGAGCTGCCAATGCCACCTTTTTCGCCGCCATCGACATCGCAGTGGGCACCGGCAGCATTGCCATGGGGCTGGTCTCGCAATACTGGGGCTACACTGCTTTTTTCCTGATCGCGACCGTCATTTTCCTGATCAGCCTGGTCTTGTACATCTTGCTGCTGGGCCGCCTGGAAGACAAGACACAGGAACGGATAAGGATCGAATATTGTGAACCGTGTGAATCGAAAACGAAAGACACGCTCAAATAGAACGCGGATCATTGAGAATCAGCGATCCATGTCTGATGAACGCGGAAAATGAGCCGTTCTTAGTCTGAATTGGTTTAACTTAATCAAAAGATTTTCCAGATACATCTATTGAGGATCTGTTCAAATGTTGCCTGAGCTTGGGTGGGATGCCCTTGTTGAGACCCTGTTTCTAAATCAGCAACATTTTTTCTTATGCAGAAGCTTTTCCACACGATCAAAAACTCATCCAAGTAAACAGGGATCCTGTCCGCTTATTCAGGCGCTCAAAGGAATCCGCTTCCATCTTACAATGAATTTGTCCGGTTTCAGACACCCTGCATAGGACAGGGGTTGGTTCCAACCTGAAAATCGGCAAATTTCATCGACTGGTTCATGTATCAACCGGTTGATGAACACATGTATGCAAGATGGAGTATAACAAAATGAGTCTGGATCAAAGGCGTCCTTATCAAGTTTTGGCAGTAGCTGCCGGGATCAATTTCCTGGCTGGATTGCTGTACATTTGGAGTATTGTCAGCAAAGGCTTGATCGAACAATATAACTGGACCAGTAAGCAAGCTTCCCTACCTTATACGATAGCCACGATTTCTTTTGTGATCGCAATGGCGGCGGCTGGACGGTTGCAAGACAAGAAAGGCCCCCGGATTTGTGCGGCGATATCGGCAATCCTGATCGGAACTGGACTGATCCTCTCTAGTCTAACTACAAATCCGAAACTGATACTTGTGACGTTTGGTGTCATCACCGGTGCAGGCATCGGATTCTCCAGCATTGCCACGATGCCACCCGCTTTGAAATGGTTCTCGCCCCAGCGCAAGGGCTTGATCACGGGAGTGGTTGTTGGCGGTATCGCCATAGCCTCCGTGTTCTACTCTCCGCTGATGGATTATCTCATTCGCCAATTTGGCGTTTCCAAGTCTTTCCTGTTCATCGGGGTCGGCGTACTTGTTCTCATGCTCGTTTTATCTCGATTTCTGACCAATCCACCAGCAGGTTTTGTGCCCAAACCTGTGGCTACGCCAATGAACAAGCATTTGTCTTTTTCACAGCCCGTTATTGAAACAACTTGGCAGGAAACCCTGCACATGCCTAAGTTCTATGTTTTATGGCTGATGCTGGGACTTTCATCGGCTGCCGGCCTGATGGTGATCGGTCATGCCGCAGGTATCGCCAAGACTCAAGTTGGCTGGAAAGGCGGATTTATTCTGGTCATCCTGATTGCGGTTTTCAATGCATTGGGCAGACTCGTGGGTGGCCATATCTCCGATATCGTCGGCCGAATTGCGTATCTACGCGGTGTTTTCATCATACTGGCAGTCAATATGCTCATATTCCCGCATTATCAATCGATCCCCTTGCTCTGCCTGGGAGCGTCAATCACGGGAGTCTGCTATGGCAGCATTTTCGCCGTGTTCCCTGCCACCACAGCGGATTACTTCGGCTTGAAACATTTCGGCGCCAACTATGGTCTCGTTTTTACAGCGTGGGGATTTGGCGGTTTTCTGGGTCCGATGACTGCGGCTTCGATACTCGACGCAACGGGCTCGTACAACCTGGCCTACATCATCTTCAGCGCCATTTTAGTCGTTGCGTTCTTTTTGACGCTGACCTTCAAAGCTGAACGTCAAGCGACACAATCCGCGGCAGTTGAGGCATGACTCAGTAGACTGTTAACCACCTGAAGCCTTCTGAAGCTTTTCAAACCAGAAAGGATGTATCGAAATGGTTTTGGATTTTCAATATGACGAGTTGCTGCTTCCGGACCAGACCTTGGCCAATCAAGTGGTCGACGGTGTTAGCTATGGCTATGCCGTGGCCATCCGCTATCCGTCCTACCGGGGAACATTCATCAGCTGCATCGAATCCTTGGAACTTGAGATGGATGGTCAACTTGTCAAGCCCGATGCGATCCGCTTCAGGCTCAATAACAAGGAGTATTTGCTGTCACAGCTCAAAGAGCTGTTCAAGGAGCATTGGTTTGTCCTGGATACCGCTCATCTGGTTGTCATGAATAACACAGGCCTGTCCGCTGGTGAACATCTGGTCAAGATCAGGCTGGTCCACCGCATTCCGTACACGGGCTATTTCGGCCAGTACCTGGTTCTGGAAAGCGTGGCATGCAAGCGCCTGCTTTGTCAAACCTGAGAAAAAGTGAAAGGAAGGGAAAACAAGTGTCCGCACACAACATTCAACTCAGCGCCTCGCTGTATAGCTTGTCCAGCTATTTCGTCAAAGACCTGTTCAGCTTCGAAGATTGCCTCAAAAGCCTGAAAGACAATGGTTTCAAGGGTATCGAGCTGGTTGCGGCCCAGATGGTGCCGGAATACCCGTATCCGTCCGACCGCTGGATCGGTGAGCTGCGCGACTTGCTTGCCAAGTATGAACTCGAGCCGGTCTGCTACAGTGCGTACATCGACTATGGGATCCGTTCCGACCGTGACCTGACAGAACAAGAGATTGTCCAGTTTACGGTCAACGATCTGATCTACGCTAAAAAGGCGGGATTTCCTTTGGTACGCACGCAGCATTCGATTTCCCCGGCGCTCTACGAAAAGATGCTGCCCTATTGCGAAAAGCTGAACATGAAGCTCGCCATCGAAATGCATCATCCGCATCACCCGCATGTGCCAGTCTGGGAGCAGTACCTCGACCTGATGCACCACAAAGGCAAAGGATATCTCGGGGTGGTCCCGGATTTTGGTATTTTCCAGTTGCGCCCGCACCACCTGCTGGTGGAGCGCTTGAAAAAGGCCGGCTTCCGCGCGGAAAAACTGAGCGAAGTGCTCGACATCCATACAGCCAGAGCACCGATCAGTGAAGCGCTTGCGGTGGGTCTGACCGACCTTGAGAAAGAATTCACCGAATCCATTTACGAAAAGTTCAATCCGATTTCTGTGACCGAATTGAAGGACCTGATTCCGGTTTCCCCGTACATGCACGGCAAGTTCTATTACCTGGACAATGATGAGCTCGATCCCTGCGTCCCATACCACCAGATCTTGCCCAAGCTGAAAGAGTACGGCTACCAGGGGCATATTGCCGCCGAATACGAAGGCCATCATTTTGACATGTCGGTGGATGTTCCGGAACAGCTCAACCGCTTTGTCAGATTGTGCAACCGCCACCTCGCCTAAGGACGGAGGAAGAACAGGCATGAACAAGGAAATCAGCAAGGCGCAAGCCTTGGCGCATATCAAGAGCGGGATGACCATCATGAGCAATGGCTTCATGGGCGTGAAAAGCCCGGAATCGATCATCGACGGCCTGATCGAGGCCAATGTGACGGACTTGACCTTGATCTCGACGGACACGGCGATTCCCGGCAAAGCATCCGGCAAATTGATTTCAGCCCGGCGTGTCAAAAAGCTTTATGCGTCGCATATTGGCTTGAATCCGGAAACCGGTGCCCAGATGAACGCGGGCGAACTGGATGTGGAGCTGGTGCCTCAGGGGACCCTGGCCGAACGGATTCGTTGCGGCGGTGCCGGTATCGGGGGCTTTCTGACGCCCACGGGCATTGGCACCGAGGTGGAGGCAGGCAAACAGAAAATGACGGTCAACGGCAAGGATTATCTGCTGGAGCTGCCGCTGCGCGCGGATGTCGCGATTCTGAAAGGTTCTGTGTGCGACCGGGCTGGCAATGTCTTTTACCGGGGCACGACCAAGAATTTCAGCCTGGTGATGGCAATGGCCGCTGATTTTGTCATCGTCGAGGCCGACGAAATCGTCGAGATCGGTGAATTGTCGCCGGAGGTCATCATGACCCCGGGGATTTTCGTCCATGCTGTCGTACAGTCAGATGCTCAATATCGTACGGAGGAAAAGGCCCATGGCTGAGCTCAATGACAAGGATATCATCGCCCGCCGTGTCGCGCGTGAACTCCAAGATGGCGACGTAGTCAACCTGGGTATCGGCTTGCCGACCCTGGTCTCCAATTTCCTGCCGGACCATGTTCACATCATGCTGCATGCTGAAAATGGCATCCTCGGGATGGGGCCCTTATGCCAGCCGGGCGATGAGGACGGCGATGTGATCAATGCCGGCAACCAGTTCGTGCATATTCTCGACGGCGCCTGCTTTTTCGACAGCGCCACGTCCTTTGCGATCATTCGCGGCGGGCATGTGGATGTGACAGTGCTCGGGGCCCTGCAGGTTGACCAGGCTGGCAACATCGCCAGCCACGTCGTCCCCGGTAAAATGGTTCCCGGCATGGGCGGCGCGATGGATCTGGTGGCTGGCGCCCGCAAAGTCATTGTGGCCATGCAGCATACGGCCAAAGGCACCGCTAAAATTTTGAAACAATGCACCTTGCCCCTGACGGGCGTAAACTGCGTCGACCTGATTGTCACTGAAAAAGCGGTGCTGGAAGTATGCCCTGAAGGCTTGCTCCTCAAGGAGCTCCTGCCAGGCACGACACTGGAAGAATTGAAGGCAGTGACCGAAGCTGACTTGGTCATCCCCAGCGATTGGGAAACGGAAGCGAGCTGAACCTGCGGGCGCAGGTTGGAAAAATTTGAAAGTGAGGACAAGAACATGATCAAGCGGACCCAAGAGGAGCTCAAAGCCTACTCGGCGCCAGGCCATTTTGGCATGACTGCCATGCGGATCCACGGCAAAGAGGAAACAGGCGCGGAAAAATTCTGGATGGGACTTTCAACCTTCCTGCCAGGCGGCGGAGCTGAGTATGCCTATGAGGACAACCCGCTGGAGAAGGTCTACTTCATGCTTGAAGGGGAAATGACGATCACCGACAAGGCTGGCACGAAATATGTGATTCACAAGGGTGATTCATTGTCTTTCCAGCCTTTTGAAGGCAGGTCCCTGGTCAATGAGAGCAATGCGCCAGCGGTCATGCTGGTGATTATCAATTATCCCAATTAAGCAAGAGGTGGCGGAAATGGTAACGTCTGAATTTGTCCAGAATTTGTTCAGTATCCAGGGGAAAGTGGCGATCGTGACGGGTGCGACCGGCGCGCTGGGGCATGCGATAGCCTTGGGTTACGGACATGCCGGTGCCAAGGTCCTTTGCACGGCTCGCCATGAAGATAAGCTCAAAGAGCTGGTGGACAGCATGACTCAGGCCGGGATGACCGCTGCCTATTGTGTCGGCGATCCGGCTTCCGAAGACGATGTCCAGCGCATCGTCGAGGCCGCGGTGGCGCAATATGGTGAGGTCAACATCCTGTGCACCTGCCATGGTTACTCCAAGCCCAAATCCATCCTCGAGCAAGAGACTGCCGAATGGCAGCAGATGATGGATGCCAATGTCAAAGGCGTCTATCTGTTCGCCAAATATGCCGGCAAGCAAATGGTTGCCCAAGGCAAACCCGGCAAAATGGTGATCACGTCTTCTGCCCGCAGCAAGCGTGGCATGAAAGGCTACACGGGTTACAGCACGTCCAAGGGTGCTGTTGATCTGCTCGCGCAATCCCTGGCCTGCGATCTGGGTGAATTTGGCATCACGGTCAACACCTTCAATCCGACGGTTTTCCGCAGCGAGCTGACTGAGTGGATGTTCCACAATGACCAGGTCTACCAGAATTTCCTCAAGCGGATCCCGATCGGACGTTTGGGTGAGCCGGAAGATTTTGTCGGCTCCGCCATTTTCCTGGCCAGTGACGCCTCCAATTTCATCACCGCCGCGAACGTTCCAGTGGATGGCGGATACTGGGGTAACTAACAGGATGGCGATCAGGAACCTGGTCATCTACGGCGCTGGTCTGATGGGCAAGGGCATTGCCCTGGCCCTGTCCGTCCTCGATTGCCAGATCACCTTGTATGATCTGGTCCAGACCGATGTAACCACTTGGCTCAATGAGAATTTCCGTCCGTTCATGGAACATGGCATCCTCACGGAACAAGAGGTCCGCACGCGCATCGGGAGAATCGGTTTCACGACCGATCCGCAGGACGATCGCATCCGGAATGCGGACCTGGTCATCGAATGTGTCTTTGAAGACATGGCGCTGAAACAGAAAACATTCCATGACCTGGAATCGGTCTGCCGCCCTGACGCCTTGCTGTGCACCAACACATCCGTCATGAGTCCGACGGAAATCGGCAGAGATCTGCAGCACCCTGAGCGGTTCGTCGGCACACATTTCTGGAATCCGCCTTATCTGGTTCCCCTGGTGGAAGTGGTCAAGACCGAGCGTTCATCTGCAGAAACCGCACAAGCCGTGATCGATGTGCTCAACCAGGCCGGCAAAACAGCTGTCCTGTGCCAGAAGGATGTACCGGGCTTCATCGCCAACCGGATGCAGCACGCGCTGTGGCGAGAGGCGATCGACATCGTCGAACAGGGCATTGCCGATGCCAGGACCGTCGACCTGGCGGTGAAAAACAGTTTCGGCTTGAGACTGCCGCAGCTACCGCCGTTGGAAAACGCTGACATGGTCGGGCTGGACCTGACCTTCAACATCCACCAGTATTTGCTGCCCCACCTCGCAAACTCTGGGCAACCTTCGCAACTTCTGGAGACCGCGCGGCAGCAAGGCCATCTTGGCTACAAGACCGGCAAGGGCTTCCATGTCCGGACTCCCGAAGAGATCATGAGGCAGAAACAAGACCTCAATGAATACCTGATCCAGATGCTCTACAAAAAAAATCCATCCAATTAATCCCAGGAGGATAAGAACATGGGAAAAAAAGTACTCGTAGACCTCACTCACCCTTTCAGCGCCGATATGCCGGTCTGGCCTTATTTTGCCAAGCCGAAAATCGATACCATGCACAATCTGTCCAAGGGCGGGGTGCTGACACAGAAAATTGAAGTCGTCATGCATTGCGGCACCCACGCAGACTCGCCACGCCACGTGATGGAACGTGAATTCAATGGCCAGCGCGCCCGCTACACCCATGAACTGCCCTTGGACGCCTACTATGGCGACGCCATTTGCCTGGATGTGCGTGTGGGTGACTGGCAGCTGATCACCGCCAAGGACCTGGAAGACGCTTGCGAACGCGCCGCAATCAAACCGGAGGAGCTCAAGGGCATGGTTCTGGTTCTGCGGACTGGCATGCATCTGAAATGGGACGACAGCAAGGACTATTACCACTACTCCTGTGGCTGCGGCCGTGAAGCTGGCGAATGGTTTGCCAAGTACCAGCCCAAATGCGTCGCCATGGACCAGCAAGCCCTCGACCACCCCCTGCACACTTCGATAGGCCAGAACGGCACCAACATGAACCTCCTTGGCAATTCCGCGCGGCCGGTGTCGGAAGAATTCATCGAGAAATATGGCATCGAAGCTTACGCGGAGTTCCACAAAGCGACTTTCATCGCCGTACACGGCCAGGAAAAATACGACGAAGCCTACGGGAGGCTCGAGGCGATCGGCCAGCCGGGCACCTGGGAACCTTGCCACAAACTGATGATGGGCAACGGCATTGTCGGAGTCGAAAACATCGGCGGTGATCTGGAGAAAGTCGTCAACAAGCGTTTCAAATTCATGGCCTTCCCGCTCCGCTGGTTCCTGGGCGATGGCTCGATGGTCCGCTGCGTCGCCGAGATCGATGAAGATGACCTGAATCCCGTGCCGGACCGGACCTATCCCTATGGCGGATTTTGATTCAAGAGCCGGCGCGTTTGCCGGCAAACGGGAGTAGCACAACATGAGAGAAGTCGTGATCGTCAGTGCGGTCCGCACTCCGATTGGCAGCTTTGGCGGCACCTTGGCCGGCTTTTCGGCCGTTGAACTGGGCCGGATCGCTGCCGAGGAGGCCATCCGCAGAGCCGGAATTGAAACCAATGCAATCGATGAAGTCATCATCGGCAATGTCTTGTCGGCAGGCCTGGGCCAGAACGTTGCCAGGCAAGTGGCCGTTCAAACCGGCTTGCCCCTCGAATCGCCAGCCCTGACCATCAATATGGTCTGCGGGTCGGGCCTTAAGGCTATCGCGCTGGCGGCCCAGAGCATCCAGAATGGCGAGTCCGAAACCGTGCTGTGCGGTGGAACCGAAAGCATGAGCAACGCGCCCTATGTGCTCAGGAAAGCGCGCTGGGGCCTGAAGATGGGACATGAGTCGCTGGTCGACACCATGATCCAGGATGGCCTCTGGGATGCGTTCAATGATTACCACATGGGCGTGACGGCGGAAAACATCGCCCAGCAATGGGGAATCAGCCGCCAGGAACAAGACCAGTTTGCCCTGCGCAGCCAGAACAAGGCCGAACATGCGATCCAGAATGGCCGTTTCAACGATGAGATCGTTCCAGTGCCGATTCCGCAGCGCAAAGGCGACCCCATTCGTTTCGCGACGGATGAATACCCAAAGCCCGGAACCACCCTCGACATCCTGGCCAAGCTCAGGCCAGCCTTCAAGCCGGACGGGTCCGTGACGGCTGGTAACGCCTCAGGCCTCAACGATGGCGCGGCCATGCTGGTCCTGATGTCGGCCGACAAAGCCAAGTCCCTGGGTCTTGCGCCATTGGCCCGGATCCTTGCCACCGCATCAGCTGGTGTCGATCCGTCCATCATGGGCTACGGCCCGGTTCCGGCCAGCCAGAAAGCTCTCGCGAAGGCCGGCCTGGCCATCGGCCAGATCGACCTGGTGGAGGCCAATGAAGCCTTTGCCGTGCAAAGCCTGGCTGTGAGCAAAGATCTGGGACTCGACCTGGACAAGGTCAATGTCAATGGTGGCGCGATCGCGCTCGGACATCCCATTGGCGCATCCGGCGCCCGGATCTCAGTCAGTTTGCTGCACGAGCTGAAAAAGCGCCAGGCGAAATACGGCCTGGCAACCTTGTGCATCGGCGGCGGCATGGGCACAGCCCTGATCATCGAAAACATCATGAATGGATCGCTTTGAGTAGGCGGTCCGCAAAAAGAGGGAAACAGATATGTCAGATTTAAAGAACAAGGTCATCCTGACCGTGGCGCCGACTGGCGCCTGGCCGTCCAAGAAGGACTGCCCGGCGATCCCGCTGCAGCCAGACGAAATCGCCCGCGAAGTCTATGCCTGCTGGCAAGCAGGGGCGTCGGTGGCACATATCCATGTCCGCGATGATGAAGACAAGTCTTCGATGAGTTTTGAAAAATTCAAGGAGGCCGTCGAACGGATCCGCGCGACCGACAGCGACATCGTCATCAACCTGACCACATCGGGGCAGCTCGGCCTGGCGGACGAAGCCCGCATGCGCCATCTGATCGCCTTGAAGCCGGACATGGCATCATATGATTGCGGTTCGATGAACTGGATGCACAGCACTGTCTTTGAAAACAGTCCGGTCTTCCTGGAAAAGCTCGGCATCTGCATGCAGGACAACGGAGTCAAGCCCGAGATCGAGATCTTTGACGCCGGCATGGTCTACAATGCGCTGCACTATCTGAAAAAGGGCGTTCTCAAGGCACCGCTTCATTTCCAGTTTGTCCTTGGGGCGCCGGGGGGCATGGATGCCACGGTGGAAAACCTGGTCTTCCTCAAAAGCCTGATCCCGGCTGATGCCACCTGGGGTGCCCTTGGCATCGGAAAGGGCCATCTGCCAGTCCTTTTCGCGACCTTGGCGCTGGGTGGCCATGTGCGCGTCGGCATGGAAGATAACGTCTATTACGCCAAAGGCATCCTGGCCAACAGCAATGTCGAGTTTGTCGAACGTGTCAAACGGATCGTCAAGGAGTTCGGCAAAGAAATTGCCACACCGGAAGAAGCCAGGGCCATCCTGGGCATCGCCCGTTGACCTGGCATCGCCCATGAATGGACATGTTTCTATTTGGGAAACAAAAACCCTGTTCTTGAGACGGATAACGGTCGTGAGAAAACATCAGGCCCGAACAGGGTTTGATTTCGATTTGCGGCAGCACGAAAAGGGAACCGTGATTTTATAATGAGGTAAAAGCCGCGCCAGCACATGCGGCGATGTCAACCTTCAGTGACTAGGAGAAGCAAATGTCTGAACTTCAGAGACAAATCAAGCAAGTGGAAATGTGTGGCGAGCAGGTGGATGTTGTCTTTACCGAGATGATCCGGCCAACGTCCAAGGAAGACCTCGAACAAATGGATCCCGAAACCCGGATGAACCATAAATATCTGTCCCCGTTCAATCCCTCGACCTATGTTGCTGAAGACGGCATTGAATGCATGCAGGATGTGCTGGTCACGATGCGCGACGGCATCAAGATCTGTGTCGACATCTACAAGCCGATTGGGGCAGGCCCCGTCCCGCTGATCGTTTCCTGGAGCTTTTATGGCAAACGGCCATTTGACGGCCAGAGTGAATGGCAGATCATGGGTGTGCCGCCCGGAACCGTCTCCAACATGTCGAAATTCGAAAGCGCTGACCCGGGCTACTGGTGCCGGCGCGGCTTTGCGGTGGCCAATGTGGATCCCCGCGGCATTGGCCATTCGGAAGGCGACTACATTCTCTTTGGCACCCAGGATGGCCGCGATGGCTATGACTTCATCGAATGGGCAGCCGAACAATCCTGGTGCAATGGCCGTGTCGCGCTTTCGGGCAATTCCTGCGTGGCCATGACCCAGTGGCGCATTGCCTCGCAGTGTCCGCCGCACCTGGCTTGCATCGCGCCCTGGGAGGGGACCAGCGACATGTACCGCGAATCGCTCTATGAGGGCGGGATCCCGGCGCACGCGTTTGTTTCCATGGTTTTGCGTGACGCGGTCGGCCCCAATTACGTCGACAACATGGTGTTGAACGCCAAGAAATACCCTTTCATCAACTCGCCTTACTGGAAAGATAAGGACCCGGATTGGAATGCCATCAAAATCCCTGTTTACGTGACGGCTTGCTGGAACCATTTCCATCTGCGCGGCTCGATCAATGGCTTCAGAAAGCTCAAAACCGCCAAGAAATGGCTGCGCGCGCACCGCGACTTCGAATGGCCTGACGCCTATGGCAACAAATATCTGTCCGAATTGGAGCTGTTCTTCAACCGCTACCTCAAGCTCGAACGCAATGGGTGGGAATTGACCCCCCGTGTCCGCGTCGAGGTGCAGGACGCTTTTGACTATGATTACCAGACCGAACGGCCGGAGGACAGCTTCCCGCTGAAGCGCACCCGGTATGAAAAACTATACCTGGATGCGGCCACCCGGGCCATGCAGCTAGAACCGGTTGCCAACGAAAGCCAGGTCGCTTATGAAGGGGCCACGGAAGAAGTCTGCTTTGACCATCGCTTCACCGAAGAGACTGAGCTGACGGGATTCCTGAAGCTGCGCCTGTGGGTGGAAGCAGACGGCCACGATGACATGGACCTGTTCATCAATATCCAGAAACTGAGCACCACCGGCGAATGGCTGCCGATCACCATCTTTGGTGAACCGCACCCGGGCGCCTGGGGCAAGATGCGCGTCTCCCGCAGAAAACTCGATCCGAAGCTTTCGACTGACTTCCAACCGGTCCAGGCGCATACTTGCGACGAAAAGCTGCAGCCTGGCGAAGTGGTGCCGGTCGACATCGAAATCTGGCCGACCAGCCGCATCTGGCACAAGGGCCAGCAAATCCGCGTCCAGATCGCCGGCCGCTACATCCGTGAAGACTGGTTCGAGCCGCTGCAGTGGGAATCCGACAACAAAGGCCGTCACATCATCCATACCGGCGGCCAATACGACTCCTTCCTGCAAATTCCCGTCATCCCGCCCAAGTACCAGGATGGCGACTACATCTACCGCTGACTTTACACTGATTGAAAGAGGGTACAGGACATGAAAACGTTTGAATCCGAAATTGTCGTCATCGCAGCTGGGCCTTCCGGCCTTTGCGCGGCTGTCCAGGCTGCTGAAAACGGCGCGAATGTCATGGTGCTGGAAAAAGCGGCCACCGTCGGCGGCGCGGCCAACATGGGCATGGGTCCCCTGGGCATCGGCACCAAGCACCAGAAACGCCAGATGATCGACCTCAGTGTCGAAAAAGCCTTCAACATGTTCATGGAATACACGCATTACATGGTTGATGCCCGCCTGGTCAAACGCTATTTTGCCCAGTCCGCCGAAACCATCGAATGGCTCGAGGACCTGGGTGTCGAGTTTGAAGGCGCATTCAAGTACTTCCCTAAATCCGAGGCCACCTGGCATATCGTCAAGACGGACCAGGCCATCGGCCCCCGCGCCGCGTCTTTCATGATCAAGGCGCTGTATGCCCGGGCACTCGAACTGGGTGTCACCTTCATGACCGAAACGCCAGCCAGGAAGATCCTCATGGATGGTGGCAAAGTCTCCGGCGTGCTGGCGGTTGACAAGGATGGCCATGACATCCAGATCACGTGCAAGGCCGCGATTGTCTGCACCGGTGGCGCCGGCGCCAACAAGGAACTAATCAAGCAGGAGACTGGCTTCACCCAGGGTGTCGACATGTTCAACTTCGCCATCCCCGGCCTGCTGGGCGACGGAATGAAAATGGCCTGGGAAGCCGGCGCCGGGAAAACCCCCGTGCGCATTGAAATGGCCGCCCACGTCTCTGGCGCCGATGAATTGCCGCAGGGCATTTCCAATGTCTTTTCGCAGCCGAATCTGCTTGTCAACAAGCTGGGCAAGCGTGTGATGAACGAAGACCACATGCAAAACGCCACCTATTTGTCGAATGTCGTCACCCACCAGAAGGACCGTGTCTGTTTCAGCATCGTGGATACATCCATCGTCAAATACTACATCCGCAATGGTGTCGACAATGTGAGCCTGGTCCGCACCAACACGGATGTCTCCGATTTCTACGAGGGTATCAAGATTGCCCAGGAAAATGAGTCTCCGGATTTCATCGTCGCCAACACGATTGAAGAACTGGCGGAAAAGGCGGGGATTCCTGTGGACACCCTGGTCGATACCGTCGATGCCTACAATGACTGCTGCGACAGTGTCGATGATGAATTCTTCAAGGAAAAGAGATACCTGAGGCCGCTGCTGAAAGCGCCTTTCTACGCGGCCAAAATCCAGCCAGGCGGTTACGGCACGGTCGGCGGCGTCAAGGTCAACGAGAATTGCGAAGCCATCACGGAAGATTTTGCCACGATCCCCGGACTATACTGTGCCGGGACAGACGCCTGCAACATCTACGATGACAGCTACATGTTCCTTTTGCCGGGCAATTCGATGGGCTTTGCGGTCAATACGGGACGGATCGCCGGCATGAGCGCGGCCGAATACGTCGGCGCCTGATCGAAAGGCGCAGCAATCTGCCTAAAACCTGAAGAATGGGATAAGAACATGGTCACGATCACAATCAATGGAACTGCCTTGCAGGTTCCCGAAACCAAGAATGTCCTGGACTGCGCACTGGATGCCGGCATTTACGTGCCGCACCTGTGCCACCATCCGAATCTGTCGGCTGTGGGATCCTGCCGGATGTGCATCGTGGAGGTGGCTGGCGAAGACGAAGTCGTCACTTCCTGCACGCTCAAACCGTACGAAGGTCTTGTCGTGAAAACAGACAGCGACAGGATCCGCTCACTGCGGAACCTGGCTTTGGAACTTCTTCTGGCTGGACACCCGGAAGAATGTTCGACTTGCCCCAAATACGGCTGCTGCGAGCTGCAGTCCCTGATCCAGTACATCGGTGCCAATCCGGCGCGTCTCAAGCATCGTTCCAAAGGAATGAAAGTCGAAGAGAACCATCCCTTGATCGTGCATGACATGAACCGCTGTGTATTGTGCGGCCGCTGTGTGCGTGCCTGCGACGAGCTGCGCGGCGTGAAGATCCTGCATTTCAAGAAAAAGGACCATGAAAGCTACATTGGCACCCTGCACGCCAAGCTGCTGCAAGATTCGGACTGCCGTTTCTGCACTGCCTGTGTCGAGGTCTGCCCGACTGGGGCCATCCGTGACAAGCATCCGATGATCGAAGCGAACAAAAAGCGCGAAGATGTCATTGTGCCTTGCCGTTACGCCTGTCCAGCCCATACCAATATCCCCCAATACCTGCGCTATGTTGCCGATGAGAAATACGACGAAGCCGTGGCCGTCATCCGGGAAAAAATTCCGTTCCCCAAGATTCTCGGCTACATTTGCAACCATGCCTGTGAGCTGGACTGCAAACGCAACGAAATTGGCAAGCCGCTTGCGATCCGCAACATGAAACGTTACGCGACTGAACACGAAACCGGCAAATACTGGCGGGGAAAGGGCAAGCAATTGCCCGACAGCCACAAAAAGGTCTGTGTGGTCGGCGGCGGACCTGCGGGGATGACCGCGGCTTATTACCTGCGCAAGCAGGGGCACGACGTCACGCTCAAGGAAGCCTTGCCGGAGATCGGCGGCATGACCCGCTTCGGGATTCCCGAATACCGCTTGCCCAGTGAAATTGTTGCTGAGGAAGCTGCCATTCTCAGGGAGGCTGGGATTCTGATCGAGACCAGCACGCGGGTGGAGAATCCCGGCGATCTGCTGGGATCCTTTGATGCCGTCCTGATGGCGATCGGCACCCATCGCGGCGTCCGTCTGCCCATTGAGGGCAATATGCTGCCCGGCGTGTTGCTGAATGTCGACTTCCTGCGCCAGGCCAGACTAGGACAGCCGACCGGCATGGGTGAGAAAGTCCTGGTCCTGGGCGGCGGCAATGTCGCCTTCGACTGCGCCCGGACAGCTCGGCGCCTGGGGGCGAAATCGGTCCATCTGGCCTGTCTGGAAGACCGGAAAACCATGCCTGCCGATGAAGAGGAAATCCATCAGGCCACGGAGGAAGGGATCGTCATCCACCCGGGCATGACTTTCGAAGGCATCACCGGGGAAGAAGCGGTGACCGGAGCCCGTTTCATGGAGGTGGAGTCCTTCAGCTTTGACGAGAATCGCCGCGCCATCATCAAAAAGCGCGAGGGCTCTGCCTGGCAGCTGGAAGCCGATACGGTGATCTTTGCAGTCGGCCAGATTCCCGAAATCAGTGAAGCTGCTGGGCTTGCCCTGGGTCGCGGCAACCGGATCGTTGTGTCCGGCACCTCGACCGCAACCGGACTCAAGGGGGTCTTTGCCGCAGGCGACGCCATCTATGGGACGGCGTCTGTGATCCAGGCCGTCGCGTCCGGCCGGACTGCCGCATCGGAGATTGACTTGTTCCTCGGTGGTAATGGTGACATCACTGAAATCCTGGCGCCCGTCGAAATGGCCAATCCCAGGATTGGTTGTGTGGAAGGATTTGCCTATCTCGAACGAGCGGGAGAAGATCTGCTGACTCCCGGGCAGCGTTCTGACAATTTCAATCTGGTCAACCAGGGCATCTGCCCTTCCGACGCCTTGGCCGAAGCAAGCCGCTGCCTGCAATGTGATTTACGGATGCAGCTGGGCAGACCTCGATTGTGGAACGATTTTCATGAAGAGACCGGAGGTGTTGCCGTATCAAACCTTTAAGTGAATCAGGAATTTTTGACTCGGCTGCCTTCCTGCAGCAAGTCGAAGCCATCGGTGTCCGTGAATACGGCGTGAATCACGACCAGATCGCCGCGCGCTGGAAACGACTGATGACCGCTGCGAAGATTCAGGACCAGCCTTTGCGCCTGGTCGTCGCCATCGACAACAGTGATACAGACCGCGTGTTTTTGCAGCTGCTGCAGACCAGCGCCCTGGATGTCCTTAGCGGCATGCAGGCTACCGCATCCGCCATCGGCGCCTGCGAATCCATCCTTTTTCTGCCCCTGGCTGCCGCGGATTTGGCCGATCAACTGGCTAACACCGCTGAGGCCATGAACATCCGCCTGGTCCGGGAAGATTTCTGCGACCGGTTCGACTATCCCGGCGCGGCGTTCCATCATGTGGCGACCATGGCCGTCCTTTCTGCGGTGGCTTCCGGCACATATCAGGCTGGCACCTATGTCGCAGTCAAGGCCAATGGCGCCACCAGTCCGCTGGCCTGGGTCCCGTTTGGCACGAAAATTGCGGATCTGCCGGGCCTTTCACCAGATGATTGCAAAGTTCTGGCCATCGGATCCAATATCTGGGGAAAAGACGGTTTTGACCAGGTGATTGACCAGGACCTCAACCTGGGTCATGGTGTCGTCACCCAATACGGCCCTGCCACTTGCGTGGTGGACGCATCCGAAAAACAACTGGCGGTCTCGCTGGATGCAAGCTGCGGGAAATGCACCTTTTGCCGGGAAGGCCTGCTGCAATTGCATGGGTTTGTCCGCGACATCAGCAAAGGAAAAGGCAAAGTTGACCTGCTGCCGCTGATCCATGAAATCGGTGAGGCCATGCCTGCCGGCAGCCTATGCAGTGTTGGCCAGACCGGTGCCTCCTTCCTCATGGGCACCCTGGCCCAATTCCCGCAGGAATACGAAGACCACATCCGCAAAAAGAAGTGCCCGGCCGGGGTTTGCACCGCATTCATCCCGATCTACATCGATCCAGAAACCTGCACCGGTTGTGGCGACTGCATCGATGTCTGCCCGGTGGACTGCATCGAGGGCAAGGCAGGGTATATCCACATGATCGACGACCTGGACTGCACCAAATGCGGCAAGTGTATGGAAGTGTGCGAAGAGCAGGCCGTGATCCGGGGGGCAGGGCGACTGCCGCCTTTGCCCGATCGCCTGACACGCGTCGGCAAATTCAAAAAGCGCTGAGCCAAGACTGGCCATCAGGCTTGCTTGAACGAGATTATAAAAACCGCGGTCGCAGCTGGCCGCGCAAGGAGGACCTATGAGAGAAGAAATCCTGGCCAAGATTATCGAGCGCGCCGCACCCATTTTCGGTGTGGATCCGGCATCGATCGACGAAAGCACGACCTTTGCATCCTGTAATGCCAAATCCGTCCACATCTCGCAGATCACAACTTTCCTTGAGAACGAATATGACATCGAGGTGCCTTTCATGGGCTTCAGGCGCCAGAAAACCTTCGGTGAAGCCGCCAATTTTGTCCTTGAACAAATCGAAGGCTGACCATCAGGCTTGGACAGCCTGGCTGGACTTATCAAGCCAACGGAGACTCGCATGGTGATGGGAATCGGCGTCGACATCGTCAAAATGACACAGCTGGCGACCGCGTATCTTGATCCGGACGATCCGTTTTGCCGGCGTACCTTTGCGCCCGGCGAATTGGCCGAGGCCCAGCTGCGGGATCACGCGCTTGCTTTCTACGCGACCCGGTTCGCAGCCAAAGAGGCTGTGTTCAAGGCGCTGAACTGGTCCAGCGCACCCATTTCGCTGTGCGACATTGAAATCCAAAACGATGCGGCAGGCCAGCCTCAGGTGATCCTGCATGATGAGGTGAAAGTCCATGCTGACCGGCAGGGCATCACCCGTGTCCAGGTATCCTTGTCCTACGATACGGATTACGCCATCGCCTTTGCCATTGTACAGTCGGATTGAGGCACAATCTGACTCAAACCAAGCAAGCAGGAGCTATCGCATGAATAACATGATCCAGGAATTAATGGAACGCGCCAAGCAGAATCCCCAGAAGATCGCCTTCCCTGAGTCGGGCAACGTCGACATCCTGAAATGTGCAGAACAATCGGTCCTCCAGCGGATCGCCAAGCCTCTCCTCATCGGGAGCCCCACAGAAATCCAGGCGCTCTCTGAGCAGCAGGGGATCTGCACCGATGGTTTCGATTTTTTCGACAACACCGATGAATCGGCTCGAGCCGGTCTTGCTGTCGCTTACACCAGCCAATTCGACGATATGACAGAAAAGAGTGTCCTGCGCAAAGCCAAGGATCCGGTCAATTGCGCGATGATGCTCCTTCGGATCGGTCGCGCCGATGGCGTGGCAGCTGGCAAGGATTATTCGACAGGCGAGGTGCTGATCTCAGCCCAGACAATCGTCGGCCTGCAGCCGGGCGTCGAGAGCGTTTCCTCGATCGGGATCGCGGACATTCCGGACTTTTCGGGTCCGCAGGGGCCATTCCTGGGCCTGGCGGACTGTGCGATCAATGCGTGGCCAGACGCAAAGGAACTGGCAGGAATCGCGATCGCCTCAGCGGATACGGTCCGGACCCTTTTGAACTGGGAACCCCGCGTGGCCATGCTGGCCTTTTCGACCTGCGGCAGTGCCGAACACGAATCGATCGACACCATTCGCCAAGCCATCGAGCTCGTCCGCCAGTCCCGGCCTGACATCGCCATCGATGGAGAATTCCAGCTGGATTCGGCCATTTTGCCCAAGGTGGCCGCCAAGAAAGTCGCCCGGGAGAGCCAGGTGGCCGGCCGTGCCAATGTGCTGGTTTTCCCCAATCTGCATGCCGGAAACATCGGCGTCAAGATGATCCAGATCTTTGGCAAGGCCAATGCCTACGGCCCAGTCCTGCAAGGTTTCGCCAAGCCGGTCTGTGATTTCTCCAGAGGTGCCCCGGTGCAGGAAATGCTTGGTAACGTGGCCATGCTGGTCATCCGGGCTGCCAGCGGAAAATAAGGCCTGCAAACGACACTTGGGAGGAAACATGAAGATTTTTGCCATCAATCCTGGCTCAACATCGACCAAGATCGCGTTGTTTGACCGTCAGCAGACGGTCTTCAGCAAAAATGTCGCGCACGATGCGGCAGATCTTTCCCGGTTTGACTCGATTTCAGCCCAGCTGCCCTACCGCCTGGAGATGATCCAGCAGCTGCTTGAAAAGGACAGCATCAGCCTGGAAGGGACGGATGCCTTCGTCGGGCGCGGGGGCGGCTTGCTGCCTCTCGAAGGCGGAACCTATGAGATCGATGCATTGCTGCTTTCACACGCAACCTTGGGGGCCAATGGCATCGCCCATCCCGCCCAGCTGGGACCACAACTGGCCAGTGAATTCCAGAAGGTCTACGGCGGCCGGGCCCTGGTCGTCAACCCACCGGACGTTGATGAATTGCACGATCTAGCCCGGATGACCGGTATTGCCGGTGTTTACCGCACGGTACATCTCCATGCCCTGAATCTCAAGGAAACCGCGATCCGCCATGCTGACAGCCTGGGGAAAAACTACGCCGATGGCAATTACGTGGTTTGCCACATCGGCGGGGGTATTTCGGTCTCCGCGCATCGCCAGGGCCGCATGATCGATGGCAATGACATCGTAGGCGGAGAGGGCCCGATGGCGCCCACCCGTTGCGGTGCTGTCCCGGTGGCGGCCCTGCTGCAATACTGCGAGGGCAAGTCATCCCGGGAGGTCAAGGCACTGTGCACCCGCACGGGCGGCTTTGTCAGCCACCTGGGGACCTCGGATGCGCTGGAAGTGATTCAGCGCGCCCATGACGGCGACAAATATGCGGATCTGGTCTGGAAGACGATGATCTACCAGATCACTAAAGAGATCGGTGCGATGGCTTGTGTCCTCAAGGGCCAGGTCGATGGCATCCTGCTCGGCGGCGGCATGGTCCACAGTCAAGAGCTCGTCGCCGAAATTACAGCGGCCTGTGCCTGGATCGCCCCTGTGTCCGCCTATCCCGGTGAGTTCGAGATGGAGGCGATGGCTTCAGGGGCCGAACGTGTCTTGAAAGGCCAGGAAATCGTCAAGCACTATTCGGGAGAACCGATCTGGACAGGGTTTGATTTCATCGCAACTTAATCCCGTACAACAAACACAGACTAAAAGCCAGTCCACAATGACACCGATACAAGAGGAGGATTTTATGAAGGTTCTGGGTATTTCATTTGGCCGGCCAATGAAAAATGGCGAGCTTCTGGTCAAGCATGCCTTGATGGCTGCACAGGAAGCGGGAGCCGGGGTCAAGTACATCAATACGCTGAAAATGGACATCCGGCATTGCACGGGGTGTGGTGCCTGCAGCCGTGGCAGAGAAAACGGCAAGCAGATCCGCTGCATCATCAAGGACGATTATTCGATCCTGGAAGAAGCGGTGTTGGACGCGGATGCGATCATTGTTGCAGCCCCGGTCTACGTTCTGGGTCCGGTGGGGCAGTTCAAGAATTTCGTCGACCGCTATGGTCCGGCCCACGACCGGGCTGCCTGTGTCGCCGAACAGCAGCGCAGGGTCGACCAAGGACTGGAGCTCCTGGATCCACGTGTCCTGAGCGATAAATACGTCGCGTACATCTCGGTCGGCGGCGCGTTCACACCGAACTGGGTTTCCCTGGGCCTGCCCGGGATGTATCTGTTCGGCGTGTCGACGACCATGAAGACCGTCGGCCAGATTGACGCTTACAACATGGGCCGCATCGGTTCGCCGCTCTTGAACCGTGAGCTGATGGACCAGACCGCGGCCCTGGGCAAACATCTGGTCGCGTCCGTCGGCAAGTCCGAAGTCGAAATCGAATGGTTTGGTGAAGAAGGCGCCTGCCCGGTCTGCCACAACAAGCTGATCACCATCACCGGCCAGGCCACGGAAGTGGAATGCCCGATGTGCGGTATCCTGGGTCGTCTCGACATTGCTGATGGAAAGATCCAGGTGACATTCAGTGAAGCGGAAAAGCAGCGGGCCAGAGGCACATACAACGGCCTCTTGGAGCACTACCTGGAAATCCGCGGCATGAAGGATCACGCCCTGCCCAAGATTCAGGCCAACAAAGAATTCCTGGACCTGGAAATGAAGAAATACGAACAGTTCCAGTCCACCTATTGAACTCAAACCTCTCCAGCCCGATCTCCTTGAAGAAAGATCCGCACTGTGCACGGCGGGTCTTTTTTCGTGATCTGGCGGCTGGATGGACATCACCGGTGTTTGCTTTCAGGGGGCAGGCTGTAATATGATGTGGGTGATGATTTCCCTTTCTCCAACGCATCTGGATGACAAACCTGGAGGATTGCCGAGTGAACGCACTGAGCAACATCTTGATTTATTACAATAACAGTCGGCAAGACGACCTGTACCGGGAAGTGACTGGCAATATCCTGAAAAATCTCAAGCGCATCGAAAACGCCAGCATCTATGATCTGGCGGAGATGTGTTTTGTCTCGACCACCACCATCAGCCGGCTGTGCAAGCGTCTCGGTTATAAAAACTTCATGGACTTCAAGCTGGAATTGTCCGGCGCGGTCAAGAAATATGCTTACATGAATCGCCACATCCCGATTAATTCCCTGGAAAAGGGCGAGGATGAGTTTGAAGCGTATTTCCGGATCCTGGATAAGCAGATCCAGATGTTCAAAAGCGATCTGGACAAATCCTACCTGGGGAAAATCGCGGACGCGATCCAGGCCTGCCGGAAAGTCAGCATCTACACCCACGGAACCAGCGCCGCAGAATTATCCTTGCAAACCGATCTGGTGATCGGCGGCAAAGAAACTGTCATGTTGCTGGACACTGGCGACCAGATCTCGGATGCGGCCTCGCTCGACGAAGACTGTTTTGTCTTTGTTTCAGTGCCCTCGCTGATTGACAGTTCACCGATCGAGGAGATTATCCGGGTCGCCAAAGGCAAGAAAGCGAAAGTGTTCGTCTTGACCACATCGCGGTATGCCAGCTTCCTGAAAAACGCAGACTACAGTTATTGCTTTGACGGCATGCTGCATATCATCGACATGCATTGCATATCGATCTACATTCATTTCCTGACCATGACCTACCGCAAGAAATACATCGACTGACTCCAGACGTTGATTTCCCCAACTATTTGAGAAACAAGTCACCTGCTTGACCAGTCTGATTTCCCGAACCGTCCCGGGGGATTCCGATTGAGCAAGGTTGGTTTTTTTACAGCGGGGAACCTTTTCCTGGCCCGCTGTTATAATGAATCTGTTCATAGCATTGCAGGACAGAGGTCGAGCCAATGGAAGAAACCATGCAATTTGGTTGTGCCTTCGGGACGAAAAAAACAGACGAACCCGGCGATCCCCTGGATTGGCGATTGCTGATGGCCCAGGCTGCCAGGCAAGGATTTGCAGGCATCGAACTGGACTCCAGCATCCTCGGCACTGAGCTCTATTCGAACTTGGATTTTTTCCGCACACTGTTCGAAACGTACCGGCTGGATCCCTTGTGCTATGTGGTCCAGTCTGGCCAAGCTGAGCGAACGGATACCAGACCGGATCCGGCGATCGATCCGTCGGTCATGATCCAGCATTTCCACATGGCCCGGTACCTCGGTTTCCCCAGCGTCAGGATCCAGCCAGGCATCAGCCATCAGGAATATTGCGAACTGGTGCCCTATGCCGAACGCTGCGGCATCTGGCTGGGCCTGGAAATCTATCTGGACCAGAAGGCCAGTACCGAGCAGATCCAGGACTGTGTGGACCTGATAGACCAGCATGGCAGCAAGCATGCGGGATTTATCCTGAATGTCCAGGTGCCCCAAAAATTCCGCGAGCAATCTCCGGAGCTTGGCGCGAATCAGGGCCTGTCGCATGAACTCGTGCGCTTGGTGCTGCCGCATACCCGGATCATTCGAATGGAGAGCCAAGACGGCGAGCCGGATACGATGTCGCAATTATCCGACACTATCAGGCATTTGGAGATCCTCGCGAATTGCAAGTATTATGGCTGGGTGGTTTGCGATGCTAACCGGCTGGGATTGGACTGAATCTGCTTGACAATAAGCTGGGATAGCTGCAGGCGCAATCGCTGGCTGGGATCATCCAGATCATCTCCGATGAACTCGCGCAGGCGTGCCAGCCGGTATTTCAGCGAATTCCTGTGAATGTGCAGCTGCTCCGCGGTCAACGTCTGATTGCCTGCGCAAGCCAGGTACACTTGCAAGGTCTGCAGAAAATCAGTGCCATTTTTGCTGTCATAGTCGCGGATCTTCGCATAGGCCGGATGCAGGATGGCGCGATCAACTTGCGAATCGGCCAGGGCCAGAACCACATGATCCAAGACATAGTGCTCATAGGGATAGAACATCCGGGACGGATCGGCCAGGCACCCCAGTTTTAATGCGAATTTGGCCTGCAAACCGTGCGTTTTGGCTTCGCGGAAATCATGGAAAACTTCGCTTAGCCCTGCCTGCAGCTTCGCTTCGCTCAAGAAACGGACCAGCTGCTGCTCATGGGCCAGGTTCGACAGCTGGCCAATATGCAGAACGGCCAGGACAAAATTCTCCTGTGGAAAGACAACGGCCTGGATCAGGGCTTTGCGCAGCGTCTGGACGTAGAAGTCAATTGCTTCCTGGGCCATGACACTGACGCAGGCTATTCGGTAGGTATCGCGCGCATCCCAGCCGATGCTGCCGAGCTGGGACTGGATGAATTCGGCATCACGGATCCGGCCCGCGATGATTTCAGACAGGAAATATTCGGTCGTGAACAGGCTGACGTTCAGGGTAGCCTTGCGCTGGATCATCCAGTGGCGGAAATACCGGCCCACGCGGTCAACCGCATCGATGGCACCCGGCGTGATCGTGTTCTGCTGTTCGATCAGGAGCAATTTCCCGAGATAGACGTTGCCGTCGAAGAGGTTGTAGTGGACGGCGCCGTGGCTGAACAGCTCGGATTTGAAGTACCGGGCGGACTTGAAAGCATAGGTCACTTGGAGCAGATTCTGCCTGGACATTTCACTGACCACACTGGCCGTGAAATCTGACTCGAAACGGTCAAAGCGGACCAGCTTTCCGTTTTCAAAGACCGGCCCAACCCCGGCGACGACATTGATCGCCGGATCCAGCAGCTGCAGTACATTGCCGAAAAATTCAGCGCAAACGCATAGTAAAGCATCCAGGTCCTTGTTTTCCAGAAGTCCCGCATTCAGTTCGCCTTCCAAGCGGTTGTACCGCTCGAGTGCCCGGATGGCTGACTCGTAAACATCTGGCAGAGAATCCGAACAGGCCAGGGCTGGTCCGTCCAGATCCGTCCGGATATTTCCGGCAATGATCAAGAGGCATGACGGATCGATATCGGTCATTTTGCATAAGTCATCTTCGGAAATGACATAGGCATGATGCTTCTCCAGTGTCCGGGCTCCAGGGAGCGCCAGACGGACGGAGTCGTACGCCAAGCCTGGAACATCGATGTTTCTGGTCTCGACCAGGCAAGCGGCGAGCTCGTCCGCAAACATGTTGGCGGTTAATTTCATGCAATCACCTCGCCTTTCATAGTAGTGCAAAATGGACAAATGATAAAGAAGAATTTCTTGAACATTGGACGATTACCTTGGTGGCAAAGCCCGATATGATGGTTTCATGGACGTCTTGGTACCTGTATTCGAATCACGACAATCGCAGCACTTTAATCGTTGGATTGAATGAAAGATGGAGGAGTCTCATGGAAAGCAAAATCAAGAAATTGTTGCAAATTGGTGTCATCGTCAACAACCTGGAAGAAGCGATCAAGAATTATGAAGAACATCTAGGCATCGGGCCCTGGCACACGGGTCGCTTGAATACGGAAAAAATGCCGAAATTGCAGGTGGATGGCGCGGAAACGGATTTGGATTTCAAAATGGCCATGTGCCATTGCTTTGGCCTCGAGATCGAACTGATCGAACCCGTTTCCAACAGCGCTTATGCTAAATGGCTGGAAGAACACGGCCCAGGCATCCACCATATCGCGGTCATGACCCATGATTCGTTCAAGGACGTGATCACGGACTACAAGGAATGGACTGGCAAAGACCCTTGGATCTGGGCCAAGGATACCGGCGCCCCAGAGGGCCGCAACCTGGAATTCGCCTACCTCGACCTGCGCGAGCAACTGGGCCTTTTTGTCGAAGTTTATCCCGAGCATGTGGAGAAACATCACGAGGGAAATATCGGCGGTCACGCTTATTAAATCAGGAAAGGCCAATTGAAGATGGGAAAATTGTACGCTCAACTGTATTCCTTGATCAGACAGCAGAGGGAGACGACGCTGGAAGCCATCCAGGCCGTCGCCGAGCTCGGCTATGATGGGGTCGAGCTGCTCTCGACAGCGACCGGTGATTTGAAACCAGCCGAGTTTCGCACATACCTGGATAGTCTGGGCCTCAAAGTGATTTCGACGCAAGGCTACAACAATGAAGAGGATCTGGCGTTTGGCCAGGAAATCGGCCTCAAGTATTGCACCTACGGGCATGTGGCCGTCAGCAAAAAGCCGGACGATGTGCTGCGGACAGCCCAGCTCCTGAATGAAAACGGGAAAATCACCGCCCGTTACGGCATGAAACTGGTCGTGCACAACCACGCCAACGAATTCATGTATCTTGAGGGTGAAGAAGGCGGCAGGCGTATCTATGACCTGCTGCTGCAAAACACCGATCCGGCGCTGGTCGGATTCGAGTTCGACATTGGCTGGGGCCAGCTGGCCGGAGCGGATTGCCCCGCCATCATCCGCCAGTATCCGGGCCGGTTCCCGCTGATCCATGTCAAGGAATGCGCACGCGTCGCCACATCAGAGGAAGACTTTGAACATTTCCCAGCCAAGATCTTCGAGTATGCTCGCCAGCTGGACCCTGACTTTGCCAAGCCGGGCAAACCACCCAAATTCCCGCCGGCGGCGGAGAAAATGATGTACGAGTCCCGGAACTGGAATGTTGCACTGGGTGAAGGCCTGGTCGACTGGAAAGCGCTCTATGCGGCAGCCGAGGCTCAAGGCACAGAGGCCTTCATCAGCGAACGGGAATATTACCATATCACCGGCAATCCCGAGGCGACCGCCCGGGGCGCCGCACGAGCAGACCTGACATTCATGAAAAACGTCTTTCGCTAAACCAAGCAAAAGGAAGCAGAGGTGCACACAATGAAGATGAAGAAACTCGATTTTTTAGACCGCGAGGTCAGCACTGTCGTCATGGGGACGATGCCCCTCTTTTCGGGCGACCTGAATGAACATTTCGAGCACCTGGACATGGCAACCGAAATGGGCGTCAATTTCCTGGACACCGCGATCGGCTACGGCGGCGCGGAAGTATCGATCGGCAAATGGATGACTGCCCGGGGTAACCGCAAAGACATGGTCATCCTCACCAAGGGCTGCCATCCGGGCCCGAATGGCAAAAGAGTCACGCCCCAGGATCTCGGCGAAGATCTGAACCGTTCCCTGGAACGCCTCGAGACAGATTATATTGATATTTATCTGCTGCATCGCGACGACCTTGAAAAACCCGTCGGCGAGATCCTGGAAGCGCTGAACAAGCATTTTGAAGCCGGAACCATCAAATCCTTTGGCGGTTCGAACTGGACACATGAACGGATCCAGGAAGCGAACGACTACTGCAAGATCCATGGCCTGGAACCCTTTCGCATCAGCAGCCCACAGTACAGCCTGGCTGAAGAGTATGCCGCGCCGTGGGCTCCTGGCACCGTCACGATCGCCGGACCCAAAAATGCGGCAGCCCGTGAATGGTATGCCAGCAACAACATGCCGGTCCTGGCCTATTCGAGCCTGGCTCGCGGCTTTTTCTCCGGGATGATCACCCGCGACCGCTGGTTGGCCGAAAAAGATCATCTGATGAGTCCTGGCGTCCTGTTTTCAGGCAAGGCGACCAAAGATCAACTGACTGGCCGAGGTGAAACCATGGATCCGATCATGGCCAACGCTTATTGTGGCGAAAGCAATTTCAAGCGGCTCGAGCGTGTGAGCCAACTGGCATCGGAAAAAGGCGTTTCCATCGCACAGATTGCCCTGGCCTTCATCAGCAACAGCCCGATGAATGTGTTCCCGATTTCCGGCGTCGCGAACAAGACCGAACTGCAGTCGACGATTGACGCGGTCAACATTGTCTTGACGCAGAAAGAGCACGATTGGCTGGATCTTCTGATCGACTGATTGAGGAAATCATGACTCAAAAACTTAAAACAGACCTGACGACAGGTAGCATCCCCAAAACCATGCTGGCCTTCAGCATGCCCCTGTTGCTGGGCAATCTGCTCCAGAATGGCTATAACGTCATCAATGCGATCTGGATTGGGCAGCTGATTGGCGGCAATGGCGTCGGCGTGACTGCCATCACCAATACCGTGACCATGCTTTTGATCTCAATCGCCGTGGGCATGGCCAATGCGGCTGGGTTGATCATCTCCCAGCTGGTGGGTGAAGGTGACGTCAAACTGCTGCAAAAAACCGCTCGGCAAACACTGGCGATCACTTTGATCGTCGGTGTTTGCCTGACGTTCGTGAGTGTGCTCCTGAGCCCCTGGCTGATGGCCGTGATGAACACGCCGGCTGAAATCGCGACTCTGGCCGGAAGTTTCCTGAAACTCAACTTGTCAGGCTTTGTGATGTTTTTCACATCAGCCATGATCATGTCCATCCTGCGGGGGACCGGAGATACCGTGACCCCCATGCTTTTCACGCTGCTGGCAATTGCCCTGCATGCGGTTCTGGATCCCCTGCTGATCATGGGGATCGCTTTCATTCCCCCCTTGGGCTTATTCGGCGCGGCCTTGGCGACTTTGATTTCCCAAGGGATTGCCCTGACCGGTTCGCTGACCTATCTCAAAAGGAAATGGCCTGAATTCATGCCGCTGCTTCGTGACTTCTGGCCGGATCGCGCCATTGTCGATCAGCTGGCGCGGATCGGCATCCCGTTTTCGCTCCACCATGGCATCGTAGCTCTGGGTGGCCTGGCCATCACGGCGACGGTCAATACGTTCGGAGCTGCTGCCATCAACGCGTTTGGCGCGGTCATCCGGCTCGAAGCACTGGTCATGATGCCAGCGCAGTCCCTGGGCACAGCACTGTCCATGATCTATGGCCAGAACATAGGCGCGAAATCCACCCATCGCTTGCGGCCGCTGACCCGCTGGGGTGTTTTGTTTGCCACAGGCTCCACGGTGGTGCTGACCTTGCTGCTGCTTCTGGCTGCCCGGCCTTTGCTCAGTGCCTTCGGACTGGCGCCGGGATCGGCGGCGGCCGGCATCGGCACCCGCTACTTGTGGATGGTGTCGACCTTCTATCCGGTGATGGCCTTTTACTTTGCCATCAGCGGTGCGATCAATGGCACCGGCAATACCTTCCTGACCATGCTGTGCGGGGCGGCTTCCTTGTGGGTTGTCCGGATTCCCCTGGCCAATCTTCTCGGCAGCCATTTCGGCGTGGACGGGATATGGCTGGCCACCAGTGCCGGATTTTTCATGGCGACCGGGCTGGGGATCTACTTTTACTGGCTAAAATGTGTGCGGCCGTTTGTGCCCCCCTTGCAAACGACAGGTATAATGGAAGCATAGCGTTTGCGATTGGATGTACATGAATACGGGGACACTCGATGGACTTTGATGAGATTCTCGACGCCAGGCAAATCCGGTTTGAACTGTCCATGGGCAATCATTTTCATGCGCCGCAGCATCTGGAGATCGAGCTCATCTATGTCTTTGATGGCCAGCTGGACATCGATATCGAACAAGATCATTATCTGCTGCGGCAAGACGACTTTCTAATCGTCAACCGCCAGGCCAGGCATCGGCTCCAGGCATCCAGCCAAGCCCTGACTGGTCATTTGCTTGTCTCCAGCACCCTGCTGGGCAAACTGCTGTCGCAAACCAATATGGTTTTCTGGTGCAATTCTGTCCTTGAACAAGGCAGTGCCTATGATGCTGTCCGGAAAATTTTCAAGGAGTTGATCAAAGACTATTTCCTGGACACCGGCGCGAGCAAAATCTACCTGATCGCCAAGTACTTCGAAATCCTGCACCTGATCGTCAATCATTTCCTGGTCACCCGCCAGGACACCGGCAGGGGATCCATCCAGAAGGATGCTGACAGAATCAGCCGGATCCGGGCCTATGTCGAGGATAATTATCAAAGCAAGCTCAACCTGAGTGAGCTGGCTGGAGAGCTCTACCTGACGGAAGCCTTTCTTTCCAAATACATCAAAAAGCACTTCAAGATGAATTTCCTGGACTATGCCAACAGTGTCCGCCTGAATCATGCCATGGCGGACTTGCTCTACCAGAAAGATTCCATCACCCGGATTGCCATGCAAAATGGATTTGCCAATGTTGGCACCTTCAACCGTGTGTTCAAGGAACAATACGGTTCTACCCCCAAAGGCTATCGCCAGAACCTGAAAACTGGACAAGATGAAAAAGCAGGGGCTTCCCAGGCTGAAGCGCTTCGCCAAAGGGTCGACGCGTATATCCTGGCGCATCCTGTGGAGGACGCCCGCGAGCGTGGCCAGAAGGAGAGCTGTGAGATTGATTGTGCGAGCAAGGGATCGCCAATCGACAAGATCTGGGGCCGCATGATCAATGTGGGAACCGCTCCTGATTTGCTCAAGTCGAATTTGCAAAACCAGATCAAGGAGATCTGCAGCCGCTTGCGGTTCAAGTATATCCGCATCTGGGACCTATATGCCTCGGAAATGTACATCGACATCCACGCGAAAAATCATGTCTACAATTTTGACAAGCTGGACCGGGTGCTGGATTTTGTCGTCAGCATCGGCGTCTACCCCTATCTTGAGCTCAACATCAAACCGAAAATCCTTCTGCAGAGCGTGCGAAAAACCTTGATCCAGGAGGATACCGGCCTTAAGTTCGAGGACTTGGAAACGCTGAGCCATTTCATGCGTTCGCTGGTCATGCACTTGATTGACCGCTACAGCATTGACCAGGTCGAAAACTGGTTTTTCGAATTCTGGAAAGCCGAACTGGACGATCCCAGCGAGGAAAGCCAGGGCAAGATCATCAGCACCGACAAGTACCTGGATCTGTTCGGGGCCCTGGCCTCCGCGATCCGGCACTATCTGCCCAACGCCAAAGTCGGCGGTGGCGGATTATCCATCCGTTATGGCCGGGAAACGCTGGAGGAAGTCCTTGACGCTTGGAAAAAGCATCCCGTGCAGCCGGATTTTCTGACTTTCTACAGTTACCCTTATGTTGTCGGGGAACGGGATTTCATCAAGGCCAACAAGACGACGACGGACAGGCGCTTTCTGGCCAACAGCATTCAAGTGGTGCGGGAGGTTATCCAGGCGTCGGGATATGCGGACCTTCCCGTCCATGTCAGTGAATGGAACTCCACGGTTTCCAACCGCAACCTGCTCAATGACAGCTGTTTCAAAGGTGCCTACATCATGGACAACCTGATCTCGGTTCATGATCAAGTGGACCTGATCGGCTACTGGTTTGCTTCCGATGTCTATGCAGATTTCATCGATTCCAATGAAATCATCAATGGCAGCAGTGGCCTGTTTTCCAAGGATGGTATTCCCAAGCCAGCCTATTACGCCATCGAGTTCATGAACCGCCTGGGTAATCGCGTGCTCGGGAAAGGCGAGAATTTCCTGGTGACCGATACTGGGTACAAAGAGATCCGGATCGTCTGCCACAATTACAAATTTCCCAATCACCGCTATTTTGCCAAGGCAGAGGATGAGCTGGTCTTGCAGACTCTCGACGAGCTGTACACGGATTTGGAGAGTAAAACGATCGAATTCAAGCTGCAGTTCGAACAGCCTGGTGTCTATGAAATCAAAACACATGCCATCAACCAGCAATATGGCAGTCTCCAGGATGAGTGGATCCGCATGTCCTGTCCGAGAAACCTGATCCAGGAAGACGTCAATTATCTGAAACGCATCTGCGTCCCGCGCATCTCGATCCATATCGTTGAAGTCGAGGATCAGACTTTGAGCTTTGCGACCAGGCTCGAACCCAACGAAATCCAATTCATCCAGATCAAGAGCAAATTTCGCTAAGACCCTGGCATAGAATTCAAGACGAGGACAAAAATATGCGCAATATTTTGTCCTCTTTTTCTTTTCGTTGCTCCGCATTGGAAAAAAGCAACCAAAACCGCTTGTTTTTGAGACCAAAAAGCTCCAAGAATTGCTTTCCCCTGAAGGCTAAAATGAAACCATCTCATCCAAACACAATGATTTCAGGAGGAAATGAACGTGGGTAAATTGCGTGTCGGTATCATCGGTTGTGGCGGTATTGCCAATAACAAACATATGCCAGCTCTGAAAAAATGCGCGGAAAAAGCTGAGATGGTGGCTTTCTGCGATATCAAGGAAGAACGCGCCAGCAAGGCTGCCCTGGAATTCGGCACGGCTGATGCCAAGATCTACACCGACTATCAGGAATTACTGAAAGACACACGTATTGATGTGGTCCATATCCTGACTCCCAACGTGTCGCATGCCCCGATCACGGTGGCAGCTTTTGCGGCCGGCAAGCACGTGCTCTGCGAAAAACCGATGGCTCATACATCTGCAGATGCCCAGAAGATGCTCGACGCCTGGAAAAAATCCGGTAAGAAATTCACCATCGGCTACCAGAACCGCTTCCGCCAGGAAGTTCAAGCCCTGCACCAGTCCTGCGAAAATGGCGAACTCGGGGACATCTACTATGCCAAGGCCCATGCCGTCAGACGGCGCGCGGTTCCGACCTGGGGCGTTTTCCCGGACAAATCACAGCAAGGCGGCGGCCCACTGATTGACATCGGCACGCACGCTCTGGATATCACGCTCTGGATGATGAATAATTATGAACCCGAAAGTGTTTCCGGCGTGGTGTTCAACAAGCTGGGCGGACTGCAACAGGCAACTGAGGGCAACATGTTCGGTCCCTGGGATCCCGCCACCTACGAAGTCGAGGATTCTGCCATGGGCTTCATCAAGATGAAAAATGGCGCCGCGATCACCCTGGAAGCCTCCTGGGCTCTCAACGTCCGGGACTCCCGCGAAGCGGCAACCACCTTATGCGGCACCAAGGCCGGTGCTGAAATCCTTTCAGGCATGAGCTACCCCAAGAACGACCTGATCTTCAACCGTGGCAAAAACGGCATGCTGATGGAAGAGAAAAACTCTCCAGCTGGATCCATCGCCTATTTCGAAGGCCATAACTCAACCGAGGCCGTGGCCGAAGCCACCCAGTGGCTGGATGCAATCCTCGAAGACAAGGAACCGCTGGTCAAGCCGGATCAAGCTTTCAAGGTGACCCAGATCCTCGAAGCCATCTACCAGTCTGCTGCAACCGGCAAGGAAGTCCGTTTCTAAGGGGCGCAGTATTGGGCCAGAGGAGTCAACACATGGATACAGTCAATTTCGGAATCATTGGTTTTGGCTTCATGGGCCATGTCCATGAAGACATGCTGGAAAACAAGGTCGCAGGGGCCAAGGTAGTCGCCATCTGTGACATCGATGAAGCCAACATGACAGATGCGATCACCCCGGATGTCTTGAAATTCACACGTTACGAGGATCTGCTGGCTATCAAGGAGATTGACACCGTTCTGGTCGTCATCCCCAACCACCTGCACAAGGACTGCGTGATCAAGGCGGCCGACGCAGGCAAAAACATCATTTGCGAAAAACCTGCTGCGCTCAATGTGGCGGAATTGGATGAAATGATGGCTGCGGTCGAGAGAAACCAGGTGCGTTTCACCGTGCATCAGCAAAGACGGTTTGACAAGGATTTCCAGACCATGAAAGCCGTCTATGACCAGAAAAGCCTGGGCAATCTCTACACCATCCAGAGCAAACTCTACGGCTTGAACGGCAACATGCATGACTGGCATGTCTTCAAGAAATATGGCGGCGGGATGCTGTTCGACTGGGGCGTCCATCTGCTCGACCAGATGCTTTTCATGGTCGAGGGCAACCTGTCGACCGTCTATGCTGATGTCAGGAGTGTCATCAATGGCGAGGTAGACGACTATTTCAAGATACTCCTGCGCTTTGCCAACGGGATCACGGCGGAAGTCGAGCTTGGTACCTATTTCCTCAAGGATGCGGAACGCTGGTTTGAACGGCACTGGTTCCTGGGCGGTGACAAAGGCACCGCCTATGTGGATGGGTTTGATCCTGTCGGCGGCATCGCCAGGACCGCGCATCTGTTGAGAAGTGTGGACAAAAAGCCGACCATGAGCAAATCAGGCCCGACCCGCTCTTTCGGACCGCCGCAGCCAGGTGTGCTGCTGACCGAGGCCCTGCCCGAAGTCCAGACCTCTCACCCGATGTTTTTTGAAGACTACTTGGCTGCGCTCCGCGAAAACCGGCCGTTCCTGGTCAAAGCCGAAGAGGTCAGGCGCGTGCTGAGCCTGATGGAAAGCATTTTTGAATCCGCAAGGACCAATCAAGTCATTGCATTCGAAGCATAGGAGGACTTCATGGGTTTTGGCATGCGCATCAATTTCGTCGATGTGATCTGTGATGACAGCTTGCGCACCGTCCATGCGAACGGCAAGCCAGTCGGTTACGCCTTCGACATCCGGCTCAGCTACTACCGCGGCCTCTTCCTGTCCTGTGTGGACCAATTCGCGTTGACCGTGGATGGCCAAGCCGTCAATTCCCAAGACATCACTTTCGGCATCCACGGCAAATCCATACCGGTCAATTTCCTGTCGCACTGCGCGTCCGAATTCTGGGGCCTGACGGAACCCGCCTCCATCGAAGTCACCACGGCACAAGGCTTGGAGCCAGGCGCGCACGAGATTGATCTGACCTTGATGCTGAGAATTCCCTATATGCCCATCCCTGTTGGTGATAATCTGGTTTACATGCCGCTGGATAGTTGTGGGCGCAAGACACTGACTCTGGAAGCGTGAGGTGCGGCATGAGTAAGATTGAACTGGGCGCGTCCTTGTTTTGTTTCACAGCTGAATATGCCAGGGGCATCCTGGATTTTGAAGGCTGTGTCAGGACTGCGGCTGCGTTTGGCGCCACAGGTTATGAAATTGTCGGGGCGCAAATGGTCCCCTCCTATCCGGCCGTCAGTGATGAATTCGCGGCTGAGGTTGCTGCCTGCAAGGACAAATACGGGATCGGACCGGTCAGCTACGGGGCCAACATGGACCGCGGACTGGTCAAAAACCACCATCTCTGCGTGGATGAAATGGTGGAGCGGTCGATCATCGACATCAAAAGCGCGGCCAAGCTGGGCTGTTCCTTCATGCGCCAGCAATTCTTGATTTCTCCGGAGGGTTTCAAGCGCCTGGCCCCCTACGCTGAAAGATACGGCGTCAAAGTCGGCATCGAAATGCATAATCCGGATACCCCTTCGTCAGAGAGAATCCAGGCCTTCATCCAGGCCATCGAAGAGTCTGGATCATCATACCTGGGCCTGATTCCCGATTTTGGCAGTTTCGCGACTAGACCCAACAAGCCCCATTGGGACACAGCCCTGGCCAATGGCGCCAGCGAGGCGCATCTGCGCCTGGCGGCTGACTGCCGGTACGAAGGCCAGACCTTTGCTCAAGCGACAGAAACGCTCAAGCAGGCCGGTGCGGCTGACGCCGTGTTTGTCGCCCTGCAAGGCATGTATGGATACGTGACCTTCTACAAGGAACCGGATCTGGAAGGCTTGAAGAACATCGTGCCCTATTGCTTGTATTGCCATGGGAAATTCCATTATCTTGATGAAAACAACAAGGAAGTCAGCATTCCCTATCCGGATATTCTCAAGGTGCTCAAGGCAGCCGATTTCAAGGGTTACATCATGTCGGAGTTCGAAGGCCATGACTCGGGTCAAGCGCTCGACATGACCCAGCGCCACATCCAGATGATGCATCTGATGGTGCAAGACTGAGCCACAATCTTCCTGCTGGCCTGATTGAACAGGGACAAATTTGAAGGAGTTCGCATGAAAGTATTAGGACTGTCATTTGGCAGAAAACACAAAAGTTCGGATATTCTCGTCAAGCAGGCGTTGCTCGCTGCCCAGGCGCAAGGGGCCGAGGTCAAGTTCATCAATGTTGTGGACAAGAAAATCGGACACTGTACGGGGTGTGCCGCCTGTTCGATCGGTCGTGACCAAGGCAAGCAGATCCGCTGCATCGTCAAAGACGATTATCTGGAAATCGAAAATGAAATCCTCGACGCGGACGGGATCATCCTGGCTGCTCCTGTCTACTCAGTCGGACCGACAGGCCAGCTGAAATGTTTCATCGACCGGTTTGGGGCCGCGCATGACCGGGCTTTCTGCACCGCCGAGCAAAACAAGCGCATTGCCAAGGGCAATGTGGAGTTGCTGGACGAGCGCCTGTTCAAGGACCGCTATGTCGCGTACATTTCCGTCGGTGGCGCCTGGACCCAGAACTGGGTCGCGTTCGGCCTGCCCAATCTTCATCTGTTCGGTATGTCCATCATGATGAAAACCGTCGGCCAGCTGGATGCCTATGACATGGGCAGAACGGCCAATCCGGTTCTCGACGAGCAACTGATGGCCAAGGTCAGCCAGCTGGGCAGCCACTTGGCCCAATCTATTGGCCTCGCTTATGATGATGTGCAGTGGCTGGGCGAAGAAGGCACTTGTCCCTATTGCCACAACCGATTGGTCTCGATCACCGGGAAAGGCACCACCGTGGAATGCCCCTCCTGCGGCATCGAAGGCAATTTGTCGATTGTCAACAACGAGATCCGTGTTGAATTCCCCAAAAGCCAGCAGCAACGAGCCAGGGGGACCTACCCGGGCCTGGAGGAACATTATCTGGAAATCCAGGGGATGAAGGACATTGCGATTCCCAAGATCATGGCCAACAAGGAAAAAATCGACGAGCGGCTCGAGTTCTTCAAGGGATTCCAGTCCACGTACTGATCGACCCTGACCCTTCTCGTACCATAGTGATCAAAGCCTCAATTCCTGGCGTCCAGGCATTGGGGCTTTTCCAGCAAGATTGGATCAGTTTTTCATGGTGTACCCTATATTCGGTTTGCCGGCGGATGTATACTGAAATCAGATATGTCATATAGATAAGCATTTGACGGTTTAACATCGTTTGTGACAGTCAAACGTTTGGAGAAGAATGTGCTCGCATGGATGAAATCAAAATTGGCGCGTGTTCTAAAGCTTTTTGGTCATGAAAAACTGATCTGGGTGTCACTTTCCGCCGTCGTCCTGGCCGCGATCCTGGCTGGTGTCTTGCTGCCCGGCCGCCTGGGCCGTAAGGAGGCATTGCCTGCCAAGATCAGCGACACCACGCATTTCGTAACCGACGAACCAGTCACCTATACTGCGTACATGCCGGTCAACAACAGTGACCAGGATTTTTCGAACAATCCTGTCTGGCTCAAATTGCAGGAGATGACCAACGTTCGATTCAACTTTATCTCGCCCATCGGCAGTGATAAAGCTGACGAATTGCTGCGTCTGATCCTCTCCGCAGGGGATGCGCCGGACTTGGTCTTGAATTCAACCGCCGGTTATCCAGGCGGATATGGCAAGGCAATCAGCGACGGCATCTACATCGATATCCGGCCCTTTCTGGACACGGACGCGCCCCATTACCAGAAAACCTTGCAACGTTACAGGGACAAGCTTTCCGGGATCTACACCGACCAGGATGCCTTGCCCGGTTTCTGGGAAATTTACAATCCCGATGATGCACTGCCGATTGTCGGGGGCTTGACCATCCGGCAAGACTATCTCGACCAGACCGGGCTGCCTGTCCCTCGATCCATCGCGGAGTGGACGACCTTGCTCGAAAGACTCAAGCAGATCGACGGCGTGGAAGAGCCGCTGATCTTTGGCCAGCAAAACGGGGTGAATGTCACGGCGGAGTTCCTGTCGGCTTTTGGCATCGGTGCCGCGCCGGTTTCCACGATGAATCCGGCGCATCAGCTGTTTTACCCGGTCAATGGCCAGATCCATTATGGCGCGCTCGAGAAGGGTTACCAGGACTATTTGCTGTTGATGAACGAATGGTATCAAAAGGGGCTTCTCGACCAGGATTTCGGGGTCAGGACCTTTACCGACTTGTTTGAAAGAAGCCAGCTGATTGCCACCGGCAAGGCTGCGGTCAATTGGCAATACAGCGAATGGCAATCTGCGTTCAAAGACGAGAACGGTCAAACCATTGAAATGGTGGCCGCGCCGATGCCCAAGCTGAATGTCACAGACCAGGATGTTCTGTGGATGGTTTCCCGAAAACCCAATACGGGGAAACTGATTTCGATCACGACAGCCTGCCAGAACGTGGTGCCGCTCATTCGCTTTTTTGACTTCCTGTATTCTGATGAAGGGATCATGCTGCAGAATTTCGGGATTGAAAACGACACCTATGTGCTGGAAAATCAAAGGCCGGTTTACACCTCGAAAATCACGGCTTATCCCAAAGGCCCGTTTGAAGGCGTCGGCAAATACATCAACAACAATTCCGCGGTGATGTTCAACCTGATGTACAGCAAGGATGTGCAAAAGCAGTTGTACGGCGAGAATGCCCTGGCGATGAAAGACATCTGGCTGGACAGCGCACAATTGTTCAACTTGGATGTTGACTTGGAGATCAACGACAGCACGCGGTTGATCCGGATCATGAGCGGGATCACGAATTATGTCACGGAGTATACGATCAAGGCCATCATTGACAAGAATGTGGCACTGGACTGGAATGAGCATGTGATGGCCATCCATGACATGGGCATTGACGAGGCGATTTCGATCATGCAGCGCGCTTACGATCAAAAGCAAGGACGGACGGAATGAAAAAGCATCCGGGCAATCGAGTTTTCATGTCCTTTGTCATTTCCTATCTGATCGTTCTGATGATTCCCTATGGAATCGGAATCTGGGTCTACGAGCATTCGGTCGAGCTCCTGTCTGAGCAGATCAGCAAGGCTGAAAACGCGACCTTGACGGAAAAGGTGGAGCTGATCGATGCGGAGGCTGGCAGATTCAGGTCCGTCATGGCTCAGCTGAGCATCGATTCGGATCTGGGCCTGTTCATCAATTCAACTGATCCGTACCGCAATGCCAACGACTATTACGCGATGAGCCAGACCAAGCGCCAGATGAGATCCATGGTCCTGGGGCAGGAAACCATTGCGAACATCACCGTGTTTTCCACCAAAAACCAATGTTTCGTGTCGAGCGCATTTGGCTCGGTCTACCAGGATCCCAAGGCATTTCCCTATCATGAGCTGTGGGGGATCTCCGCAGATGATTTTTCCACCCTTCTGCAAAGCGCAGAACAAGATTTCCAGTTTTACACGAATTTGAAAACGGGTGAAATGACGATTTTCCTTGTGACGCCGGTCGTCTTGTCCGATGTGGGCCACCCAGAGGGCATCATCCTGGCCCAAATGTCGAGAAACCAGGCCCTTGACCCGATCACTGGCAGTTCGCCAGACCGGAATGCGTTCTTGATCATGAACAAGGACCGGCAAGTGATCAGCAATAACCCCGGCCTGCAGGAAACGCTTGACCTCGATTTCGAGGCGGTGAATGTGCAAAACAGCAGCTACAGCGAAATTGTCAGCAATGGGGATTACCTGATCAATTACCGGTATTCCACGCGGACGGGCTGGACCTACCTGTCGGTTGTCGATATGGCTAATTACCTCAAGGACATCAATGATTACAAATTTCTGATCCTGCTCTATGTCGTGATCAGTGTGATGGTCGGCATCCTGATCGCCTTTTACATTTCCCGCCTCAAATACAAGCCGATCCGCAAGCTCAAGCTGCTGTCAGCGGCATACCAGAAAAACAAATCCAGTGAGAGCGATGATTATCGCATCATCGAGGATTCCATGTTCAACATGATCCATACCATGGACTCCTACAAGGATTATTTTGAAAAGCAGGAGCGCAAGAACCTGAGCTGGTATTTCAGCCAGATCCTCCGTGGCTGGCATGTGTCGGTCGACAGCGATTTCGACACTGAGGAGCTCAAGTCGATCCGGTCACGCGTGGAATCGTCGAATCATTGTGTGCTCGTCTACCAGCTGGATGATTTTACGGAAATGTTCTATGCCGCCGGCATGGACATGAAAGAGGAAAACACGGTCTTGCTGGTTTCCTTCATCGTGACCAATATTTTCGAGGAATATTTCGGCGAATACGGCGCCCTGCATGTGCTGTCCCTGGACAGTGATCATCGCTTTGTCATCCCAATCGCGATTGAAAGCAAGCGGGTCGACTACGTCGAGATCGCCAGGAACATCAAGGATTTCATGGTCGCCAAGTTCGGGATCATCGGCTCTTTTGCGATCAGCAATGTGCACAAGGGCCGGGAGGGGATTCGCCTGGGCTATGAGGAGGCGATCGACACCCTCGAATACAAGGATATCATCGGCAGCCAGAATACGGTGACCACGTTTGACGCCATGCTATCCGAAAGCGGCAATGGGAAGCTGATGTTCAACATCGAGAAGGAAAAGATCTTTGTCAATTTCATCCTGATCGAGGATTTCAAAGCTGCCAGGCGGGCCATCCTCAACCTCATCGATGAGGACCTGACCGAAGTCCGCTCGCTGCAGATCTTGAAGGTCAAGTTGTTTGGCATGATCAACAAGATGATGTACGCCCTGATGAGCCTGTCCGAGAAAAGCGAATACTATGACTGCATCGATCAAAATCTCCTCGACAAACTGCTGCACGCGTCGAGCATTCCGGAATTGACCTTCACGATTGATGCCATATTCGACCGCCTGATCGAAGTCTCCGAACAGGAGGACAATGCATCAGATGTGGACCAGAAAACGCAGGAGATCCTGGGCTATATCCGGGCCAACCTGAGAGACCCCAACCTCAGTGTCGCGATGATTGCGGAGGCGTTTCATGTGACCGCTTCGAACTTGTCCAAGTTCATGACCAAAGAAATGGGCCAGTCCACGCTGGACCACATCCACATCATGCGGATCCAGGAGGCGAAAAAGCTGCTGAAGGAAACCGAGGACACGCTGGTGGAGATTGCCGAAAAGGTGGGCTATTACAACTACCGGACCCTGGTCACCCGGTTCAAGAAATACGAGGGCGTCACTCCGACGCAGTACCGGGAGCAAATCCAGTAATACCAGGCTTTTCCAGCGATTCAAAAATGCATACCAAGGCAAAAACCCGCTCTATACCAGGGCGGTTTTTTTGATTACCTTGAGAGTGTCCAATCGCTGATTGTTGTGCCGGCAACTCGAATGATCAGCCATAAGAAAACGGAGGAAAAGGAATGAAGCTCAGAGTTTTAGCAATGTTACTGGTTTTCATGATGACACTGTCCCTGGTGGCTGGGTGCGGCAATTCCGAACAGGTCGCCGAGACGAGCAGCAACGCGGCTGCCAGCGAATCCTCAAGCGCCAGCAGTGAAACACAAGCCCCGGAAGAAATTGCCAACATCAGCGTGATGATCCTGTCCCTTGGCCCGCAAGGAGAAGGCGCCGTCGAAGTTGAAAAGAAGCTGAACGAAATCACTGAAAAAGAGATCAACACACACGTCACACTAAAATATGTCGAACCCGGCCAGTATACCCAGCAGATCAACCTGGCGATCGCCGGTGACGAAGACCTCGACGCCATCATGGTCACCCCCATTCCTCCGGCCGGATTCAGCGCTCTGACCGCCAGCAACTCGCTGGTCCCGCTGAACGACCTGCTGGCAACCTACGGTCAAGATGTCTTGGGCATTGTCGGCGACTACATCAAGGGCACGACCATCAATGGCAACATCTACGCGCTGCCCAATTACCGTGACCTGTCTTCGGGTGCCTACATTGTCATGCGCAAAGACCTGCTTGAACAGGCTAACCTTCTGGACAAAGCGGAAGCCATGACCACCTGGACCGAATATGAAGACATCATGAAACAGATCTCCGAGCAATTCAAAATCAACGGAACTGGCCCCAACGACGCTGAAGGCTCCATCATCAACATCGCCAATGTCTGGCTCGATGATGACAAATTCGCCGATTCGGAATCCTTTGATTCACTCGGCGACAATTACAAGATCATCGCCACCGATGAGTCCGGCAAGGTGATCAACTACTACAAATCCGACAAGTATAAGGTCATGATCGACCGTGTCCGCAAATGGAACCAGGAAGGGCTGATCTACAAAGACTCAGCCACGAACAAGGAACTGGTGGACACCCTGCTCAAGAACGACGTCTATTTCTCCGCCACCATCAATGGTGAACTGGGTGTGGAAGTCAACCACGGCTCTGCTTCTGGCAAGGAGCTGATCGCCAAGAAAGTCGTCGGCATCACCACCGGCACGAGCAACGTGACCAAATTTGGCTGGGCCATCCCGGTCTGCTCCAAAGAACAGGAAGCTGCCGCCAAATTCCTCAACCTGATGTTCAAGAGCCCTGAAGTCAACAATCTGCTGGCCTGGGGCATCGAAGGCAAAGACTATGTCGTTGAAAATGGCTTCGCCAAGTTCCCGGAAGGTGTCACTCGCGAAACCGTCGCCTACCATACCGCTGACTTCCTGTATGGCAACCAGTTCCTGACTACCCCGTGGGAAGGCAGCCCGGAAAACATCCGTGAAATTGCCAAGAAAGAAATGGCCGAAGGTGGCATCTCCAAATACCTCGGCTTCAGCTGCGACACGACCAAGGTCGAAAACGAACTGACGGCTGTCAACAGCGTCATCAACGAATACAAGGCAGGCTTGCATACCGGCATGCTGGGTCAAGGCGAATATGACAAATTCATCGCCAAGCTGGATGCGGCTGGCATCGAGAAAATCGTCGCCGAATACCAGACCCAGCTGGACGCCTGGCTGGCCACCCAGAAATAAGTGAACAAACGCTGATCGAGCATGGTGTGCCCCTTTTCGCGGGCACACCATGCAAATGATGCAAGATCTTCGCGACACACGATGAATAAGGATGTTGGATCACTTATGGAAAAATTCTTGAGAGGCCTCGGTATCGACCAAGGAAAGCGCTTTGAATTGCTTTTCCTGGCCGTACTGTCGCTTGTATTTCTGGTTTTGCCCTTCACAACCTATGCGTTCAACCGTACGACCTACACACTCTCAGGCATCGAAAGCCTGGTGGGGAAAACCGTTCTCTCGGGAAAAGTTGTCCTGGAACCATCGTGGCTCATGGGATTCGTGGTCGCTTCCACGCTGCTCGTAGCCCTGATCGCCCTGCTCGCCGCCAAGTTCAGCCTGAAACAGACGGGCACTGCGCTGATTGTCCTTGGCCTCGTCCAGCTGGCCGCCAATGTGCTGGCAGCAAAAAAGATCAATGCCCTGCTGGAAGCTGCCAAGACCGTCAAAACAGGCATCGGCTCGACCTTGCTCATCGTGGTCAGCCTGGTCATGATCCTTTTGGGCATGCTGATCCTGAAAGAAGCCAAGGTCTTGTCTGCGCTTGATTTCATGGTCTTGCCAGGCGTCGCCTATTTTTTAATCAACAACTACATACCAATGGCTGGGATCCTGATCGCCTTCAAGAAAATCGACTACAGCCTGGGCATTTTCAAAAGTTCCTGGATCGGTTTTGAAAATTTCAAATACCTGTTCACGACCAATGACGCGTTCATCATCACGCGCAACACCTTGCTCTACAACATCGTGTTCATCCTGATCGGCAATGCCATGGGCATCATGGCCGCGATTGCCTTGTCCGAAGTCATGTCCAAGCGCCTGCAGAAATTTTTCCAGACCTCCTTGCTGCTCCCGTTCATGATCTCCATGGTCATCGTGTCCTACATCGTCTTTGGCTTTCTCGGCAACCAGTCCGGCTGGATCAACCACACCTTCTTCACCGAAGACACAGCGATCAACTTCTACCAGAGCAAGTTTTACTGGCCTTTCATCCTGACCATCGTCAATACCTGGAAAATCCTCGGCTACAGCACGATCATTTACCTGACTTCGGTGATCGGCATCGACGGGAGCCTTTATGAAGCCGCCTATGTCGACGGCTGCGGCAAGTTCAAGCAGATCACACGCATCACGCTGCCGCTTCTGAAACCTACGATCATCACCATGATCCTGATCCAAGTCGGTCGCATCTTCTATTCGGATTTCGGACTGTTCTACCAGGTGCCCATGAGTTCCGGAACCTTGTTCTCGGTCACGCAGACCATTGACACCTATGTGTACCGCAGTCTCCTGCAAAGCAACAACATCGCGATGGCCTCCGCCGCCGGAGCTTACCAGTCCATCGTTGGCTTTGCCCTGGTCATGTTTGTCAATTACATAGTCCGCAAAATGGACCAAGAAAACGCTTTGTTTTAAAGGGGGCCCATCATGGTCACACTCGTCAAAGGGAAAAGCGAATACCTTTTCCAGACCATCATCACAACCTTCCTGGTCGTGCTGGCCTTGGCGGCCCTGTTGCCTTTCTGGCTCTTGTTCATGTCCTCCATCACCCGCGAGTCCACGCTGCTGAATGAAGGTTACAAGTTTTTCACGACCAAGATCAGTTTCTATTCCTATGAATACCTGTTCGTCACCAATGCGGCGCGCATCATGCGATCCTATGGCGTCACCTTTTTCATTACCATTGTCGGGACAGGAATCAGCTTGCTGATCGGTCCGATGCTGGCCTACCCCTTGTCACGTGACGATTACAAACACAAGAAATTCATCACGCTGCTTGTCTTTTTCACGATCCTGTTCAATGGCGGCCTGGTGCCTTCGTACCTGATGTGGACCCAAGTCTTCCACTTGAAAAACACGATCTGGTCATTGATTTTTCCCAATCTCGTTTTCAATGGCTTTTTCATCATGCTCTACAAGAACAGTTTCAAGTCCAATATCCATCCCGCCATCATCGAAGCGGCCAAGATCGACGGCGCCAGCGAATTCGCGATTTTCAGGATCATCGTCATGCCCTTGTCCAAGCCGATCCTGGCATCCGTTGGCTTGATGACAGGCCTGGGCTACTGGAATGACTGGATGAATGGCCTTTATTACGTCAACGATTCCAAACTGTTCAGCCTGCAGGTCCTGCTCAATAACATCATGGCCAACATCAACGCGCTCTCGACGATGAGCTCGGCCGCATCCCAGGGCATCGGGGAATTGCCAGGGACTGGTATCCGGATGGCGATGGCAGTGATCGGAATCCTGCCCATCATGGTTCTCTATCCCTTTTTCCAGCGATATTTCATCAAAGGCATTTCTTTAGGCAGTGTCAAAGGCTGAAAACAACACATGAAAGCAAGGTGCGACTATGTTAGATGATTACTTGATTCGCAAAGACAGTCTGCAAAATGTGATCGAAAACGGCAAAGTGACTGGATTCAAATTCGCGGTCCGGATTGCTGATTACCGGGGATGCTTCCTGAGCCTGGTCAATGGCTACTATGTCCAATGCGATGGCATTGACTATCCCGTTTCGCTGCAACGCCTCGAAATCAACCAAAGGCCACCGCGAAGCTTTGCCGAGATCAAAAAATGCGTCTGGGAACACTGGGATTATGATGACGAAGCCTTCCTTCATGTCACAAAGGAAGGCGGCCTGGCGGACGGCCTGCATGTGATCAAGCTCCAGCAGTCCATCCTGGCCCAGTACGGCTACATGCCCTGGGATGAAGCCTGGGTGCAGAATCCCCCGGTGCCTGGCGGTGGCGCCGGCTCCGGTAAGACCGACACGATCAGCACTTTCCAGCTTGAACTGCAAAAACAGGAGGTGATGGCATGAGCATCCGGACAGGCGTTTCATTTTACAGCTATCAGCAAACCCAGTTTTTCGGGAAAATGACTTGGAAAGACATGATCCGGGAAGTTCACGACCATTTGAAAACTGACGGCGTCGAGATCATCGACGAAGCCATCATCCGGCACTACCCGTTTCCCACGGAGGAATTCATTTTCGACTGGAACAACGAAATGGCCCGGTATGGCATGAACGCGGTCACCATGGACGTCTACCTCGATGTGCACCAGTTCCGTGACCATGTCATGAACCACCGCGAGGCGGCTGAACGTCTCAAGAATGACATCAAGATCGCGGCCCGGATGGGCTTCAAGAATGTCAGGGCCCTCTGCCTGGTGCCAACGGATGTGATCGAAATGGCCATCCCGACCGCAGAAAAATATGATGTGCGCATCGGCAAGGAAATCCACGCGCCGCTGCCGATCAAGGCCGGGGTCCATCACGGCAAGATCGACCCGGTCCTGGATCCGCGCATGGTCGACCAGCTTCTGGAACTGATCCAGAAAACGGGCACCAGGCATGTCGGACTCGTTCCTGATTTCGGGGTGTTCCAGCACAAGCCGACCGATCTGGCGATCGCCTATTTCAAGCGCCATTACAATCCGGACATGATCGATTACATCCTGGAAAAGAGCGCGCAAGGCCATTCGACCACCGATGTGAAACTCATGATCGATGAGAAATTCCCCGGCAACGGCCTGCATTTCATGACCCTGGGTGCCATCGCCATCAACGAGTCATGCGCCAGACCTGAAGACATCATTGAAATCATCCCCCACATTGTCAGCATCCATGGCAAGTTCTACCACATGACCGAGGTCGAAGGCCAACCGGGAACGTTCGAAGACAAAGCCATCGACTATGCCACCCCGATCCAGTATTTGAAAGAGCATGGCTTTTCCGGGTACATCAATTCAGAGTTCGAGGGTCAGCGCTATTGCCATGATACCGGCATCGAAAACATGATCGACGAAGTCGAGCAGGTCCGTCGCCACCATGAAATGCTGAACCGCCTGATTGGGAAATAGCGAAAAGCGCAGCGCTCCGACGCAGGATTGGCCCAGTTTACAGAAACTGGGCCATCCCCCTCAACCTTGAAGAAAAGGCTGCAGTCAAACCTTGACGGGTTGCTGCAGCCTCTTTGCATGCTTATCCTGTCGAACTTTTTTCGATATACGACTTAGAACAGGCTGTCCTTGTTTTCCAGATCCTTGGGGATCGGCATCAGGACATCCCAATGTTCGGCAAGCAGGCCGTCTTCAAAACGGTAAAAATCGCAGACAACGCTTTCGCTGCCGTCCGGCAGGCCGGATGCGCGCAGATGGACCGCGGCCATGTCATCCTGGACGATGATGCGCTTGATTTCCAGATGAAACTGCGGCACTTTCTTGAATTTTTCGGTGAATGCGGCAATAAAGGCGTCACGGCCTTGCCCGACGCCCGGGTTGTGCTGGATGTAGTCTGCGCGCATGTATTTGGCTGCGGCCTGGGCATCATGGCGGTTGAACACCTCTTCGTAAAAAGCACGAATCCATTCATCGTGTGACATTGAAAACAATCCTTTCCGGCGACGTGATTTGATTTTGAGGCAGGGGAATCAAAGGTGAGAGAGGAAGAGATCGAGCGGGATGGGGGCAAAGCCAAGGTCTGCAAGAACTGACCATTCGGTCATAGAAACTGGCAAGAGCTGCCTGATGCGTCTCATTATAATGAAAAAGTCAAACAAATTCACTAGGAAAGGGGTCAGGAAATGAAATTTGGTTGCAGTCTGGAAATGATCAACATGCGCACGAGCGGACCCAATTTTATCATTCGCCAATCTAAAGGTTACTGGATGGAGATGTTCAAACTGGTGGCCGCAGCAGGTTTCAAAGGAATCGAATTGCCGTACAACCCATATTCGAGTGATCCAATCGCTTTTGAGGTCGGACGGTGCGGCATGCCCATCAGCAGGGCGGCGGTCCATGCCAAATATGAATCGCCGCAAGCCTTCATGGCCATGCTCAGGGATTTCGGTATCGAAGAAGTCACCGGCGTGCATGTCAATCCCAATGACATCCTGCTCGAATTGCTTGCCCGCGATGGCCAGATGAGCGAGTATTTCCCGATGCTGCAAGCGCTGGCGGACGAGGCCCTGGATTTCCTTTCAGCGCTGGGGGCTAAAACCCTTGTGCTGTCCATTTCGCCAGAGATTGGGCTGCTGGCGGAAAATTTCGGCGGCGGCAAGGATGGCTGGCAACCGGATTTCGTGGCCAGAACCATTGAAGCGGTCAATCAGATCGCTGCACGCGCAGAGACGAAGGGCCTTAGCCTCGCCCTGAAGAACGAATTCTGGGGGATGGGCCATGGCGAGCATCTGCAGGAAATCTTTGCCGGACTCGTACCGCAGGTGCTGTACAGCCCAGATGTGGCCCACCTGTCAATTGGAGGCCAGGACCCGGTCAAGACGGTTGAAATATTTGCCAGCCGCCTGGCCCAAGTCCGTTTGAACGACACATCTTTCGCCGATACAGAACAGAACTTTCGCAAAATCAACGCGGAAATTCCTGTCACAGGCAGCCAGCGGGTGTTTTGCGATCTCGGGGAAGGTCATGTAGATGCCAAGGGCCTGTGCCAATCCCTTCAGAAAGCTGGATATGACGGCTGGATCATTTGTGAATCACGAAACACACTCAATGTCCATCGGGCGCTGCTCAAGCTGCGCTGGCTGATTGACCACGAATTGACACAGGCTTGATGCCAGCCGGATCGGCACAGGAGGAAGACGCACATGAGTGAAAACCTGAAATATTCATACATGACCAACATGTGGGGCCTGGTCGTCCAGTACCCGCAATTGAATGGCTGGAACGAATGGTACGAGAAGGATTATGGCAATTCCGTCTATTACCTTGACTGGGACAAGATCCTCAAATACCATGTCGGCTGCGGGATCACTGGCATCGAACTGATGTTCCACATGCAACCTTATATCCAGCGCTTTTTTGGCACTCCGCAGGCATTTGCCGATTTCGCCAGAGACCGCGGGATCGAACGCATCACCGGCACTTTTTCATTGGCCATTGGGTCGGAAGACCGTAACCGTCACCCGGAAGTCTTGGCCTTCAACCAGAAAATGATTGATTTCACGGCTGCCCTGGGTGGTGAAAACATGAACATCATGCCCGCGAGCGGTTATTATGGCGTCGGCCCACTGAGCCCCGAACAGCTGAAAAATGCGGCGGACTGCTTCAACGAAATTGGGCGCCGGGCTGCGGGCAAGGGCGTGGATGCCTGCATCCACAGCGAATTCTGGTGTGCCGTCAACAAATACGACCTGGAGCGTTTCCTGGACATGACCGACCCGCGGTATGTGTATTTTTGCTTGGATACCGCCCAGGTCTCGATCATGGGCTTTGACCCGGTCAAAATGTATGACCACTATCACGACCGGATCAAATATTTCCACTTGAAAGACACAGACAAACAAGACGCTCCGGATGATGCCCGCTTCTGTGCCGGTGCAGAATTTGCTGATGACGGGTCGCGCTGGTTCTGGGAATTGGGTGGCGGCAAGATCGATTTTCCGGGCCTGTGGAAACTTTTGAAAAAGTACAACCACAAAGGCTGGATGTCGATTGAGACGGACGGAACCCCGGACCCGCTCGCTACCATGGTGCTCTCCAAATGGTACATCGACCATGTGCTGTCCCCTATCTACAAGTGAGGTGAAAGCATGCTGGAACTGACTTTGGAACAGATGATCCGCAGACTATGGGATGCTGAGGAAGTCAGGAAAGTCATGGCTCGCTATGCCTATCTGCACAATGCCCACGCCCATGAGGAAACCGCGGCCTTGTTTGCACTCGAACGGGACGATGTGTGGGTCCAGTGTGGTGGCATCGGGAAATATAACGGGCCTGAAGGTATCAGGAAGTTTTTTATAGACTGGCATCACTCGCTCGGAGGCGATCCCCGGGGCGCTTTCAACGAGCATCTGCTGACGACGGAGCTGGTCGAAGTCGCCGGGGACTGCCAGACAGCCAAAGCGGTCTGGATGTCGCCCGGCGTCGAAACCAGACGCATCCAGTTGCCAGACCAGCGGGCGGCGGCTGAGTCTGATGGAGAGCTGGAGGCACAATGGATCTGGGGAAAGTACGCGGTTGATTTCATCAAGGTGAATGGCGTCTGGAAATTCTGGCACTTCACCATCACGATGGATTTCCAATGCGATTTTCATCACTCCTGGGTGGAAACTGAAAAAACATTGGCCAGCCGGGTCCGCCACAACGGATTGCCACCGGTGGACGAATCCGTGCCTTTCGCCGACGGCTACACGAAACAGCGCGTGACCGAATTGTTCCCGGCACCTCCCGACCCATATGACACATTTGACCATTCCTGTGGTGATTATGGCATCAAAAGTGCGAAGGAAAGCATTTGACGACGTTCGTCCGGTGCCCAGGCCAGCCAGGATTCGGCTGGCCCGGGCTGTGGCCCGCAGAGTGCAAATATTGTCTATACAATCACAGATTATGGCAAGTGTCAGGTACATTATTTGGCTATAATGCCAATAGAATCACCCTTCAGATCTGAAATATCCCTGTCTGCCCAATCCTTCACAACAACCAAAATCCCAAAGTCAAACCATTCCCCTATCCCGTGTCCGCTGGCAACGCTGCCAACGGCCTTTGTTCCTGCGCATTTCGAAGAAAGAAAGGAAACCATGATCATGAAACGGATGAATCACAGACTATTTCTTGTTTTCACCCTGGTTCTGACACTCGCTTTTCTGCTCGCATCCTGCGCCACTGCCGGTTCGGCAGCTCCAGCTGAATCGACCACAGCCGCCGCCACCGCCGCCGAAACCACGGCAGCACCAGCGGAAACAACCGCGGCGGCTGGCATCCAGAAAGGCACAACCTTCAGCTACTGGATCAACTATGACATTCCGGCATACCTGCCTTGGATGGACAACCGCGGCAGCGCCCTGTATTTCCAGATCTATGACAACCTCCTGTACAAATACGAAGGCAACAAGGATGACATTCGCGGCAACCTGGCTGAAAGCTGGACTGTCTCCGATGATGGACTGGTCTGGACCTTCCAGATCAAGAAAGATGCCTATTTCACCAATGGCAATCAAGTCACCGCCGACGCGTTCGTCAAGACATGGGATGTGACGAAGGAATACCAGGCACGTTATTTCGCCGCCGTCGAATCCTATGAAGCGACGGGTGAGTTCGAGCTGACTGTCAAGCTCAGTGGCCCGTCAGCCACTTTTATCTATGAGCTGCCGACTCAGCCAAACTGCGGTGTTGTCGATCCAGAAGGCATCGCGCAATACGGCAAGGAAGACAATCGCGCGGCGATCGGTGCCGGACCGTATTCTGTTGAGTCCTATACGTCCGGCCAGGGATTTGTCCTCAAGGCGAACGAAAACTACCACAACCCGGACAAGGCGCCTGCCATCGAAACCTGCAAGCTGGTCGTCATCCCTGACGAAAACACCGCTTTGATTGCCCTTTTGAATGGTGAACTCGATGCCATGAATACTGTGAACATCGAAGTCTACAACAACCTGGTCGCCCAGGGCTGGAATGTCATGGAAGTCGAAGACAGGGTCAATCCCTTCTGGTTCAATGCCAGGGAGGTCGAAATTTTCCGGGATCCTGTCGTGCGTGAAGCGCTCAGCCACATGGTTGACTGGCAAGCGATCAGCGATCTCGTCTATGACGGCAAATACCCTGTCTCGAAAAGCTATTGGGCCGGCCCCGGCATGGTCCCATACTCAGAAAAATACACCTATGATCCCGAACTCGGCCTCAAAATGCTGGCTGACGCTGGCTACAAGCCAGAAGACATCGACTTCACCATGTTGGCTGATCCGGACTTCACCAATCTGGAAATCGCCATCCAGTCCCAGTTCCAGGAACATGGCCTGGTCAACGTCAAAACCGTCACCTACGATGGCGCCACTTGCTACGGCATGCTGAAAGGCGGCACCTTCGAGATGTTCCCAGTGCACAATGGCTACGGCACGGAATCTCCGCTCACCCCGTTCACCATGGGTTACGGCGAAAAATCACGCCAGCCAGTCATGTTCCTCGATTACATTGACAAGGAAAAATTCGCGGAAGGCCAGGCACTGATCGAAAAAGCCAACAAGGCTGCCACCTTTGATGAATACCTCAAGGAAGTCGAAGCACTCACGACCCTGATCCAGGATCAAAACCTGGCCATGGGCGGCCTGCAGGTCGTGCGCTTCTATGCTGTCAATGAAAAATTCACCAACATCAAAATCATCCCCATCACGGGCTACATCGAATTTGCCTACATCAGACCCGCAGCCTGAACTTGAACTGACCCATTGCCTTGACAACTGATGAATCCCCGGTGCGGATAGCAGGAAGTCCTTTGTGACTGGCTCATCCGCATCGGGGGTCACAATCTCACCGCAGTCAGCGGTGACGGCAGGAGAGGTGCTCGAATGCTAGTCTTTACAATCAAACGAATCCTGATGGTGCCGATTTTGCTGCTGCTGGTGGCCCTGTTCGTATTTGTTCTTTTAAATCTTTCCGAATCCGATCCCGTCATCATGATGCTGCCATCAGAATATACGCAAGAAGATTACGACAACATGGCTGAACGTTTTGGCCTGGACAAACCACTGATGGTCCAGTATTTCAATTGGGTGGCCGATGCGGCGCAAGGCGATTTTGGCACATCATTCAAGACGAAAGCCCCAGTCGCTGATGATGTCGTGTTTCGCATACCGATCAGCATCCAGCTGGCTTTTATCACGACTTTGATCATGGTTGCGGCAGGGATCCCTCTGGGCGTCATGTGCGCGGTCAAGCAATACTCCGTATTTGACAGCACGGTCAATATCCTGGCCAAGTTCATGGGATCGATTCCTGGCTTCTGGCTGGGCCTGATGCTGATCATGACTTTCTCCATCAAGCTCCGCATGTTTCCGACTTATGGCACCGGCACGCTGAAGCACTGGATCTTGCCGGTTGTCACCTTGCTGCTGCCGTTCCTGGCCAATTACGTACGCCAGGTGCGCAGCGCCATGCTGGACTGCATTCGCCAGGACTACGTGCGCACCGCGCGTAGCAAAGGCGCGAAGGAAGGCCACGTCATCTACAAGGAAGCGCTGAAAAACGCACTGCTGCCGATCATCACCCTGACCGGCGGAATCTTCTCGACGATGATCGGCGGCGCCGTGCTGGTGGAAAAAGTGTTTGCCATCCCTGGTGTCGGCTACAAGATCGTCGAAGCGATCAACAACCGAGATATGCCGACGTTGCTCGCCTGCACGATGGTGCTGGCCCTGTTTACCATCTTTGTCCAGCTGTTGATCGACCTGTCCTATGCCCTGGTCGATCCACGTATTCGCGGCGCCTTCGTCGGCGGCAAAAAGCGGAAGAAAAAATTGAAGCTGAGTGTGGGGGCGAATTGAGATGGATGCTGAAGCGATCGCTTTAAATGCCAAAATCAGGAAAAGCCGGCGCAATAGCCAGGGGATGGAAGTCTGGAATCGCCTGCGCACGCGTCCGACTGCCATGGTTGCCCTGACAGGCGTGATTTTTCTCGTGTTTCTTGCCTTGTTTGCGGATCTTTTGATCCCTTATGAGATGGCCATCAAGCAGGTGGCGGCGGACAAGCTCATGCCGCCGGGCAGCGCGGGTCATCTGCTGGGCACAGATAATTTTGGCCGGGACATCCTGGCACGGATCATCCACGGTTCGCGGACCGCGCTCGAAATCGGCGTGATTTCCGCTGGCCTGTCGCTCTTCATTTCCACCATCCTGGCCTGCACGGGCGCCATGCTCGGTGGCATGGTCGACAATCTGATCATGCGCGTCATCGATGTCATCAGCTGCATCCCGGGCATGGTCATCGCACTGGCCATCTGTGCTGCTCTGGGCAACGGGATCTGGCAGCTCATCGTGGCCCTGACGTTTTCAGGGCTGCCCATGCATACGAAAATGGTGCGCAGTGTGGCGCTGCGCGTCTCCAAAATGGATTTTGTGGAATCTGCGGTGGCCTTGGGGGCCAAGCCTGGTTACATTATGGTGCGTCATCTTTTCCCGAATCTCACCAGCATCATGATCATCAACGGTACCGCACAGGTTTCGATCAACATCATGATGGGCGCAACCTTGGGTTTCATCGGCCTTGGCGTCAAAGCTCCGACACCGGAATGGGGGACCATGCTGGCCAGCGGGCTCAATTTCATGATGCGCAACCAGTACATGGTCCTGGTGCCTGGACTGGTCCTGGCCATCTCGGCGCTCCTGATCAATACGCTCGGCGATGCCATGCGCGATGCCTTTGACCCGCAACTGAAAGGAAAAGCCTGATTCCAAACCTGGAAAAAACCCATCACAGAGGAGTTTGAAATGAGCGAGGCGTTGCTTGAAATCAAGGACCTCAGCATCCGATATACGACTGACAAGGTCATCTCGCGTGCGGTCAACAGCATCAATTTGAAAATCGACAAAGGCGAAGTCCTTGGCCTGGTCGGTGAGACAGGGGCCGGCAAGACAACCACCGCCTTGTCCATCCTGGGCCTGCTGCCGCGCTATACGTCGGAAACTGAGGGAGAGATTCGTTTCAAAGGCCATAAACTGGTCGGAGCCAGCGAAAAGCAGCTGCGCAACATCCGCGGCAGCCAGATCTCGATGATTTTCCAGGACCCGATGACAAGTTTGAATCCTGTTTTCAAGGTCGGCCGCCAGATCGGCGATGTCTTGAAATTTCACAACAAGACCATGTCGCAAATCGAAGTGGGCCAGAAGGTAGACGAGATCTTGCAAATGGTCGGGATCCCGCCTTCCCGTAAAGAGGAATATCCGCACCAGTTTTCGGGCGGCATGAAACAGCGGGTCATGATCGCCATTGCCATCGCCTGCCGCCCGGACCTGCTCATCGCCGATGAGCCGACGACGGCCCTGGATGTGACCATCCAGGCCCAGGTCATCAAGATGATGCGCAGCCTGCAGAAGGAACTGCAGTCATCGATCATTCTGATCACGCATGATCTCGGGATTGTCGCCAACCTGTGCGACAAGGTTGCGATCATGTACGCCGGCGAAATCGTCGAATCTGGGACATTGGAAGACATTTTCGCCCAAGACCGCGGGCATCATCCTTATACATTAGGCCTTTTCGGATCCTTGCCGAATATCAAGGAGAAACGCAGCCGGCTCACACCGATTCGCGGCCTGACCCCGCATCCGTCAGAACTTCCGGAAGGATGCCATTTCCATCCGCGCTGCCCGCAATGCATGGAAATCTGCAAAACAGGCCGGACACCGGACAGAACGGTCCAGAATGGCCATGAGATCCGGTGCCATTTGTTCAGCGCGGGAGGAAGACAACCATGAATGAGACAGTCATGCTGGAATGCGTGAATCTGAAAAAATATTTTGACACACCGCGAGGGTCTCTGCATGCCGTGGATGATGTGTCGTTTCGCATCCTTGAAGGCAAGACCTTGGGTGTGGTCGGCGAATCCGGCTGTGGCAAGTCAACCCTGGGCAGAACCATCTTGCGCTTGCTGCCCTCAACGGATGGCAAAATCATCTTCAACGGTCGCGACATCACGAATCTGCCAGCCCGGGAATTGAGTGCCCTGCGCAAGCAAATGCAAATCATTTTTCAGGATCCATTTTCATCCCTGGACCCCAAGATGACCGTCTACCAGATTATCGAGGAACCGCTGCGCATTCATAAAACCCATCCGTCCAAAGTCGAACGGATGAAGCAGGTCGAGAAATTGATGGAGATCGTCGGTCTCGACAGCCGCTATATGAACACATACCCGCATGAACTTGACGGCGGACGGCGGCAACGCATCGGGGTAGCCCGCGCACTGGCCCTCAATCCCAAGTTCATTGTCTGCGATGAGCCGGTTTCCGCGCTCGATGTCTCGATCCAGGCCCAGATCCTCAACCTGATGATGGATTTGAAGGAAGAATTTGGTTTGACTTACATTTTCATCACTCACGACCTGTCCGTCGTCAAACACATCAGCGACGATATCCTGGTCCTGTATCTCGGCCAGATGGTCGAGTTGTGCAGCTCGGAGCGCCTGTTTGAAAATCCGCTGCATCCCTACACCAAAGCCTTGCTTTCCGCGATCCCGGTCCCGGACCTCTCCAGCAAGGGCAAGGAAGCGGACGTGATGCAGGGCGAAGTGACTTCCCCTATCGAGCCGCCGCCCGGCTGCCGTTTCGCCGCTCGCTGCCCCGAGGCGACTGACCGGTGCTTCCAGGAATCCCCTCCGTTTTTTGAAGTGGAGCCCGGACATTTCTGCTCCTGCTTCCACTTCTGCCACGCATAAGGTCATTCATCAATAAGAAGCTCAATTAAAGGAGGCCGTCTCACGAAAATGAGGCGACCTTCATTTATGCCAGGAAAGGTACTCTCACAGGCTCATCCCGGGTTCCCGATATCCCAGGAGAAAAAATCAAGCTGGTACTCGTTCTGGAACGAATACCAGCTTGCCTGCGAACCAATTCCGCATATTCCTTGATGCAAATCCAGGGAAAATGTGTTTTATGCGGTGTGCCCGCCTGTGCGTTCCTCATTGTAGATTTCGACAAACAGGCCGAGCTCCCTGGTCAAATCCAGATAAGCAAACTCCATGCCCTGGTTTTCCAGGCCGTTGTCCTCTTTGCACCAGAGCCATGGCTTTTTCCCTGTCAGCTTCTCATGCTCAGCGATGACCTGGTGAAAGGGATCACGGGTCACCGTCGCGATGTGGTGAATGCCAGGACCGTGTTCTTCCAGCCAGGTCTTGTAAGGGCTGGCGCCGACTGGCTCGATCAGTTCGATCTCCATGCCGAAGGCCTGGCAAAAGGCAAAACGACCTTCGACCATGCCTGGTTTGCCATCGACCAGCATCTTCGGAAACAGTTCCGGTCCAAAATCAACGCGCTTCCAAGGCCCCATGCCATAGTCAGTTTCATACTTTTTGACGGCCTCGTCCACATCGTTGACAATGATTCCGAGTTGTAGCAATTTGGCAAATTGTGTGTCCACAGTCACGCCCTCCTCAAGCGAAAATACTAAGATGAGCCCATTATAGCGGAGGCGTTTGCCGAGCTGCTTGCCAATTCTTGTGCGCGGATGGACAGTCTTTGCAGAGTCTGGGAAAACGTGTGATCAGGGTGACGGACTGGGTGATGGCCGGTCTTCCAGGCGCAGGCTGTTTGGCGTATAGCCCTTGACGTTATGGAAAACCCGGTTGAACGTGCGGATGCTGTTGAAGCCGCAATCCAGGGCGATGTCGAGAATTGGCCTGGATGTTGTGCATATCAGGTTCTGCGCTTTTTCCACCTTGATGATGTTCAGGTAATTTTTGAAAGTCACGCCGGTGACCTGATTGAATATCCGCGAGAAATAGAAAGGGCTGAATGAGAGGTGATTGGAAATGTCACTGAGCGTGATGTCTTGCATGTAATTGAGCTCGATGTAATGCAGGGCATCCTTGACGATTTTCACGCTAGACTTGTCCAAGGGTGTCCGGGAAGGGTTCATATTCCGGATATCCGCGTAGCGAAGCAGGATTGCCATGATTTTCAAGACATTGGACTTTACAAATATCTTGTAGCTGGTGCGCTGCTCTTGCATCTCCGAGTCGATCTGCGTCATGCAATCCTGCAATTCCTGATAATCGGCGGCGGGGAAGCCATGGTCGCGGATGAAAGCCGCGTCCAGAAAGGTGGCTATGTTGCTAGAGCTGAGACTGCTGCCTAAAAGATCCGAGAGAAGGTCCGGATGAAAAACAATGATCAGCACCTCGCTGCCTGTTGAAGCATCCGAGTAGTGATGGATGTCTTCACAGGAAAAGAAGGCGATATCACCTTGGTGCAGCAATTTGGAGAAAGAATTGCAATGGACCATGATGCTGCCCGCGATAACCAGCAAAAGTTCGTATTCATAATGCCAGTGCGGGTGGAAATTGAAGTCAGCAAACCGCCGGGATGTGATGGGAAACCCTGGTTTGTAAGTGCGGAATTCGTGGTAAGCCATAGAAACCTCCGAGATGGTTCCATTATATAAAATAGTGCAAGAAATGACCATGCGAGAGAAAAAACTGGCAAGCCTGAACAAAATTGAGTTCGCTATAATAAGTACAAAATTACAAAAATGGGGGCAGGACCATTCGATTGGCAGGACTGCACCTGTTCGAAGAGGAGTCAGAAATGATTGAAGGGAAAAAACTGGGAGAAGCGGGCCGCGTCTTGCGATATGGGATGATCGGCGGCGGTCCAGGCTCGTTCATTGGCGGCGTGCATCGCGGCGCCATCAAGCTCGAAGGTGCCGCTGAACTCGTTGCAGGGTGCTTTTCGCGCCATCCCGAGGATAATCAGGCAGCCGGCCAGGACCTGGGTCTTCAGGCGGACCGCATCTACGCAAACTTTGAGGTCATGGCCCAGGAAGAGGCCAAACGCGAGGATGGCATTGACTTCGTGGTCATCGCTGCACAAAACATGGTTCATTTTGCCGCGTCCAAGGCGTTTTTGGCCAACGGCATCCATGTCATGTGTGAGAAACCCCTGACCACCAGCCTTTCTGACGCGCTCGAACTCAAGCGCCTGGCTGACGCGAATGGCTGCCTGTTCGGGGTATCGTATTCGTATGCGTTTCATGTCATGGTGCTCGAGGCACGTGAACGCATTCGTCGTGGTGAGATCGGCGAGGTCATCAATGTCATGGGCGAATATCCGCAGGAATGGCTGATCGACCTGATGGAGCAGACTGAGCAGCGCCAGGCTTCCTGGCGTACGGATCCAAAGCAGGCAGGCATGTCCAACTGTGTCGGCGATATTGGCACCCATATCGAGCACATGGTCTCGTTCATGACCGGGCTCAAGATCAAAAAGCTCTGCGCCAAGCTGGACATCCGCGGCGAAGGACGCTCACTCGATACCAATGCGCATATCCTGCTCGAATATGACAACGGCGCGTCAGGCCATTACTGGTGTTCGCAGGTGGCGGTTGGTTATGACAACGGCCTCAAAGTGCGCATTTTCGGCACCAAAGGGGCGATCGAATTTGTCCAGGAACAATCCAATTACCTGCGTGTCACCCAGAAAGGCTGCCCGCCGCAGACCTTGTCTCGTGGCAATGGCTACATGACCGCGCCGGCTGCCGCGTTCTCGCGTGTGCCGTCCGGCCATCCGGAAGGGTACCATGAGGCTTTTGCGAACCTGTACCGCGCGTTTTGCGAGGCCGTCCGGAAAAACCTGGATGGAGTCGCTGTCGATGAGTCTGAAGTGATCTATCCGACCTTGGAAGCTGGTATCGATGGTGTCCGGTTCATCACCAAGTGTGTGGAAAGCTCTAGCCAAGGCGCGATCTGGGTGGACCTGTAAGCCCCAGCACAGCGTGTGCCATTCATCATTTAAACAAGAGCATCTCATTCAGACAAAACCAAAATCATCAATTTTCAGGAGGACTCCATGACAAGACCGATTACACTTTTCACCGGCCAATGGGCCGATCTGCCATTTGCCGAACTGTGCGCCCTGGCTGCCAAAATGGGATTCGAAGGCTTGGAAATCGCCTGTTGGGGCGATCACATGGATGTTCGCCGGGCTGCTGTGGATCCTGACTATGTGACCGAGCGCAAACGCATCCTTGCCGAGCATGGCCTGCAATGCTGGGCCCTCGGCAGCCACCTGGCAGGACAGTGCGTAGGCGATGACTGGGATCCGCGGCTGGATAACTTTGCCCCGGATAATGTGAAGGGGAACCCAGCGGCCATCCGGGCCTGGGCGATCGAGGAGATGAAATTCACTGCCCGCGCTGCCAAGGCCATGGGCTGCGGCGTGGTCACGGGCTTCATGGGTTCGCCGATCTGGAAATACTGGTACTCGTTCCCGCAAACGCCCGATGCGATGATTGAAGAAGGCTACGACAAGATCGTCGAGCTGTGGACCCCGATCCTGGACGAATTCGCCGCCTGTGGCGTCAAATTTGCTTTGGAAGTCCATCCTACAGAAATCGCCTTTGATTTCTATTCAGCTGAGAAACTGTTCCGCGAGAAGTTCAAGGGCAATGACACGCTCGGCATCAACTTCGACCCGAGCCACCTGGTCTGGCAAGGCATGAAACCACATCTGTTTATCCGGGCTTTTGCCGACAAGATCTACCACGTTCATATCAAGGACGCCCTCGTCAATATGGAAGGCACAGAAGGCGTGCTTGGTTCTTTCCTGACCTTCGGCGATACGCGCCGCGGCTGGAATTTCGTTTCACCTGGTCATGGCAGCGTGGATTTTGAACGCATCATGCGCGAACTCAACAGCATCGGCTACGATGGCCCCTTGTCCGTGGAATGGGAAGACAGTGCCATGGACCGCGTGTTCGGGGCGACGGAATCCGTCGAACTCGTCCGCAAACTCAATTTCAGCCCGTCCACAGTCGCGTTTGACGACGCGTTGAAATCCGGAAAATAAACATCACCCCATCTTGATCGATGTGAGGCTGCTGGAACATCCTCCCTGGGATGTTCCAGCTTGCTTTTTGCGTGCCGAAAAGCAAAAGAAGAGGTGCTTGTCATGAGCGAACGAACGACTGAACAAAAGATGCTGCAACTTTGGGACACACAGGAAATCAGCAAGCTGATGGCCAAGTATGTCTATTACGGCTATGGACGGGCCTGGGAGCTGGTGCCTGGCCTTTTTGCCCAACGAGACGATATCTGGATCGACTGTGAAGGCTTTGGCATTTTCGACGGTGCCAAAGGCATCGAGGCCTTTTTCATCAACTGGCATCATTCCATGGAAGGCGATGCGGAAGGAATTTTCAGCATCCACCTGCTGACAACTGAAATCATCGAAGTCGCCGCGGATGGCCAGACCGCCCGCGGCCTGTGGTTTTCGCCAGGCGCGGAAACCCGCAGGAAAAAAGACAGCGGCGAACACGAAGCCTACTGGATCTGGGGCATGTACGCGATTGACTTCATCAAGGAAGACGGCGTATGGAAATTCTGGCATTTCCGGATCCCGCACCTGCTGCTCTGTGACTATCACAACTCCTGGGTGGACCTGGACAAAACCGTGATGGGCAGCCAGATTGGCCATGAAGGACGGCCGCAGGCGGATCGCCCTTCATCCTATGCCCCGACTTTCTTTAGCACGAAAAAGAAGACGGACTTGTTTTTCCAGCCGCCGCATCCGTATGAGACAGAGGCTGACTTGAAGGATTTCTGGTCGAGGTGAAAGCATGACATTGACAGGGGCTGGAAAACTCATCCAAGTGCTCATCATCACCGGAATCGTTACCAGCGAGCATGATCCCAGAGTCAGCCGCATGCTGGCGCGGATGCTGGAATCGACCGGCCGCTTCGAAGTCCGGATCACCGAGGAATTCCGCGGTGCGACACAGGAAACCTTGGCGTCCTACGACTTGGTCCTGATCAATTACGACGGCAAGGAAACGGTCCATCATCCAGCGGTCCCCTTGGGCCAATCAGCGGAAAGAGCGATCATCGATTTCGTTGAAAGCGGCAAAGGATTGATCTTCTATCATTCCTCGGTCTTTCTCGAGGCCTGGCCCAAATCGTTCGCCAGATTGATTGGCGGTGTGTTTGATTTTGCGGAAGGCAGCCGGAAGACCCCGTATCTTGATTTCATGGTCGACCTGGATGGCAACCACGCGATTACCAAAGATCTGGATTCACATCTGCAGGTGATCCAGGATGATCTGTTCATCCTGGCGCACTGGGATGAAGCTGCCCAGGTCGATGTGCTGGCCACTGTCTACGATGACATCCATGCTTACGGCAAAATCCCCCTGCACATGCAGTCAGATTATGAAGGCAAAGACTTGTCGCGTTTGCATGGCATAGGCACGGCTGTGCCTGTAGCCTGGACCAATCGGTTCGGGCATGGGCGTGTTTTCACGGTGACGATCGGCCATGGTCCGGACACGATCCATCGTCCGGGCTTTGTCAGCTTGCTTTGCTGCGGCGCGGAATGGGCGGCCGTGGGCGAAGTCACCTTGCCACCGCCCGATCTTTCCGGCGAAAATCGCTTTCGCGCCTGGCCATTTTACAGCGACCTGACCATCACGGAAATGGCCGCCCTGATCTAGAAAACATGCAACAGGCTCCGCAAACCGGAGCACCCGGAGGAGGCATATCAAATGAACCTTGCAATCAGTCTGGAAATGGTCGATCTTGATCATCACGAACCCAACCGGAACAGCCGCGAAACCAAGCACTTCTGGGATCAGCTGTATCCTTTGATAGCCGCGGCTGGCTTTGGGGCGATCGAAATCCCCTATGAACCGAAATGGGATTTTGGCGGCCGCTCCGGTATCCCGCGCTCCCGGCGCTCCATAGAAACCAAATTTGGCACGCCATCTGGTTACCTCGAACATCTGGCCCAGGCTGGCATCACGCATGTGACTGGGATTCATTTCGACCCATCCATGTTCCTGAGCGATAACCTGGACCAGTTTTTCGGAATTTTCCGCCATTTTGCTCAGGAGGCGCTCGGCTTTGCGGCCGATCTGCAAGCGGCCTATTTGACCCTGTCGGTGTCTCCACCGCTCGGCAAACTCCAAGCAGTCTGCCCGCAAGACCAGAATGTCCAGGATTTTCAGGTTGCTTATCTGCAAAAAGCAGCGCAACTCGTCTCGGAACTGACTCAGGAGGCATCGACTAAGGGCGTTCGCCTTTGCATCAAAAATGCATTCGGGTCGCTCTTGCGCGGTGAAGCGGTCGTCCCTTTTATCCGCTCTCTGCCCCAGTCTGTGTGGCTGGATTTCGATACCGCCCATTTGCAGATCGCAGGCGTCGATGTCGCGGCCTTTGCGATTGCCCATGCGGACCGGATCGGTTGTGTCCACCTGACTGACACCGCGTTTGTCGATTCCGAGCAAGCTTACCTGCAAAAGAATCCGGATTATCCCCAGGGTGCTGCTACACGTGTTTTCCGGGATGTTGGAACGGGGACGATTGATTTTGCCCCGATTCTCAAAAGCTTGACCGCGATTGGCTACACCGGCTCCGTGACCCTGAATTCGAAAAACACCGCGGATATCCACCGCGCTTTGCTGCGGATGCGACATTTTGCCAACCAGAACAGCAGGGACCTCAATCGCTAATTCTCACACTTCGGAGGCAAGAAAATGGCAAACCTACGACTTTCCCATATGAGTCACTGGAAAACGATCCCTTATCGTCAAATCGATAACTTCCGGGATTTTTACTATGAAGAAAAAAGCAATCTGGCCTACTATTCCGACTGGGACCGGATCCTGCGCTACCACAAGGCCACCGGTTATGAAGGCATCGAAGTCGCGCCCTGGGATCTGCCGGACATGCTGGCGCTTTTTGGGTCTCCGCAGGCGTTCGCGGAATTCGCCCAGGAACGTGGCGTGGCCGTCAGCGGCATGTTTCATGGCGCCGATCTGTCCCATGTCCCTTCAAAACGGGAGGAAATTCTCCAGTCCGGACGCCAGGCAATCGAGGTGATCCGGGCATTTGGCGGCAAACACATGAACCTGTGCCCCAACAGCAACTACTATGGCGTCGGCCCGCTCTCCCGAGCGGATATCCAGCAAGCAGCCGCTGTGATCAGCGAACTTGGCCGGATGGCGATCGATCAAGGGATCCAGATCGGCCTGCACAATGAGTTCTTTTGTGCCATCAACAAGGAAAATCACCGCGAGTTCATCGAGAGCACAGACCCGAACAGCGTCTTTTATTGCCTGGATACCGCGCAGATCGCAATCATCGGCGAAGACCTGCTGCAGTTCTATGAGGATTATCACGATCGCATCTGCACGTTCCATCTGAAAGACACCGCGTCTTGCAGCCTCCCGGATGCAATTCGCTATGGCAAGGACGTGGAGATCGTCGACGATGGCACCCGTTGGTTCTGGGAACCCGGCGAAGGGGTGCTGGATTTCAAAGGCCTGTGGCAGTTGCTGAAAAAATACCAGTTCAAAGGCTGGATGACGATTGAAACCGATGGGACCCCGGATCTGCTGGCTTCGATGGCGCTTTCAAGCTACTACGTCAAACACGAACTGGCACCGATCTACGCGTAATGATTCAAGGCAATGAAATGGAGTCCCATATGACAGGAAAAACACAAGTTGGCATCATCGGCTGTGGCACGATCAGTGAGATTTATTTGAAGAACCTGACCGGGAACTTTCAGAACGTCGAAGTGGTCGCCTGTGCGGATTTATTTGTGGAAAAAGCGGAACAGGCTGCTGCGAAATTTGGCGTAGCCAAGGCCTGTAGTGTGGAGGAGCTTCTGGCCGACGCATCGATCCAGATCGTCCTGAATCTGACCATTCCGGTCGCGCATCACGAGATTAATCGCCAGGTGCTGCTATCAGGCAAGCACCTCTACTGCGAAAAACCCATGTCACTCTCCCTGGAGGAGGCCAACGAGATCGTGCAGCTGGCCCGTGAGCGGAACTTGATCGCTGGCAGCGCCCCGGATACATTCCTGGGGTCCGGTCATCAGACAGCCCGGAAACTGCTGGATGAAGGCAAGATCGGCAGACCGACCTCCTTCACGGCCAACCTGGTTTCACCAGGACATGAACTCTGGCATCCGAATCCAGCCTTCTACTACCAGAAAGGTGGAGGCCCGATGATGGACATGGGCCCCTATTACATCACGGCACTGGTCCATCTTTTCGGCCCGATCCAGCAGATCAGCTGCGTGGCCAATGCTTCACGGACCCAGCGTGATATTTATGGCCAGCTGGTGGATGTCGAGGTGCCGACGCATTACGCTGGGATCATGAAATTTGTCAGTGGCATCGTGGGCAACATCAACATGAGCTTTGATGTCTGGCATTCCAACTTGCCGGGCATCGAGGTGTTCGGCACCAAAGGCGTCCTGTCTGTGCCGGATCCCAATATGTTTGGTGGCCCCGTCAGGGTTTTCGATGGGATGAACATGAGCCAGATCGTCAATGCCGTAGAAGGACCGTATGTGAATCGGCTGATGCGCATGCATACCTGTGCCGCTGAATGCGAGCAGGAGGCGCCGCTGGCGTTCCCGTCTGAAGGTGTCCCGAGAAGCAACATGCGTGGCTTTGGCGTGGCAGAAATGGCCGGAGCTCTGGCAACGGGCAGAAAATGCCGTCTGGACGGTGATTTTTCCCGCCATGTCGTCGAAGCCCTGTTGGCATTCGACAGTTCTGTGCGTGAAAACAAGCCCTATGTCATGACAACCACCTGCGAACGCCCGGAATCGATGCCGGATGGCCTTGAACTCTGGGCAGTGGAATAAGTCCTTGGAGAAAGAGGGAAATATGGATACGATGATTCAAAATGATGTCACAAAAGCCATTTCGTCGCGCCGCAGCGTGCGCGATTTCAAACCGGAGCAACTCACCGACTCGCAGTTGCAAACGATCCTCAACTGCGGCTTTCTGGCGCCCAGTGGCATGAATTGCCAGGGCTGGTTTTTGTCGGTCATTCAAAACCGGCAACTCCTGGATGCGATCCATCAGGAACACATTCGTTCATTGCCCCCGGTGGAAAATTTGCCACCAGTGCTGCAGGAACGCCTGAAAAACCCGAACTACGATGTGTTTTTCCATGCGCCGACGGTGATCATGGTGTCTTATCTGGAAAAGATGGGGCCGTTGAACTGCGGCTTTCTCGGTCAGAACATGGTGCTGACTGCCCAGTCCCTGGGCCTGGGTACCTGCTACCTGGGTGGAATCCTGCAGCTGTTGACGGCACCGGAGGGCAAGCCATTCCTGGACCAGATGCAAATCCCGGAAGGTTACCTGCCCTGCTTCCTGATCGCGATCGGCCAGCCGAATGAACAACCGGCCATGCGCGAGCGGGATTTTGCCCGGTATGTCATTATCTAAAAGTGCTTGACACGCTGCTGACCGCGCCATTGCTGGCCGACAAGCTGGGTTCGATGACTGGCAGTTTCAACCTGCAGGAGGCCTTGATGGGCATCTGCGAAGCCATGCTGGCCATGGACGACAACTCAAATGTCATTTCCGGTTGGAAAAGGCAGTCAAATAGTTTCTTTTTGCTACAAGCTCATAGCGGGTGCAGTCGTGTTACGCTAAGACCGCCATCCTGGCGCCGTGTTTAGTTCGAATGTCTTGACACAGGTTTTTGGGATGTTTGTCCGCCCTATACCGACCACCACTCGCGGCCATCGCGGGCCAATAGCTCGATCGATTTGATCGGGCCGTTGGTGCCGGCGCTGTAGTTGGGGAAGCGGTGGCGCTGGTTTTCGCGGAAGCTGATGATCTGGTCGGCCAGTTTCCAGGAGGCTTCGACCTCGTTCCACCAGGCGAACAGGGTGGCATCGCCGCGCATGATGTCGTAGATCAGGCGCTCGTAGGCTTCCGGGGTGTTGCCCTGGTTGGGGCTGAGGTGGCTGGTCTCGACTTTGACCGGCATGATGTCTTTCTGGGTGGAAAAATCCTTGGTGTTGACTTGGAAATAGACGCCGACATTGGGCTGGATGCGGATCACCAGGAGGTTGGGCTCCTGGTGGTTCTTGTCGTCGGCAAAATAGAGGATATTGGGCAGTGACTTGAACTGGACGACGATTTCGGCGCTGCTGCCGGCGAGGCGTTTGCCGGTGCGGATGTAGAACGGTGTGCCGGCCCAGCGGAAATTGTTGACGCTGAGCTTCATGGCCACGAATGTTTCGGTGGTTGAGGTCTCAGGCACGTTGGATTCTTCGCGGTAGCCAGGGACCTTTTCGCCATCCACGGTACCGGCACCGTACTGGCCAAAGACGACGTTGTCGCGCAGGGAATCGGTCGTGAAGGGTGTGATGGCCTGGATGACCTTGAGCTTTTCCTGGCGGATGGCCTCGGTCGTCAGAGCGACAGGTGGTTCCATGGCCACCATCGACAGGATCTGCAGGATGTGGTTCTGGACCATGTCGCGAATCGCACCGGAATGTTCATAATAGCCGCCGCGCGAACCGACGCCGAGTTTTTCGCCGAGTGAGATCTGGATGTTGTCAATGTACTGGTTGCTCCAGAGCGACTCGAAGACGAGATTGGCAAACCTCAGGACCATGATGTTCTGGATCATGTCCTTGCCCAGATAGTGGTCGATGCGGTAGATGTCGTTTTCGGCGAAATAGGCATGCAGCGAGTCGTTCAAATGCTTGGCGGTCTTGAGGTCTTTGCCGAACGGCTTTTCAATCACAAGACGCTGCCAGTTCGGGCATTGTTCGCCGGTGATGTAGTGGCATGAGGCCTGGCCACTCTTGCCAAGGCCGTTGACGATGGTCTCGAAATACTCGGGCGCAACCGCCAGGTAGAAAATCCGGTTGCCCATCGTCTGGTGCTGCTCGTCCAGCCCTTGAAGAAAAGTCGCCAGGGCATCGTAACCTTCGGCCGCGGTAAAATCGAGCTGGTAATAATAGATGATCTCCTTCAGTCGCTCCCACTGGCTCTCAGAAATCTTGTTGCGTGAATATTTCTCCAGTGCGACTTTCAGTTCGTCGCGGTATTCTTCGGTCGTTTTGTTGCGGCGGCCGATCGAAACGATGGCGAAATGGTCCGGCATCAGCTGGTCGAAAGCCAGGTTGTACAAAGCAGGAATCAGCTTGCGATGGGTGAGATCTCCCGTACCGCCAAAAATCACCATGATCGAAGGTTCGCTGACTTGATGTTGCTGGTTGAGAAATTCCATGTGGATTCACTCCTGGAAGTTTTTTTCCAGAGTAGCGCAAAAAAGGGGATCTGCAAGTGACACAGGACACAGTTTCAAAAAAATGAAAGAGAACAAACGATCTCTTTCGGAATCCCTTTTATTGGGAAATTGTCTCCATTGTTTGAAAGTTCACGTCAATTTTCAACATCGAGTTTGTTGAATCCGGCGAATCCGTCACAAAAACGTTGACGAGATGAAACAACTGCAGCTAGAATTCACGTCGTTCATCTTTTATTGACCCGGTCCTGTACAAATGATGCGCAAAAACTGAAGTAATGAGGTGTTCGACTTAGTTACAAGAATCGTATCTGCCCTGGCACTGACCTTCAATCTCGCTGCATATAGCTTTGGATTGATCCCAACTCCTGTGCTCCAGCCAGAGAAAACTCAAGTACCCGAAACAACAGCCCCCAGTACATCTGTTTATGATGACATGCTAGACAATCTTGACCATTCATCCCTGAGTTTCGAAGCTGTGATCAGCCGTGAAGGCGATGACCTCCGCCAAGAAACGACCGGGGAACCTAATTCCCAAGACAGTCGTGTTGCAAATGCAACCAGCGCACCATCAGAACCGTCGATCCTGGAAAACAAGCCCGAATACGAGTGGATTGAGTTCAAGATCACACACTACACCAAAGATGAACCCGGAATGAATGGCAAAGGTATCACTGCCACCGGAACCAAAGTCAAAGCCGGCCGTACAATTGCCGTCGACCCGAAAGTCATCCCTTATGGCACCCGGGTCTATATCGAAGGCATCGGCTATCGCGTCGCAGAAGACTGTGGCGGCGCGGTCAAAGGCAACCACGTCGACGTCTACGTCGACCGGTCCGACGGCGAGCACCTGCTCAACGTCACCCTCAAAGCAAAGTTGAGAATTGTCAAATGAACCGGAAAACCCCTGTGGGCATCTAGAGCCGCAGGGGTTTTCGGTTGTGTGAACCAAAAAGGGACCGGGTCTCGGTATCGAGACCCGGTCCCTTTTCAGGCCAGCTCGATGGTGAAGCCTTTCGCTTGGAATGTTTTCAGGAGTTCTGCGGGGGCGTTTGTGTCGGTGATGAGGCGGTCGATGTCTTGGAGGTTGCCGAAGCGGACGAAGTCGGTCCGGCCGAGTTTGCTCGAGTCGGCGATCAGGATGACCTGGTCGGTGACCGAGAAGACAGCGTCGTAGATACCGCGGTCAAGCAGGTTGCTGCAATAGAGGTTGCCGTCAGCGTCGATGGCCTTGACGCCCAGGATGGCGGTATCAAAGTGGAATTGGCGGATCATGGTTTCGGCCCAGTAACCTGATGTGGCCAGGGTGTTTTTCTTGAGCTCGCCACCGATCTGGATCACACTGACCTGGCTACGGGTATTGAGTTCATCGGCGATCCGGATCGTGTCGGTCGCGATCAGGAGCTGGCGCGAATTGTCGATCAACTGGACGAGTCTCAGGACGGTTGAACTGCTGTTGAAAAACAGCTTCTGACCGTCTTTGACGTAGTGCAGGGCTGAGCGGGCAACGGCTTCTTTGGCAGCGGTGTTCATACTCAGTCGCGTGTTGAAGGGTCGCTCATACTGGATGTCTTCTATAGGCAAGATCGCTCCCCCGTGGGTCCGGTTCACAAGCCCTTGCCGGGCCAGTTCATCCAGATCGCGCCGGGCCGTCATTTCCGTGATGGCAAAAAGCTTGCACAACTCACTGGTTTCGATCGATCCCTTCTCTTTGACAAGCTGCAAAATCTGGTCATGGCGCGTTTGTTTCAACATGGCGAGCCCTCCTGCTGATTTGCATTCTATGCAACTTCTTATGAAATATCCAGTCATATTCAATTGACTCATGTTTTAATATGTACTATTATACAAACATAATAAAACAAAAACAAACTATTTCGTCAGGTGATCCGACCGCACTCACGGAGCGTGTGATTACAGAAAACGGAATAGGATCGGAGCCAAACATGAAAATCCTGATTTTGGGAGACCAGTTTGTCAAAGCAGAAATCGTCGAGCAAACACTGGCACAAACACTGGCACCCTGGGGGCCTCTGGAATTTGACAGCATGACGTTTGAATGGCCGCTGAAGCCATTCGAACGCAATGCGGAGATCGCGGAATACCAAGGTTCAGAGGCGGATGTGATTGCACGTATTGCAGAGGCTGATCTGGTCATCCTGCATGCGGCCCCGATCTCGGACGCGGTGCTGGCTGCCGCCAGGAACCTCAAAGCCATCGCTGTTATCCGCGGCGGCCCGACCAACATCAATCTCAGAGCCGCCACCCAGCGCGGCATCCCTGTTTTCAACTCTCCAGGCCGTAATGCCGTTGCTGTTGTGGAATTCACGATCGGCCTGATCCTGGCTGAGCTCAAGAACATCGCCCGGGGCCATCTGCACCTCGTGCAAAAGGATTGGAAATACGAATACTACTTGTATGATCGCTGCAATTTTGAATTGCCGGGCAAAGTGGCCGGGCTGGTTGGATTTGGCAACATCGCCTACCGGATCAGCACGATCCTCAAGGCGTTCGGCATGACCGTCATTTCTTATGATCCATTTGTCTCCCCGGAACGGATGGCCGAGTTTGGTGTGGAATCCGTATCTTTGGACGAATTGTTGCAACGATCCGATGTGGTCTCAGTCCACGCCCGCCTGACGCCCGAAACCCAGCATCTGTTCAATCTGGACCGTTTCCGCCAGATGAAACCGACCGCGCTTTTTGTCAATACGGCCCGGGGCGGCCTGGTCAGCTACGGCGATCTGTACATCGCGCTCAGGGATAAAATCATCGCCGCGGCCGCCCTCGATGTGTTCCAGGAGGAGCCGTGTGATCCGGACAGCCCGTTGCTCCAGCTCGACAATGTCACGGTGACTCCACATATTGCGGGAGCGACCAGGGACACGGTCCATTATGGCCTTCGTGTCTTGGCCGAGGACCTGCAGCATTTCCTCGCCGGCGAACCCGTGAAAAACTGCCTCAATCCAGAATCCCTCCGTCAATAATCCGGAGGGAGAGACCATGCGTTACCTGATTGGCATTGACATTGGCACAACAAACGCCAAGGCAACTCTGTTTGACCAGCATTTCCGGGCCATAGCGACATCCGGACAGGAGTATCCAACCCATTTCCCCCAGTCAGGCTGGGCTGAACAAGATCCGCAGGACTGGTGGCAGGCGACCGCGGCTGCGTTACGGGACATCATGGCTGCCCAAACGCTGGCCAGCCGCCAGATCCTGGGGATCTGCGTCAGTTCGCAGGCTCCTGCTGTGCTGCCCATCGCGGCCGATGGACAACCATTGCGCCGGGCCTTGATCTGGATGGACCGGCGCTCCGAGCCCCAGTGCGAACAGTTGCATGCAACCATCGGCCAGGACCGGATCCATCAAATTACCGGTAACCGGATCGATCCCTATTTCATGCTGCCCAAGCTGATGTGGGTCATGCAGAATGAACCAGACACCCATGCCAATGCTTGGAAGTACCTGCAGGTCAATGGCTATGTCAATTACTGCCTGACCGGCCAGGCTACCTGTGATCATGTCCACGCCAGCCTGACCGGACTATACGACATTGCTGAGCGAGGCTGGTCCGCGGAACTGGCCAAAGAGCTGTCGATAGATTTGACAAAAATGCCGGACATCCATCCATCCACGGACTACATCGGTGTTGTCTCTCCAGCGGCAGCCCTGGCGACCGGTTTGCCAGAAGGGGTGCCTGTTCTGGCAGGTACAGTCGATGCCGCTGCCTCGGCTCTCGAATGCGGTGTGGTCAAAAAAGGTGAGGCTGCCGAAATGACCGGAACGTCGAGCTGCTTCATGCTCGGCTGCGATACCTGGCCAGATAGCCTGAACTTGGTTTCGATCCATCATGCCGTGCCGGGACAGGATTTGCTGATTGGTCCGATCAGCTCCACTGGAGCCTGTCTGAAATGGTACCGCGACCAGATCGGCTGCAGCGAATTCGATGATCTTGCCGCCTACCGGAAAAATCCGTATCGTTATCTCGATGACCTCGCCCAGTCTGCCGGAGACAGTAAAGTGCTCTTTCTGCCCTACATGGCTGGTGAAAGGGCTCCACTCTGGGACTCCTATGTGCGCGGCGCTTTTATCGGCCTGAGCCATTCGACCAGCCGGGGCCAGATGGTGCGGGCAATTCTGGAGGGCTCGGCCTTTGCCCTCAAGCATGTGGTGGATGAAGCAGAGAAGTCTGGCCAGCAGGTCCAGAGCTTGTACGCGGTTGGCGGCGGCAGCAGCAGTCCGGTCTGGCTGCAAATGAAAGCCTCGATCCTGGGTCGTCCTGTCCAGACCGTGAAGCACAACTCCAGTGGTGCATTTGGTAATGCCTTGCTGGTGGCCTATGCCTCAGGCTTGATCAATGATCTGGCCCATACCGTCGTTGACAGCATCCAGGTCGCCAAGACCTATGAACCCGATCCAGTGCTTGCCGGGTCCTACAGTGCCCGGTACAAGGTCTTCCGCAATTTCTATGAACACATGAAAGATGATTTTGCCCACTGGGCCCAATTATAGAGTCGTATCAAAATTGAAAGGGAAATAAAATGGACAATATCGAAACCAATCAGCAACAGGAACAGAAGCTGAAAGAACAAATCTGCGAAATCGGCCGCCTGCTTTTTGCCCGCGGCATGGTGGCCTCCAACGATGGCAACATTTCCTGCCGGACGCCGGACGGCAACCTTCTGGTCACGCCAACAGGTGTCAGCAAAGGGTCGATGACCCCGGACATGATTCTGAAGGTAGACCTTGCGGGTAACGTCCTCGAAGGAACCTGGAAAAAAACATCTGAACTGCCGATGCACCTGAGAGCCTATGAAGTCCGTCCGGATGTCCAGGCCGTTGTCCACGCCCATCCACCGACAGCCACCGGCTTTGCCTGCGCCGGTGAACCACTTGACGATTATGTCGCCACAGAGGCCGTCTATGCCCTCGGCTGTGTACCGATTGCCCCCTATGCCACCCCTTCCACGCCACAGGTTCCTGATTCCATCACGCCGCTGCTCCATGAATATGATGCCATGATGCTTGAATTCCATGGTGTGCTTACGGTTGGTGCTGATCTGATGTCCGCCTATTATCTGATGGAATCGGTTGAGCAGTACGCCAAAATCTGCCTGACGGTCCGTCAGATCGCTCCCGGGCGGATGATGCCGCGTGAGAAAATCGAGGAGTTCCTGGAGATCCGGCGTCAGGCCGATGTACCGGGCCGTCATCCTGGATTCCGCAAATTGCCGCGCTATCCGGCTGGCTACTGGTATTTCAACCAGCAGTAAACGGCTTTGCCCTGCTCTGGAGATAGAACTAATCCAGCATTGACTGGAGCTGATGCACATGCTGGAAAATGATCCGGCACGGCCGCGAACGTGGCACAGATGCCGGCAAGTAGATCCGGCACGGCCGCGAACGTGGCACAGATGCCGGCAAGTGGATCCGGCACGGCCGCGAACGTGGCACAGATGCCGGCAAGTGGATCCTGCACGGCCGCGAACCTGGCACAGATGCCGGCAAGTGGATCCGGTATGGCCGCGAACGTGGCACAGATGCTGGCAAGTGGATCCGGTATGGCCGCGAACCTGGCACAGATGCTGGCAAGTGGATCCGGTACTCAACAGTGAAAATGAGCCCAGGAAACATTGAAAATGGCTGAGACTGTAAGCCTTAGATGCTTTCATCAATTCTAGCTTCAAAAATGGTGCCTGGCACGGCTTTAGAAGCTGTGCCAGGCATTCATATGAGAATATATGCTTTGATAAGACTGGAAAACACTGAGGCTGTAGTCTTGTAAGGTTTTCAAGGATTACATTACAGATTTATCGCCCTGGCACAGATGCCGGCAAGTGGATCCGGCACGACCGCAGACCTGGCACAAATGCCGGTAAGTGGATCCGGCACGACCGCAGACCAGGCACAGATGCCGGCAAGTGGATCCGGTATGACCGCGAACCCGGTATGACCGCGAACCCGGCACGGCCACTTCCAACTTTCAGACGAAAAAAGAGCCGTCGCATCATTCAAACTCTATGCGACAGGTCCTTTTTCCTGGCCAACGGACCTTGATTCATCAGCTGCCTGCGGATCTAGTGGTTTAAAGGGCTGCAGGCGCCCAGCTCATACCAAATCAAGACTCCCAGAATGGCTGGATCCAAGTTGAGAGATTTTTGAAAACAGGATACAACCTGGCATAAGTTGCCTGTTTGGCCAGGTCCGGTGCGAAGCTGACTTGAGACTGGGGTTTGAGCCAGTCGTAGTCGCGGGTGTAGCCGAGGGCGTGGGCCATCATGTTGGCCAGGCCGAGCAGGCCTAGCTCGGCATAGTCCGGCCGGACGATGGTTTTGCCCAGGCAATCCGAGACCATCTGGCAGAGGGCGCTGCTGCGCGCTGCTCCACCACCGACTGAGATCAGGGACTCGATGGGGGGCAGGCTTTCATAGCAGTCCAGCATGGAAAAGACGATCCCTTCGTAGGCGGCACGGGCCAGGTGCCCGCGGGTATGATGGGCTGTGATGCCAAAATAGCCACCACTGGCATAGGGGTTGTTGAAGGGTGCCCGCTCCCCGAACAGGTAGGGATGGAAGAAGAGGCGTTCACTGCCAACCGGGATCGCATTCAACCAGGCCTCGATCTGTTCATAAGGCTCGTTGCCCAGGATTTCCTGGCGCACCCAGTCCAGGGCTGAGGTACCGCTGGAGGTGGCCATGAAGCGCAGGACATTACCTTCGGACACATGGGACAAAGCGCCGCCGCTGAGGAAGGGCTCGTTGATGGCTTTTTCGGCGATGACGGTTTCGTTGCAGATTGTGGTGCCGAGGATCGAGCAGGCGTCACCGGGTTTGACGACCCCGAGGCCAAGGGCGACTGCAGCGACATCGATGGAGCCGGCGATGACGGGGATCCCGGGCGGCAGTCCGGTTTGACTGGATGCCTGTGCAGTCGTATGGCCGATGATCGAGCATGACGGCAGGGGTTCGGGGAATTTCCCGCGTTCGTGTTCCAGGTTGAGCGCGGCAATCAGCTCGTCGACAAAGACCCGCTTGCGAACGTCCATCAGGGCAATCGAAACATCAGAAAAGTCCGAGACCAGCTCCCCGGTCAGCTTGAAATTGAGCCAGTCTTTGCAATGGACAATCTTGTGGGTCTGGGCGACCCGGTCTGGCTGGCTGGCCTTTTGCCACATCAGGATCATGGGCATCGAGCCGGGAAAGAGGGGGGTTACGAAGTTGTCACGGCACAGTTGGTCAATCGTATCATTGGCGCGGATGACCAGGGATTTGGCCCGGGTGTCGTTCCAGAGAATGGCTGGACCAGCCGGTTCGCCGTCCGCTGTCACCGGCCAATAGCCGTCCCCCTGGCCAGCAACACCGATCGCCAGGACAGCTGAGATTTTATCAGGATGCCGGTCTGCAAGATCGCGCAGGACAAAACTGACTTTGTCCCAGAGTCCGGCCATGTCGATTTCCGACCAGCCGGCCTTGTGGTGGCGGACATCGACATCGCAACTGGACAGAGCAACCAATGCGCCGTCGAGGCCGATCAGACCCGCCTTGATCCGGGTGGTACCGGCATCAATGCCGAGAAAATAGCCATCCCTGGCTGTGTTAATCATGATGATTTCCTCGCATTCATGGAGATTCAGGGAAATGGGCACGCAAAAACTGTGATGCCTGTTGCAGATTGGAAAGCCAATTGTTCTCGCCAAGGTACCAGAACTCCGAGGTGAAGCGGCGCACGCCCAGTGCAAGGGCGGCCTGGATGATCCGGGTGAAGTTGACATGGCCTGTGCCATAGGGGATTTCACGGAATTTGCCTGGTACGGTTTCTTTCAAATGCAGGGCGGCCAAGTGGCCACGACCGGATGCCAGGTCAGAGAGGGCGTCATGGCCCTCGGATAGCGCTGCATTGGTCAGGTTGCCGGAATCAGGATAGACCTGCAGATAGGGCGACTGGATCCGGTCGACGTAGGCCATCGCTTTGCCGACCGTGTTCATGAAGGCTGTTTCCATGGTTTCGAAAGCCAGGATGACACCCGCCTGGCTGGCCAGGTTGACGCTTTGATGCAGGTTCTCGGCAAACCACTGCCGCGTGGAATCGTTCGATGGATCATAGTAGGTATCGTATCCGGCCAGCTGGATGATCCGGATTCCCAGGTCCACCGACAGGTCGATCGCCTGGCGCATGATCCGAAGACTGCGCTGGCGTGTGCTGGCATCGGGACTGCCCAGCGGATAGGCTCGATGGCCGGAGAGGCACATCGTTTCCAGACGGATGCCAGTCTGCTCCATGTCGCGGCAGAGACGGTCCCGTTCCGGCAAAGACCAGTCTAGCCGACTCAGGCGCTGGTCTGTCTCATCGATGCTGAGTTCGATGAAATCAAATTGCGCCAGGCGGGCAGCTTCCATCATTTCGACAAATGACAATTGGGACGGCATGGCCTTTTCATAGAGTCCGAGGCGGTACCAGGGAATGACTTGCATGTGATCAGGTGTCCTTCCTTGCATCATTTCAGGCGAGCCTGTTCCAGGCAGGATTCAGCGCGTTGCGGAAGGTGCAGTAGGTTTCATACTTTTCCTGGTAGACCGCTGCACGGGCTGGATCAGGCAGGATTGTATCTGCCAGGTGGACCATGGACTGGGCGGCCTGGCTGTAATCTTTAAAATGACCGGTGGCGACTGCGGCAGCCATGGCAGCCCCGAGGGCGCCCAGTTCCTCGGTGGCAATGATTTCGATCGGCACTTGCAGGACGTCGGCGAACATCTGGACCCAGACGCGGGAGCGCACAGCACCGCCGGCCATGCGGATGGCCTGTGGCGGCCTGCGGGCGGCCAGAAGCTTATCGATGTGGCTGCGGTGGGAGAAGGCCACGCCTTCATAGACGGCGCGCAGGACATGGGCGTTCTGGTGATAATTGGTCAGGCCGATCAGGGCGCCTTGGGCCAGGGGATGGTCATTCGAGCCATAGAGGAAAGGCAGGAAGACGGTGTCTGATGACGCCGGATCGACGGAATCAACCAGCTGGTCGACATAGTCGTACAGGCGGACGCCTTCGGGCATGGTGGCAAATTTCCCGTGATGCAGCATGCGGTCGACGAACCATTCCAGATTGCCCGCCGAGGTGGCACTGCATTCTTCGATCAGGTAATAACCGGGGATGGCGTAGAGGGAATTCATCGCAATCGGCCCGTAGAGAACGGGCTGGCGGGCGATGTATTCATTGATGCTCCACGTCCCGGCGATGGTGCAGAGTCGCTCGGGGTCGGTGATGTCCATGGCGATGGCGCAGGCGTCGATGTCGAACATGCCGCCTGCCACGGGTGTACCCGCGCGAAGACCGGTCAGCTGGGCGGCCTCTTCGCTGACCTGGCCGCAGGGGTCGCTCGACCAGCGCAGGGGCGGCAGAGCCTCATGCACTTCAGGGATGCCAAGTGTTTCGAGAATCGATTGGTCATAGTCCTGGACCTGGATGTTCATCAGGCTGGTGCCGGACATGTCACTCATTTCAGCATAGGCCTCGCCGGTGAGTCGGAAACGCAGGTAATCCTTGATCGAGAAAATCCACTGGATCCGCTCGTAGTGTTCTGGTTCGTGGTCTTTGCGCCAGCGCAGGAGAGCTGCCTGCTGGCAGGCGATCAATTTCTGGCAGGTCTTGGGATAGATTGCGGCCGCTGTGCCGTCGCTGGCCCAGCGTTCAGCATATTGCCAGGCCCGGTTGTCGGTGGAGACAATGCCGGGACCGGCAGGGCGGCCATCCTTGCCCCAGGCGTACAAGCCTTTACCATGGCCGGCCAGGGCGACACCTGAAATTTGATCCGGGCTGACCCCTGACTTTTCCAGGACTTCCCGGATCACGGCGACATTATCCTGCCACAAGTCTTCCATGTCGCGTTCTGTAAAGCCCGGTTGGGGTGTATGGACAGATGATTTTCTGGAAGCGACAGCTATTTGCTGGCCGTCCAGCGCGAAGAGTGCGGCTTTGGATACCGTGCCGCCATTGTCAATTCCCATAACATAGTGTGTCATCTCAATTCCTCCGCAATCTGTGTCGATCAACCTGATGGTGCAGTCACTACCAAGATTATTGTGCGAATTGCCAGTGTTTTCCATACGAAAGCATTTGGTTTTTATGAAAATATTTTGATGCAACATTGAAAGATCCTTGATTGTCAAAAGAAAAGTTGACGGTTACGCTTGGTTCAAGCAACGAATCAAGGAGAATTCCCATGAATGAATCTGATAAAAGCATCGCAAATACATCGAGGACATTGCGCCAGACTGCCCTGTTGCTCTTGGGTTGTTTTTTCGCAGCCTCGCTTCCCTGGGCTTTCATTCTAACCATCCCGGGGGCAGCGGGTTTTTACCTCCTGCAGCCCATACCCCTGATGTTCATCACCTACCCAGCCATTTACACCGTGGCCGGATACCTGGCCAAGACGTGGGCCATCCGTCCTGTTGTGGCTTTGTTGCTGCTTTTTCTGGCTTTTGCACTCGTTGTCAGCCAGACGATCGCCTGGGCAGCGGTCTCCTATTTTGGCTTCTACCTGGTCTTTTTCCTGATTGGCTCAGGTGTCAAGGGCCTGCTGGCTACACGCAAGAGTAAACAATCACGGCCAGAATGATCCTGGGGACTTGCTGAACAGCTTCATGGCCATCCGGGACTGGTTTCCCAGGGTGGCCATTGTCATTTTGACGAATGAGGCGGACCGAACAATCAATTATCAATGCAACATGCATAAGAAATATTTTTCAAAAAATCAAAATATATTTGCAAAAAGGCTTTATAATTCCAAAGGCGTGGTAAAAGATTTTTCGGAAAACCGAAACAGGATCGATGTTGGACTTGTGCAAACTGTTCTATGATGGCGTCATGAAAGTTTGCTTGTTGTGCAGAACCGACAAACACCGGTTAGAGGTTTGAGCAAAAAGCGAACCAAACTAATCAGGAGGAATAGAAATGAAGAGACACTGGCAAAAGATCATTACTCTGACTCTGGCAATTGCCATGATCCTGTCCCTGGCCGCTTGTGGTGGCAGCACCGCAACGACAGCAGCTCCAGCCGCAACAACGACGGCAGCAGCTGCCGGTGGCGGTGAGACCAGCGCAGCAGCCGCCGGTTTTGACTGGAAACAGCAAGACGGCAGCAAACTTCGCGTCATGTTCAACCAGCACCCCTACGCCGAAGCCATCATCCAGAAAATTCCTGATTTCACCGCTCTGACGGGCATCGAAGTTGAATACTCGCTGACTCCGGAAGAAAACTACTTTGACAAAGTCACCACCGCCCTCAACAGCAAATCGGGCGATCCGGATATCTTCATGACCGGTGCTTACCAGGTCTGGGAATATGCCCCGGCCGGTTATGTCGAAGATCTCTCCACCTACATCAATGACGCTGGCAAAACCTCCCCGGACTATGATTTTGCCGATTTCTATCCGGGCATCGTCGGTTCCCTGCAGTGGGATCTCGTCGCTGGACACAAGACTGGTTCTGGTCCGCAGTGGGCTCTGCCGCTCGGCTTTGAAATGTACTCTCTCGCATACAACAAAACGGTCTTTGCTGACCTGGGCCTGACCCCACCCAAGACCATGGAAGAACTCAAAGCCCTCCTGCCTAAACTGAAAGAATTCAATGGCCCTGGCTCTTACGCCCTGGCCATCCGCGGCAGCCGCAACTGGGCTACCATCCATCCCGGCTACATGACCACTTATGCTTCCTATGGTGCCCAGGACTTCGTTGTCGAAGGCAATAAGCTCGTCTCGAAAGTCAATTCTCCTGAAGCCGTCGCCATGACCGATGAATGGGTCCAGATGATCAAAGACGGTGGTGCACCGTCCTGGTCGAGCTACACCTGGTACCAGGCTGGTGCCGACCTCGGTGCTGGCAAGGCCGCCATGCTCTATGACGCTGACTGCAATGGCTACTTCCAGAATGTTGAAGGCGCTTCCCAGGAAGCTGGCAATATCGCCTGGATTCCTGCTCCGCTGCCGGAAGGCAAATCTGACATCTACTCCAACATGTGGACCTGGGCCATCGCCATGAACTCCAGCTCCAAGAACAAAGATGCAGCCTGGCTGTTCATGCAGTACTTCACCAGCAAGGAATACACCCAGTGGGCTTCCGTCAATGCCAAAGTGGTTGATCCGGCCCGCAAGTCCGTCTTTGAATCCGCAGACTTCCAGGCTGTTCTGGACAAGGCTGAAGGCTTCGCCGCCACCTTTGACGCCCAGATCGCCAACACCGGCATCCAGTTCACACCTCAGCCGCACTTCTTTGAAACCACAACCGAATGGGCTGCTACGCTCCAGGACATCGTTGGTGGCAAGTACAAATCCACCCAGGAAGCCATGGATGCTCTGAAGAAAAAGATGGACGATATCGTCAGCGACGTCGAAGTCGGCTAAACAACCTTCAAGGCAGCTATCCACTCTTCTTCATTGAGGGGACAGGGGCTTCCATCCCTGTCCCCTCTTCTAACAACAGGGGGTACCAATACCGTGGCCAAAACAAAACCAGTCGTAGCGGAGGTCACCCAGGAAAACAGCTTGTACAACAAGAAACCCTGGCTGACCCGCGCCCGTCCCTACCTGATCATCGCGCCATCGCTCTTGATCACCATCGGCATTCTCGTGCCATTTGTCTCCGCCATTTTCTATTCGCTGACCAACTACTCATTCCGTTCGCCTAATTGGAAATTCATCGGTCTGGACAATTGGTTCAATGCCCTGACTTCGCCGGAATACTGGCATGCGATCTGGGTCACCATCCAATATGCGGCAGCAACCACAATCTCCGAAATGCTGCTAGGGCTCGGTATCGCCATCCTGCTGTCTCGTGAAACCCGCTTTACCAAGATTCTGCGTGTGGTCCTGATTTTCCCTCTGATGATTGCTCCAGTCATCGCGACGCTGATCTGGCAGCTGATGACCAACAACTCCGTCGGCATCATCGAGAAATTCCTCAACTTGTTCAATATTTACAACTTCACCTGGTCCTCATCGCCGAAAACAGCCCTGTTCACAGCCGCTCTGATTGACTTCTGGGTCTATGCTCCATTTGTCATCGTCCTGATCCTGGCTGGCATACAGTCCCTGCCCAAATCGCCGTTCGAAGCCTCGCGCATTGACGGTGGCTCGGCCTGGTTCACCTTCAAGAATTTGACATTGCCCATGCTCAAGCCGTTCCTCTACATCGCCCTGATTTTCCGCCTGATGGCGGCGATGCAGGAATTCGCGATCATTTTCGCCCTGACCAAAGGTGGACCTGGCGATACGTTGATGAATTTATCTGTCACGGCCTACAACACCGGCTTCGCCTTCATGAAATTTGGCAAGTCGCTGCCCTACATCCTGACCCTCTGGCTGATCATCAACATCATCAGCAAACGGCTGGTTGCAAACTGGCAGAAGGTCATGAAACAAGCCAGTGGCAACAGCTAGGGGGAATGAAGCATGTTTTCAGAAAACCAGTCCTTACTCTCACGCCTGATCCAGAACCTGCTCCTGATCATCTACTCGATTTTTGCCCTGTTTCCGCTGTTCTGGATGGCTCTGATCACGTTTAAAAGCGACCTGCAGATGTTCAACACGACGTTTTTCTTCACCCCGACGCTGGAGAACTACAAGGCCGTCCTGATCGGAACCGATTACATCAAGACCTTTATCGACAACGTGATTGTCAGCGGCGGCGCCGTCCTGGTCTCGGTCCTCGCCGGTGTCCCGGCCGCATACGCACTGGCCCGCTTCAACTTCAAATACAAGGAAGACCTGGCCTTCACGATCTTGTCGTTCAAATTTGCCCCGGAAATCCTGGTCATCCTGCCTCTGTTCATGATCTACCAGAAATTGCACCTGTATGACACCTACCTCGGCCTGATCTGGGTCTACCAGCTGATCACCATGCCCCTCCTGATCTGGGTGGTCCGTGGCTATTTCGAAGACATTTCAGTCGAAGTCGAACAGGCTGCCGAACTTGACGGTTACCCCTGGTATTCCGTCTTCTGGAAAATCCTGCTGCCCCTGATCAAGCCCGGCCTGGTCGCCTCAGCTCTCCTGGCTTTCATCTTCGCCTGGAACAGCTTCACCTTCTCACTGCAGTTGTCTGGCTTCAATATCCAGACCGTCACCGTGGCTTCACTGCGCTACATTGCCTCTGACACCGTCCATTACGGCCAGATGGCAGTTGCTGCGACGATTGCCGCCCTGCCGGAAGTCATCCTGGCTCTTTTGATCCAGAAACACCTCGTCCGTGGCCTGAGCTTCGGCGCAGTCAAAGGTTAAGGAGTGTCACCATGGCAAACATCGAACTCGTCAATGTCACGAAAAGCTTTGGCAAGAAAAAAGCTTTGAATGATATCTCCATCCAAGTCCATGACAAAGAATTCTTCGTTCTCTTCGGGCCTGCAGGAGCGGGCAAGACGACCATCCTCAAGACCATCGCCGGTATCGAATTGCCGGAAAAAGGCTTGGTCAAATTTGATGGTGAAATCGTCAACCTGGTCGAACCGGCCCAGCGCAATGTCTCGATGGTCTTTGAAAACTATGCCCTCTATCCTCATATCACGGCCTACGACAACATCGCCTCGCCGATGCGCAGCCCTTTGTACAGAAAAGACGAAGATTACATCAAGGACCGGGTCATGAAAGTGGCCGCCCTGATGAAGATCGACCACCTGATGGACCGTCTGCCGGCCCGCATGAGCAATGGCCAGCGCCAGCGTGTCGCTCTCGGCCGCTGCCTGGTCCGCGAGCCGAAGGTCTTCCTGATGGACGAACCTCTGGCCCATCTCGATGCCAAGCTGCGCCATTTCATGCGCGCCGAGCTCAAGGAAATGCAGGCCAATTTCAACACGACAACGATCTACGTCACGCATGACTACATGGAAGCTCTGAGCCTGGGCGACCGGATCGCGGTCATCAACAATGGCCAGATCGAACAGCTCGGCACCGGTGACGAAATGTACTACACCCCGGTCAATGAATTCGTTGCCCGCCTGTTCGGTGAACCGGAAATCAACATCATCGACGCTGAATTCGTTCTCGACGGTGGCAACAAAGGCGTACGGATCTTGAACCAGATCAAGTCCTTTGCCATTCCGGAAGACGTCTATGATGCACTCGCCGCAACCGGAAAGACCCAGTTCCACATTGGCCTGCGGGCGATCGACCTCAGCTACAGCTTTGAACGTCAAACGGAACATGATATCCATGGCCAGGTCTATTCAATCGAACCGATCGGTAACAAGGCTGTTCTCAATGTCGATGTCAACGACACCATCCTGCGGACCGTTTCACCGCCCGATCTCAGTGCTGAAATGGACTCTGACATTTTCGTCTCGGTCAATATGAAAAACGCCATGTTCTTCGATGCCGAGAGTCACGAACTGGTTGTGCGCCACAACCAGGCACAGTATACGAAGGCGGTGAACTAAATGGCCAAGCTGATTTTGAAAAATGTCTTCAAGCGGTACGATGACCGCAAAAAAAAGAAGGGTGGCAAGCTGGCTGACTTCGCAGTCAACGATCTGACGATCACCTGCTCCGATGGCGAGTTCGTTGGTATTCTCGGGCCATCGGGCTGCGGCAAAACCACGACTTTGCGCATGGTCGCCGGACTCGAGGAAATCACTGCTGGCGAAATCTACATTGATGACACCCTGATTAACCACTTGCATCCCAAGGACCGCGGCATTGGCCTGGCGTTCGAAGACTATGCCCTCTATCCGCCGCTGACCGTCTACGACAACATCGCCTTCAACCTGCGCGCCAAGAAAATGAGCGAAGCGGACATCAAGAAAGAGGTCATGCGGATCGCGCCGCTGATGAAAGTCGAAGAACTCCTGGACATGAAACCTGCCGCCCTGAGTGGTGGCCAGAAACAACGCGTCAACATCACCCGTGCCCTGGTCCGCCGGCCCAAGCTGCTCTTGCTGGACGAACCGCTGTCGCACCTGGACGGCAAAATGCGCCAGATCCTGCGCACTGAGCTCAAACGCCTGCACAAGGAAGTCGGTTGCACGACGATCATCGTGACCCATGACCAGCTCGAAGCCATGTCCCTGTCGGACAAGATCTGCATCATGAAAGATGGCCTCCTGCAGCAGTTCGGCACACCGTACGAAGTCTACGATGACCCGGTCAACGTCTTCGTCGCCGGCTTCATCGGTGAACCGCCGATGAACCTGAACAAAGTCACGATCACCGAAGAAGACAACATTCTGTATTTCTCATTCCCGGAAAGCTCGGTCAAGATCGCCGTGCCGCCGAAATACACGAAAGTCCTCAAGACCGGCATGCATGTGACACTTGGGATCCGGCCCAATGACCTGCTGATCACAGAAGATGGTTCCCCGGTCAAAATTGCCGTTTTCGAGAACCTCGGCGATGAAAAGCGCATCGGTATCCGCATCGGCGAAGAGTACCTGACCCTGATCACCTCGGATGAAACATTGTACAAGCAAGGGGATGTGATAAGGCTCCAGGTCCGCGAAGACAAGACCCACATTTTTGACATCGAGACAGGTAACAAAATCCGCGCCTGATTCCCTGGATGTGCCAGCCCCGTTCATGTAAACCCAACCTTACGCATCACTATTTACAGGAGGACCCCACCATGTCGATTCCAAAAACCATGAAAGCCCTTGTTGCATACAGCCAGACCGAATACAAGCTGGAAACCGCATACCCGGTGCCGGAGCTCGGTGAAGGCGATGTCCTGATCAAAGTCGAAGCCTGCGGCATTTGCGCAGGCGACGCCAAAGCCCACCATGGTGCGGCCATGTTCTGGGGCGACGAAGTCCAGCCGTCCTGGGTCCGCACCCCCTTCATCCCGGGCCATGAATTTTTCGGTGAAGTCGTCGCCATCGGACCCAATTTCAAGGGCGACATCGCGATCGGTGACCGTGTCGTCTCTGACCAGATCGTCCCTTGCTGGGAGTGCAAATTCTGCAAAGACGGCCACTACTGGATGTGCCAGAAACATGACATCTATGGCTTCCAGAAGGAAGTCAATGGTGGCATGGCTGAGTACATGAAGCTGCCCAAGGGCGCCCTGATCTACAAAGTCGACAAGTCCCTGCCGGTCGAAAAGGCAGCCCTGATCGAACCCTATGCCTGCTCCAAGCATGCCGTCGATCGCGGCAGCGTCAGCAATGAAGATGTCGTGGTCGTCTCCGGCGCCGGTACCCTCGGGCTGGGCATGATCACCTACCTGCGCATGAAAAATCCGAAAAAGCTCGTGGTCATGGACATGAAGGACGACCGCCTCGAACTGGCGAAAAAATTCGGCGCCGACGTGGTGATCAACCCTGGCAAGACCGATGCGGTCAAGGCGGTGATGGATATGACCGACGGTTACGGCTGCGACGTCTATATCGAAGCAACTGGCCATCCCTCCAGCGTCATCCAGGGCCTGTCTGCCATCCGCAAGCTCGGCCGCTTTGTTGAATTCTCGGTCTTCGGTGCGCCGACGACCGTCGACTGGAGCATCATCGGCGACCGCAAAGAACTCGACCTGCTCGGTGCCCACCTCAGCCCCTACTGCTTCCAGCCTGTCATCGACTGGATCACAGAAGGCAAGCTCGCCACCGAAGGCGTCGTCACCCACAAATTCTCCCTCGACGACTGGGAAAAAGCCTTTGACATGGCTGGCCGTGGCGACGGATCCCTTAAAGTCGTCCTCGTCCCCTGAGCCTCCAGCCGTCAAAACACATCAACCAACTACGGCTGAAAGCCGCAATAAAGTAACACACTGATCCCAGGGTACCCCCTGTTGATTAGACACCCGACATCCCCTGCCGACCGGTGCGGCGGGGGAGGTCTGGGTTGGTCTGCCGAAAAAGGGACGGCGTCCCAATTTCGGCAAAAGAAAGGAATCTGTATGAAAATTGCGATTGGCTGTGATGAGGCGGCCTTTGCCTTGAAAGAGGCTTTGAAGAAATTTCTGGTCAGCAAGGGTCATGAGGTGGATGACTACGGGGTCTACGATGAGACGCCGGTCTTGTACCCGGACATTGCGGTCAAGGTCTGCGAGTCGATCACGAGTGGCAAGAATGAGCGCGGTGTCCTGGTCTGTGGCACAGGTATCGGCATGGCGATCACGGCCAACAAGGTGCCGGGCATCCGGGCCGCTGTCGGCCACGACCTGTTCTCGGTCCAGCGTTCACGCCGCAGCAACGACTGCCAGGTCCTGACCTTCGGCTCGCGCGTGATTGGTGAAAAGCTGGCGGTCGAGCTGCTCGATGTCTGGCTCGGCTGCGAATTTGAAGGCGGTGGCTCGGCGGAGAAGGTCGACAAGATCAACGAATACGAACACCGGTTCTACGGCAGCTGCGGTTGAAGCGTGGACCAGGGAACAGACGCTTGCCAGCAGACAACCCGACTTACATGAATCAAACGAGGTGACTCTTATGCAGAGAATTTACAACAATCCCGACATGGTTGTCGAAGATATGCTCAAGGGCTTTTTGAAAGCTCATAGCGACATCGTCGCCCCGACCAATAATCCGCGCACGGTCAAATACAAGCATGCTCCTGTCCCGGGCAAAGTCGGTGTTGTGACCGGCGGTGGCTCCGGCCACAAGCCTGCCTTCATCGGCTACGTCGGCCGCAACATGGTCGACGCTGTGGCCGTGGGCGAAGTCTTCTCCTCGCCAACCGCGAAGGCCTTCTACGATGCCTGTGTCGCCGCCGATTCCGGCAAGGGTGTGGCCTGCCTGTATGGCAACTATGCCGGTGACAACATGAACGTCAAAATGTGTGTCGAGCTGGCCGCCGACGATGGCATCACGGTCAAGACGGTCGTCGCCAACGACGACGTCGCCTCCGCCCCGAAAACCGAACGCCATCGCCGCCGCGGTGTGGCCGGTGAAGTGATCATGTGGAAGGTCGGCGGCGCCAAGGCCGCCCGCGGTGGTTCACTCGACGAAGTCATCGCGGCCGCCCAGAAGGCGATCGACAACACCCGGAGCGTCGGCATCGGCCTGACCCCCTGTACGATCGCCGCCGTCGGCCACCCGAACTTCAAAATTGAAGAAGGCACCATGGAACTCGGCATCGGCCACCACGGCGAACCCGGCATCCAGGTCACCGAACTGAAATCGGCCGATGAAATGGCCCAGATGATGCTCGACATCATCCTGCCGGACTACCCGTTTGTCGCCGGCGACGAAGTGACGGTGCTGGTTTCCGGTCTTGGCGCCACACCGGTGATGGAGCTGTACATCCTCTACAACAAGATCGAGGAGATCTTGACTGAAAAGGGCATCAAGGTGCATCGCTCCTATGTCGGCAACTATTTCACCTCGCTGGAAATGATGGGTGCGACCCTGACGATCACCAAAATGGACGACGAACTCAAGGAACTGATCGATGACGAGGCCGACTGCATGGGCCTGAAGCAATTCAAGTACTAAGGCAGGAGGGAACCAGAATGAGCAACAGTTTCAAAACGACTGCGGGCGGTGATATCGTCCGCAGCGTGATCAAGACAATCCAGGCCAACAAGGAATACCTGAGCGAGATCGACGGCCTGATCGGCGACGGTGACCATGGTATCAACATGAACAAGGGTTTCACGATGACCGAGGAACGCCTCGGCGCTGAAGCCGGCATCCCGCTGGCCAAGGCACTGAAGACGCTGGGCCGGGTGCTGCTGATGGAGATCGGCGGTTCGATGGGTCCGCTGTATGGCACCTTTTTCATCGAAATGTCCAAGCAGTGCGACGGCAAAGATGAGATTGATGCGCAGACCTTTGCGAGCATGCTCAAGGCAGCGATCGCTGGCATCAACAGCCTGGGCAATGCCAGGGTCGGCGACAAGACCCTGATGGACACCCTGATCCCAGCCCAGGAGGCCTTCAATGTGGCGCTCGAAGACGGCAAGCCGTTTACCGAGGCCTTGAAAGACCTGAAAGTCGCAGCCGAAGCCGGCAAGGAATCGACGCGCGACCTGGTGGCCAAGATCGGCCGCGCCAGCCGCCTGGGCGAACGTTCCCGCGGCGTGCTCGATGCCGGCGCCACCTCCTGCAACCTGATCCTGCAGAGTCTCTCGGATTCGATGATCGCTCTGCTGGCCTGAACACACTTTTTCAGGGGGCTGGCCTTGCCACGAGCAGAGCAAGACCGCCCCCTTCCTCCTCTAAGAATCATCCAGACAGGTGTGGGACATGACAGGACGACTATTTTCAGGAATTCTACTGGTCTGTGATATTGACGGGACCTTGCTCGATGCGCGCAACCAGCTGTCACTGGAGAATCAGATGGCCATCCGCCGTTTCATCGAGCTGGGTGGAAAATTCACCGTGGCGTCGGGCAGGACATTGGCTGCCATGAACGCGATCCGGTCTGCCATCCCGATCAACATGCCCGTCATCTCTGTGAATGGAGCCATGATCAGCCGTCTGTACGAAAAAGACCAGACTGCAATCTGGGAGAGACGGTTGGATGACAGGACAGCATCCGGGTTGATTCTGGATCTGGCCCGGGAATTCCCTTCACTCGGCATCGAGATTTTTACGGACCGGGCTGTCTATCCGTACCGCATCAATGAAACGGTGCGCTGGCATGCAACCAAAGAGGTCATTCTGGATGACGAATACGCCCTCGAGGACATCCCGCGCCCGTGGTGTAAAATCTGCCTGGCTGACGACAACGGTGTGCTCCAGCATGTGAACCAGTATTTGCTGGCGATTCTCGACGATTCCTGGCATCTGGCATTCTCTGAGGAAACCTTTCTGGACATCCTCGACCACAAGGCCTCCAAAGGAGAAGCTGTGCGCGTGCTGCAGAAAATGTTTGGCATCACAAGAGCGCAGACGGCAGTAATCGGCGACAATTTCAATGATATTCCGATGTTCGGCGAAAGTGGTTTTTCATTTGCCGTGGACAATGCCTGTGATGAACTGAAGCGGTTGGCGCGATATGTCGTAGCCAGCAACAACGAAAATGGTGTGGCTGAGGCCATCTCAGTGCTTGAACGGCAGCTGGTCTTAGTCTGAGACCCGGACCGCCCCTCTGGTCTTGAAATCCTTGCAGGATTCACCGGTCATTTCCTTGAAGACCTTGCTGAAGTAGTAAGGGTTCTCAAAACCAACCATTTCAGCGACTTCATAAATTTTCATATTGGTTTCGGACAGCAGCTTTTTCGCCTTTTCAATCCGGTAATTGGCCAGCCAGTTGGAGAAATTGACGCCCGTTTCCTGACGGAATAATAGGCTGAGATAGCATTTGCTGATCCCGACATAATCGGCGGCATCGGTCAATGAAATCGGATTCTGGTAATTGTGCTTGATGAATTTGATGCAACGGGTGATGCCATAGGAGTATTTCTCGGTTTTTTCGGCAGTGTCCCCCACATTGATCTGTGTGTAAAGATCGAGGACGTAGGTGCGGACCTCGTCAAATTTGGCCAGCCGGTCGAAATTCCTGTAGCTGAACCGCTCGTCGTTCAGAGACGTCGCATTGGTCAGTTTGCGCTCGGCGACGATCATTTTGGCCAGGCTGATCGCGTCGTTGAAGACCTCGCGCACGTAATCGAAGGTGTTGGCTTCCTTAAGTGCATCGAACACCGTGTCAATGTGTTCGAGGACCGGCTCGATGTCGTGCAGGGCGATGCTTTTGCGAATGAAATCTGTGTCGAGAGCAGGGCAGATCTGAATGGGAGAGGGCAAAACAGGGCCAGCCAGCCGGACTGAATTGACGGGCTCGAAATAACAGGACAACCAGGCGGACTTGGCCTGGTTTACCAGTGCGGGGAGCTGGTCCAAGTGGCGGGTTGACTGGCTGATGCCCATGCTCAGCTGCACGTTGAGGAACTGTTCAATGTTGCGCTTGAGGCTTTCAAAGCCTTCGGACAGACTGGATTCGGATTCGGCATCTGCGCAGGGCAGATTCACCAAGTAGTAGGTGTTGCTGACGGTTTGCAGGAGGGTATGGTTCCAGCCTTTGCGACCGAGCAGATTGGCGGACAGATTGTCCAAGGCCTGGTGGAACTGGCTGCTTTCGATATCCTGGCTGGAATCAGCCTGTTTTTCGACATTCAGGCAGGCAACAACAAAACAAGGCAGGTCAAACAAAGGGTCTCTCTGCTCCAGATAAGCTGGCAATGTGTCCTGACTCAATTCGCCTTCGAGGATCTTGCGCAAGAACCGTGCTCGTTGTGCCTGGGTTACGACCGGCGTTCTTTCATCTGGCTGGAGCGGCTGGGCAGGCTCCATCTGGCGCTCTTCGGCTAGCTGCTCAGCCAGTTGGCCGAGGGAAGCGAGCAATTTCTGTTCCGTCAGTTCAGTTTTCAGGATGTAATCCGAAGCCCCCAGGTTGATGGCTTTCCGGGCGAAGTCGAAATCGTCGTAATGGCTGAGGATCAGGGCCTTGAACAGGCAGTGCTCGGATTTCAGCTGCCGGATGACATCCAGTCCGTCCATGATCGGCATTTTGATGTCAGTGACCAGGATGTCCGGCTTGAGCTTGTGGAAAAGCTCAACCGCGTCTTTGCCGTTGACGGCCTCGCCAACAATGGTAAACCCATTGGCTTCCCAGTCGATGGTCGTTTTCAAACCGATCCGGACGACCAGTTCATCATCTGCGATTAAAACTTTGATCATGTCTTACCTCAGTTCTCTTGCATGGGCTGGTAGGGAAGCCGGATCATGACAGTCGTGCCTTGTCCGACCCGGCTGGTGACCGATAATCCGTAAGCTTTGCCATAATGCAGCTGGATGCGGTTATGGATGTTCGACATGCCGATACCGTTGAATTTATCGGCGGGATTGTTTTCGAGATCAGCGATGCGGTCTGCTTCGATGCCAATCCCATTATCTTGGACTGAAATCACCAGATCCTGTCCTTCCCGGATCGACTGGATGGTGATCAGACCTGTATGTGAGATGTCTTCAAAGCCGTGGATGATCGCATTTTCCACGATCGGCTGGAGCATGAAATGCAAGACCGCGCAGCGGAGCGTATCAGGATCCAGGTCAAAATGAGCTTCAAACGTATCACCATAGCGGTATTTCTGGACCACAATGTAATGATTCAAGCTTTTGATTTCATCCTCCAGCAGGACGACGGCCTTTTTAACCGAAATGTTGTATTTGAGCAGGTTGATCAGGGCGGTGGTCAGTTCGCCGATGTTGTTGGCATTCTGGATCGCGGCCAGCCATTTGATCGAGTCCAGGGTGTTGTATAGGAAATGTGGGTTGATCTGCGCCTGGAGGATCTCGAACTCCAGGTCGCTTTTCTGCTGTTGTTCATGCAGTTGCTGCTTGAGCAGCAAATCGATCTGAGTGACCATGGCATTGAAGGAATGGCCGAGATGGCCGAACTCGTCCTTGCGCCGGGTGTTGATCCGGACCGTCAGGTCACCGCGTTCGACCGCCTGGAATTTTTCATACATGACTTTGATTGGCCTGGTGAATATTTTCGAGATGTAATAGGACGACAACAGTGCGATCAGGATGTAGAGCAGGATGATCAGGGCGAGGCTCATTTCGATCGAATTGATTTGCTGGCGGATGTCGATCAGTGGAATCAGCCGGACCATGCGCCAGGAGGGTGTGGCAATATCACTGGACGAGACGATCATGTCGCGGCCGAATACTTTCCGCTCAATCAAGGTCTGGTTGCTTTTGAGCAGAGCGGGATTTTCGACCAGGATCGGATCCAGAATGGTGTTGTAGGGGTAAGTGAAAATCGTGTTGCCACTGCGGTCGGCCAACAGCACCCATTCGTGGTTCTTGATCGCGGCGGCAGTCAGGACTTCGCGCAGCAGGACATAATCGATATCGATGACCAGGACGGCCAGGCTATATTCGTCGTTGTAATTGTACATGGGCCGCACATAGGAAATGGCCGAAAATGTATAACCGGTCGCCAAGGTCAGGGCCTGCAGCCCTGTGTACGTTTCGCCGGGATTGAGCACTTGGGCGCTGTACAGATCGCGCAAGCGGCTGGTCTGCGAGGCGTCGATTGCGGCGTTGCTGGTGAAAAACTCGCCCTTGGACGTCACGATATGAATCCCGTTGATGACTTCGAGAATATTGGCGGTGTTTTCGAGGGTCGCGATGTGATGGACTTCGCCATCGTTGCCGAAAACCTGGAAATCGGCGGCAGCGGCGTCGACTTCGGCTGCAATGTTGGGATTGGCCGCGATCATGGTGGCCGCCCCCTCGATCTGCTCGAGCATGAAACGGACATTTTCAGTCACGTTGTCCTGGTTGTTGATGATGTTGCGGACCTCATTCTCGAAAAACGACCGGTAGAAGAGCAGATAGACCGCCAGGCTGATCGCAATGAACAACACGAGAATCATCGAGAAAATATAACTGAAGATTTTCTGATGAATCGTCATGCGACTTAGCCCTTTCCTTTGTGAAATAACACCAAACAAACACAGGTAAAGACAAAATAGCATAGCTAAATTGACGTTTCAATTAAAAAGCTATAATAAAAACAAATTTAGAAAAATTGAAAGATTTTTGAGGTTCAGACAAGGGACGTCGTCCCGATTTTGCAAACCGATATCGGTATCCGATATCGAATGTCGATAAAGAGACCCGGTCCGTTTTTAGTTGCGATGGCCGCCGGTGGAGTAGAACATGACCTTTTCGCGGGTCGCTTGTTCGCGGGGGATGATGGTGGCGATTTCGCCGCCGTAGAGGACGAGGATGCGGTCGCACAGGCCGACGATTTCGTCGATGTCGGAGGAGACAAGGATAATGGAGACGTCGCGGCGCAGCATTTCATTGAGGATGTTGTAGAGGTCCACTTTCGAAGCGACGTCAATGCCACGAGTGGGTTCGTCGAGGATCAGGATGTCGGAGCGGGAGTAGATCCACTTGGCCAGGAGGACTTTTTGCTGGTTGCCGCCGGACAACTCGGCGATGCGGCTGAAGATCGAACGGGTGTGGATCAGGAGTTTCTGGACAAATTTCTGCGCCGTCAGGCTCTCCTTGGCGCGGTTGATCACGGGTGTCGCCTCGGCCAGGGCGAAATCGGGCGAGGTGATGTTGAAGGGGATCGAGGCACGCGGGAAAAGGCCTTCCAGGTAGCGGTCCTCGCTGACATAACCGATGCCATGGTTGATCGCGTCGGCCGGGGAACGGAACTGGACCGGCCTGCCGTTCAGGAACAGTTTCATGCTGTCTGGCCGCATGGCACCGTAAATGCATTTGGCGATCATGGTCCGGCCAGATCCGACCAGGCCGGTGATGCCGAGGATTTCGCGCTGGTGCAAGCTGAACTGGATGTTGTTCAGGACACTTTGGAAAGAGAGGTTTTCAACCCGAAGCACTTCTTCGCCTGGGGCGATCTTGAGTTTTGGATAGCGCTCGCGAAAGGACAGTCCGCTCATTTCGTGGACGATCTGTGTCGCATCAAGATCATGGACATTGCCGGAGTACGTCACTTTGCCATCGCGCAGGATGGTGAGCTCATCGCCGATCTGGCGCAGTTCGTTCATCCGGTGTGTGACATACAGCACGGCCGCACCGCTTTGCTGGAATTCACGGATCATGCCAAACAGGATCGCAACCTCGCGGTCGGTCAGGGCCGCCGTCGGCTCGTCAAAAATGATGACCTTGGCTCCGGCAACATAGGCCTTGGCAATCTCGACCAGATGGCACTCAGCTACGTTGAGCTGGCCGACACGTTTGTGTGAAGGAATGGCAAACCCGAGCTGCGCCAGCAGCTGGTCTGCATCGGCATAGAGCCTGGCCCAGTCGATTGGCCGAAGACCGCCGGCTTGCCTGGGCAGACGGTCGACATAGATGTTTTCGGCGACGGTCAGGTTGTGGAAGAGGTTTGCGTTCTGGTAAGCCGTGGCTATGCCGAGCGCTTTGGCATCGGCCGGGGTATTGAACTGGACGAGTTGGCCTTCGAACAAGATCTGGCCACCGCAGGCCTTGAGGTTGCCGGCGATTGCGTGGATCAGGGAGGATTTCCCCGAGCCGTTTTCACCCATCAGGATGTGGACATGCCCTGGGATCAAGGACAGGCAGATGTTGTCGAGGCGGAAAGTATCCGAAACCTCGACACAGAGGTTTTTCAGCTCCAGCCGCACGGGCGTTGGCAGGATTGGTTGCATCCTGTTCATCGCCGCAAATCACCTGTTCGTCCTGTCTGGTTGTAGGCGGTGAAAGAGGCATAAAGGGTGATGTTGCTCTCGAATAGCTGGCGCTTGTACTCGTCCGGAACAGCCGGGTGAGTCACCACGGCTGTCGCGCTGGAAAGTGGCCCGACTTGCGAGAACGAGATCTGGTTGAAGGTTGAGGGTGTGCCGACAAAAATCCGTTCTTGTGACATCTGCATCATGGCCTGGAACACTTCCAGCTGGATAGGGTATTTGATCGTAAAGCCGCGCTGCAGATGGATACCGTCGACTTCGATGAAGGCTTTTGCCACATAGTATTGGTTCAGGCCGTGAATGGTCAGAGGTCCGTTGAGCGACTGGGTCAGTGAATCGAGGTCACCACCCGGCACGATCACCCGCGCGGAAGGGTGCGAGGCCAGCTCGCTGGCGATCGCCAGGTCGTTGGTCAGGACGACCAGGTTCTTTTTGCGTTGCAAGCGGCGGGCGATGGCCAGGTTGGTTTTGCCCGGTGACAGGAGCAAGGTGTCGCCGTCATTGATCAGGTAGATCGCGATCTCGCTGATCTCGTTGCGCTGCTCGCGTTCGGCATCCCCTTCGCTGCCAGAGGGCAAGGCGTCGAGATTGTCTTCGCCGCTGAGGATCGCGCCGCCGTGGGTGCGGATCAGGAAGCCTTCTTCATCGAGAGCTTCCAGGTCGCGCCGGATTGTGACCTCGGATACACCGAGCATCCGGCTGATTTCCGCCACGCTGGCCTTCTTCTTTTCCAGAACATAGCTGCGGATGATTCTCAGGCGTTCAGCAGCAAACATGTAGGCTCCAGTCTTTAGAGGTTTGGGGGGTTGTTCTCTATTATAACGACTTCCATTTGGCAAGCAATCACAATGAAGCGAATGAAAACGAAAATGATTCGCGCTTAGATATTGTGTATATGCACTAAAAATGGACGTTTATATTTGTATATATTTAAGATATTGCTAGTTGTACTGACATGTTGTATAGTCAAATTACACCAAACGAAAGCAAACGAAAGTCGAAATCAAAAGTTTGCGATCGGAAAGTGCCAAATGGTTCCAAGCCAGATTTGGAAATTTCAAGGAGGAAAACATGAAAAGGTCCAACAAGCTCATCGCCCTGTTCCTGGTCCTCGCACTCAGTGTTGCCGTGATCGCTGCCGGCTGTGGCGCCACTGCCACGACCGCCGCTCCTGCAACCACCACCGCTGCCGCTGGTGCTGAGACCACTGCCGCTGCTGCTTCCGGTGAAACCCTCAAAGTCGGCATCGCCATGCCAACCAAATCCTCCGCCCGCTGGATCGCTGACGGCGACAACATGGTCAAGGTTTTCCAGGAACTCGGATATGAAACCGACCTGCAGTACGCTGAAGACGTGGTTGAAAACCAGGTGTCCCAGCTTGAGAACATGATCACCACCGGTGCTGACGCCCTCGTGATCGCCGCCATCGACGGTGAAGCGCTCGGCCAGGTCCTGACCAAGGCTAACGAAGCCGGTATCCCGGTCGTCGCCTATGACCGCCTGATCCGCGGCAGTGAATTCGTCAGCTACTATGCCACCTTTGACAACTTCAAGGTCGGCGTCCAGCAAGCCACCACACTCGTCAAGGGTTTGAAGCTCGACGCCGGAGAAAAGGGCCCCTTCAACATCGAACTGTTCGCCGGCTCCCCGGACGACAACAATGCCTATTTCTTCTTTGATGGCGCCATGTCCGTCCTGCAGCCCTACATCGATTCCGGTGTCCTCGTCGTCAAGAGCGGCCAGACCGAATTCGACCAGGTTGCCACACTGCGCTGGGACGGCGCAACAGCCCAGGCCCGCATGGACAACATCCTGACCTCCAACTATTCCAAAGACGTTACCGTTGACGCCGTCCTGTCCCCTTATGACGGTATCTCGATCGGCATCATCTCTGCCCTGAAGAGTGCCGGCTACTTTGGCTCCGGCAAGCGCCCGCTGGTCTCCGGCCAGGACGCGGAAGCCCCTTCGGTCAAATCGATCATCGCTAATGAACAGTACTCCACGATTTTCAAAGATACCCGTGAACTGGCCAAGAAGGCCGCTTCCATGGTCGATGCTGTCCTCAAAGGCACCGAGCCGGAAGTCAACGACACCAAGACCTATGACAACGGCGTGAAAGTGGTTCCTTCCTACCTGCTCGAACCAGTCGCAGTCGACATCACCAACTACCAGGCCGCCCTGATTGATTCGGGTTACTACACCGAAGCCGATCTCAAGTAAGACAAGCTACCGACTCCTCGTGTGAAGTGGCGGCGGGATGACCCGCCGCCACCTGTCGGTATGAAAAGGAGTGGTTCCCTGATGGCCAAGACAGTCCTCGAAATGCGCCACATCACCAAGACCTTCCCCGGGGTCAAAGCATTGAGCGATGTTTCGTTTGAAATCAAAAACGATGAAATCCATGCCCTGGTCGGCGAAAACGGCGCCGGCAAATCGACCCTGATGAAAGTCCTCTCCGGCGTCTATCCCCATGGCACCTATGAAGGCCAGATCCTCTACGATGGCGAAGAATGCCAGTTCCGCGATATCAAGCAGAGCGAAGAGAAGGGGATCGTCATCATTCACCAGGAACTGGCCCTGGTCCCGTATCTCTCGATCGCCGAGAACATTTTCCTCGGCAATGAAACTGCCCGCGGCGGTGTGATCAACTGGAACACCACGATCGCCAAAACCCGCCAGCTTCTGCAAACGGTCGGTCTCGATGAAAATCCCAGCACGCTGATCAAAGACATTGGTGTTGGCAAGCAGCAGCTGGTCGAAATCGCCAAAGCCCTGTCCAAGGACGTCAAAGTCCTGATCCTCGACGAACCGACAGCAGCCCTCAATGAAACAGACAGCGACAACTTGCTGAAATTGCTGCTCGAACTGAAAAAGCAGGGGATTTCATCGGTTTTGATCTCGCATAAATTGAACGAAGTCGTCAAGGTCGCCAATGTGATCACGATCATCCGTGATGGTGCGGTCATCGAAACCCTCGATGTCCAGAAGGACGACATCAGCGAAGACCGGATCATCCGCGGCATGGTTGGCCGCGACATGACCCACCGTTTCCCGGCCCGCACGCCCAAGATCGGCGAAGTCATTTTCGAGGTCCAGGACTGGACGGCCTACCATCCCCTGAACGAGGAGCGCAAGATCAGTGACCAGGTTGCGATCAAGGTCCGCGCCGGCGAAATCGTTGGCATAGCCGGCCTGATGGGCGCCGGCCGCACCGAGCTGGCGATGGGCGTATTCGGCCATTCCTATGGCAAGCGCATCTCGGGCAAGGTGTTCAAGAATGGCAAGGCGATCGACACGTCGAGTGTCGACAAAGCCATCAAGCACGGCATCGCCTATGTTTCGGAGGACCGCAAGAATTATGGCCTGGTGTTGGCCAATGACATCAAGTTCAATGTCACCCTGGCCAATCTCGACGATGTCTCCAAAGGCGGCGTGCTCGATGACAACAAGGAAATCAGCGTCGCCCATGAATATTGCAAACGCTTTGCGATCAAGACACCGGGCATTTTCCAGAAGACGGTCAACCTGTCCGGTGGCAACCAGCAGAAGGTCGTCCTGTCAAAATGGATCTTTTCCCAGCCTGATGTCCTGATCCTCGACGAGCCGACCCGGGGCATCGACGTCGGAGCCAAATACGAGATCTATGGTATCATCAATGAGTTGGCGGCTGCCGGCAAAGCGGTCATTTTCATCTCTTCGGAAATGCCGGAAATCCTCGGCATGTGTGACCGGATCTACGTCATGGACGAGGGCCGCATGTGTGCCGAACTGAATCGTGAGGAAGCCTCACAGGAAATCATCATGAAAGCTATTTTGAGCAGTCGCGGGAGGGCAAGCTAATGGAACAAGTCCAGAAGCTGATCAAGCAAAACCTGAAACAGTACGCCATGTTCGTGGCCCTGTTCGTTATTATCGTTTTTTTCCAGATCATGACCAAAGGTGTTCTCCTGCAGCCACAGAATGTCACAAACCTGATCCTGCAGAACTCCTATGTTCTCGTCCTGGCCATGGGCATGATGTTCGTCATCATCACTGGCTACGTTGATCTCTCGGTCGGTTCCGTCGTCGCCATCATCGGTGCGATCGCCGGCTACATGACAGTCCAGCTGAAAATCAGCGCCGTGCCGACCATCCTGACCGTCCTGGTCGCCGGTGTCCTGATCGGGATGTTCCATGGATTGTTCATCGCCTATGTCCGCATCCCGCCGTTCATTGTCACCCTGGCCGGCATGCTTTTGTTCCGCGGCCTGACCATGGTCATCCTCAACGGCCGCACCATGGCACCGTTTCCGAAGCTCTATGAAAACATCTCCAATGGCTATATCCCTGACTTTTTTGGTGGCAGTGGTCTTAACATCCTGACCCTTGTCGTGACGGCTGTGCTGATCCTCCTGGTCGCTTTCGGGATCATCCAGAAACGGGCCCAGCTCAAGAAATACGACATCAAGCAAACGGGCTGGGCCTTTGACATTGCCAAGATTGTCATTGCTGCGTTGTTGATCGGCTTTGTCGGCTATTCGCTGTCCGCCTACAAAGGTGTGCCCAATGTCCTGATCCTGATTGGCCTTCTCTTCGTCGTCTACAATTTCATCGCGGAGCGCACGGTCCTCGGCCGCCGTGTCTACGCCATCGGCGGCAATGAAAAGGCTGCCCGCCTGTCCGGTATCAAGACCCGCTGGATGATGTTCGTCGTCTTCGTCAACATGGGCTTCATGGCCGCGATCGCTGGCATCGTCTTCTCGGCCCGGCTCAATGCCGCCACCCCCAAGGCCGGTAACGGTTTCGAGCTCGACGCCATCGCCGCCTGCTTCATCGGCGGCGCCTCCGCCTCCGGCGGCGTCGGCACCGTCATGGGCGCGATCATCGGCGCTCTCGTCATGGGCGTCATCAACAACGGCATGTCCATCCTCGGCATTGGTATCGACTGGCAACAAGCCATCAAAGGCCTCGTCCTCCTCGGCGCCGTCGCCTTCGACGTCCTCACCAAACAACAAAGCGACTAAAAGGGACCCGGTCCGATATGCGGCAAATATGCAGTTGTGTGCATAAATTTGCTTGGTGTCTAGTGTCTCGAGCTGCGCTGATGCACATTTCTGAATATTTAGCCGAACTGCCGAATTTGGGACGGCGTCCCAAATTCGGCAGAGTTTGCTATACTTGTCTCATCAAGCTGAAGTTATAGGACATTTCTGGATGAGCTGGGGGACAGGACATTATGATCATTCGTTCGGATGAACCAAAATATGAAATGGTCAAGCAGCATGTGGTGAATTTGCTGACGCAGGGTGTGGTGGGATTTGGCGAAAAGTTGCCTTCGGAACATAGCCTGATGGAGCAGTTCAATGTCAGCCGCAATACGATCCGCCAGGCGTTTGCCGAGCTGACCAGCCTCGGGTTGATCTATAAGGAGCAGGGCCGCGGCACTTTTAGCAAGTATGTGCCGAAAAACCGCAATGAGAAGCGGATCGTCGCAGTGATGACCACCTATATTTCGGACTATATTTTTCCGGATATTATTTTCGGCATCGAGGAAGTCCTGTCAGCTGAGGGTTACTCCATGTTGTTGTCCAACACGAACAACAATAAGGAGAAGGAGACCCAGCTGCTCAAAAATATCATCTCCCATGATGTCTGCGGCTTGATCATCGAGCCGACCCGCAGTGCCTTGTCCAACATCAATCAGCCACTGTTTGACGAGTTGCGTGAAAAAGGGACCAAGATTGTCTTCATCAATGCCACCTATCCGGATGTGCCCGCAGCCAGTGTCTTGCTCGACGACGAACGGGGAGGCTTCATTGCCACCGAATACCTGCTCCAGCTCGGGCATAAGCGTATAGCCGGCATTTTCAAAAAGGACGACATCCAGGGGATCAAGCGGCGTGATGGCTTTGAAGCGGCGCTGCGCCAATACGAGGCAGTTGCCGATCCCACCCTGGTCCTGGAATACGAAACAGCCAACCAGACCTTGCAGCCGTACCTGCTGGCCAAGTCGCTGCTGCGCCAGCCAAACCGCCCGACCGCGATCTTCTGCTATAACGACCAGATCGCCAGCATGGTGATCACTGCCGCCCGTGATTGCGACCTGCAGGTGCCGCGCGACCTGTCCGTGGTTGGTTTCGACGATTCGCAAAAGGCCATCGCCTCGGAGATCAAACTGACCTCGGTGGTTCATCCGAAAATCGAAATGGGCCGCCGCGCGGCTGCCTTCATGATTGATATGCTCGACACTGGCAGCGACCAGCCACAGATCCTTTACCGGCCCGAGCTGGTCGTCCGCGATTCCTGCAAAAACATTTAATGCAGGACGACAAGAAGCTCTTGCTTTTTGGCAAATTAACTTGTACCATCAAGTTAAGGAACAAGACAGAAACCCAGCCCGCTTGACCCCCGACCATCCACACTTGACCGACTCATCGACCACAAGTCCGATCCAGTCATGAATTCCCAAAAGGAGGACATTCCCATGAACACCCTGAAAAAATATGCCTTCTGGTTTGTTGTTGGCAGCCAGGATCTGTACGGCAAGAAGACCCTCGACCAGGTCGCCGCACATGCCCAGATCATGGTCGATGGATTCAATGCCGACCCGGCCGTTCCCTGCTCGGTTGTTTTCAAGCCGGTCGTGCGCAACTCCAGCGAAATCTACGAGGTCATCCAGGCCGCCAACCAGGACGCCGATTGTGCCGGCATCATCACCTGGATGCACACTTTTTCGCCGTCTAAAATGTGGATCCGCGGCCTCAAGGCCCTGCAAAAGCCGCTCCTGCATGTCAACACCCAGTTCAACCGCGACATCCCCTGGGATCAGATCGACATGGACTTCATGAACCTCAACCAGTCGGCCCATGGCGACCGCGAACACGGCTTCATCCTGACCCGCATGCGCATCCCGCAGAAAGCGATTGCCGGCTACTGGGAAGACGGCAAATTCCGCGCCCGCATGGCTTCCTGGATGCGTGCTGCGGTTGGTGCCTATGAAAGCCGCCGCCTGCGTGTCCTGAGGATCAGTGACAACATGCGCGAAGTCGCCGTCACCGAAGGCGACAAAGTCGAAGCCCATATCCAGTTCGGCTGGCAGGTTGACCATTACGGCGTCCAGGACATCATCGCCAAGGTTGAGCAAGTCACCGAGGCGGAGATCGACGCCCAGATGGCCGAGTACACTGAGCTGTACGACCTGGCCACCGATGACCTGGCCGCTGTGCGCTACCAGGCCCAGGAAGAAGTCGCGATCAAAAAATTCCTCGAAAACGGCCAGTTTGGCGCATTCCACACCAATTTCCAGGACCTGCAGTCCTTGAAGCAGCTGCCGGGCCTGGCCAGCCAGGACCTGATGCGCCAGGGTTACGGATTTGCCGGTGAAGGCGACTGGAAAACCGCCGCCATGGTCCGGATCATGAAGCTGATGGCCGCCGACCAGACCGCCGGTACCTCGTTCATGGAAGACTACACCTACCACATGGAGCCCGGCAACGGCATGAACATGGGCGCTCACATGCTCGAGGTCTGCCCGACCCTGGCCAGTGAAAAAGCCAAGATCAAGGTCGTGCCACTTGGCATTGGTGATCGACAACCACCCGCCCGCCTGACCTTCAAGGCGGCTCCTGGACCGGCCATCCTGGCCTCCCTGATCGACATGGGCGACCGTTTCCGCCTGATCGTCAATGACGTCATCTGCCAGGAACAAGCCCACGACATGCCGAATCTGCCGGTCGCAGCCGTGCTCTGGAAACCGCTGCCAGATCTCGAAACATCAGCCGAGGCCTGGATGTATGCCGGTGGTGCCCATCATTCCGTGCTCTCCTACAGCCTGACGGTCGAGGAAATGCGCGACTGGGCTGAGATCATGCAGATTGAATTCATCCACATCGGCGCCCACACCAACATCAATGAGCTGCGCAAGGAACTGACCTGGAACGACATCATCTGGAAGCTGAAATAAAGGCAGCGTCTGCAGTCTGTTCCACAAGCATGAATCAAATGGCCCGGCCTGCCCTGTGCAGCCGGGCCAGATTTTTACCTGACAGGGGAGGATACCTTCATGGGACAAGCAACCATTCGCCAGGCCATCGCGGCCGGACAGACAAGCATCGGGATTGAGCTGGGATCGACCCGGATCAAGAGCGTCCTGACCGGACCGGACCTGATGCCAGTCGCTTCAGGCAGTTTCGACTGGGAAAACAGCCAGGTCGATGGGATCTGGAGCTACAGTCTGGATGATGTCTGGCATGGCATGCAAAGCAGCTTTGCCGCACTGGCAGCCGATGTCAAGGCGAGCTATGATCTGGACCTGACCACCACGGGCGCGATCGGGATCAGCGGCATGATGCATGGCTATCTGGCCTTCAACCAGGAAAACCAGTTGCTGGTACCTTTCCGCACCTGGCGCAACACCATCACAGGACCGGCCAGTGAGGAATTGACCGAGCTGTTCAACTACCCGATCCCGCAGCGCTGGAGCATCGCCCACCTTTACCAGGCCATCCTCAACGGCGAGGATCATGTCGGCCGGATCATTTATCTGACGACTTTGGCGGGCTATGTCCACTGGCAGCTGACCGGCGAAAAAGTCATGGGCGTCGGGGAAGCATCCGGGATGTTCCCGATCGACTTGGCGACCCGGTCGTTCCATGCCGAAATGGCCAGTCAGTTCGATGCACGCATCACTGAGCGCCAATACCCCTGGCAGTTGCTCGATATCCTGCCACGTGTCCGGGTGGCCGGGGACAAGGCCGGCGTCCTGACCGCGGCGGGCGCCAAGCTGCTCGATCCGACTGGCAAACTCACGGCGGGCATCCCTTTCTGTCCGCCGGAGGGCGACGCCGGCACGGGTATGGTCGCGACCAACAGCATCGCGCCGCGCACGGGTAATGTCTCCGCCGGGACGTCGGTTTTTGCCATGATCGTGCTCGAAAAAGAGCTGTCGCGTGCTTACGCCGAAATCGACCAGGTCACGACCCCGGACGGCAATCTGGTGGCGATGGTCCATTCCAACAATTGCTCCTCAGACTATGATGCCTGGATCGGCTTGTTCGCTGAAGCAGTCAAGGCTCTCGGCTTTACAGTCAGCAAGCCCCAGCTCTACGACACGCTCCTGGGCCTGGCCCTCGGGGGCGACCCGGACTGCGGCGGCCTGCTGGCTTATGGCTATCTTTCGGGAGAGCACATCACAGGCTTTGAAGACGGTCGGCCACTGTTTGTCCGCTCGGCCGGCAGCGCCTTTAACCTGAGCAATTTCATGCGCGTCCATCTGTCGACAGCCCTCGGTGCGCTCCACACGGGTCTGGGCATCCTGCTGGATCGCGAAGGTGTCCAGGTTGATGAGATCAAAGGCCATGGCGGCTTTTTCAAGACCCAGGGAGTGGGCCAGCGGATCATGGCCGCGGCCACTGGCGTACCTGTTTCGGTTCTGGAAACCGCTGGTGAAGGCGGCGCCTGGGGCATTGCCCTGCTTGCAGCTTTTGCCGTGATGAATGACTACAATCTGAGCCTGGCAGAATTCCTGAACCAGCGGGTTTTTGCCGGCCAGGCAGGTTCGATTGCAGCACCAACGCCAAAAGAGGTTGCAGGATTCAGGGACTTTATGGCACGCTATCATCAAGGCCTTGCAATCGAGCGGGCCGCGGTGGAAGCACTGCATTGAATCAAGAAAAATTCGGGATCGAGGGAATCAGCATGAAACTGGAACAATTGATTGAAGACGTCCTCAAGGCAAACCTGGACTTGCCGCGCCACAACCTGGTGACGTTTACCTGGGGCAATGTCAGTGGCATTGACCGCGAATCCGGCCTGGTCGTGATCAAGCCAAGCGGTGTACCTTATGATGAGATGGAAGCCCGCCACATGGTCGTTCTCGACCTGGATGGCAACGTCAAACAGGGCACCTACAAACCATCGAGTGATACACCGACCCACCTGGAGCTCTACCGCCGCTACCCGGAGATCGGCGGCATCGTCCACACCCACTCGCGCTGGGCGACCACCTGGGCCCAGGCTTATCTCGACCTGCCGGCCTTTGGCACGACCCATGCCGACTATTTCTACGGCGACGTGCCCTGCACCCGCCATTTGAGCGAGGCCGAAATTGCCAACAACTACGAGCTCAACACGGGCAAAGTGATCATCGAGACTTTCGAGCAGCGGGGCCTCAGTCCGGCTGCCGTGCCCGGTGTCCTCGTCGCCAGCCATGGCCCCTTCGCCTGGGGCAAAAACGCCGCCGATGCTGTGCATAATGCCGTTGTGCTCGAGGAATGCTCGATGATGGGCCTCAATGCCCGGATCCTGCGCCCCGAACTCGGCCGTGTCGACCAGCACCTGCTCGACAAGCACTACCTGCGAAAGCACGGCAGCAACGCATACTACGGCCAGAACAAGTGATGGAGGAGAAAATCATGAGCATCAAAATCGAATCCTTCGGCACAACCAAGTCCGGTACCCCCGTCGACAAGCTGATCCTGACCAATGCACGCGGCCTGAGCTGCCATCTGATCACGTATGGCGCGGCGATCCAGGCCCTGTTTGTCCCCGGCCCAGATGGCACGGTCGTCGACGTGGTCCTCGGCTATGACACAGTGGCCGGATATGAAAGCCCGGACAATCCATTCCATGGTTCGACCGTCGGCCGCAATGCCAACCGCATCGGCGGACCGTCCTTTGACCTCAACGGCAAGCATTATGAGCTTTTTGCCAACGATGGGACGAATAACTTGCACAGCCTGCCGGATACTTTCCAGGCCAAGGTCTGGGGCTATGAAATCGTCAGCGACGGCGACGAGCCGGCCGTGCGTTTTTCCCACCACAGTCCAGACGGCGAATCCGGCTACCCGGGCAATCTTGACTGCTCCGTGACCTATACACTGACCGCAGCCCAGGGCGTTGACATTGCCTACGATGCCGTGGCAGACCAGGACACGATCATCAACCTGACCAACCATTCGTATTTCAACATCACGGGCCACAACAGCGGCACAGTCCTGGCCCATGAGCTGCAGTTGATGGCGGATGCGTATACGCCGGTCAACGAAAAATTGCTGCCGGACGGCCGTCTGCAGGATGTCACCGGCACGGCGTTCGATTTCCGCACCGCCAAGCCGGTCGGCCAGGATATCCAGGCCGATGACCAGCAGCTGCGCCATGGACAGGGCTACGACCACAATTTCGTCCTCGCGGCGGATCAGCGGGTTACCGACCTGCGCACCTGCGCCGTGGTCCGCGACCCAGCCAGCGGTCGGGCCATGACGGTCCAGACGACCTCGCCCGGTGTCCAGCTCTATACCGGCAATTACCTCGACGGCATTGGCAAAGGTGGTTCCGTCTACTCCGCTCATTGCGGCCTGTGCCTGGAGACCCAGTTTTTCCCGGATTCGATCCACCAGCCCCATTTCCCCAGCCCGGTCTATCAGGCGGGTGAGCGGTTCGTCCACCGGACGGTGTACCAGTTCAGCTAAGAGATCCCGGTCCAGGACAACAAAAAACCGGCATCGTTGCATGACAGCAGGATGCCGGTTTTTCTATCCGGGTGAGGATGCTCAGACCAGGGCGATGGCCTCGGCGCCAATGGTACCTGTCAGGCTCTCAAGGTATTCAGCAGACTGGAGATGCGTGAGGGCTTCGCGGGCTTTGCGCAGCTGCGAATCGTAGTGGAACTCGCTGATGACGGAGGCGTTGATCGGATTGGCGATGAAATCCTCCAGGTTGGCGATTTTTTTAGCCATCAGGTTGATCTCGATCTGCTGTTTGTTTTTCAGGCGCTGGGCGTACCAGGTGCTGCCCAGGACATAGTCTTTCGTGAACAAGGTGCGGACAGCTTCGTCAGTCAGAGTCTGCCCTTCATAGCTTCCATAGGCCATGATGTGGAGCAGGGCGCGGATCGGCGGGATGGCTTCTTCGATGCTGTTATCCTCAAAATAGTCCAGGGCGGCCTTTTTGTGGCCATTGGCGATGTTGAGGACCCCGTCAACAAAATCTTGCCTGTTCTGCAGCTCGGGCTTGAGAATTTCCTCGCTGAAAATGGCCTGCGGCTCGTCAAAGAGCTTGCCCAGGTACTTGTAGCAGAAGACATCGGTCATGCGGTAGCCGAGACGGCTGGCCGGGACAAGGATGCCGTTGTACTCGAAGTCTTCGACCTTTTCGAGTGCGCCTTCGGCGATCAGGTGGGCCGGGTTGCGTTCGGACTCCTTGAGTCGGGCCCAGATTTCCGGGACCATGATCGAGATGTCGTGGTCGACGCGCAGATTGGCACCGATATGGCCGGCTGGGGTTGAGAAGGCGTTGTAGCCGCCGAGGATGTAGGACAAGAGGGCGCTGTTCAGGTCATAGACTGGCAGCAGCATGTTGAATGGCCCTTTGGTCAGGGCCCCTTCGGAACCTGCGCCTGTCGTCGAGGGCGACTTGCCAGTCAGGCTGCTGATGTAGTCCATGAAAAGCTCGGGCAGTTCCTGGTAGTGGATTGGATTGTAGACAGCCAGCGGCAGGATCTTCTTGCCTTTTTCCATACCGGGCGGGTTGTTGCGGCGACCGGGCAGGACGGCGTTGACCGGATGATAGACCGGCTGGTCTTTCGGGATCCGCCGGTTGAAGCGCTCGCTGATATCGGCCAGATACATCGTGACCGGCTCGGTGAAATCAGAGCGGCGTTCGAGGTAGCGCGGGTTTTTGCTCGGCTTGCCATCGACCAGGCGTGGCTCTGACGACACGACGCAATAGTCGCTGTCGCTCTTGAGGAAGGCCTCGATGTGCTTCTGGACCGGCTCGGAATAGGCGACAAAACCCATCGCGTCTTCCTTGATGGCTTCGACATCGGCCTTGGTCAGTGGCTGGTAATTAGTCGCAAACAGGTTGTCCGAGGACAGGTCCTCTTCAGCCTGCTTGTCATAGCCCTTGATCACAGCATCATCGGGCCGCTGGAAGAAGCGGTATTCACAGTTGGCCGTGAACTTGACGCTTTCGTTCGAGTAATTGGGATTGAGGTGCTTGAGCTGGCGGCTCGGCACGAGCACCGATGCCGTGATGTCGTCTTCCATGTGGATTTTTTCACAGGGCATGTAGTCGACCCGCAGCTTGAAAATGCGCCAGGAACCATCCGGAGCATAGCCCACGCGCAGATAGCCGGAGCGGATGGTACGGTTGTCGAATTTCAGCTCATGGCCAGGCTTGCCATCGATGTAGTCAACGGTGAAATGCTTGCGCCAGTCATTGCCCCAGGATTTCTGGTAGAACCGCTTGATCATGAAGACGAGCGATTTGACGTCGTTGGGAATCGTCTTGAGGAACGCGTTGAACTCGTCCGTATAGGCGGTTGACGGTGTCAGCAGCTTGATGACGGAGCCCAGGGTGCGGTCCAGGGAGAGAATTGTGCGCGAGGGTTTGTCGCGGTTCGGATTTTCCTTCCAGCGGTGGCTGTAGTCGTAATTGAGGATGACTTCCACCTGGTCGAAAGCCTTGTTCAGGTCATCGACATAATAGGAACCATAGATGATTGAATTGCTGATCGATTTGGAAATCTCCGATTTGCCGCCACCGGAGACCGTGCAGGGCTTGTGGCAGAAGGTGCCCTCGGCTTCGGTGCCAACCAGTTTCCAGATCGGTGCTTCGGGGTGGCGCTCGATGTGGAACCGGTCGCCGTTGGGCAGGACATAGAAATGGTCAGGCAACAGTTTCAAAGTGCAGGTCGCACCGTTGTACTGCCATTTGATCTCGGTTTTGTACAGGTCAACCTTGATGTTTTCCGGCAGGTAGAGGATCCGCTTGTCAAGCTTGTCGATCCCATAGTGGGTCTCCTGCAGGTCCATCAGGTCGCCGTACTGCTCGATGACATCGTCGAAGAAGTAGCCCTTGACGGATCCGTCTTCCTCCGCATTGTAGTTGAAACCGAGGTTCTTGCACTGGTAGGCGATCGTGCCGCCAGCATGTTCTTCTTCGACATTGCCGTAGAGATTGGCGGCGAAGCTGATCTGGGTCTTGATTTCCTTTTTCGAATAACCGTAGTAGTTGTCGGCGATCAGGGTGACAGCTACGCCGCTGCTGTCACGGCAGGTCAGCTTGAATGGCTGGCCGTCATTGTAAAGCTCGGTGTCGTCGTGATAGCACATGCCATCCCGGCGCTGGCGTTCAGTCGCCTGGTCGAAATGGGGCAGACCGAGGTCGACTTTGCGCATTTTGGTCAGGTGCGGTGCCAGCAGGATGAAGCCGGTATGTCCGGACCAGGCGTCGACATCGAGACCGGCATCATGGCGATGGTTGCCCGGTGCGCCAAAATTGCCGAAAATCGATTCGATGAAATCGAGGTTGGAAACAAAACTGCCGGGAGCCGTGAAGAGGACTTCCATGCTGCGTTCCGGCAGGACCCCAGGGACCTTGGGCGAAACGATCGGCTTGGTCAGGAGCGAGACAAAGGTCTTGGCAGTTTGCACCTGGTTGGCCGTGAAGGGCAGACCCATCAGTTCGTCCGGCGGCTGGATGGCAGCCTGGTAGAGGCGGACGAACGTTTCCCTGGGCACTGCCTTTTTATCGGATGGAATCGCCAGTGGTCCTTCGACGACATGGAAAGAGCCAGCTGTCGTACGCCGGTCGCTTTTCGGATTGTTCAGGATGCCCTGCTTGATCCGGTAACTGTTGACATAGCCATTGCTGAACGTGTTGCCATCCGCCGGAAGTGACAGTTCACGGGCCATGCCATAATGGTCGAGTGTCAGCGATTCCTCAATGACTCGCGGCACGGTTGCGCTGCCCTGGAAATACTGGCTGAAAAAATCATTGATCCGGCGGTAAATGCCCGATGCAGCGAGATCCACTTTGCGGTTTTTTTCCTTGTAGTCCTTGATGATGTCTTCGAACAAGTCGATGTAGTAGGTATTGTCTGTGCTGTCGCTGCCTTTGGCGCGGTAGATCGGCAAACCCATCGCGGCCAGTTTGAAATTGATGTAGTTGATCCGGTCTTCGCGTGTCGTGCCGGGGTTGATATCTTTGTAATCCATGCCGATTTTCTTTTTCATAGTCAACATAAAAACACCTCATGAATTGTTTGCAGGTTTCAGTTGGAGATGGCAGTTAAAAGGCTGACACAATCAAGCGAGACGCTTGGCATTGGTCGTTTAAATGTATCGTATCCCGCGATGGACGTAAACCATATTTCTGCTCATAAACCAGATGAGTTGCAAAATGTGCAGATTTTAATTCAACCAATCACCAAAATGAATGCGATCAACGATAAGATGATGTGGATCGAGAGCGTGCCCAGCACAAATTGACGGTGCTTGGCGCGCTTTTCTGTGCTCAGATTGTTGCCTGTCATGAGGATCGGGATGACGAACGGGGGCGGGAGGAGGAACATCGTCATCAGCGCGGTTTCAAATTGTGGTTCGAGGTGCAGAAGGTCCCGGATCAGGACTTTGTTGATCAGGGTGGCCAAGGCGAACAGAACGAGAATCCGGGCCAGAGCTGCCAGCAGGGGCGCCTTGAAAGTCGCGCGGCCCAGATGCAGCTCGAAGCCGATCGCGATCGTGATCAGAGGGACTGTCAGATTGCCCAGGAGTTGGAGGGTCGTTGCTACCATCTGGCCGCCACGTGTCGTCTCAAGCAAGGTGTTGAGACCGGTCAGGCTGGTCAGGATGCCGAGCAAAATCGCCAGGATGACCGGTGAAAGCAGGAACGAGCGGACGAGTTCCCAGCCACCCGGCCGGTTGCCATTCTGGCGGCTGATGAAGGTGACGAGGACGAAAAAGACAAAGGTGACTTGGCCCAGGTCGACGATCGCCAGCCGGAAGACCTCACTTTGGCCGAAAACCGCCAGATAGAGCGCGTAGCCGATCATGCCGGTTTCAAAACCGGTGAACAACGCCGGGGCGAAGGGATTGTCGACTTTCAGTGCGCGGAGGATGACGATTGCAGCGCCCAGCAGCACCAGGCAAGTGGCGAAGACGGTGACGACGATCGCCAGATGGCTTGGATTGAGGGATGTTGTGGCAAATGCCTGGAACAGCAAGGCGGGCAAACCAATCGACAGAACCATCTGCTTGAGCTGGTCAACGGTTTCGGGCTTGAGGAACCTGATCTGGCGCAAGAGCATACCGAGGCTGATCAGAAGGACAATGGGCAGGACTTGGAGGAACAAAGAGAGTGGATCTGTCATGGGTGAGCCTCCTGGCGGGTCATCAGGTAACGTCAAAACCAGTATAGCATTTGTCGACCCTGCACAAGCCAGTCTGGTCATATTTCAAACAATTATCAATTGCTGAAACACGACCAGACTGCTATAATTATTTCATTACTAAATTTACTAAATAATATCGCCGAGCGTTATTGCCACTATTTGGCAGGGGGATTCATGGTCAGGATCAAGGATATTGCCCAATTGGCCCAGGTGTCCGATGCAGCTGTTTCACGCGTGCTTAATGGTGATGCCAATTTTGCCGTGTCGGAACCGACACGACAGCGGATTCTTGCTGCTGCTGCCGAGCTGGGTTACAAGCCGAGTCGGACACGCAAAGTCAAGGATCAGCACTCCGCCCAGCGGTTTCAGATTGGACTCTTGATGAGCGTCTCGCAAGTGGACGAGGCCAATGATCCGTATTATCTCTCCATCCGGTTGGGCATTGAAAAACAGTGCCTTGCGCTGGGACTTGATCTGAAAACGACCTTGCGCATTGATAAGCATCTGACCACTGACGACTTTGCGGACCTGGACGGTCTGATCGTGGTTGGCTCCATTGATCAGCGCCCCCTGCGCCAGATCTACGCCCAGAATGACAATCTGGTTTTTGTCCATAACCTGCACCATCACGATCCTGATTATGATGCAGTCTGGTCCGATCTGGAGCAGGCGACAGAGCAGTGTCTGGACGAGCTTGTGGCACTGGGTCACCGGTCGATCGGCTACATCGGTGGCCCCGATTCGATCCAGAACATCATCACCCGTGAAACCGAGAACTTCCGTGATGTCCGGGAATTGACGTACGAACGCAAACTCAAGGAGCTGGGGCTCTACCAGCCGGAACATGTCCATATCGGCAACTGGTCGGCCGCTGAGGGTCAGAGGATGGCCGCTGAGGCTGTGGCCAAAGGTCCGCTGCCGAGCGCTTTCCTGATCGGCAGTGATCCGCTGAGCATGGGTGCCCTGCGTGCCTTTCGCGAGGCCGGGATCCGTGTGCCGGAGGATCTGTCGATCATCAGTTTTGACGATATTGAGGCGGCTGCCTACATGACACCTCCCTTGACAACAGTCCGGATGTTCACCGAGGAGATTGGCCGCCAGGCTGTCAAGACGTTGCATGATCGACTGCTGGGCCGCGATGTGGTGGTCAACAGCGTCATTCCTTGCCGTCTGGTCAAACGGCAAAGCCATGGCCTGGCCAGGACTGAGTAGGAACATCATTTGAGCGCTAGTCCCCTGTGCAGCTCAAGGAAAAATTAGAACCAGGAGTAAGAATCCCATGAACCAACCATCCCGTATCACTTATGATTCCCGGCAACGCGTCTTCAACCTCCAGGGGGCTCGCTCGAGCTACCTGATCCAGATCCTGCGCGACGGCTTTCTCGTGCATCTGCACTGGGGTGGCCAGGTCCGTGCCTATCACGGTGGCGCTGCGGTTCGCCACGCCGACCGGGCTTTTTCGCCCAATCCCTATGCCGAGGACCGGACTTTCTCGCTTGACACCATTCCGCAGGAGTACCCGGCTTATGGCCACACGGACTTCCGAGCTCCAGCGATCCAGCTCGAATGGCCGGATGGTTCCCGGATCACCGATTTCCGCTACGCCAGCCACCGGATTTTTGCCGGGAAACCGGCGCTGGCCGGGCTGCCGGCAACCTATGTCGAGGCCGATGCTGAAGCTGAAACGTTGGAAATCACGCTGCGCGATACCCTGTATCCGGTCGCGGTGGTCTTGAGCTATACGGTTTTCCACGGAACCGACATCCTGGCCCGCTCGGTCCGGATCACAAACGACAGTGCTGCGACCGTGCGCATCCTCAAGGCCGCCAGCCTGAATGTCGATTTTCGCGACGACCAGTTCGAGCTCTTGCATCTGTCTGGCACTTGGGGCCGCGAGCGCCAGGTCATCCGCAAGAAAATCGATGCCGGGGTCTATGCGGTCGAAAGCCGCCGCGGCGCCAGCAGCCACCAGCACAACCCATTGGTCGCCTTGCTGCGTCCGGGTACAACCGAAACCGCCGGCGAAGCCTACGCCGTCAATCTGGTCTATTCCGGCAATTTCCTGGCCCAGGTTGAAGTCGATGGCTTCTATTCGACCCGCCTGAACATCGGGATCAATCCCTTTGAATTCACCTGGGACTTGAATCCCGGCGAGACCTTCCAGACCCCGGAAGCCGTCATGGCCTATTCACCGGCCGGACTGGGCGACCTGTCCCGCAGCTTGCATCGTCTGTATCGCCGCCGCCTTTGCCGTGGGCCGCACCGTGACCTCGAACGGCCGGTCCTGATCAATAACTGGGAGGCGACTTATTTCGATTTTGATGCTGAGACGATCACCGGCATCGCCCAGAATGCCAGCCCGCTAGGCATCGAAATGCTGGTCCTGGACGATGGATGGTTCGGCAAACGCAACGACGACCATTCCTCGCTGGGCGACTGGAAGGTCAATCTCGCCAAACTGCCCCAGGGTCTCGAAGGTCTCGCCGCCAAGATCTCCGGCCTGGGGATGAAATTCGGCCTCTGGGTCGAGCCGGAGATGGTCTCGCCCAACAGCGACTTATACCGTTCCTATCCGGACTGGTGTCTCCATGTACCGGGCCGCAACCGTTCCGAATCCAGAAACCAGCTGATCCTCGATTTTTCGCGCACCGATGTGCAGGACTACATCATCGGCGAAATGAGTGCGATCCTCGACAATCCCTCGATCAGCTACATCAAGTGGGATATGAACCGCAACATGACCGAGGCTGGTTCCGCCGCCCTGCCCGCTGGACAGCAAAAGGAGGTGTTCCACCGCTACATCCTCGGTCTGTACCGGGTCCTCGAGACGATCGTCACTCGCTACCCTCACGTGCTGTTTGAGAGCTGCTCTGGCGGCGGTGGCCGTTTTGACCCCGGCATGCTCTATTACATGCCGCAAACCTGGACCAGCGACAATACTGACGCCATCGCACGCCTGCGTATCCAGCAAGGCACGTCCCTGGCCTACCCGGCGATCAGCATGGGCTCCCATGTTTCAGCCGTGCCCAACCACCAGGTCCACCGCAGCACAGGTCTGGCCATGCGCGGCCATGTCGCGATGGCTGGCAACCTCGGCTACGAGCTCGACCTGCGCCAGCTTTCTGAGGAAGAAAAGGCCGAGATTACCGATCAGATTGCTTTTTACAAGCGGATCCGGCCGATCGTCCAGTTTGGCGACCTGTACCGTTTGAAAGATGCCTTCGCCGGCAATGAAACCGCCTGGCAGTATGTTTCGGAGGACGGCCTGGAATCAGTTGCCTTCTATTACCGTGTGCTCGGACAGGCCCAGGACCCCTTTGTCAATTTGCGCTTGCAAGGGCTCGATCCCGCTGCCTCGTACCAGACTGACAATGGTTTGGTATACGGCGGCGATGAATTGATGGCCTTCGGCCTGCCCGTGCCCGTTCTGGTCGGCGATTTCCAGAGCTGGGCCGTGCATCTGACGCGAGTGGTGGGGTAAAGGGAGACGACTGGTGGTGGCTGGCGAGGGCGAGGTCGTGAGGCTGGGGCTGGGCGCGACGCCAGGCGCGTGGTCGAGGCTGGGAGCGACGCCGGATCCAGTTGCCGGCAAGAGTGCCAGACGCGTGGCCGAAGCGGATCCAGTTGCAGGCAAGAGTGCCAGACGCGAGGTCGAGGCGGATCCAATTGCCGGCAAGAGTGCCAGGCGTGAGGTCGAGGCGGATCCAGTTGCCGGCAAGAGTGCCAGACGCGAGGCTGAGGCGGAGCCAGTTGCCGGCAAGAGTGTCAGGCGCGTGGTCGAGGCGGAGCCAGTTGCCGGCAAGAGTGCCAGGCGCGAGGCTGAGGCGGATCCAGTTGCCGGCAAGAGTGTCAGGTCAGTATTTTGAGAACTGGAATGCTGAAAAGCTGAAATTCCTAGAGCCTCAGTCTTTTTCAGCCTTGGCAAAGCGATAATTTCAAAAAAGGTACCTGGCACTGCTTCTGAAGCAGTGCCAGGTACCGAACTAGGAATCAAAAACCATCTAATTCTCAGACGGCCTGGCAATAGGGCGTTTCGAGCGCTCGGTTCAATGATGTACAAGAATGGTACCGGATCCAATTGCCGGCAAGAGTGCCAGGCGTGAGGCTAAGCCCAGCCCCGTCGTCCGTCCCCGCGTCCCGCGGCAACACTCACTCAAATTTCGGGAGGTAGTCACCATGGGCAGCGATCAGTTCATCGACCATGGCAATCGTGTCGTCGATCGACAGCTGGGCTGACGTATGCGGATCGAGCAGGGCCGCATGGTAGACATGTTCCTTCTTCAGGGTCCGGGCGGCTTCGATGGTCAGCAGCTGGCAGTTGATGTTGGTCTGGTTGAGGGCGGCCAACTGGGGCGGCAGGGAACCGACGGCGCAGGGATGGATGCCCATGCCGTCGACCAGGCAGGGGACTTCGACGCAGGCTTCGCGCGGCAGGTTGCTGATCAGGCCCTGGGTATTGAGGACATTACCGCCGATCTTGTAAGGGGTATTGGTGACAATGGCCTCAAGCATGTAGGAGGCGTATTCGTGACTCCGGACATGGGTCAGGTTGGGATCGTTGACCAGCTCGTCACGTTGCTTTTCCCAGCGGGCGATCTGCTCGACGCAGCGGCGCGGGTATTCGTCGAGCGGGATATTGAAACGGTCGATCAGCTCTGGGTAGGTCGGCTTGATAAAGTAGGGGTTGTATTCGGCGTTGTGTTCGCTCGACTCGGTGCAATAATAGCCGAATTTGTCGATGTACTCGAAACGGACCATGTCTTTGTGCTTTTCGCTGGCGTTCTTGAGCCGGGCCAGACGGCGGATTTCCGGGTAGAGGTCATTGCCGTCGCGGTCGCGGATTTCGAGCAGCCAGCCCATGTGGTTGATGCCGGCGATCAGTTCCTTGCGGCCTTCGAGCTTGTCTTCGAGGCCCAGTCCCTTGAACAACTCCGAGGAACAAACTTGGACACTGTGGCAGAGACCGATCGTCTTGACCTTGGTGTAGCGCTGGAGGTAGCCGGTCAGCATGGCCATTGGATTGGTGTAGTTCAAGAACCAGGCGTCGGGGCAGACTTCTTCGATATCGGCGGCAAAGGCCTCGAGGACCGGGATCGTGCGCAGGGCGCGCATGATGCCGCCGATGCCCAGGGTGTCGGCGATGGTCTGGCGCAGGCCGAATTTTTTCGGGATCTCGAAGTCGATCACGGTCGAAGGCTCGAAGCCGCCGACCTGGATGGCATTGATGACGAACTGGGCGCCGCGCAACGCGTCCTTGCGCTGATCCGCACCGAGAAACGAACGAAGGGTGGCCTTGCCCTGGTTCATGTTGCGGTTGATGGCCGCAAGCATTTGCTCGGATTCGGCGAGGCGAGTGGCGTCGATGTCGTAGAGGCAGATTTCGACATCGGACAGGACGGGGGTGGCCATGCAGTCACCGAGGATGTTTTTGGCGAAAACGGTGCTGCCAGCGCCCATGAATGTGATTTTGACCATGCTTTTCTCCTTTGGGTGTTTCTGGCCAGAGACTGGCGCAAGCCGGCCGTCTCTGGCTTTGACCGGGACAGCTTCAGTCAGCTGTCCTGCGGTATCTTTTGCTACAATCACAATAGCGCAGTTTGCCGGGGAGCCCCATTGACCAAAGCCGCATAAAGATGTCTGAAAGTAACTTGTTAACGGAAGGGGGGAGGAACGGATGCCAGTCAGGGACAAATACAGAGGCAGTGGCAGCCAGCAAAGCCTGGTGATTCGCGACGAGGGTTTTCTGGACATCAATCCGGTGGTCTGTGGCTGGGAACACTGTGTTCCCGGACACCGCTACGGTCCGGCAGCCCGGGACTACTATCTGGTCCATTACGTGTTTTCCGGCCAGGGCTGGTTTGAGAGCCGCGGCATCCGGCATCGCCTGGCGGCGGGATCCCTGTTTCTGATCACGCCCGATGAGCTGACTTGCTACCAGGCGGATGAGCAGGATCCCTGGTCCTATGCCTGGATCGGCTTTACAGGCCAGCGCTGCCTGCAGCTGCTCGGCCAGACGGTGCTGGCCAATGGCCAGGTCACTGTCCGGGACCCGCGCCTGGCCCAGGTTTTCGAAAGTTTGCGTGCCGAAGCCGACCTGGTGCCGTCCCAGGAGTGGTTTGTCTGTGGCAAGATCTATGAGCTGCTGGCCCTGCTTCGCCAAAAATCCAGCCGTCCGGCTTTGCGCCAGGAGTATGTCCGCCAGGTCATGGATGCCATCAAAGCCAACTATGACCGGTCAGTCAGCGTGGAGGACCTGGCCCGGGCGGCGGGTCTCGACCGGCGCTACCTGTCACGGATCTTTGCCGCCGAGACGGGCCAGACCCCGCGCGACTACCTGGTCCGGTTCCGTTTGGAACGTGCCGCCCATTATTTGTCCGACCCGGCTTACTCGGTCGAAAACACTGCCCTGAGTGTCGGTTACGCCGATGCCTTTGCCTTCTCCAAAGCCTTCAAGCGCCACTTCGGCGTTTCGCCGCGCCAGTACCGCACAACTGTGCATCACCGAACCTTGGAGGATGAAAACCATGCCATTGCGCCATAAAATCCTGATCATTTTCCTGGTGTTCGTGATTGTGCCGTTTGTGCTGATCTTCGCCTACTACGACTACAGCTCCCAGCGGACGGTCCAGACGCAGGTGGGCAAGATGGCCGGCCAGACGGTCGAGCAGACCACGATTGCGATCAATGACCGCATCCGGATGATGGAAAAGGCCTTGCTCTCAGCCAGCAACAATTCGTCGATCCTCGACATGCTCTTGCCCAGGGAATATGAAATTTTGGGCCTGAGCCAGATCGATCTGCCGAGCATGAAGCATTTCTACAATTCGATCATTTTCACCAATACCTACATCAAGACGATCCGGATTGACCTGTATGAAAACGACACAGAAGGCGAAAACCAGACCTTTTTGTTTGGCGCTGGTTCGGGGGACACCTATAGCCCGCTGAATGTCGAGCGGTATGTCCGCTATTTCCGCGACCGCAATTTGCTGGTCCAGGAGAATCTGCCGGAGTATCGCGACAATCCGGTCTACCGCCAGGCGGTTGAAATGAATGGCGATATCCTCTGGTCGTATGGCTTGTTTCCTGATGATGACAATCTGTATGTCCTGAAGCAGTTTGCGTATCTGTCCTATTCCCAGAAAATCGGCACCATCCTGTTTGTCGTCGACCCCGATCTGCTGCGAGAGCTGTGCAATGACACCCCGGATCTGCACCATTACATCTTTGACCAGAGCCAGCAGCTCTTGACCGGGCAGGCAGATACTGAAGACCTGGATGCCCTGGTCACCGTGCAATTGCCCAAGGCGGGCACGTCGCAGACCATCAACGACCAGCTGGTCACCAGCCAGCCTCTGGTCAATGGCTGGCGCTATGTCCACACCGTGTCCATTCCATCCCTGATGAAAGACATCCGGCAGACCAGGGGTTATGTCCTGTCCTTGGCCAGCCTGCTGCTTGTGGTCCTGCTGCTGGTTGTTTCACTGCTGATCCGCCACTTTGACCGCCAGCTCCAGGTTCTCCTGAAAAAGTTCGAGTCGGTTGAAAAGGGCGACATGGTGATCCGCCAGCACCTGGACTCACAAGACGAGCTCGGCAAGCTCGACCGCCATTTCAACCACATGGTTGAGCAGCTGCAGCGCCTGATCCACACCAATTACATCAGCCAGCTGGAAAAACGCGAGGTTCAGCTCGATGCCCTCAAATTCCAGATCAATCCTCATTTTCTCTACAATACGCTCAATGTGATCAGCTCGATCGCCACCATTCACAAGACCCCCTCGATCCCGGCGATCTGCCAGAACCTGAGCCAGCTTTTCCGCTACAACATGAGCGGCCACAGCAATGTCTCGCTGAAACAGGAGCTCGACAGTGTCCGCAACTTCATCAGCCTGCAGCAGGTCCAGTTTACTGAGCCCTTCCAGGTTTTCTTCGACATCGAGCCCGGGGTCGAAACCTGTGCCGTCCAGAAATTTGTCCTTCAGCCCATTGTGGAAAATGCCATCAAATATGGTTTCGCAAAAAAAGACCGGGTCTATTGCCTGGAAATCAATGCGCATGCCGATGGGGATCTACTGGTCATCGAGGTGGCGGATGATGGGGAAGGGATGTCGCCGGAGGATCTTTCTGGCATCAAGGCCAGCCTGGAACAAAGTGGCCGGCCAGATGCAGCCCTGCTGTCTCCAGCCAGGCCGGGCCGCAATTCGATCGGCCTGCCGAATATCCATGAACGGCTGCGGCTCGCCTATGGCAAATCCAGTGGCCTGGAGATCCAGAGTGAACTGGGCAGCGGCACAACGGTCACCTTGAAAATGCCTCTGAAGGAGCGGAAAAGTCATGCTTAACATTCTGATTGTCGATGATATCCACTGGATTCGCAAAGGCATCCGGACGCTGCTGGAATCGTATGTCCATGATTGCGCATTCCTCGAGGCCAATGATGGCGAGGAGGCCCTGGGGCTGATCCGCTCCTCGCCGGTCGACCTGGTGATCGCCGATGTCCGCATGCCCAACCGGGACGGGATTTCCCTGCTCCAGGAAATCCGGCACATGGGCCTGGAGATGCCTTATCTGGTGATCAGTGGCTACTCTGAATTCAAATACGCCGAGCAGGCCTTGAATCTGGGTGCCTGTGGGTATCTGCTCAAGCCTGTCGATGCCGGGCAGTTGTATGACCAGATCGACAAAGCCCTGGCCAAAATCAGGCAAAGCAGCCAATACCAGACCATCCAGGCCGACGCTGAACGGATGCGGGTCCAGCTGGAAACCAGCCAGCAACAAGATGAGCTGCGCCAGGTCCTGTTTGAAGGCCGGACGGACCTGGCTGAGGGTGTCCAGCAGCGCTTTTTCCAGCCGGGGACCGCCTGGCTGGCTCTGGCAATCATCAACATCACCAGCAGCCAGGCCATAGGGTCCTTGTCGATTTTCAGTGATCCAGACCTGGTCCGCTATTGTATCCGCAACATCAGCGAAGAGGTGTTCCAGGATTTCCAGCCGGTTGTCCTGCCCCACCCGGTCTTGCAGCAACAGATTCTCGTCTTGCTGGGACATCCGGTCAAGGATTTCCTGGCTCTGGAAAAAGACCGCCTGTCGCGTCAAATAGTCGAACATGCCGCCAACTATCTCAACAGCGACCTGGCGATCGGGACCAGCCTGGTCCAGCCGGTGCTCGGACCAGACTTGCTGCTGCAGGCCCAGCGGGCCATCCAGACGCGTTTTGTCGCCGGGAATCGTGGCGTCTACCGTTTCGAAACGGTTGGTGAGCAGGATGCCAAGGTTCCCGCTGAGGAACTCAAGCTCCTCGAACGCTACCTGCAGCGACAGGACTTGACCAATGCCCGCCAGATCCTGGACAACTTGTTCATCCAGGATCGGATCGGTCCAGCGGTGTCGGTCTATACCCAGCACATCTGTCGCACCCTCCTCGACCTGCTTGTCAAGGAATTTGGAGTCAAAGCCTATGACCTGGTCGAGCCGGAATTCATCCAGGTCAGCTTTCTCGATGGGCTCAATTCTCCTGCAGCCATTGCCCAGCGGATCTATGACAATCTGTCAAAAGTTATCCGTGGCCAGGCCACACCACCGGCCAGTGGGGCTAATCTGATCGAGCAGATCACGGCCTATATGGCTGAGCATTACCAGGAAGACATCAGCCTCAAGCATCTGGCGGATACCTTTGCGATCAATTACAGCTACTTGTCGACCTTGTTCAAGCAGGAAACCGGGCAAAGTGTCGTCAATTACCTGACAGGCATCCGGCTCGAACGGGCCAGCCATCTCTTGCGGACCACCTCGGCAGATATCGCGACGATTGCCGAAATGACCGGTTATTCCGATTTGAACTACTTCTACCGCTTGTTCAAGAAACACTTTGGACTGACCCCGCTTTCCTACCGGAATCAAAAAAATGTCCAGTGAACAACCAAAATATCTCCAAAGCCTGGCGCCTCACCTGCATCTAGAATGAAACCAAGCCCGGAGGAGTTCCGGCAACCTTAAGAGGAGGAACCTTATGAAGACCAGAATTCTTGCCTTGTTCCTGATTCTCGGCCTCGTCCTGTCCCTGGCAGCCTGTGGCGGCTCAGCATCAACCACCGCAGCCGCTGGTGGCCAGGCCGCAACCACGGCAGCATCCGCTGGCGACAGTGGCGAAAAAGTCAACTTGACTTTCGGTATTTGGGACTCGTACCAGAAACCCGGCATGGAAGCGCTCGCCGCGGCCTATACCGCCAAAAACCCTAACGTCACGATCGAAGTCCAAGTCACTGGCTGGGACGAATACTGGACCAAACTCGAAGCCGCTGCTTCCGGCGGCGAGCTCCCGGACATCTTCTGGATGCACACCAACGAGTTCATCAAATATGCTTCCAATAATATGCTCGTCGATGTGACCAACCTCTATGATGGTGCGACCGATGCTGGCTATAGCAATTTTCCGGAAGGCCTGGTCAAGAATTTCACCTATGACGGCAAACTGTATGGTGTGCCCAAGGACTGGGACACCATCGGCCTGGCTTACAACAAGGAAATCTTCGACCAGGCTGGCGTCAAGTATCCCGACGATACCTGGACCTGGGATACCCTCGTCGAAGCTGCCAAGACCATCAAGGAAAAAACCGGTATCTATGGTTTTGCGGCCCCCTATGACGACCAGCAAGGCTTCCTGAACACCATTTACCAAGCCGGCGGCTTCACCGTTGCCGATGGCAAGACTGGCTACAATACCGATGCCGCCAAGAAGGGCCTGTCCTACTGGATCAGCCTGCAGAAGGACTATGATTTCTCCCCGACCCAGGAACAGTTCGCTGATGCCGATGCAGGTACGCTCTTCCAGTCTGGCCAGGTGGCCATGCAGTTCCTTGGCAGCTGGAACATCACCCCTTACATGAACAACGAAGACATCAAAGGCAAATTTGACATCGCCATCCTGCCCAAAGCCACGAATCCCGTCAGTGGTGAAGGCCGCGCTTCCATCTACAATGGTCTGGCCTATGCCACCTCCACCAAGGGCAAAAACCAGGCTGCTGCCCTCGAATTCCTCAAGTTCCTCGGCACCAGGGAAGCCAACATCATCCATGGTGAATCCGGCGCCGCGATCCCGGCCTTCAACGGCACTTCGGAAACCTGGCTGACCAAATTCCCGGAACTCAACCTGAAAGCCTACACCGACATGATGGATTATGGTATCCAGTTCCCCGGCTCCAAGACCAAGTCCAAATGGGGTCCGATCGAAAAGCAGACCATCATGGAAGTCTATAACGGCACCCTGACCGTCGACGAGGCCGTTGCCAAACTCGAAACTGAAATCGGTGCGATCCTGGCTACAGAATAATCTTTCCCAGACTCCGCTTTGAATGTAAAAGCTGCTGGCGGCCGCTTTCCCCCAAAGTGGCGGCCGCCAGTTCCATGAAAAAGAGGGCTTGACGATGACTTCTACCCATATTGCCCCTGTGAAACGGGCCAAACCGCTGAGCCACGATGCTGGCTGGGGTTACCTGATGGTGGCACCGACCATCCTGGGGCTGATCATCCTGAACATCTATCCGTTTTTCCACTCCATCTACATGAGCTTCTCCGAGACGATGCTGTTTGGCAACTGGGAATGGGTCGGGCTCGACAACTACAGGAAAATGTTCAGTGACCCCAATATGTGGCGCGCGACCGGAAATACGCTTTATTTCGTTCTGCTGACGGTACCGCTGGGGATTTTCCTGGCGTTGGCGTTCGCGTCCATGCTCAATAGCCAGATCAAGGGCCGCGATGGCCTGCGGGCGATCTACTTCCTGCCGATGATCGTGGCCCCCGCGGCGATCGCCATGGTCTGGAAATGGCTCTACAACACCGAATACGGCCTGATCAACCAGTTCCTCGGCCTGTTTGGTGCCGATGTCAAGATCAACTGGATCAGCAACCCCAAACTGGCGCTGCCGGCAGCGGCGATCGTGGCGATCTGGAGCTCGATCGGTTATGACATCATCCTGCTCCTGGCCGGCCTCCAGGCCATCCCGCGCTCCTACTATGAGGCGGCCGACATCGACGGTGCCAATTTTATCAGCAAGTTTTTCCACATCACAGTACCGATGGTCTCGCCGACGATGTTCTTCGTCCTGATCATGCGCCTGATGGCTGCCTTGAAGCAATTCGACCTGGTCTACATGATGATCACCGATACGAACCCCGCTTTCCAGCAGTCCCAGACCTTGATGTACCTCTTCTACCGCGAATCCTTCCAGGTGGGCAACAAAGGTTATGCATCTGCCCTGGTCCTCTGGACGTTCGTGATCATCCTGGCTTTCACCGCGATCCAGTTTGTCGGCCAGAAAAAATGGGTGCATTACGACCAGTAAGGAGAACTGACCATGACCACATTGCAAAACACTGCCCAACGTCCTCACGCACCAGTCCCAGTGGGGAAAATCGTGCTCTATGCGGTCCTTCTGGCCGGAGCTGTCACCATGCTGGTGCCGTTCCTGTGGATGATCCTGACCTCGTTCAAGTCGGTCGGTGAATCGATTCGCGTCCCGCCGACGATCTTGCCGGCCAGATGGATCACGGCCAATTACAAAGAAGTGATCAGCACCCTGCCGATGTTCAACTTGTACAGCAATACCCTTCTGCTGATTTTCTTCCGCATCCTGCTGGCCTCGATTTTCAGCTCCATGGCCGGCTACGCCTTTGCAAAATTACGCTTCCCTGGCCGCAACCTGATGTTCGGACTGGTTCTGGCCCAGAACATGCTGCCGGCCCAGATTTTCATCATCCCGCAGTACCTGATGCTGGCCAAAATGAATGCCCTGAACAGCATGTTCGCCCTTGTGTTCCCCGGCCTGGTCAGCGCTTTTGGCACCTTCTTCCTGCGCCAGACTTATATGAGCTTGCCCGATGACCTGGCCGAAGCCGCCCGGATCGACGGTTGCAACCAGTGGCAGACCTTCTACCGCATCCTGTTGCCTCTGACCAAAACGGCCCTGATGGCCCTGGCTGTTTTCACGGCGGTGTTTGCCTATGGCGACCTGATGTGGCCCTTGATTGCCAATACCGACCTGAATAAAATGACCCTGGCGTCCGGCCTTTCCGTCTTGCGCGGCCAGTTCACGACCAAGTACCCGCTCCTGATGGCCGGTTCGGTCCTGGCCATGCTGCCGATGATCGTCCTCTACTCGGTCTTCCAGCGCCAATTCGTTGAAGGCATCGCCCTGACAGGCACCAAGGCCTGACAAATGCAAATTTCCTCTATCTTAAGAATACCGGCCCTGATCCGCACAATCAGGGCCGGGTTTTCGCGTTCCAGCCAAATGTGACACCTTTTTGAGTCAAAAAGGGTATAATGAAGACAAGTAACATCCGCTGTTTCATGAGTAGAAAGGGGTTGCCTGATATGCCTGCCGACCTGACTGCGCTGAAAAGCACGTTGTCCTGGGCCATACCGGTTCCGGACAGGACCGAGATTCCGGACTCATTCAAGAGTGAGTATGACCTGCATTTTAAAGCCGATGAAGCGCCCTATATTTTATACAATCCTATCCAGGACCATTTGCGGTCTTTGAGTGATGAGAAACTGATCTGTCTCGTACCAGACCGGCTGGTCATTCTGGCGGCGAACCATTCACCCTTTGTCTGTTCGTTCAGCGACGTCGTCTATTTCCGCCAGGAAGAGGAGCTTCTCGCCTACAGCCTGACCATCCTCACCCAGACCGATGAGGTCCGGGTTGATTACAATGCCGCCTGTGCGGATCTGTTTGAGCCCGTCATCAGCCATTTGCGCATCCGTGGCGAAACAGCCAAGACTGGCCATGGCGAATGGCAGCGTCTGTCTGAACTGGCCCGCCAGGATCTCAAGTTCACCAATTATGCCCGTCAGGTGATGCGTGACAGTGGTAACTTGGTCGATCTGGTCTACCAGCCGGAGCTGGTAGTCGATAACCAGACCATCGTGGACACCAGCCTGTTGCTGCTGACCGAAACCGAACTGTGCTGGGTCTGCAATGAGCGCAAGGAATGGATCAATGAGCCTGTATACGGCGGTGTTTTCAGCATTACTGGCCGCGCTGCCATTGCCGGACATGAAATCATTTCGGCAGCAGATAATGGCCTCTACCAGTTGATCATCACCTTGCTCGGCAATTATCACTGGCGGATCCCTTTCACGGCAGACCGCCGGGAGGCCATCGAAAAATTACTCCAGTCGTTGTAAACCGCGCAAAAAAGTACCAAGAATCAAAAAAATACAATAGGATTTGATCCATTCAGGGGGTAATCTTGAGCACAAGATTACCTCTTATGGTTCAAGGAGATTGTATGAACGGCAAGGAACGAATTCTCAAGACCCTCCGGCATGAGCCGGTCGACCGACCCGCCTGGGTGCCTTTCGCGGGCGTGCATGCTGGTTCTTTGATCGGCAAGAACGCCACTGAAATGCTCTCCGACGGACAGAACCTGTTCGATGGCCTGATGCAGGTCCACAAACTCTACCAGCCGGATGGCATGCCGGTGGTTTTCGACCTCCAGGTCGAAGCTGAAATCCTGGGCTGCGAGTTGCATTGGGCCGAGTTCGGCCCGCCCTCTGTCAAGACACACCCGCTGGCCGACACGCAGGACATGCTCTGTGACTGCCTCCAGCCGGCTGCAGACAAGGGCCGCCTGCCGATGATCCTCGATGTCATGAAGAAGGTCAAGGCAGCCGTCGGCGCTGACACCGCCCTGTACGGACTGATCTGCGGCCCGTTCACCCTGGCCTCCCATCTGCGCGGCAACGAGCTGTTCATGGACCTGATCCTCGAGGAGGACTATGTCCAGGAACTGATGACCTACACCACTCAGACGGCGCTCAAGATGATCGACCTGTACGCGGATGCCGGCATGGATGTCATCGCCGTCGTCGACCCACTGGTCTCCCAGATCTCGCCGGATCATTTCACCACCGCCTGCCACACCGCTTTCAAGACCATTTTTGATTATGTCCGGGCCAAAGGGCTGGCCTCGAGCTTCTTTGTCTGTGGCAATGCGACTCGACAGCTGGAAGTCATGTGCGAAACTGCCCCCGACTCGATCTCGATCGACGAAAATGTCGACATGGCTTCAGCCAAGGCAATCACCGACCGTTACAACATCGCCATCGGCGGCAACATCCCTCTGACCACCCTGATGCTGCACGGCACCCAGCAGGAAAACATGAAATACGTCGTCAACATGCTGGACACCCTGTCCCACGACAACCTGATCATCGCCCCCGGTTGCGATATGCCTTACCATGTGCCGGCGATGAATGCGATCGGCGCTGCCCAGGCCGTCCGCGAAACCGGCGTCACCCGCGAAATGGTCAAGAACTACGAAGCGCCCAAGCTCGACATCGAAGTGACACTGCCAGATTACGCCAGCCTGAAAAAGCCGCTGGTCGAGGTCTTCACGCTCGACTCCGCTACCTGCGCTGCTTGCACCTACATGATGGAAGCGATGAATGTCGCTGGTGACCATTACGGTGAGAAAATCGACCTGGTCGAATACAAGTTCACGGAAAAGGTCAACATCGCCCGCTGCATCAAAATGGGCGTGACCAACCTGCCTTGTGTCTATGTCAACGGCCAGCTCAAATGGTCCTCGATCATTCCGAGCCGTGAAGAACTCTTCGGCTACATCGACAGCCTGTTGGGCTAAGCTATGACCACGATCTACCTGATCACTGGATTTCTGGGTGCGGGCAAGACGACGTTCCTCAAGGAACGTCTCTTGCACGCACCGGTCCGCACGGGCGTCCTGGTTAATGATTTCGGCAAGGTCAATTTTGACGGTCTCCAGATCAAGCGCCAGGGCATGGACTTGATTGAGTTGTCTAATGGCTCGATCTTCTGCAGCTGCCTCAAGGACAATTTCATTGAAGGCCTGGTTGAGCTCGTTGAGCGCTCGCTCGATGAGGTCTACATCGAAAGCTCCGGCCTGGCTGATCCGTCGGACATGGGCAAGGTCCTCGACAGTGTCCGGCTGCGCCTGACATGCGGGGATTTTACCTTTGGTGGAGCGATCTGTCTGGTCGATGCCCTGTTTTTCCCCAAGGTCCTGCCGAAAATGGTCTCAGTCGAACGCCAGCTGCGCCACAGCCATCTGGTCGTGATCAACAAGTGTGACCTGGTCGGTGAAGACCAGTTGGCCCAGGTTGAGCAGACGATTTCCGCCCTGAATCCGCAGGCGAAAATCCTGCGTACGACTTATGGCCAGGTCGCCTGGGATCGCCTGGGGCTGAATGTTTTCGCCATCGCGGATGAAGAGACGACCAACCGGATTGAGACCCGTAACAAGAACCTGGTCCTGCAGCTGGTCTATGAGCCTGACGAAGCAGTCTTCCGGGATTTTCTCAGTGCCATCGGCAGCCACTTTTTCCGGGTCAAAGGGCTCGTCCGCCTGGGTGGCCAGATCCAGAAAGTAGACCAGGTCAATCAACAGATCCAGATCGAACCCTATCATCTGGAAAATGGTGACGACCCGCCGGCAGCCCTGCAGGAGATTGGCCGTCTGGTCTGCCTGACCTCCCAGGGACTTGAAAGCATCTCGCACCTGGCCCGGATGGCCGACCAGTATCTGCCCGGCCATTTCAAACTCGAGATGTAAGACTGACCTGCACAAGCATTGAATGAGGATCACAGGATCCAACAAAAAGAAGAGGTGTACCATGGAAGAATTGATGCAAAGAATGTCAGAATCCCTGCAAAAAGGCAAAGCCAAGGACGTCAAGGCAATGGTCCAGGAAGCGATCGATGGTGGCTATTCCGCACAGAAGATCCTCAACGAGGGGCTCCTGTCCGGCATGGAGGTCATTGGTGCCAAGTTCAAGGCCAATGAGATCTATGTCCCGGATGTCCTGATCGCAGCCCGCGCCATGAAGGCCGGAACCGATCTGCTGCGTCCGCTTCTGGTCAGCGAAGGGGTCGAAGCGATCGGCACGGTGATCATCGGCACGGTCAAGGGCGACTTGCATGACATCGGCAAGAACCTGGTCACCATGATGATGGAAGGCAAAGGCCTGGAAGTCATCGATCTGGGCACGGATGTGCCAGCAGAAAAATTCATCGAAACCGCTATTGAGAAGAAGGCCAAGATCATTGCCTGTTCAGCTCTGCTGACCACAACCATGGGCGAAATGAAATCGATCGTCGATGCGGCTGTCTCGGCTGGTATTCGCGACCAGGTCACGATCATGGTCGGCGGTGCTCCTGTAACCGACAATTTTGCCAAGTCCATCGGGGCCGACATATACCAGCCAGATGCCGCTACGGCCGCCGAAGCAGCCGCCAGTGTCGCCCTGGGCAAATCGGCCTGACGCACACGAACCAAGAAAAAAGAATCGAAAAAACCCTCCTTGGCACCAAAGCCTGGGAGGGTTTTCTCATTTTTCCAGGGGTGATCTGCAGTGTGGGTGCAGGACGGCTGACGCCGGTACCGGGGTTATTCCTCGGGGAACATCATGGCGTCGATGTAGGCGTCATTGAAGCGGCGGTCGCCGGATAGCTCGATGTAGCGCACCTGATGGCGAATCTGGTCGGCCTGCTGGCGCTTTTTGTCATTCAGGAGGCACAGACTGGCGCCGAGGCCGGAACTGTTACCAACCGAGCGGATCCGGCCATAGAGGCTTTCCGGCAGCAGGCCGATCCGGATGGCTTGCTCGATGTTGAGGAAATTGCCAAACCCGCCAGCGAGATCCAGGCGCTCGATGTCCTGGAAAGTCAAACCGGCTTCTGCCAGCAACACCTCCAGTCCGGCAGCGATGGCTGCCTTGGCATTCTGCAACTCGCGCACATCCTTTTGCGACAGGAAAACGGCAGGCGCTTTTGTCCAGTTTCCGTTCTCATCAGAGTCGTCCGGTTCGGACAAGGCCAGCATTTTCTGCGGGCCGATTTTGCCCAGCCGTCTGAGCATGGTGTCCGAGACGGTGCCGTCCAGCTCGTCCGGATCGAGCAGCCGGCCGGTTTCATCGATCACGCCTGCATCGAGCAATGTGGCAACCAGGGCAACCAGACCGGATCCGCAGATCCCTTTGATCTGGCCGCTGATCGAAGAAAGCCGCAATTCGCCATCCTCGAGGCTGGCCTGGTCGATCGCCCCGGCAAAGGCAGGCATGCCGCAGTCGATATTGGCGCCTTCAAACGCGGGACCGGCTGCTGTTGCGCAGGCCAGGATGCCAGTGGGTCCCGCCAGGATCAGCTCGCCATTGGTACCGATGTCCAAGAGAACGCGGTTGCTGGTCCTGGCCGATGGATGGGTCTTCGTCACGGCATCATCCAGGCCGCAGGCCAGGATGCCAGCGGTCAGGTCGGCCCCGACATAGCTGGCAATCGAGGGCAGCAAGACCGCGAGGGTGTGCGGGGCCAGATGGATGCCTATTGCTCCGGCGGGCAGGATCTGTCCCCTGAGGCTGACCGGAACAAAAGGCGCAACTGCGATCCGGGCCGGGTTGAGACCCATGAGCAGATGCATGATGGTGGTATTGCCGGCCAGAGTCATGACCAGGATGTCCGAGGTCTGCACCGGCACGATGGCTTGTCCGTCGGTTCCGGACGCATGGCTGAACGTCTGGATGTTCACCTTTTTTATGAGTTCGTCTGCCATGCTGCTGATTAAATCAGCCAGCACGTGCTGCAGCCGGCCAGCATGGTCGGCCGAGTTCCTGGCATATTCGATCCGGCTGATGACATCGGCGCCGTAGGTTTTCTGAGGGTTCATCCGGGACAGGTGGGCCAGGCGCCGGCCGGTGTTCAGGTCAAACAGGTAGGCTGCCACGGTCGTGGTGCCCAGGTCATAGGCACAGCCCAGAGTCGGCGACGATTCATCCTCGACAAAACGGACCACTTCCTGGGTGTCGGTGCGAAAATCGAAGTGGATCGGCGTCTGGCCGGATGCGATACGCTGATGCAAATCGTTGAGCAGCTGGAAAGGAACTTTTGAGCCGGTCGCCCGCTCAAACCGGCTGTCATCAGATTCCGGATCGGCAAGTGTGGGAGGTGTCAGGACCACTTTTCCACGGCACACCAGCGGATCGAGCACGGTATCTGGCAATAGGGCGCTTTCGGCAAATTGTACTGCGTGCTGCTGGGGCAGGTGGACTTCCAGCGGCTGGTCCAGGTCCAGACCGAGCGTCTGCCAGAGCTGCTCATCAAGAATCTGCTGGCAAGACAGGACCTCCCCCAAACCCTGGATGGTGACCAGGCATTTGCGGCAGGTGCCTTTGCCACCGCAGGGGGCCGGGACATCCTGGCGATGGTGCTGCAAGACACTTAACACGGTGCTTCCAGGAGTGGCGGCGTAGTGTTTTTTTGTTTCTGGCAGATAAACAGTCAGCTTCATGTCCGGTCTCGCCTCAACAGTCCTGGCCTGGGTCAGAATCTAGCCCGGTGCCGGCTTTTAGACCCAGGATGATCAGGCCGACGTAGGAAACGGTATCTTTGCCGTTGTTGTACTTCAAACCACACGTTTCCAGCATGGGGTTGACGTTGATTCCGTAGGCTTCAACCGACGGAATCGCCTCGTCGGGATGGCGGCAGGGCTCATCTGGGTAGGTGCATGCGGGGCACAAATCACAGCATCCGGCATCGAGTGCCAGCAGGTGCTCGTTTGGCCAGCGTGCACGCACCGCGGCCAGTGTTTTCTGGTAAACCGCGATATGCTCGTCTTTGGCCACCATCATGCCTTCATAGTCATAGGAATCTTCCAGCTGCCCGACGGTCTGGATGACCAGGGCGATGTGATAGGTCCGGACTTGGGCCATCAGGTCTTCGACCTCGCCGATGGCTGGCGGACCGACCCAGCAGGTGGCAAAGCGGCCGCAATAATTCTGGGCACAGGCACCACGCAGTTCCGGGGCATAGGGGATCTGGGCCGGGTCCATGGTCGCAGCAAACGTCGCACCACTGGCCAGGGCGAGATCGATCAAGGATTGATTCATTACGTTTTCCATGATTTTGAGTATAGCGGAAGTGCACCGGGCGTCTAATGCATTTTCATGGATATTGGTATTTTTTTGCGCACCTGTGTTGGAATAAACCCGGAATGGGAGAGTAATTAGATGAAACGTACAAAAAAACGGAAGAAAAACGACTGAATTCTGTCTGGTTTTCATCTTGTTCTTGATTGTTGTCAAATCGATCGATATAAAGTAAACTGTCGAAATTTTTTCATCTTGCAAGGGGGACATCATGCTGACAGCCTTTATCCTGCCGACTGCCGTTGCAGTCATCATCACCCTGGTCTTTGCCGCTATCAACTACCACTCTGTCAAGAAACTGCCCGTGGGTACGGACACCATGCGGGAACTGGCCGACGTGATCCAGGAAGGCGCGCTGGCGTTCATCCATCACGAGTACAAGATCATCGCCGTGATTTCCGGGATAATCGGAGTCGCGCTGGTGATCCTGATCGACTGGTATGTCGGACTGACCTTCATCCTGGGGACCGTCATGAGCGGCCTGGCTGGCTACATTGGCATGAAGATTGCCACGCTGGCCAATGTCCGTGTATCGAATGAAGCCCGGATGAGCAAAAGCCTGGGCAAGACCATGAAGGTGGCCTTCAAGGGCGGCAGCGTCATGGGTCTTTCTGTGGCGGGATTTGGTCTTTTAGGACTGGTCCTGGTCTACCTGGTCTTTGGCCTGCTGTTGAGACAGGCCAATTCCGCCAGCATGGTGATCGTTGAGAACTGGCTGGGGATTTCCTACATCCCGTTCACGATGTCGGTTACCGGCTATTCTCTGGGCTGCTCGGTGGTCGCGCTGTTCGATCGCGTCGGTGGTGGCATCTACACCAAGGCAGCTGACATGGGTGCTGACCTGGTCGGCAAGACCGAGGCGGGCATTCCTGAGGACGATGCCAGAAACCCGGCGACGATCGCGGACAATGTCGGTGACAACGTCGGTGATGTCGCGGGCCTGGGCAGTGACTTGCTTGAAAGCTACATCGGTGCCATTATTTCAGCGATCATCCTGGCGGCCTACCTGTATTTCACCCGGTTGAACCAGGCGAATGCCATCAGTTCAGAACTTCTGGGCAAACTGATCACCTTCCCGGTCTTGTTTGCAGCCATTGGCCTGGTTGGTTGCATACTTGGCATTTTCTTTGTCATCGCCAGAAAGCCGAATGAAAACCCGCATCAGGAACTGAATATTTCGCTCTACACATCGGCGGCTATCATTGTTGTTGGCGGCTTCCTGTTCACCCAGTTCTACTTCCGAGGCATGGATGTTTCAACCGTTGGCTTCAAGGCCGGTGCGTTATCGCCCTGGATCGCTGCTGTCATCGGGATTGTTGCCGGCATGGGGATTGGATTTTTTGCCGAAATCTACACCAGCTACGATTATGATCCGACGAAGAAAATCGCCCATGCCTCGATTTCCGGTACGGCTCTGACCATCACCAATGGCCTGGCGGTGGGCATGCACTCGGTGTTCCTGCCGGTAGTGACCCTGGCTGCAGCTGTCATTTTTGCCAATGCGGTTTCCGGTGTCTACGGGGTCGCCATGGCGGCGATCGGGATGCTGTCGTTTGTCGCGGCCACCGTCTCGGTCGACACCTACGGTCCGATTGCGGACAATGCTGGCGGCATTTCCGAAATGAGCAAGCTCGATCCAGCTGTACGCAAGATCACCGACAAGCTCGACTCGGTTGGCAATACCACTGCGGCGATTGGCAAAGGCTTTGCGATCGGCTCAGCCGCCCTGGCCTCACTCTCCTTGCTGGTTTCTTTCATGTATGCCCAGATGGGCCTCAATGACAAAGTCATGGATGTTTCGCTCGACATCATCAATTCCTATGTCCTGGCCGGCGCGTTTGTCGGCGCCGCGATGCCGTTCCTGTTCTCGTCCCTGTTGATCGATGCTGTTGCCAAAAGTGCCGGTGACATGGTTGAGGAAGTCCGGCGCCAGTTCAAGGAGATGCCGGGGATTTTAACCGGTGAAACACGTCCGGACTACAAGCGCTGCATTACGATCTCAGCAGCCGGTGCCATTCGCGAAATGAAATTGCCGGTTGTCATCGCCGTCGTCTTGCCTGTTCTATCGGGCTTTATCTTTGGTGCCAAGTTCGTCGGCGGTCTTCTGATCGGTGCGACCATATCTGCTGTCATGCTGGCCATATTCACAGCGAACAGCGGCGGGGCCTGGGATAATGCCAAGAAATACATTGAATCGGGCGGCATCGAGGGCCATCCTAAAGGCAGTGTCACGCACAGTGCGACGGTCATCGGCGACACGGTCGGCGATCCTTTGAAGGATACGGTCGGTCCGTCGCTGGACATCCTGATCAAGATCATGTCCACCGTTTCTCTGATCACCGTCTCCATTTACAGCAAATTCAATTTCCTCTCGTTGTTTGGCGGCTGATGGCCTGACTGGACAATCGCAGCCTCTGGGGCGCTCAACCCGGACGCGCGACTCCGCATAATAAAACGGCCCCGCAAGTGAAATGCTTGCGGGGCTTGTTTGGTATGGTAAAGATTGGGCTTCACAGCAAGCGGACGTGCGCTTGCAGGGCCAGCTTCTGGATTTCTTCGGGCAGGGGGGCATCGGTGACCAGAGTCTGGATGTTGTTCAGGCGGGCAAAGGTGTAGGGGAGGCGGTTGTTCATCTTGCTGGTGTCCATCAGAAGGACGACGTGCTGGGCCTTGCGGATAATCAGGCGTTTGAGCTCGGCTTCGTAATAATCGCCGCAGGAAAAACCGCTGTCTGGAGAAAAGGCGCTGGCAGCCATGAACGCATAGTCGATGTTGAGGGATTTGACGTATTCGGTGGCGTTGAACCCGGTCAAGGTCAAGGTCTCACGGTTGAGCTGGCCGCCTGTGAGATTGACCTTGATGTTGGCGTTTTTGGCCAGCTCCAGAGCGATGTTCGGTGCCGGGGTGAGGACGAACAGGCTGATGTCCGAAAGGCGCTGGGCAAAAAACATGCACGTCGTGCCGGAGTCGATGTAGATCGAACGCCCTTCCTCGACCAGCTGGGTCGCTTTGTCGGCGATCGCCATCTTGGCGGCGGCATTTGTGACCTGGCGCTGGGTGTAGGCAGCTTCCTTGATCATAGAGAGGTGGGCCATGGACTTGGCCCCGCCCCGGGTCCGGACCACCAGACCCTGGCGCTCCAGGGATTCGAGGTCCCGGCGCAAGGTCATGCTCGAGACATCCGGAAAGAGTTCCGCCAGCTCGCTGAGGTGGATTTCCCCCCGCGACTGGATCGTCTGGTTGATGGCTTCACGCCTGTCAGTCGGCATACCCGTCCTCCTTGCCAGACAACTGAACGATCTGGCACCTGTCATTCTATCGGTCTGGATGCGAATAGATCCCCTGAAAAAAATGAAAATTGCAGTGAACAATCGCCTTGATTCAGGTATAGATAATTTCCGGGTAAAAATCAAGTGTTAATTTATAAGGCAAGCGCTCAATAATTGACAGAAATCAACCTGGTCACAAAACGATAAAAATTCCTGAAACATCTGGTAAAAAGCGGTTTGAAGCGGTTTGCCTAAAAAGGGACCCGGTCCCTTTTTAGGACAGATGTCAAAATTGATATGAAAATTTTGATCAAATAGGTGTTCACAATGAACATTTGTGGTGATATAATAAGACACATAAATTAGAAGCAAGCGTTTACGCTTTTCATAACCAAAGGAGGAATCTTTCATGAAGACCACTGCTGTCCGCCTGTATGGCAAAGGCGACCTGCGCCTGGAGACGTTTGAACTCCCACCGCTGAAGGAAGGAGAAATCCTGGCCAAGATCATTTCCGACAGCATCTGCATGTCTTCCTATAAAGCTGCCATGCAGGGCTCCGATCATAAGCGTGTTCCAGATGACATCGCAACCAACCCGATCATCATTGGCCACGAGTTCTGCGGTGAAATCCTCGAAGTGGGTGCCAAGTGGTCCAGCCAGTTCAAGCCCGGACAACGCTTCGCCATCCAGCCCGCAATCAACGACCCGGCCAATGTCTATGCCGCTCCTGGCTACACCTTTCCTCACATCGGCGGCGATGCCACCACCATCATCATCCCGGAAATCGTCATGGAGCGTGGCTGCCTTTTGAATTACGAAGGGGACGCCTTCTACTTTGGCTCCCTGGCCGAGCCGGTGTCTTGCATCGTCGGTGGTTTCCATGTCAATTACCACACCAAACCTGGCAGCTATGAACACATCATGGGCATTGTCGAGGGCGGCAACATGGCCCTGCTCGCCGGTGTCGGTCCGATGGGCCTGGGTGCGATCGACTACGCCATCCACAACCCCAGAAAGCCGAAACTGCTCGTCGTCACAGACATCGATGATGCCCGCCTGGCCCGTGCCGCCTCGATCCTGACCGTCGAAGAAGCCGCGAAAAACGGCGTCAAGCTGGTCTATGTCAACACAAGCGGTGTCGCGGATGTCCCGGCTTACCTGATGAGCCTGACTGAAAACAACACCGGTTATAACGATGTCTATGTCTATGCCCCTGTCTCAGCCGTAGTTGAGCAGGCTGACAAGATCCTGGCCTTTGACGGCTGCCTGAACTTTTTTGCCGGCCCGACCAATCCAGAATTCTCCGCCCAGTACAATTTCTACAATGTCCATTACAATGCAACACACGTTGCGGGCAACAGCGGTGGCAACACGGACGATCTGATCGAGTCAATCGACCTGATGTCTCGCGGCCTGATCAATCCCTCCGCCATGATCACCCATGTCGGCGGCCTCAACGCTGTCGCTGAAACCACCCTCAACCTGCCGAAAATCCCCGGTGGCAAGAAACTGATCTATACCCATGTCAACTTGCCGCTGACCGCGATCGCTGATTTCGCCGAGCTTGGCAAACAGGATCCAATGTTCAAGGATCTGGCCGAGATCGTGGCCCGCAACAATGGCCTGTGGAATCCGGAGGCGGAAAAATACCTCCTGGCCCATGCGCCAACCCTTGAATCCTGAGATTTACTGCATTCAGATAGCCGGCCCAGCTGCCCACCCTCCTCTGGGCATCTGGCCGGCGCCCTCTACAGGGCAAGGAGGAACAATATCCCATGATTGATTGGGTTAAAGAAGCCGGTGGCCAGAACAGTGTCGCAACACGACTTGCGCCAGTGATCCGTTCACTGCTTAAAGAAACAGACTACCCCTTGATTCGCTACATTCCAGCTGGCGAAACAGCAGCCGCAGCATCGTTCAGTGTGGATGCCGAAAAAACAGCCAGCTATGTCGAATTGGTCAGTCAGCTGAAAGCGGCAAAACCTTCAGACCGGCCTGCCACCAGTGTCATGGTCAATGGCATCGGTACCTTTATTGCCAGATCTGCTGGTACAAAGAGCCAAGGCAAGCGCCTGCATGGCAAAATCGCTCTTGTGACCGGTGCCGCCCAAGGCTTTGGCGAAGGCATCGCCCGCGAACTGGCTGCCGCTGGTGCGCATCTGATCATCGCTGATTTGAATCTGGAACAAGCCCAGATCGTCGTCGACTCCCTGAACACCGAGTTTGGCGATTCGGCTGCCCGTGCGATGAAAGTCGATGTCGGCAGTGAAGAATCCGTCCAGACCATGATGGAGACCATTGCGCTCGAGCTCGGCGGCCTGGACCTTCTGGTTAGTAATGCTGGTGTTCTGCGGGCTGGCGGCCTTGAGGAAATGACCCTGGCCAATTTTGACTTCGTCACCAAAATCAATTACACGGCCTTCTTCCTGGTCACCAAATACGGCTCGCGGCTGATGAAACAGCAGGCTGCGGTTGATTCCGGCTATTCTGCCGATATTGTCCAGATCAATTCCAAATCCGGCCTCGAAGGCTCGAACAAAAACTTCGCCTATGCCGGTGGCAAATTCGGCGGCATCGGTCTGGTCCAGAGCTTTGCCAAGGAACTCGTGGATGACCGGATCAAGGTCAATGCCATTTGCCCGGGCAATTATTATGAAGGTCCCCTGTGGAGCGACCCGGAACGAGGCCTTTTCGTCCAATACCTGAATGCGGGCAAAGTGCCCGGTGCCAAGACCGTCCAGGATGTGTATGATTTTTATGTAGCTAAGGTTCCAATGCGCCGGGGCTGCTCGCCGCGCGATGTGGCGAAAGCCATCCTTTACTGCGTGGAGCAGGATTATGAAACCGGCCAGGCCATCCCTGTCACAGGCGGCCAGAACATGCTCAAGTAGGAGGAAACCATCATGGCAATCCCGATTATCATGCCGCGCCAGGGTCAGTCAGTGGAAAGCTGCCTGATCGGCAAATGGCACAAGCAAGTGGGCGACAGCGTCGCAGCAGGTGATCTGCTATTCACGTATGAAACCGACAAGGCCACCTTTGACGAAACGGCCAAGGTCTCCGGCACGATGCTGGCGATCTTCGCGGCTGAAGGCGACGATGTGCCCTGCCTGCAGAACGTCTGCGTGATTGGCCAGCCGGGCGACAGCTTCGCCCAGTTCGATCCACGTGGTGGTGCTGCGCCGGCAACGGAAACGTTGGCGGCTCCAGCGGCAGCCGTTGCCCCAGTTGCCGCCGCTCCCGCTGCAGCTGTTGCCGTTGCCCCCGCCGCCCCGTCCGGCCCCGCTGGCACGCCGGTGATCATGCCGCGCCAGGGCCAGTCCGTGGAGAGTTGCCTGATCGGCAAATGGCACAAACAAGTGGGTGACGCAGTCGCCGAGGGCGATCTGCTATTCACGTATGAAACCGACAAGGCGACCTTTGACGAAACGGCCAAGGTCTCCGGCACGATGCTGGCGATCTTCGCGGCTGAAGGCGACGATGTGCCCTGCCTGCAGAACGTCTGCGTGATTGGCCAGCCGGGCGACAGCTTCGCCCAGTTCGATCCGACCGGCGCCAGTGCCGCAGTCGCCCCAGTTACAGAGACCGTTGCCCCGGCTGCACCTGCTGCAGTCCAGACTGGCAGTGCCAATGCCCACATTGGCACTGACCTCCCTGCCGGCGCGCTGCCGGAGAAGATCAGCCCCCGCGCCCGTGCCCTGGCCGAAAAGAGCGGCGCGGACCTGCGCCAGGCGACGGCCACGGGCCCCCAGGGCCGGGTGATCAGCCGTGACGTCGAAGCCCTGATCGCCGCTGGCAAAGTCTCCACCGGTGCAGTCGGTACGGCCTTCCCGGCCGGGCTTGCCGGCACCGGCCTCGGCGGCGCGGTCAGCCTCCAGGACCTCTCGGCCCCCACCGTACCGGTCGCAGCCGCTACCCCTGCCGCTGCTCCAATCGCAGTCCCCGCAGCTACCCCGGCCGCCGCCGATGAAATCCGCGTTGAAAAGCACAGCAATATCCGCAAGGTGATCGCCCGCTCGATGCAGGCGTCCCTGTCGCAGATGGCCCAGCTGACCCTGAACACCAGCTTTGACGCCACCGACCTTTTGGCCCTGCGCGCCCGCTTGAAAAAGGCCGGCGAAAAGGGCCTCACGGCCGAGATGGGCTTTGCCCTGGCGGAAAAGGCGCCGACGATCAACGACCTGATCCTGTTTGCCGTCTCCCGCGTCCTGTCCCGCCATCCGGCCTGCAATGCCCACTACGACGACGAGAAGATGACGTATTTCTCCCGCGTCCACCTCGGGGTCGCGGTCGACACGCCGCGCGGCCTGATGGTGCCGACCGTCTTCGCCGCTGACCAGATGGACCTGCCGACTTTGGCTACTGAGGTCAAAGCCGCGGCCAAGGCCTGCCAGACCGGCACGATCAGCCCGGATGCCCTGAAGGGCGGCACGTTCACCGTGACCAACCTCGGTTCTTTGGGCATCGAAACCTTCACCCCCGTGATCAACCCGCCGCAGACCTGCATCCTGGGCGTCAACACGATCGTGACCAAGGTGCGCGAAGTGAACGGCGAGGTCAAGGTCTACCAGGCGATCCCGCTGTCCCTGACGTTCGACCATCGCGCCCTTGATGGCGCGCCGGCCGCCCGGTTCCTGCAGGATCTCGTCCGCGTGCTCGAGAACATCTCGCTCGCCCTGATGCACGGTTGATAGGAGGAAGACACCCATGTTTGACCTGATTGTCCTCGGTGGCGGCCCCGGCGGCTACCTCGCGGCGGAACGCGCCGGTGGAGCCGGACTCCATGTGCTCCTGATCGAGAAGAACAAGATCGGCGGCGTCTGCCTCAACGAAGGCTGCGTGCCATCCAAGACGCTTTTGAACAGCGCCAAGATCTATGACTACGCCACACATGGCCAGAAATACGGCGTGACGACGGAGAAGGCCAAGCTCGACCAGGCGGTCGTCATTGCCCGCAAGGACAAGGTCGTCCGCAACCTCGTCGCCGGCGTCAAGTCGACTTTGAAACACAACAAGGTCACGATCCAGGAAGGCTTCGGCCAGATCCTGGGCCGCGAAAACGGCGTGATCCGCGTCGCGGTTGGCGAGCAGGTGTTTGAAGGCAAGCAGCTGATCATCGCCACCGGCTCGGAAGCGGTCGTGCCGCCGATCCCCGGCGTCAAGGAAGGCCTCGAACAAGGCACCGTCCTGACCAACCGCGAGATCCTCAACTTGACCGAGATCCCGGAATCGCTGGTTGTTGTCGGTGGCGGCGTGATCGGCCTCGAGATGGCCAGCTACTACCAGACGGTGGGCAGCGCGGTGACCGTGATCGAGATGCTCGACCACATCGCCGGCAATGCCGACCGCGAGCTGACCGCGATCCTGCAGAAGAATTTCGAGAAGAAGGGCATCGTCTTCCACTTGAACGCCCAGGTCACCGCGGTCGGTGACGGCCTGGTCACCTTCACGAAAAACGGCGCCACCCTGAAAGCCCCGGCGCAGAAGACCCTTTTGTCCGTCGGCCGCCGCGCGGTGACCGCTGGCTTTGGCCTCGAGACCCTCGGTGTCTACACCGAGCGCGGCCGGATCATCACCGACGCCCAGGGCCGGACCAATGTGCCCGGCGTCTATGCGGTCGGCGATGCCAACGGCGTCTGGATGCTGGCCCATGCGGCCTACCGGGAAGCCGAAGTGGCGGTGAACACGATCCTGGGCAAGAAGGACACCATGCGCTACAACGCCATGCCGTCGGTCCTCTATACCAGCCCGGAAATGGCGTTTGTCGGCGAGACTGAAGAGACCGCCACCGCCAAGGGCCTGACGTTTGAGAAGAAAGTCCTGCCGATGAATTTTTCCGGCCGCTACATGGCCGAGAACGAAGGCGGCGACGGGATCATCAAGCTGCTTGTAGATCCGGACCACCAGCGCATCCTCGGCTGCCATTTGCTCGGCAGCTATGCCTCGGAGATCATCCTGTCGGCCGGGATCCTGGTCGAGTCCGAGATGCGGCTCGAGGCGATCAAGGAACTGATCTTCCCGCACCCGACCGTCGCTGAAGTGATCCGCGAAGCGATTTTCCACTGAAATCAGCCGCAACCAGCTATCTCACGCCAACTGAGCCCGAATACAGGACCTGACCACATGAACCAGGCCCACGATCGATAAGGAGACCCCCACCATGGCCAAGCAACTGTTCGTCAAACCCGAAGAAATCCGCGCCCCCGGCAAGATCACGTTCAAGGACATCCCGGTCAACGTCTACCAGAAGAAACCGTCCGAAGAGAAGGACCATTTCTCCAAGGCCGACTTTTTGCGGATCTACCGCGACATGCGGATCATCCGCGAGTTCGAGTCGATGCTGTACTCGATCAAGACCACCAATACCTACAACGGCCTCGAGTACAACAACCCCGGCCCGGCGCACCTCTCGATGGGCCAGGAAGCCTCCTCGGTCGGCCAGGCCTACCACCTGACCCACGAGGACTTCATCTTCGGTTCGCACAGAAGCCACGGCGAGATCCTGGCCAAGGGCCTGTCCTCGATCCACAAGATGAGCGAGGCGGATTTGCTGGCGATCATGGAGGGCTTCCTCGATGGCGCGGCCTGGAAGGTCGTCGAAAAGGCCAATACCGGCAAGGGCAAGTCTGTGCGCGAGCTGGCGGTCGATTTCCTCGTCTACGGTGCCCTGGCGGAGATCTTCGCCAAGGAGACCGGTTTCCACAAGGGCCTGGGCGGCTCGATGCATGCCTTCTTCCTGCCGTTTGGCATCTACCCCAACAACGCCATTGTCGGTGGCTCGGCTGATATCTCGGTCGGCTCAGCGCTGTACAAGAAAATCAACCGCAAGCCGGGCGTGGTCATCGCCAATATCGGTGATGGCTCGATGGCCTGCGGCCCGGTCTGGGAAGGCTTGATGCTGGCCGCGATGGACCAGTACAGCCTGCTCTGGGATGACGAGATGAAGGGCGGCCTGCCCCTGATGCTCAACGTCATGAACAACCAGTACGCGATGGGCGGCCAGACCCGCGGCGAGACCATGGGCTACGACTTTGTCGCCCGCATCGGCGCCGGTGTCAACCCGGACCAGATGCACGCCGAGCGCATCGACGGCTACAACCCGCTGGCCGTGATCGAGGCCATGACCAGAAAACTCGAGATCCTGAAAAACAAGCAGGGCCCGGTCCTTCTCGAGACCGTGACCTACCGCTACTCCGGTCATTCGCCGTCCGACGCCGACTCCTACCGCACCCAGGAGGAGAAGGATGCCTGGATGGCCCATGACTCGATCGCCGGCTTCAAGGCTGACCTCGTCCTGTCCGGCCTGGCCACAGAAGCCGACTTCGCCGCAATCGACGAATTCGTCGTCTCCACCATCACCGAGGCCGTCCGCCTGGCGATCGACCCGGTCGTCTCGCCGCGCATGAGCCTGCAGAAGACCCCGGACGCGATCGAGAAGATCATGTTCTCCAATACCCGGATGCCGAAGATGGAGGACCGCGAGCCGGACCTGCTGCAGAAGCGCGAAGACAACCTGCGCGTGCAGCAGATCGCCAAAAAGGAACGCTTCGCCTTCGACGCCAACGGCAAGCCTGTGTCGAAGAACAAGGTCTACCAGTACCGCGACGCGCTCTTTGAAGCGGTGCTCGATGGCTTCTGCACCGATCCGACCCTGGTCGCCTACGGTGAAGAGAACCGTGACTGGGGCGGCGCCTTTGCTGTCTACCGCGGCCTGACCGAGCTGGTGCCCTACCACCGCCTGTTCAACTCACCGATCGCCGAAGGTGCGATCGTCGGTTCCGCCGTTGGCTATGCGATGAGCGGCGGCCGCGCCCTGGTCGAGCTGATGTACGCCGACTTCCTCGGCCGCGCCGGGGATGAGGTCTTCAACCAGCTGCCGAAGTGGCAGGCGATGTCCGCCGGCATCCTCAAGATGCCTGTCGTCCTGCGTGTCTCCGTCGGCTCCAAGTATGGCGCCCAGCATTCCCAGGACTGGACCGCCCTCGTCGCCCACATCCCGGGCCTCAAGGTCGTCTTCCCGGCCACCCCCTACGACGCCAAGGGTCTTCTGGCTGCGGCGCTCAATGGTACCGACCCGGTCATCTTCTTTGAAAGCCAGCGCCTCTACGATTATGCGGAACAGTTCCACCAGGGCGGTGTCCCGGCCGAAAGCTACGAGATCGCCATCGGTGAACCGGACATCAAGCGCCAGGGCAAGGACCTGACCATCCTGACGATCGGCGCCACCCTCTACCGTGCCCTCGAGGCTGCAGAGCGGTTCGAGAAGGAGTTCGGCCTCTCGGTCGAGGTCATCGACGCCCGCTCGATGGTCCCCTTCAACTACGAAAAGGTCATCGAGTCGGTCCAGAAGACCGGACGGATCATCGTCGCCGGTGACGCCTGCGACCGCGGCTCCTACCTCTCCGAGCTGGCCCGGAACATCGGCGACCTCTGCTTCGACGACCTCGACGCCCCCGTCGCCGTCCTCGGCTCGAGAAACTGGATCACCCCCGCCTTCGAGCTCGAAAGCGACTTCTTCCCCCAGGCCAGCTGGTTCCTCGACATCTGCCACCAGCGCGTCCTGCCCCTGCCGGGCTACGTCGCCGACAAGTCCTTCGCCGATGTCGAACTGATCCGCAGAAATAAATTCGGCGTCTGAACGTTCATTTGTCGTGCCAGCTCCCGGGGCCGCGCTTGCTCGCCCCGGGAACTGGCATTTGATCACCAGAAGCACAGCTGAGGTTGTCTATGAATCCTACCGTCAACCAATTGATCGAAGCTTTGAACAGCCCCCAGATGATCGACCGTCTCGATGCCCTGCGCCAGCTCAAGCACCTGCTGGATGAGGGCCAGATCGCACGGCCGGCCACCGCCAGGGATGTCAACAACCATATCCATACCTGGTACTCCTTTTCCCCGTATTCGCCGGCCAAGGCGGTCTGGATGGCCTATATGGCAGGCCTGACGACAGCCGGAATCATGGACCATGACAGCATCGGCGGGGCCAGGGAGTTCACGGCGGCCGGCCAGATCCTCGGCCTGCCGACCACGATCGGCTGTGAAGTCCGGGCCTCGCTGGCCGGGACCATCCTGGAGGGGCGCAGGATCAACAATCCGGACCAGGAATCCGTCGCTTATCTGGCACTGCATGGTGTGCCACATACCGAGATCGATGCGCTGGATGCCTTCCTGCAACCCGTCCGGAAAGCCCGCGGCATCCGCAACCGCAGGATGATCGCGACACTCAATACCTTGCTTGCCCCGGCCGGGATCGAACTCGACTATGATCGCGATGTCCTGCCCCTGAGCCTGGCGACCGATGGGGGAGGGGTCACCGAACGTCACCTGCTCTATGCCCTGGCCTTGGAGCTGCTGCGGCGTTATCCGGCACCCCGGGACCTGCTCGCTTTCCTGCGAGGTCCGCTCCAGCTCAGCGTTTCGGCCAAGATCGAGGCGATGCTGCAGGATCTGGAAAACCCCCATCGTGCCTACGATTTGCTGGGCCTTCTGAAGAGCGAGCTGGTCGAACAGTTCTATATCGATGCCACCGAGGAATGCCTGCCGGTTGCCGATGTGGTTGCTTTTGCCAAGGCGCACGGCATCATCCTGGCTTATGCCTACCTGGGCGATGTCGGTGATTCGGTCACTGGCGACAAGAAAACCCAGAAATTCGAAGATGACTATCTCGATGAATTATTCAACCTGCTCGATACCCTTGGTTTTGCAGCCGTCACCTACATGCCGTCCCGCAATACCCGGACCCAGCTCGAGCGCTTGCGCGCCCTGTGCGACCAACACCAGTTTTTCCAGATCAGCGGTGAAGACATCAACCAGCCGCGCCAGTCCTTTGTCTGCCTGGCGATGCGCGATCCGATGTTTGAAAACCTCTACGATGCTGCCTGGGCTTTGATTGGGCACGAACGCCTGGCGACCGATGACCTGAGCCAAGGCCTGTTTGCCGCACAAACCCTTGAAAACAATCCTGACCTGCCATCCCGCATCCTGACTTATCGTGACCATGCCCTGAAATTGTACGGGCAAATCTGAGGAGGTACCCCATGGATCCAATCGTTGTCAAGCAAGCCTATGATGCCGCTGTGGCCACCTACGCCAGCTACGGTGTCGATGTCGCCGCCGCCCTTGAAAAAATGAAGCAGATTGAAGTCTCTGTCCATTGCTGGCAGGGCGATGACGTCACCGGTCTGGAGGCAGTCGGCGGTGGAACCTCCGGCGGCATTCTCTCCACGGGTTCATTCGGCGGCAAACCGAGAACCGGCGACGAACTGCGCGCCGACATCGACAAAGCCCTGAGCCTATTGCCGGGCAAGCAGCGTCTCAACTTGCACGCCTGCTATGCCGAGCTCAAGGGCGAAGCCGTTGACCGCGACCGCTATGAGACCCGCCATTTCCAGAACTGGATCGACTGGGCCAAGAGCCGTGGGCTCGCCCTCGATTTCAATGCCACCTGCTTTGGCCACCCGATGGCCGCTGACAACCTGACCCTGTCCCATCCGGATGAAAAAATCCGCCGCTTCTGGATCGACCATGTCAAAGCCGTGCGCAAGATCGCAGCCGACATGGGCCGGGAGCTTGGCTGCACCGTCGTCAACAACATCTGGGTCCCGGACGGCATGAAAGACATGCCTGCCGACCGCACCCGCTATCGTGCCCTGCTCAAGGCGTCCCTCGACGAGATCCTGGCGGTGCAATATCCGGCTGAATACCTGGTCGACGCGGTCGAGTGCAAGCTGTTTGGCATCGGCGTCGAAAGCTATACCGTTGGTTCCCATGAATTCTACATGGGCTATGCCGCCCACCAGCACAAGCTCGGCAATGAAGGCTTGCTGCTGACGCTCGACATGGGCCATTTCCACCCCACGGAAACCATTGCTGACAAGGTCTCGTCCCTGCTGCTGTTCAACCCGGCCGTGCTGGTCCATGTCAGCCGTCCGGTCAAGTGGGACTCCGACCATGTTGTCATCTCCGACGAGAGCGTCCAGGAGCTGATGCGCGAAATCAAGCGCGCCGACGCTTTTGACCGGGTCTATCTGGCGACCGACTTCTTTGACGGCAGCATCAACCGCATCACGGCCTGGACTGTCGGCCTGCGCGCCACCCAGAAAGCGATCCTCGCTGCGCTGCTCGAACCGACCGACCTGATCAAAAAGGCCGAAGCCGAGGGCGACTATGCCACTCGCCTGGCCCTGATGGAAGAGTTCAGGAACCTGCCGGCGATGGCCGTCTACAACCAGTTCTGCCTCGACCAGGGGGTTCCGGCCGGCAGCGATTACCTGCCGGAAATCTATGCCTATACCCAGGATGTCCTGAGCAAGCGCTAAAAGGAGAAGCCTATGTCATCCTCTGAATTTGTCACCCGTTATGCTGGCCCGCTCCAGGAATTCACCCGCATGTCCCAGATCGCTGGCAGCCGCTCCGACTATGTCCAGGGTGGCGGTGGCAATACCTCGGCCAAGCTCGACGACTCCCTGATGGCGATCAAAGCATCGGGCTTCCAGCTCGGCCAGATCGAGCCCGGCAATGCTTATGCCGTGATTGATTATCCGGCCTTGCGTACCTTCTATGCGGGCAGTGAAGCCCAGTTCGACGATGTCGAAAAAGCGGGGTCTGCTGCTGCCAAGGAAGCGACGCGAACCTTTGACGGCCTGCCGGTTTTGCGCCCATCTGTCGAAGCTGGCTTCCATGCCTTGCTCGACACCTTTGTCCTGCATACCCACCCGGTCTATGGCAACCTCCTGACCTGCGCCGCCGAAGGTCCGCAGATCGCCGCCGAGGTCATGGCCCCGACTGGAGAAAATTTCGCGTTTGTACCCTATATCAATCCAGGGGCCCAGCTGACCTTTTCGATCCAGTCCGCCCGCCAGGCTGCAGCGAAAGATGGCGTCCTGCCCAATGTCATTTTTCTGCAAAACCATGGCGTCATCGTCACTGGCCCGACGGCCCAGTATTGCCTCGACTTGCATGACCAGGTCAATGCAGCGATTGCCAGCTATTTTTCGACCGGAAAGCAGGACTGGCCGGTCCTCGAAGTCGTCCCCGCCTCGTTCTGTGTCGGTGATGAGACGAATACCGCCTATCGTTCCAACTCCGCCTGGCTGCAGAACGAACTGAAAGCCCAGGCCTGGGCCCTCGAAGATTTCACGGTCAAAGCCTTGTACCCGGACCAGCTGGTTTTTCTGGCTGGCCAGGTCGCCGTTGCCGAAACCGGCAGTCTCGAGAGCTTTGCCGTGTCTGGTCCGGCCGCTGTGGCCAAGGCGACGATTTTCCGCCAGTCGGGCGAGGTCCTTTATACTTGCAGTGCCAATGAGGCCCAGACGATCGAGGAGACTCTGGCCGCTGTCTTGTTCATCCACAAGCAGGTCAAGGCCAGGGGGCTCTCCATTTCGCCGATGAGCGAAGCGGGCAAGTCCTTCATCGCCAACTGGGAAAGTGAAGCCTATCGCAAATCCATTGCAGCCAAGTAATCCGCATTCCATGCCATACTGGAGGGTTTAAGACATGTCCGAGATCAAGCAAATCCTGGCCTTTGACTTTGGCGCTTCAAGTGGGCGCGCCATGCTCGGCCGTTACGACGGCCGGACCATCGAACTGGAGGAGATCCATCGGTTCAGCAATGATCCGGTCCAGGTCGGCCCGACCCTGTACTGGGATGTGCTGCGCCTGTTTTTTGAGATCAAGCAAGGCCTTGTCAAAGCCAAGGCCAAGGGTGCGATTGACAGCCTGGGCATCGATACCTGGGGCGTCGATTTTGGCTTGATTGACTCGGCCGGACGTCTGTTGGAAAATCCGGTCCATTATCGGGACACCCGGACTGTCGGTATGCAGGAGGCTACCTTTGCCCTCGTGCCGCGGCGCGAAGTCTATGACCGCACCGGGATCCAGTTCATGAATTTCAACACGATTTTCCAGCTGCTGGCGCTCAAATTACGGCGGCCTGACTTGCTGGAACGAGCTGACGCGATGCTTTTGATGCCGGACTTGTTCGTCTACCTCCTGACCGGCGTACGCCAGTCCGAATACACCATCGCTTCCACCGGTGCCCTGGTCAATCCGTACACGGGGGACTGGGACCATGACTTGCTGGACCGCCTGGGCTTGCCGCGGCAGATCCTCCAGCCACTGGTCCTGCCAGGCACCCGGGTCGGGAAAATTTCCGATGATATCTGCCAGGAACTGGGCATCCAGCCCATTCCGGTCATGGCGGTCGGCGAACACGACACGGCTTCGGCAGTTGCCGCTGTGCCTGCGACCCAGCCCGATTTTGTCTACATCTCCAGCGGCACCTGGTCGCTGATGGGCATCGAAAGCCAGACCCCGGTCATCAATGAACAGGCTTACGACTTCCAGTTCACCAATGAAGGCGGCTTTGGCCGCACGACCCGTTTCCTGAAGAACATCATGGGCCTGTGGCTGATCCAGGAATCGCGCCGCCAGTGGATCCGCGAAGGTGCGGAAGTCACGTTTGCGGACATGGAGCGGGAAGCGCTTGCCTGCCAGCCGTTCCAGTCGCTGGTCGATCCGGATGATTCCCGTCTCGGGGTCCCGGGTGACATGCCCAGTCGAATCCGCGAGATTTGCCATGAAACCGGCCAGCCTGTCCCCGAGAGCCGCGGCGAGGTGGTCCGCTGCATCTACGAAAGCCTGGCCCTGAAATACCGGGTGACCAAGGACAGCATCGAGGCCATGACCGGCCGGACTTATCCCGACCTGCATGTGGTCGGCGGCGGCACCAAGGACGGCCTCTTGAGCCAGTTCACCGCCAATGCCACTGGCAGCCGCGTGATCGCCGGGCCGATCGAAGCGACTGCCCTGGGCAATATCGCGGCCCAGCTGATCGGCCAGGGTGCGATCCAGGATCTCCACGAAGCGCGCCAGGTGATTGCTGCTTCCACCACGCTGAAGTACTATGAACCTGTGGACACGGACGACTGGAATCTGGCCCTGATCCGCTACCGCCAGCTGTTCGGCTAACCCTGAAGGGTTTCCTTGGCGGTTGCCAGGACACAGGACGCAGAGCCATCTGCACCCGAAGGAGGGGGAACCATGCGTTTTGAATTGCTGCATCCGGCAGACCAGCTGGTGATGATGATGAACCGCATCTATTACCGCGGTATGACGACAACATCTGGCGGTAATCTGTCGATCCGCGACGACAATGGCGACATGTGGATCACGCCCTCCGGTATCGACAAAGGGATGTTGACGCGTGACGACATCATGCGGGTCAAGGCGGACGGCACCATTGAAGGGCGCCACAGACCCTCTGTGGAGTACCCGTTCCACCTGTCTGTTTTCCGCCGCCGGCCCGATATCGGGGCCGTCCTGCATGCCCACTCACCGGGTCTGGTGGCTTTTTCGATCGCGCGCAAACTGCCGGATGTCAATCTGATCCCGACGGTGCGCAAGATCTGTGGGGATCTTGCTATTGCCACCTATGCCGTGCCTGGCAGTGCCCTGCTCGGAGAAAACATTGCCCGGAAATTTGATGAAGGCTATTCGGTAGTCCTTTTGGAAAATCACGGAGTGGTCATCGGTGCGAAAGATATTTTCCAGGCATTCATGGCCTTTGAGACGATCGAGTCCAGTGCCCTCCTGGAAATCAATGCCAAGAAAATCGGCCAGCCGCGACCGCTGTCCGAAGAGCGGATCGCTGCCACGGAAGTGAAAAACCGCGTCGAATTGCCGGAGTTCATGCCCGAAACACACAGCAGTGAGGAAAACGCCGCCCGGCGCGACCTGGTCAAACTGATCCGGCGCTCGTATGACCAGGGACTGTTCACCAGCACCCAGGGGACCTATTCGGTGCGCCTGTCCGATGGCTCCTTCCTGATCACGCCGTATGGCAGGGACCGGGCTTACCTGGAGGTCGAAGACATCGTCCTGATCCGTGAGGGCCAGCGAGAAGCCGGCAAGATCCCGAGCCGTTCGGTGCCCCTCCATGCTGAAATCTATCGCCAGCATCCTGATGTAAAGTCTGTCCTGGTGGCCCATCCACCCAATATCATGGCCTTCGCTGTGACGGATGCTGACTTTGACCCGCGGACGATCCCGGAGAGCTATATTTTATTGCGCCAGATTGCCAAGGTGCCGTTTGGCGTCAGCTTCATGGATCCTGCGCTGGTCGCCAGGGCCCTTTCGCCCAAGACTCCGGCGGTCATCTGCGAAAATGACTGCGTGATCGTCACCGGCTCGAGCTTGCTCAACGCTTTTGACCGCCTGGAGGTGGCTGAATTTACAGCCAAGTCCATCCTGGCTTCAACTGCCATCGGTGACATCGTCCATATCAGCGACCGGGAAATCCACGACATCAATGTGGCCTTCAAACTGCAAGACTAGACAAAACCTCTTTACCCCAGATTGCCGCGTTTTTCACGGAAAGGAGCAGGGGAGAGGCCATACTGGCGCTTGAACAGGGTCGAGAAATAGGCCACATTGGGAATGCCGACTTGCTCGGCGACTTTATAAGCGGGCTGGCTCGTTTCGATCAGGAGCTGGGCCGCTTTTTCCAGCCGCATGGAGGAAAGCAAGCTGGAGAACGTGTCGCCGGCGGATGCTTTGACCAGTTTGCCGAGATAGCCTGGTGAGAGATTGAAACGCTCAGCGGTCGATTCCAGAGACAGATTGGGGTCGGAGAGATTTTCCCGGAGGTAATTCACGAGCTCATCGTGCAACCGCTCATGCTTGGCATCGGTGGCGCGGCGGGCCTTTTCCTGCGAAATCGACATCAGTTCCAGACAGAATCGGGCAATGATCTGGCGGGCATCCTCGAGCTGGTCACACCGGGACAGCCGGTCGCTGGTCTCAAGGTAATTGTCGTAGTCTTCATCCACCAGCTCGACCGTATTGTCGACCTGCTTGAAGACCGAGAACAGCAGCTGGTTGAAATAATTGACGGTTCGGGGCGAATAGCCTTCCCGGATCGCCTGCATGAAATCATCGATCCCCGGCACCAGCAAATCCTGGCGCCGCAGGTTCAAGGCCTCGAGGATCCGCTTTTCAGCCATCACCGGATAACGGATTTTCTTATTGACCGCAATGGTCTTCTCCGGTGTGAGCAGGGAACTGGGACCAAAATAGAGCCGATAGCTGAATAGGCCGCACGTTTTGAGATAGGATTCGTTGAATTGGCCGAAGGATGTCACTGGCTCTGCTGCCGCATAGCTGACTGTAAAGGGGAAATAGCGCCGGATCTGGGTCTGAGCCTGGGCCAGGGCTTCATCCAGATCTGCTGGCAGGTTGGCATCTTTAAGTTGGAGGATCAGGGTGACCTCGTGGTCACCCGTCACGAGACCTGTCACAGGTGCCAGGCTTTCCAAAAGTTCCTGGGTGATGTTGATGATAATGAACCGGAAATTGTCGAGATCATCCGGATTGGTTTCGGCCAGGGAACCAAAGCCATCAAACCGCGCGACGACCAGCAGGTAGGCAGGGGCCTCCAGCTGGCGGAGAATTTGCCTGATCCGCTCAGCGTCTTCATGGTTCGGTTTGCCGGCCAAAAGGTCGGCCAGGAATTTCTCGCGGGCGATCCGGGCTGCCTGGTCACCGAGGAGCAGGGCCTTGTGCAGCACAGCATATTCCTCTGCGGCTCCAACCTCGTAACCTGCAACCTCGCGGACGAGGCTCTGGAGCGGCTGGTAAAACCGTGCCAGTAGCTTCAAGATAATCCAGCTGCTGGTCAGGAGAAAAATCAGGCTGACCAGTAACACCGGGGCGATGGTTTTCAGATATTCCAGCCAGATCAATCCAGAATCCAGGACCACGACTGTGAACAAACCACTGGTCTGCGAACGCAGAAAATAGGTTAGCTGGCGTTGCCAGAGATTGCCGGTGCGCAAGATTCCCTGGTCGGACAATTGCCGCGTTCCGCTCTCGTTCTGGAAAATTCCACTGAAAGGGTATCCAAAGCTCAAATCAGTGATGAATGCATCTGGTTCGCTGCTGGCAAAAACGATGCCATTGGCGTCGGTCAGATAAACCCGGGCCCGGGGCTGGAAATCAGTCAGCAACGTCGAGAATTTTGTTTCATCGACATGGATGATGACCAGACCATGGTTGGTCCGCTGCGGGTTGTCCTCTACACGGGCATAAAAGACGATCAGACGCGAAAACTCGTTCTTGAGTGCTTCCAGGGCAGAACCTTCAATCCGGATTTCACGTGGCCTGAGGCTGAAAGGGCTATTGCCGACTGGCAGGCCCATCTGGCTGGCTGGCAAAGGGCCCAGCGAGGTCTCGTAGGTTCCCAGATAGCCATTGTAGAGGCCGATGTAGCGCATCAGGAGAGGATGACTCTTCTGGTAATCGACCAATAGCTCGTTCAGATTCGCCTGGGCCAGGGAATAGGAGGTTCGTTCATACAAATAGGCAGTTGCAAGAGGATCCTGCAGAATCTGGTTGCTGATCGCCTGGACGCGCTGGTATAAATCATCAACCGCATGCCTCGTCTGGCTGGCCAGGCTGCTGTTTTCTGTCAGCAGGCGATTCTCTGTGACGCGGAAAGCCAGAATCGAATAGATCAACAGGAAGAAGAGGTAACAGAGAACCAGCCAGAAGATCATCAGTCGGACCAGTTTCTGATGTGTATTCGCTTGAGTCAGGCGTTGAAAAATCCGCATGATAACTCCTGCCAGATGGACTAGAATATCGTTAAGACAAATATATATCGCAAAAATGAAAACGTAAATAGCCGAAAAAATAAAAGAGTTTTCAAATCGGATGATTAAAAAAGCGGATAAATGAAAGAAATTTGGCTGCTTGGGCTTGTCTGGCTGTGTGTCTGGACTAAACTGGAGTCGTCAGGTGAACCTGTTCGAAACGATCAGACAGACGTTTGAAATCATCATCCAGGACTGCATCACCACCGGACAGGAAAAAGAGGGAAGGAGCTTAGCTGGCCATGTCGCTTGTACCAACTGCCACGAGAACGACAGCAGCCGGCATCGGTCAGCAAGGCTCTGTCTCCCGCCGGAAACGGATCACAATCGCATCGCTGATTGTCCTGGTCCTTGTGATCATTGCCTCGGTTCTGGCTGCAAATCTCCTGAAACCAAAAGTCATCGGCTTTACCGGTTATGATCTTTCGCTCGACTTTTTCCACAGTATGGAAATGGGTGTGAAGGAAGAGTCTGATGCGCTTGGCTACCAGAGTATCCGATATGACCAGGCCGGCGATGAAACTCGCCTGGTTACGAGTTTCAAGCGACTCATCGAAGAGCAGGCTGCAGCGATCATTGTCTCGCCGATCAGTCCGGAAGTGCTGCCTCCCCTGGTAGACAGTGCCCATGAAAAGGGGATTCCAGTGATCATCAACGACATCGGTGGTGGCGGTTCGGCGTATGATGCCATTGTCATCTCGGATAACTGGCAAGGTGGCGTCCTTGCTGCCACCTTCACGGCTGATTCTTTAACAGGCCGCGAAGGCAGCCGGAAGGTCGCGATCATCACAGTGGAACCATCCGCAGTTTACGCTGCTCGCCGCGGGGAAGGCTACCGGGAGACGATCGAAGCCAGAGGATATTCGATCGCTACAGAAATCTCAGCTTATTCGAAACAGGAAGACGGATATACCGCCATGAAGCTGATCCTGGAAGAGCAACCGGACCTCGTCGCTGTTTTTGCAGAGAATGATCCCATGGCGGTCGGTGCAGCCAATGCCATTGCCGAAGCGGGCCGCAAAGACATTCTTGTTGTTGGCTTCAACGGTGACAAAATCGCCCGGGATGCCATCGCCGCGGGCCTGATGCAGGCTACCGTTGCCCAGAATCCGGAAGAAATGGGCCGGATCACCGTGCAACTGGCTGACCGGCTGGTCAAAGGCAAAGACATCTTTTTTGATGATCCGGACAAACGTGAGATCTATGTACCCGTGGAGCTGGTCACCATCCAGAACATACAAGGATAGAAGAACGTAGCAAAGGAAGAACAAGGGGGAACACGCGTGTCAGAGTTCATTTTGGAACTTCAGGGAATCACCAAGATCTTTCCCGGCGTCAAGGCACTGAACCAGGTGCATTTCCAGCTCAAAGCCGGCCAGATCCACGCCCTGATGGGCGAAAACGGCGCCGGCAAGTCGACCTTCATCAAGGTCATCACCGGTGTGCACCAGCCGGAAGAAGGCACCATGACCCTGCGTGGCAAGCAGGTCGAATTTAAAAATCCCAAGGAAGCCATCGCCCATGGGATCGCCGCCATTTACCAGCATGTCACCTGCTTTCCCGACCTCAGTGTCTCGGAGAATATCTTTGCCGGCCATGAAGCCATGCGTGGCCGACTGCCTGTGATCGACTGGAACACCATGCATGGCAAGGCGGAAAAACTCCTGCACCGCCTCGGTTCGGATCTCGATCCACGCCAGCAGATGGGTGCCCTGAGCGTCGCTCAGCAGCAGATCGTGGAAATAGCCAAGGCCCTGTCGACCGATGCCGACATCATCATCATGGACGAACCGACCGCAGCCCTGACCAACCGTGAATGCGAAGAACTGTACCGGATCACCGAGCAACTGCGCGATGAAGGCAAGGCCATTATCTTCATTTCCCACCGCTTTGAAGACATGTACCGCCTGGCCAGCCAGGTCACCGTGTTCCGCGATGCCCAGTACATCGGCACCTGGCCAGTCGACGGCATCACCAACAGCGATCTGATCCGTGCCATGGTCGGCCGATCTCTGACGGAAATGTATCCGCCGCCGTTGTCCCAGCCTTCTGATGAGACCGTGTTCGCGGTTGAGGGTTTGTCCCGCACCGGCTATTTCAAGGATGTCAGCTTTGACATCAAAAAGGGTGAAATCGTCGCCCTGACCGGTCTGGTTGGCGCCGGACGCAGTGAAGTTTGCCAGGCCATTTTCGGCATCGATCGTCCGGATAGTGGTCGTGTCGAACTTCTGGGCCAGACCGTCACCATCGACAGCCCGCTGACGGCAATGAAACTGGGCGTGGGCTACCTGCCGGAAGACCGCCAGAAACAGGGCTTGGTCTTGTCCTGGAGCATTGAGAAAAACATCACCCTGGCCAACCTCGACCGCTTCGCTCCGGGCCTTCTGGTTGAGGAAGCCAAAGAAAAGGAAACCGCGGAGCGCCTGTCCAAGCTGGTTTCGATCAAATGCCAGGGTGTTGAGGATCTGGCCAGCTCCCTGTCAGGCGGCAACCAGCAGAAAATCATTGTTGCCAAGCTCCTGACTGCCGACCTCAAGCTGATCATCATGGACGAACCGACCAAAGGCGTCGACGTCGGGGCCAAGCACCAGATCTACCAGATCATGCGCGAACTGGCCCGCGATGGTTACGCCATCCTGATGGTCTCCTCGGAAATGCCGGAAGTCATCGGCATGTCCGACCGCATCGTCGTCATGCATGAAGGCCGGGTCACGATGATTGCCCGGACCCATGATGCCTCGACCACCCAGGAAAAGATCCTGGAGGCAGCTGTCACCCGCGTCTCGCATGAAGAACCGGCCCTGGGAGGAAAGTCATGAAACTGACCGGCATCCAAAAACAAAAGCACGGAGCGATCGGCGCCCGTGAAATCGGGATGATCCTGTTCATCCTCCTGCTGTCCCTGCTGATCCAGCTCAGAAATTCCCAATACCTGACCGCGGAAAACCTCAACGACCTCTTGGTCAATGCCGCGATCATGGGCACGCTGGCCGTGGGCATGATGATGGTCATCATCACCGGCGGCATCGACCTCTCGATCGGTGCCACCCTGGCCTTGTCCGGCATGTCCGCCGCCCTCTACGTCCGCGGCAATGAAACCGCCTCCCCGGTCCTGGCAGTCCTGATCGGCATCGGCATCGGCCTTTTAGCCGGACTGATCAATGGCCTGCTCGTCGGTTACGGCGAAGTCCTGCCCCTGATTGCCACCCTGGGCATGATGAATGTCTACCGCGGCCTGACCTACATCATTGCCAATGGCGCCTGGGTCAGCGCCCACCAGATGAACGACGGCTTCAAAGCCTTGGCCTTCAACCGTTTCCTCGGCATCAACAGCCTGGTCTGGGTCGCGATCCTGACCTTTGCCATCGGCGCATTTTTCCTCGGCTGGACCCGGATCGGCCGCATGATCTATGCGGTCGGCAGCAACCCGGAGGCCGCCCGCGTCACCGGTGTCAATGTCCCGGCCATCCGCACCCTCGTCTATGCAATCATGGGCACGATCACCGGCCTGTCTGGCGTGCTCTGGGTCAGTAAATACGCCTCAGCGCAGGGTGACACCGCCATCGGCTACGAAATGAATGTCATCGCCGCCTGTGTCCTCGGCGGGGTCTCGATCAGCGGTGGTTCCGGCAAAGTCTTTGGAGTCATCCTCGGCACCGTCCTGCTCGGTATTTTGAAAAACGCCCTGCCACTGCTCAAAATCTCGCCTTTCTGGCAAGACGCTCTCTACGGCCTGATCATCCTCTTCGCGATTCTGATGAACACGATCTTCAAGCGCATGGTTGACAAGAACAACCTGCAAAGGAGGCACATCTGATGGCTGCCCTGAAAAAATTCCTGTTGCGCTGGGAGGCCGTGCTGGTCCTGGTTCTCCTTTTGGTCAATGTCTTCAATACCATGAGTTCGCCCTACTACCTGAGTGTGACTGGCCTGCTTGATGCGACACGCGACTTCATGGACAAATCCTTCATTGTCTTTCCCATGGCCATGATCATCCTGATGGGAGAAATCGACATTTCCGTCGGTGCCGCCATCGCTCTCTCCTCGGTCATCATGGGCGTCGCCTACAATGCCGGCAATGGCATTCCGATGGTCGCCGCAATCCTGCTCGCCCTTTTGGTCGGCACCATCTGCGGCCTGATCAACGGCCTGCTGCTGACCCGCTTCAAAGAACTCTCACCGATGATCGTCACCCTTTCCACGATGACGATTTACCGCGGCATCGCCTACATCATCCTCAAGGACCAGGCTGCAGGCAAATTTCCCTCCTGGTTCCAGGAGTTCGGTTGGGGCACGGTCGGCCCGGTTCCCTATGTCCTGATCGTCTTTGCCATCCTGGCTGTGATCTTCACCATCGTCCTCAATAAAACCAAGCTCGGCCGCCGGATCTACGCCATTGGCAGCAACCGCACCGCCAGCATTTTTTCCGGCATCAAAGTCGACCAGATCCGCATCCTGGCCTATACCCTGGCCGGTTTCATGTCCGGTTTGACCGCCATCTTCCTGACCTCGCGCATGTCCTCGACAAGGCCCAATATCGGCTACATGTACGAACTCGACATCATCTCGATGGTTGTCCTTGGCGGCATCAGCACCAGCGGCGGCAAAGGCCGCCTGGCCGGTGCCCTGATCTCGATCTTCGTCATCGGCTACCTCAAATACGGCCTCGGCCTCAACAACATTTCCAGCCAGATCCTGATGATCGTCATCGGCCTCCTGCTGATCATTTCTGTCCTCACACCCAATCTGGTCGCCCGTTTCAAACGCTGGAGCACGGTGCGCAAGAGCCACCGCCAGTCCATGCGCAGCACCTGACCTTCCGCAAGAACCATGAGTCCGGCATAGCCGGAAAATCCCGGTTATAAGGCAAAATCGCCTTGTAATAGATTGCCCATGCCTTGAACACAGAAAAAACCCACATTTCGAAGGAGGAAACCCATGAAAAAGATCCTGTCTATCGCCCTTTTATTGGCCCTGATGGTCTCCCTGCTGGCTGGTTGCTCCTCTGGGGCTGCCACAACTGCCGCCCCGGCTGCCACAACTGCTGCCCCGGCCGCTGGTGAAACCACCGCTGCCCCTGCCGCTGGCGACGCCGGCACCTATGCCCTGATCGTCAAGAACACCGGCAATCCCTACAACGAAAAAGAAGCCGAAGGATTCACCAAGGCTGTTGAAGAATTCGGCGGCAAAGTGATCGTCAAGCGTCCGGCCAATCCGACCGCTGAAGACCAGATCGCCATGATCAACGAACTCGTCAGCCAGAAAGTTTCCGCCATCGCCATCGCTGCCAATGACGTCGACGCCCTCCAGCCCGCCTGCGAAAAAGCAGCTGCCGCCGGCATCAAAGTCATCTCCCTCGACTCCGCCCTCAACCCGGCCAGCCGTCTGACCCATGTCCAGCAGGCTGATCCGGTCGCCATCGGCCGCGTCCTCGTCGAAGCTGCCTTTGACATGGCGGGTGGTTCCGGTGAATTCGCCATCCTGTCCGCCACCTCCACTGCGACCAACCAGAACACCTGGATCGCCAACATGGAAAAACTGCTCAAGGAAGATGCCAAGTACAAAGACCTCAAGCTGGTCAAGACCGCCTATGGCGACGACCTGCGTGACAAGAGCGTTTCCGAAACCGAAGCCCTGCTCCAGACCTATCCCGACCTGAAAGTCATCGTCGCTCCGACCACCGTCGGTATCGCTGCCGCCGCCAAAGTCGTCACCGACAAAGGCCTGGTTGGCAAAGTCAAAGTCACCGGGCTCGGCCTGCCCTCCGAAATGGCTGCCTACATGACTGCTGATGGCGCCTGCCCCTACATGTTCCTCTGGAATCCGATCGACATCGGCTACCTGGCCGGCTTCACCGCCAAAGCCATGGTTGAAGGCGCCACCGGCGCCCTCGGTGACAAGATCGCAGCCGGCGCCCTCGGCTCCCGTGAAGTCGTCACCGCCACCTCAGGCGACGGCGGCACCGAAGTCGTCCTCGGCGACCCCTTCAAATTCGACACCGCCAATATCGGTGAATGGAGCAAAGTCTACTGATCCTGAAATTCGTGATCAAAGTCTAAACGGAGTGGTCTTGCCTCCGGGCAAACGACCCAAGCCAATCCCGATCAACAGACGTGTTTAAGGCAATCATCAGATAAACTGTGAATGAGATGTCTGGTTCCTCAACCAGCAAGAGACCGCCCCCGCGATTCAGAGCGAATCTGCGGCGAGGCGGTCTCTTGTTCTGCCATGGAGTCAAGCAGTGGACAGAATGGGTGGTTCTATGGATGGTGGAAATGCCGATGTTCGCTTCAGGGAAAGACCGGCGAATTATCTCAGCTGGGTTCCCAGAGCCGGGATGACTTGCTTCTTGCGGCTCATCACGCCTGGCAGGAAGAAGGAGTTGGAATCCTTGAGGTCTTCGGGGTCCAAATTGAACGCTTGAGCCAGTTCACGCCGCAAGCGGCCGGAGAAATAAAGCTGGGTGCCTTCCTTGAGAATATCCGTTTCCATGAACAGCAACAAGTCGAATCGTTGCGCTTCGACGAGTTCGTCCATCAGCTTTGGGATCTCGGTTGTCTTGTCAGCCAGCTCGGACCCGTCCAGGCAGTTGATCTGGCTGACACCAATCTTGTAGTCGCCAAGGAAGAATTCCTTGAAGTCCAGGAACAGCATTTCCTTGGGCGTCTTGTCGTAGAGATTGCTCGAAGCCCGGAACAGTTCGCGCCCGTGGGCCAGAAGGTTCACGTCTGCCAGGACTGCAAGTTTCTCGGCCATCTGGACATCCTTGCTGGTGCAGGTTGGCGATTTGAACAACTGGGTATCAGACAAGATTGCCGAGAGCATCAGGCCGGCAATTGGCGCTTCCGGCACAAGATTGCGTTCGAAAAACATGCTGGCGATGATGGTTGCAGTGCAACCAACAGGTTCGCAGCGAAAATAAACCTGGGCGTAGGTCTGGACGTCGCCCAGGCGGTGGTGATCAATGATGGCCAGGATTTCTGCCTGCTCAATACCGCGGACTGCCTGAGACCGTTCGTTATGATCGACCAACATGACTTTTTTGCGGCTGGGCTGAAGCAAATGATATCGGGAGATCGTGCCAAGGACATGATTGTCACTGTCCACGACTGGATAACTGCGAAAACGCGTTGAGAGCATGCTTTCCCGGACATCATCGACAAAATCTTCGCCCTTGAAAACCAGCAGCTTCTCGGATTTCATGAAGACCTTGATCGGTACAGCCTGTTGTGCATACCGGATGGCATAATAGGGTCTCATGGCTGTGACCAGGATCGGCATGCCGACCTTGTCAGCCATTTCAGCAATATCCGGGGGCGGCAGTTTCGACAAGTCCGAATCCTTGCCGGCGCAAAGGACCAGGCACGACGCACGCGATGCAACTGCCTGGCCAACAAGCTCAGTCGAGAGCTTCTCGACAAAGACATTGCTTTTGGCCGGAATTGCTTCGCGATCGGTGTACCAGAAATAAGATGCCTGGAAATATTCCGGTAGCGTTCCACTGACTTTTGCGTTCAGCATGTCAACGAGATTTTCCGAGGGGATCTCTATCGTGTGCAGGGTCTCTCCGGCAAGATCAAACTGGGCCAGGTCCCCCAGTGAGACAATGCCGGTCAGCCTGTCCTCATGATCGACAACTGGGATCGATTTGACCTTGGTCTGGCGCATCGCTTCCCAGGCTTTGCGCAAGGGCATGCAGGGAGTCAGAGGCTGGGGCGTGTCAAGCTTCAAATCCTGGATTTGTGTTCGCAAGTCACGGATCAGCGGTGGCGTGGCGATTTTGAACCGGTCCAGGATCCACTGGGTCTCCGGACTGATGCTGCCGGCTCGCATGGCTATCGCCGGCTGACCGACAGCTTGCTGGTATGCTGCAAACGCGATGGCTGAACAAATGGAGTCAGTATCAGGATTCAAGTGTCCGGTGACAAATGCTTCAGGCATCAGAGCCTCCAAGGGATGAAATTCAGGCGGGGCCTGAGTTAGATCATATCATATCGGAAACAGCTCCACCGCAGGAATACCCAGCAAATCAGCGACTTTCTTGAACAATCCGGCCTGGTGGCCGATGGCCATGGCGCAGTGGTGGGTGGGGGCTTCGGCAAACCAGCGTTCAAAATAGGTATCGGGATCGACAGGGAAGCGGATGGGTGTCTGCGTATTGCCAATTTGCATGATCGGGCCATCGGTCGATTCCCCTTCGCTGATAATCAGCTTGAGACGGCCGTCGCCGGTCTGGGTGACGCCGAGCAAGGTGACCGGCCCGCGCCGGACTTTGGCTTCGACCGAGACACCGGAACCTTGTTTGCCGTGATAAAGGCCCATGCCGCGCAGGATCGGCTTGCCATCGGCGATCGCCACATGGAAAGGTCCGTCATGGCCCAGCAAGATCGTGCCGTCGATGTAGTCGGCGACCACGATTTCGGAAAAACTGCCGCCGGCACCGACGATGTCGCAGATCTTCATCGCCAGGCTGGTCTTGATATCGCCTTCGCCGGCGCAGGGGATGCCACGTGCTGTCAGCAGTGAATGTCCGACGATGAATCCGCTTTGCAACTGTTCATAGGCATTGCCGGGTGAACCGTGATAGTAATAGGCCAGCGCGTCGAGATCATGAACCTTGGCCAGGCGCTCCTGGGCGGCTGCGACGCGGCACGACCACTCGAGCTGCTCTTCGGTTGGCTGGCGGGCGATCGGGTCAGCAGCTGAGTCGCCGCTGATCTGGAAAAATGCCTGCACTTCGCGGCGCTTCTGAATGATTTCGTCTGCTGTGACCTGCTGCAGCTGTTCATCCAGGTCGCACATTTCCAGGATCTGGACGTGAAGGCCGGTCTGGGCCTGGAGCATGGTCCAGTCGCTGTAGAGGTCGAGCATGCCACTGTAATTGTTGCCCAGAAATCCAAAACGGCTCTGGCGCAGCGTGCGACGGACTTTGGCCGCCTGAACATACTCGAGAATCTCCTTCCAGGCCCGGATGGCTTCAGGACGCGAAGCAGTGTTTTCGTTCGTCAGTGAAATCGCTGGTGTTTCACTCAGGCCCAGAAGGCCACTGATGACACGGAACGGAATGTTGGCCCGGTTGAACGCATTGGCAATCTCAGGAACTGGGCAGGCGCCACATTGGGCGAGCCATTCGCCCGTCGTCGACTGGGCATAGTTGATCCGGGCAGCCGGCTGCAGGTTCAGCACCACGACAGGTGCCGGACAGACCTGATGGACCGGCAGGACGCTGTCGCTGGTGATATAGGTGGCACTGTGGCAGAAGACCAGGTCAACAGTGGCCCGGTTGAAAAATTCTCCGGCCTCACGGGCGCTGCCGGCACAGTCGACTAAGCCAAAGAAATGGACCTCGGCTGATTCAGCCAGGCGATTGGCGATGAACTGGCCATACTCGACCAGCCGTTCACGCAGTCCGGGAAACTGGGCCCAGTAGGCTTTCAATCCGGTGGCATAAAGCCCGATCCGGGGCTTGGGGGTCGGTTTGATGGTTGCAACGTCCATTTGCATGTTCCTCCCGTCTGGAATAAAAAAATATTGAACTGGATAAGATGAGTGTAAATTCAATTAAATTGCCTTTATAGACAGGATATTGGATAATAGTATAAAAATATTGTCCTGGAGAAATGGCCATGAGTCTGCCAGAACATACCTTTGAACGGGTGACGCTGAACTGGAACGAAGCCTCTTCGCGCCTGAGTCCGACGCCAGGGACTTTTGCCAGGGAGAACCTAGTCTACGTGCAAGAAGCTGGTTATTTCGAGACCAAGCCGGGCTACCTGACTGAGCGCCGCGATCTGGATTCGCTTTTGATGATCCTGACCGTCCAGGGCCAGGGAAGGCTCACCTGCCGTGGCCAAGCCTGGCCTTTGGCAACCAACTGCCTGATGTGGATCGACTGCCGGGAAGCCCATTTGTATGAATCCTTGCCAGGTGTCACCTGGACCTTTTTCTGGATCCATTTCACAGGGGCCAACAGCCGATCCTACCATCGGCAATTTGATGAAAGGACTGGCGGCCAGCCGGTTATCCAGCTCGATCCACAGGGGATGCCAGTCTGGACGGAGCTATTTGGCCGTCTGATCCGCCAGCAAATACGTCATGGTTTGCAATCCGAGCTGCAATCGGCCCAATTGCTGGTCGATCTGATGACGCGTGCGATCTTGTCCGATCTGGACCCGTCTGGTTTGCAATTGCACGATTACCCTGCCGTCACGACTGCGATCCAACTGATGGAGGAACATTTGTCAGGCGGCCTGAGCCTGAATGATCTCGCGCTGGCAGCCAAAGTCAGCCGCTATTACCTGATCAAGCTCTTTGTTCGCCAGACTGGATTGACGCCGATGGCCTTCTGGCAGCAGATGCGTCTGAGCGAAGCTAAAAGACTGCTGCACCAGACCGATTGGACGATCGAGCGAATTGCCGATGCCGTCGGTCTGGTGCCAGCAAGCCATTTCATTGCCGTGTTCCGGCGCGTGGAGACCATCACCCCAGGTCAGTATCGCAAGCGCTGGTTCAATCGTGGACAAACATCAGTTGCAACGGTGGGGTCGTCCCCGTCACAGGATCAAAGTCCATGACCAGGATGTCCTTCATGTAGTCATTCCAGCGAGCGACAACCGGGCTGGTGCCCTGGACTTTGGTCGCGTGCTCGATGTCAGCACATTCGTAATAGCCGAACAAATCGAGTCCGGAGAGCCAGATTGAATAATTGTGGATACCGGCTTCGTTGAGGATTGCTGACATTTCCGGCCAGATTTCATCGTGGCGCTGCTTGTATTCCATTTCTGTTCCGGGAAGAATCCGGGCTCGCCAGGCGAACCGTTGCAGGGAGTTGGCAGACATAAAAAACAGACCTCCATTTTCTTGTGGACGCCTGGTTCCTCAAAACCTATTATAATGATTTGGGAAGCGGTGGACAATCCAGAGATTGTCAGAAGATCAAATGGATTTAAATGAAATGGATCCTTTTTTGCCCTATCCTGTTGCAGATGGGATGCTTCTCTTGGATAATGACGATGAAGCGTTTTTTATTACATCAAATGCGTTGTTTTATGCATCGTTTGGCATAAATTGACGAACACGGTCGAACCGCCGGAGGCACCAGGATGGACATGCCCAAGCAACAGGTGAATGGAATGAAGAAACGGGTCTTGCCCGTTCATCTGTTAGAGATCCTTGTCTGGCTGGCCCATCTTGCCTGTCTTGCACTGCTTTGGTCGATCCAGCCCCGTTTCGACCAAGTTTTAATGTGGGTGTTTGTATCTCTGGTGATCGCGACCGCCATCCCATTTGGCCCTGTGGCCGGCCTGGCCTCTGGATTTGGCCTGGCATTGGCGGAGCGGCTTGCAACTGTTTTCCGGAGTGGGATGACCATTAGCCAGATCGGTCCCCAACTGCTTGACCACCTCTCCGCCAACTGGACGTATTTGGTCATCTGGCCTCTGGCCGGGTTGCTGGCAGGTTTGTATGCCACACAATTCAGCCGTTCCAGCCGGCACCAGGCGCGCAAGGCCTGGGAACTGGCTCGAACCAACGAGCAACTGAAAACCAAAGTCAGCCACTACGAAAACCGGTTCAACCAGGGGCGGCCATCCAGTGACTGGCCTGATGGACGACCAGCCACCGGATACAGTCCTGCCCAAATGGGGTACCTGTCCTATTTTTTACACGAAGCCTTGGCTTTGCGTACGCATTCACTCACCAGCCAGGCCACAAGACAGACACCGGACACCTTGCCGGAGACCATTTTCGAGGTCATCACCGAGAGCTGCCCGGCAACCATTGCCATCATCGATACCCAAGGCATCATCTTGCACAGCCATCATCGGGTGCTGGCCATGTTTGGCTTTGCCGCCGATCTGACACGGCCGGGATGTCGCTTTGAACGTCTCCTGACGCCAGAATCGGCCGCGCTGATGCAAACGCTCGTATCCGGCCAGGGCAGCAACCTGTCGGATGCTGAACCGAACGTGCTGACGCTGGCTTTGTCTGGCAAGCGATTTGGCAAGAGCCTGCTGGTACCGGAAGTCATCGTGTCCAGTGACAACAGCCAGAACTGTTTTTTGGTCAGACTCAGCCGCAGTGACCTGCATGCCAATCTGCAACTTGGATGGCCTGCCGGTGAAATACCCGCCAGCCTGGCTGAACTTCTTGGTCCAGAAGGCTGCTGCCTGGCACCCGACGGTACCATCACGTACATTCATGCCGATACCGCCAGCAAGCTGGGTGAGACGGTCACGGCTATCCAGGGGCACAAGCTTGGCCGTTTTATCAGCAATGATTCCCTGGATGTCTATAACCAGGCCGTGCACGATTGCCGCAATGGCCTGGCCACACGCGCCGAACTTGTCTTGTATCCCTATGGCCGCAAAGGCAGCCTCCATTACCAGATCCAGGTTTATCCCAGCCTTGATCTGGCTGGCAATCTGGTTGCCATGACGGTGCGGCTGTTTGACCTGACTGCCAAAAAGCAGACGGAGTCGATGCTCTCGCGCCGTCTCGACATTGAACAGATGATCGCCTTGATTTCCTCACGGTTCATTGCGGTCAAAGCCGATGGCCTTGAACGCGAAATCATTTCTGTCCTGCGACTGGTCTGCGAATTTGAAAATGCCCTGGAGTGTTCGATCGAGATGGTGCCGTCCAGTTATTTCAGACGCCGGAGCTCCATGAGCTACCAGAATGAAAACCGGCTGCTGGAGTTGCAGACGGCCAGCAGCAGCCAGATCAGTGACCGTTACGAGACCATCGGGGTGCCGATCGAGATTGATTCAGAAACGGTTGCCTATGTCCGGATCAAGCAGGACAAATACCGCGACCTCTGGTTTGACAGTGATCTCAAACTGATCCGCCTGATCGGCGAAATCATCGTCAATGCCCAGATCCGCAGTGACAACATCCAGGCGATCAAGCTCAACGAACGCCGCCTGGCGACAACGCTGCATTCCATCGGCGAAGGTGTCATTGCCACCGACCCGGACGGCCATATCATCCTGATGAACCGCCGCGCAGAGCAAATGACCGGCTGGACGTGGAATTCGGCCCGGAGCATGGCCCTCGGCCAAGTCTTCAGTCCGGCCAAAGCCCAGGTGTCTGACGAAGAAAACAATCGCTGGACCATCCGTCATCTGCGGCCCCTGAGTGAAACGGATAACAGCCTGCTGTTGATTTCCCGGTCGGGGGAACGCTTTTTCATTTCCATGACCACATCCAGGATCGAAGATGAAAGAGGCCAGTTCTATGGCGAAGTCACGGTCTTCAGGGATGTCACCCAGAGCAAGAAAGAAAACGATGCCATCCGCTACATCAGCTACCATGACCGTCTGACTGGCCTTTACAACCGGGCCTTTTTCGAGGAGGAAATGCTGCGCCTCAACACCATGCGGCAATATCCGATCACCATCATCCTGGGTGATTGCAACGGCCTCAAGATCAGCAATGATATCTTTGGCCATCTGGAGGGGGATCGTCTGCTCAAGGCCATTGCCAGCATCATCCGCCAGTCGATCCGCCATGAAGACATCGCAGCCCGCTGGGGCGGCGACGAATTTGCCATCATTCTGCCCCAGACAGACGAGCCAGGGGCCAAGGTGATATGCGACCGCATCCTGAACCTGTGTGTCCAGTCGGAACACCGGCCGATCCCTCCTAGCCTGTCGCTGGGCTGCGCCACCGCCAGCAGCCCCGATACCGATCTGACAGATCTTCTGAAACTGGCAGAAGACCGGATGTACCGGCACAAGCTGATGGAATCCAAGAGCTACCGCAACAATCTGATTTTCTCGATTGAGAAAATGGTCTTTGAAAAGAGCTACGAAACCGAAGAACACGCCAGTCGCCTGAGTGATCTGTCGCAGAGAATCGGACAGGCGATCGGCCTGACCGATTATGAGATGGAAGAGCTGCGCCTGCTCAGTGTCCTCCATGATGTTGGCAAAATCGGTATCCCGGACAAGATCCTGGCCAAGGATGGCCCATTGAACCGCGAGGAATGGGATGTCATGCGCAAGCACCCCGAAAAGGGCTACAACCTGGCTAAAGCAACCCCCGAGCTGAAAAACATCGCTGAAGCAATCCTGCACCACCATGAGCGCTGGGATGGCACGGGGTATCCGTCCGGGCTCAAAGGCGATGAGATCCCGAAACTCTCGCGGATTTTATCCATCATCGACACTTTCGATGTCATCACCCACTCCCGATCCTATAAGAAAGCCCAGAGCGTCCAGGCAGCCCTGCATGAAATCGAGCTATGCGCAGGCAGCCAGTTCGACCCTGATTTGAGCAGCATCTTTATCAGCATCATGCAGGATGTGCTCAGGGAAAGCCCGGAAGTGTTTGCCGATCTGAAAGAAGTCTGATCCGCTGGATTGCTTTCATGAATCAGCTGGGATCTTGTCCTGGAGATCCTGCGTAATCCTGGACCAGTACTGCTTGATGTCATCAAATGCCTGGGCATGAGCTTTAACCTTCCGATGATAGGTGTCCAGTTCTTTTTTGATTTTCATGAAATCCGGATTGCCAAAGAATTCACAGACAGCAGGGAGCGTTTGCTCGAGACTCCGGCGCATCTGGGCAATTTTTTCATCGTACTGGTCGGGTGCTGTGATTTTCAGCAGGAGAGGCTTGTACCGGACCCAGCCGATGCAGGCTTTGAGGAACCGGTTGACGATGGCTTCGGAATTGGCTTCGATGCGATGCAGGTGGATAGGGAGGACCCCGTCCAGCAGATGATTGTAGGTGGCAAATCCATCGTGGAAAGCATAGCAGGGGATTCTAAGCACTTTCCGGTCCTGAAGGCACGTGCTCAGGAATGTGTCTTCGCCCCGGGCATTGGGCGGATTGTAGAACGGGTACACTCTTTCCGGACGGGTCAGGTTGATGCACAAATTCGAGCCCGAGATGAATTTGGCGTGATTGACTTCCTCGACTTCTTCCACCGTTTCAGAGGTCAGGACGGATGTATCAGCATAGGTGACACCGCCATTGGCCATGACCTTGCGAATTGTCTCCCAGTTGACGATATCGTTGCTGATCGCCTCGATGAATGTCTGGAAGGTGGCTTCATCAAGGGAGTCATTGAACGTGACCGATGGAATGGGTGAGATGTAGCCGCAATGGTGGCCATAGGTGATATCTGCCCCACCGATGGCTTTGAGATGGCAGGACAAGATGTGCTGGCCGCTCCAGATCGCCGTGGCTTTGGTTTTGGTCACCGCCAGCGGATATTCATCATCATCGAGAAAGATCAGGTAATCCATACCGTATTTCATCGCCTGGTACAGGACACTGTTGCGCATCGATGCATAACCAAGGCCGAAGACTTGGCCTGCTGCCTTTTCTGTAAGGACCTTGCGCGCAGTCAGGTCAGCGATCGTGGCCTGGATTTCCGGTTCACCGATAAAATGGACCTGGTCGACCAGTTTGAGCAGGTCCGCCTTGATCCGGGTGAAATCCGTCACTTTTGATTTCTGGTAATTGAGATCGTAGGCGACGAAGAGATTGAGCTGGACCGACCGGTCTTTGACCAGTCCCGATTCCATCCAATTGTAGATATAGGTTTTCAAGACTTTGCGGAAACTTTTCCGTCCAGTGGCAAATCCGATGCCCACCTGGATGGTTTGCTGGTTATCCATGCCAGACCTCCTTGTAATGGCTGTGCGTTCGCAGGAAATCCTGCACTTTCGGTGTGACTGTTGAACTTAGTGGCAACCTGATCCAGAATAGAACCATCAGGCAACCTGTCCGCCATGGCCAGATTGACCATCCTTTCATCTACCATTCTACACCCGGAGGCTTGGCCCATTATGCCAGAAAAATTCGAAACGCCCGTTTATGCCCGGATTGCCCTCGATCTGGCCCGCAAGATTGCGTCAGGTGAACTGGTTGCTGGCAACCGCCTGTCCGGTCGCTCCCTTCTGAGCAGCACGTACAGGGTATCTCCCGAGACGATCCGGCGTTCGATGCACCTGCTCGAAGACATGGGAATTGTCCGGGCTGAATCGAAAGTTGGCTATGTGGTCCTGTCCAGGGAGCAAGCCCAGCGCTATGTCGAGCGGTTCAAATCCAAAGTGGATCTCCAGGCGGTCCGCAACGAAATCGAGTCGTTGCTGCAACAGAAGCATACCATTGAAGAACGCATCTATGAGCTGATGGACTATCTGGCCCGCCAGGCTGACCGACTGACCAGCGTCAATCCTGTCTACCCCTGTGAAGTCCAGGTCGATAGCCATTCGCCCTTGGTAGGGCTGACTCTCTCTGAGACTAAATTCTGGCAAAATACGGGCGGGACGATTGTTGCCATCCGGCGCGATGGCCGGACAATTTATTCACCCGGTCCCTATGCTGTTTTCCAGCCAGGTGATCTGTTGCTGATCACCGGAGACGAAAGTGTGGAGCAACGGGTGCTGGACTACATCGGCCAGACCACTGCTGTTCCAGACTCTGGCGATACAACGCAGGACGCCTGACATCCATCGACATCAGGCGTCCTTTTAATTCAGGATCAGGCCAGGCTTCCCAGGATGGCCGATTTGGTGACAATGCCCAATAAGCGGCCATTTTCCGTGACTGCGATCGGATAAGGCGATTTCTGGGCCAGCGGGACCAGATCGCTGACGGTGGTGGACGGTTCCACCTCGATGACTTCATGGACCAGAATCGATTCCAGCGGCTGCTTGTCCTTGATCGCCTGCAGGGTGTCCTGCAAATTCACGATCCCTTTGAATCGCAGCGCCTGGTCCATCACAAAGGCGCTGGAAACCCCATTCATGCGCATTTCCTGCAGAGCCAGCTTGGGGCCATCACGCAGCTGGACCAGGCAACCTGGCAGATGCATGATGCTTTTGACCGAGAGAACCTGGGTTTTGTCGACGCCTGTGATGAAGCGTTCGACATATTCATTGGCCGGCGAGGTCAGGATTTCTTCTGGCGTGCCAACCTGGACGATTTTTGAGTCCTTCATGATCGCGACCCGGTCACCGATTTTAAAGGCTTCCTGGATATCATGCGTGATGAAGACGATCGTTTTTTGCAGTTTCTGCTGCAAGTTCAACAGCTCGTACTGCATGTCGCGGCGCACGATCGGATCGAGCGCGGAGAAGGCTTCGTCCATCAGGAGAATCTCTGGATCATTGGCCAGCGCCCGGGCCAGGCCGACGCGCTGCTTCATACCGCCGCTCAAGGACTGGATCGGTTCATTTTCGTAACCAGCCAGGCCGACCATTTCGATCATTTTCAAGGCCTTCTGCCGGCTGTCTGGACGAGATTCACCCCGGACCCGCAGTCCGAAAGAGACATTGTCGATGACGTTCTTGTGTGGCAGCAAGGCAAAGTTCTGGAAGACCATGGCAATTTTCTTGCGGCGCAGGTCACGTAGCTGGTCCCTGCTGTACTCACAGATATCTTCGCCATCGATCTCGATGCTGCCGGCGGTCGGCCGGTGCAGCAGGTTGAGGCATCGGATCAAGGTGGACTTGCCGCTGCCCGACAGGCCAATGATGACAAAGATCTCGCCGGTGTTGACCGAAAAAGTGGCATCATGGACACCGACCACATGACCGGTCCGCTGCATGACCTCCTGCTTATCAAACTGGTTTCCAAGGGTCTCGAGGACTTTGCTGCCCTTGGAACCGAAAATTTTACTGACTTGTTTCACTTCAATTTTTACGGGCATATCAGGCCTTCCTTGTCTGGTTGTAAGGCAAACTCTTGGCCAGTCCCTGGGTCAGGCGGTCCATGACGATGGCGATGAAGACAATCGACAGGCCGGCTTCAAAGCCCCGGCCTACTTCCAGGCGGTTGATCGCGATCAGGACTTCCGTCCCCAGTCCTTTGGCCCCGATCATGGATGATGTGACCACCATGGCGACGGCCATCATGGTCGTCTGGTTGACACCGGTCAGAATGGTGGGGGCAGCCTGGGGCAACTTGACCTGGATCAGGGATTGTATTTTTGTCGTGCCAAATGACTTGGCTGCTTCAAGCGTCTCTTTATCGACATGGAGCACCGCATGACTGGTCAGGCGGACCACCGGCGGCAGGGCATAGATCAGCGTCGCGAAGACAGCTGGTACGCGTCCGAGGCCGAAGAAAGAAACCGCCGGAATCAGGTAGACCCAGCTAGGCATCGTCTGCATGGCATCGAGAATAACCAGCGAGAAATGCTCCACCTTTTTGTTTTCCGCCATCAGGATGCCATAGGGCAGCCCGATGACGAGGGCAAATACAACCGAAACAAAGACAATCGACAGGGTGTACACCATCAAGTCCCAGTAGCCGAACAGGCCGATGATCAAGACCATGGCGCCGTAGCTGATGGCCGATCCGATGCGGCGGATGGCCAGATAGCCCCCCGCCATGACGACCAGGATCAAAACCCACCAGGGGATCAGGAACAGGATATCCTGGGCCAGATTGAGGAAAAAGGAGATAAAGGCGTTGACTCCATCGAAAAACCCTGCAAATTGCCGGCTGATGGTTTTGATTCCGGCATCAATCGGAGTCGCAATGTCCAGCGTCCAACTTTCGGGGAATTTGATTAGACCGTCCATGGATCAAGCCTCTTTGGCCAGGGCAGTTGTGACTTTTTTGAGGACCTCAGAATCAGTCAACCAGGACTCTAGCAGCTCCGGGTTATCCTTGAGCATGCGGATGGCTGCCTGGTCGGTGTTCAGACCTTCAGAATTCATGACGGCCAGACCGGAGGCGGTCAACGCACTGCTGGTCTCATAATGGGAGAGAAATTCGACGACGTCAGGCTGGGTTTTCTCCAGCTCGCTGTTCACAGCAACAGTGACTCGACTGGTCGGGAAAGCAGTCAGGCCAGCTTTCGTAGCTTCGTCATCACCGGTGTAGGGCTCATCTTCGAGCAAGATCAGATCGTATTTGCCACTGATCCAAGTCGGTTCCCAATAGTAGCCAACCCATGGTTCACCTTTTTCGTAAGCTGCTACCAGAGAGGCTGCCAGGGCAGCGTCAGATCCAGGCTGGAAATAATTGAAAGTATCGGCAAATCCATACGCATTAAATTTGTTGTTCAGGATCTTGTCGACTTCCCAGCCGGAAATGGCACCATAGATGCGTCCTTTGTCTGGTTCTTCCGGATCTGAAAAAAGTTCTTTGTAGTTGAGCAGGTCCTTGACAGTTTTCAAGTCTGGTGCCATGGGTTCAATGCCACGTTCAGCATCGCCTTCGATTACATAGCGGGGCACATAGAGTCCCTGGGCGTTATCGTCAAAATTGATAGAGACTTCCTTGATGGCGCCAGAGGCCAAGTCATCCTTGTACGTGGGGATAAGGTCACCCCAGACTTCTGTATAGATTTGGATGTCATTTTCCAGGAATGCCTTCCAGGTGATCGGGGTTGTACCGGAGATTTGCTCCGTTTCGACGCCATAGCCATGTTTGAGGATATAGGAAACAATCGAATTGTGCAGTTGGATGCTGTCCCAGCCAGCGTCAGCCAGCTTGAGCACAACTGGCTCGTCTTTTTTGGCACAGCCCGCTGCACCGACAGTCATCAGCAAAAGCGCTGCAAGGATGATCATGACTGTGAATAATTTCTTCTTTGAGTTCATCAAATTTGTTACCTCCATGATGTGTTGGTATAAATGACACGATTTACCATTTATTAAGTGACAATTCATCTCGTGACAACTTGCAATAAAGTATAAGTTGCTAGGCTATGATACCATCATGAAAGCCACTTGGCAAATCTGGCGGTGGAGGCCGGCAGCAAGAGCGGGTGGTGGAGGCGGCAGAGGCGACAGGCAAATATGGGGTGAAGCGGCCGTTTGTGGTGAGCAAGAGAAGGGGGGGAAGGATAACTTTGCGCAAGGTCTGACCTTTTGCTGCAGGTCCGATATCCATTCCAGCAAAATTGTCTATCACAGCCTGGCACAAATGCCGGCAAGAGGCTCCGGTACGGTCGTGGGCCTGGCACAGATGCCGGAAAGAGGATCCGGTACAGTCGTGGGCCTGGCACAGATGCCGGCAAGAGGATCCGGTACGGTCGTGGGCCTGGCACAGATGCCGGCAAGAGGATCCGGTACCAAACTTTGGAAAGTGGATATGAAAACCTTCAAAGTGTCTCTTACTGTAAGGCTTTTCAGCTTTCATCGATCCCAAATTTAAAAACGGTGCCTGGCACGGCTTCTAAAGCTGTGCCAGGCACTCATTTAAGAATAAAACAAAGCGGAGGCTCGAAAAGACTGTGACTGTAGCCTTTTCGAGATGAGAGGGAATAAAATGAGAATAATTAACCTGGCACAGATGCCGGTAAGAGGATCCGGCACGGCTGCTAGCCTGGCACAGATGCCGGCAAGAGGATCCGGCACGGCTGCGGCACGGCTGCGAGCCTGGCACAGATGCCGGTAAGAGGATCCGGCACGCCCGCGTGCCCACACCTCACACATCGCGCCACCCTCACTTAGCTGGCTTTTCCTGCAGCTTGGGTACATAGAGATGGATGTCGTAGGCGTGGCAGAAAAGACGTGTGGCAATGATAATCCCCAGACCCAGGTAAGGTGCGGCCAGTTGCAGAGGCGAATCCTGCAACAAATAATAAACCAGTGATCCGATGAGCGCGGCCACAGCATAGATATCTTTGGTCAGGATGGTGGGCACTTGCTGGCTCAACAGGTCGCGCAAAACGCCGCCACCGACGCCGGAGGTGACGGAGACAAACAGGAAAGCCATCAAACCGAGGTCCTTGTCGATCACCTTGCTGCCAGCGTCGATGGCAAAACAAGCCAGGCCAACTGCATCGAGCCAGATGATCAGCCGACCGGCTTTCAGGACAAGCTGCCTGGCGGTCAGCGCGATCAGGCAGGCTACCAGGATATAGACCATGTAGCTGGGCCGGCGAAAAAACATCGGAATGCCGTTGTCCATGACCACATCACGAATGATGCCGCCGCCCATGGCGGTCAGCGTAGCCAGCATCAGGATACCGAATAAGTCCATTTTCCGTTCACGGGCTGCCAGAGCCCCGGACAAGGCAAAAACAAGAATACCAATGGGTTCAAAAAAACTGATGATCGACATAGCGTGCTCCGCAAATCTCTGGTTTTCGATTCACCGCTCAGGCGACGACTGGTGTGCCAGCTGCTCGATTTTTTCCCCGCACAAAATTTTGCTGGCCGCAGCTTCGAGGGCAATTTGCATGGCTGAGTTCTGTGCGCGCCGCGTCGCAACCAAATTCCAGACGGTTATCTGGGTGGCGCAGAATTCGCGGTATTGTAATTCAATTCGTTGAGCCAGGCCAGGAAATGAAACAGCTCTGCTTTCGGAGCTGGCATCTGGTTTCAGCAATTTTTTCATTTCATCCTGTGACAGGGCTTGCTTCAGAGTGCAGATCATGATCAGTTGCGCCAGCAAAGCCCGGCTGTATTTTTTGCCGTTGGGCCGGGAAACCAGGCCGCTCTTGACATAATTATTGACCATGGCGGGGGTCAGGAATTTTTCCTGCGCGTACAGGGCGCGGCACTGCTGCTCAACGTAAGTGATGACCTGGTCCATGTAAAGACCCAAGTCTGGCAATTGATCCCAGGTTGCAGGCTGGAATGCGGCCCAGTCAGCAGGTTCTGGCTGTGCGATGGTTTGGGCTTCCCGGGTGTTCTTGGCCATGGATAACCTCTTCACTGGTTAAGATGAGTCATTTTAACATGAAATATCAGGTTCTAGAAAGAATCGATCGAACGAATGTTGACAAGGTTGTTGATGTCGCATAATCTAGTAACAAGAACTAGATAAAATCACAAGGAGAACCAGCAACATGATATCTTCGATCCACATCTGGGGAGACTCCATTGGCAAAGGCGTCGTTTACGACGAATCACGCGGACGTTATGCCATTTCTGGCCAGCGCTGGACAACGCAGATTGAAATGAGCTTGGGGATTCCCGTCCATAATCATGCCCGGATGGGAGCCGTCATCCGTGATGGTCTCAGGGAACTTGAGCGCAGCCAGGATCTTGTGGGCGCTCTCGCTGTGATTGAGTTTGGCGGCAATGATTGTGACTTGCCCTGGGCTGAAGTGGCAGCCGATCCCGGGCAGGATCACCCCGCCAAAGTGCCCGTCGATCAGTTCCGCCTCTTGCTCGGTCAGTTTATCCGCCAGGTCCGGGTACGTGGTGCCAGGCCTCTTTTGGTGACGCCACCACCACTGGACGCTGCTCGCTATTTCACCTGGGTCACCCGTCAGCTGAATGCCGACGCGGTTCAATCCTATCTGGGAGATATCCAGCATATTTACCGCTGGCAGGAGCGTTATGCCATCGCCGTGCGGGATGTTGCCCAGCAGCTGGATTGCGAATTGTTTGACTTGCGCGACGCCTTCCTTGCAGAGCGCGATGTGGCATCCTTTCTTTGTGTCGATGGGATCCACCCCAATGAACGCGGCCAGTCGCTGATCGCCCAAGCCGCGTTGCTCAGGGACCGGCGGTACTTCATAGCCGGCCGCGAAACCGGTCCTGATTTCGTTATTGCTGGAACCTGATACCACTTAAACTGGATTTTGACCCGAAACATCTCTTCATTGCACAACAGGCTGAGGATCTACTACAATGGCAGCATGACACTGCAACAGTTGAAATACATCATCAAGACTGTCGAATGCGGTTCGATCAGCGAGGCAGCTAAGCAGCTGTATATTTCCCAGCCAAGCTTATCGACGGCAATCCGCGAGCTGGAGACCGAACTGGGGATCGAGATTTTCAGCCGTTCTGCCCGCGGAATCACCTTGTCGACCGATGGTGCCGAGTTTCTTTCCTATGCGCGGCAGGTGGTTGAGCAGGCAGAGCTACTGGAACAGCGTTACCTGGACCGCAAACCTTCCCGCCGCCTGGGTTCGATTTCAACCCAGCACTACGCATTTTCCGTCAACGCCTTTGTCAATCTGGTCCAGCACGCTGATGTTGATGAGTATGAATTCACCCTGCGTGAAACCAGAACCTATGAAATCATCGAAGATGTCAAAAGCCTGCGCAGTGAAATCGGCGTCATCTACCTCAATGCGTTCAATGAAAAGGTGATCGGTAAACTCCTGAAGGAAAACCAGCTCGAGTTCCATCCGTTGTTTGTGGCCCGGCCGCATGTCTTCATCAGCGCGAGCCATCCTCTGGCCCAGCGGGCTACGGTTTCCCTGCAGGATCTGGAAGCGTATCCGTACCTGTCTTTCGAGCAGGGCGAATTCAATTCCTTTTACTTTGCCGAGGAAATTCTCAGCACGGTCTATCACAAGAAAAACATCCGGGTCAGCGACCGGGCCACATTGTTCAACCTGCTGATCGGTCTCAATGGTTATACAATCAGCACCGGTGTCCTGAGCAGCGATCTTAATGGTAGCAACATCAAGGCCATCCCGCTCGAAAGCGAAGAGACTCTAACCGTTGGCTGGATCACGAACAGCAAAACCGCGCTGAGCGGTTTTGGCCAGCGTTACGTCGAGGAATTGAAACGGTTGATCAGCACGCTTTGATCAGGACTTCCAGCTACCGGATTTGATCAGGGTGCGCACGGCTTCATCGATGCGATGGGCCACGGTCGCATTGTTCATCGTGTACAAGTGGATGCCATCAACACCGTTAGCCAGCAAGTCGATGATTTGCTCGACTGCATAAGCCAGACCGGCGTCGCGCAGCGCTTCCGGATTGTCAGCAAACCGGTCCATCATGACGCGGAATTTTTTCGGCAGCTGGACGCCACACATCGAGATGACCCGCTCGGCCTGGGCCTTGTTGATCACCGGCATGATCCCGACTTCAACTGGAACATGGATGCCGGTGGCGGTAATTTTGTCGCGGAACTTGTAGAAATAGGAATTGTCAAAAAAGAGCTGGGTGATCAAGTGGTCCACGCCGGCATCAACCTTGGTCTTGAGATGGCGGATGTCGGTCTCGAGATCGGGGGCTGATGGATGGCCTTCCGGATAGCAGGCGGCCAGGACATTGAGGTCGCTGCTCTGCTTGATGAAAGCAACCAGGTCGCTGGCATGCTTGAAATCCTCCCGCGGCGTGATGCCGGGGACTGGATCGCCCAGAAGAGCCAGGATGTTTTCGATGTTGTTATCCTTGAGCTCGCCCAGCAGGTCACGCACTTCATCCTTGGTATGGTTGATGCAGGTCAGGTGGGCCACAGACTCGGTGTGGTATTCGTTCTTGATCCGGGAAGCAATCGCCAGGGTGGCGTCCTTGTTGGCCCGTCCGCTGGCACTGTAGGTGACACTGATGAAATCCGGCGTCATGTCCCGCAAGGCTTCGAGGGTCGAATAGATCGACTCGATCGGCGTATCCTTGCGCGGTGGAAAAATCTCAAAAGAAAAGACAGTCTTTTCCTTGAACAAGTCTGCTGTTTTCATTGTATCGGCTCCTGTCGGACCGGCAAGGAGCAATGGATGCTGCTCATCTGCACCAGCCGCGTCTTGGTATTCAAACTTTTTCTTATCTTAGCGGGTTTTCCGGATATAGGGTAACACGGAATAACTATACAAATCCATAGAAATAAACTATATCATGAAGCCATAAACACCTGCAAACGATCGGCCAGGGTAAAATTCCTGTCAATTCCAGATACAGGTGGTATAATAGCCGAGATGTCTTTCAAAAGAACTTTCATCAATGACGTCTTTGGAGAATAATACTTTGGTTTTCAGCAGCTTGTCCTTCCTTTTTGTTTTTTTGCCGATCGTGGTGATCTTGTACCACATCGCCCGGACCATTAATTGGAAAAACTTCGTCCTGCTTGTTTCTTCGCTGGTCTTCTATGCCTGGGGGGAGCCAGTCTATGTCATCCTGATGCTGGTTTCCACAGCCAATGACTACTTGCATGCGCTGGTCATTGATGCCCTGCTGCGGATGAAACACCGCGGGCTGGCCAAGGTGTTCCTGGTTTCATCCTTTGTCGTCAACCTCGGCCTGTTGTCTTTCTACAAATATTCGGACTTTGTCATTTCCAGCATCAACACGCTGACAGGTGCGAGTCTGCCCCTGTTGAACCTGCCTTTGCCGGTCGGTATCAGTTTCTACACCTTCCAGACCATGTCCTACACGATCGATGTCTATCGCCGTGAGGTTAAGGTCCAGCGCAACATTCTCACCCTGGCGACCTATGTCACGATGTTCCCGCAACTGATCGCCGGACCGATCGTCCGCTACGAGACGATCGAACAGGAATTGCGCAAGCGCGAGATCAGCTGGTCCCTGACTGCCAAGGGTCTGCGGCGCTTCGTTGCCGGCCTGGCCAAAAAGGTGGTCATTGCCAACCAGATGGCGATCCTGGCGGATGCATCTTTCAACATGGCGGATGGCGACCGTGGTCTTCTGATGGCCTGGCTCGGCATCATCGCCTATGCGTTCCAGATCTATTTCGATTTCTCCGGCTACAGTGACATGGCGATCGGCCTGGGCCACGTGTTCGGTTTCCACTTCCTGGAGAACTTCAACTACCCTTACATCTCGCGTTCGGTGACCGAATTCTGGCGCCGCTGGCACATTTCACTCAGCACCTGGTTTCGCGACTATGTCTACATCCCGCTTGGCGGTAACCGGGTCAGTGCCACCAACTGGCTGCGCAACATCTTCATCGTCTGGGCCTTGACCGGCCTGTGGCACGGCGCGGCCTGGAATTTCGTCTTCTGGGGCCTGTTCTTTGGTGTGCTGCTGGTGATGGAACGGATGTTCCTGCTCAATATCATCCGCAGGGTGCCACCACTGGGCTATGTTTACGCCATGCTCAGTGTCCTGGTTGGCTGGGTCCTGTTCCGCAGCGAGTCCCTGTCCCAGGTGAAAAACTTCCTCAAGGCGATGCTGGGCTTTCACGGCACCAATCCCTTCAGCTACCTGGTCCAGAACAACCTGGTCTATCTGCTGCCGTTCATGATCTTGGCAGCTGTCGGTGCGACTCCTTTGCCGAAAATGGCAGCCGATGCCCTGGCTCGCTCGCGCTTCCCGAAACTCCTGCTTGATCTCGGCTATGCGTTCCTGTTTGCCCTCTCGGTCCTGTTCCTGGTCAACGAAAGCTTCAATCCGTTCATCTATTACCGCTTCTAGTCCAGATCGTATTTGATGATGCCGTTTTCTTCGTAGACCAGTTTCTTGATAAACAAGTCTTCGACGATGGCTTCGACATCCTGCTTTTTGGCGCCTTTCAATAAATCAACAATGAAACCCAGAAGGCTGCTGCGCTTTTTCGGACGCTTGTTAGCGGCCAGCTTGCCCAAGCTTTCGCGGACCTTTTTCACGCCCGCTTCATCGATCTGGATCGGTTTGTTCTGGTCGAGCTCCTGGAAGCTGACGATGCGCCGGGCCTTGATGCCGCTTTTTTTCAGGTAGTTGATCAAGGGGTCATAGCCCGTGTCCTTGGAATAGATGATGAAGTTCTTGCTGCGGTCAGCAGCCACATCGCGGCCAAGGAAAAAGGCGATGAAAAAGTCGAGTGCATTGCGGCCTTTGCCGCTGACCTGGATCCACTCCACGGCACTGCCAAAGGGCTGGGTTTTCTGGACCAGATCGATCGGCACTTTCGTCTGGTCCTGGCCGACAATGATCGCCACTTTGACCGTTTTCTTGATCACCTCGACCTGGACATCCTGGACATTTTCGTAATCGATGTAGAGATATTCTTCAACGTTGGACACGGGGGGCCTCCTCGCTGGATGATTAAGTACGGCTATATTCCTATTCTAAGCGAAAGATGCAGCTTGTGGTGGATTTTCGGTCTGGAAGTGCATGCCTGCCCGAGTGGCATTGACGTCAGGCTGATCGTATCCATCAGTTGATAGATGGCAAGCGTTGTGTTAAAAATAACATGTATTTTGTAAAAATTGATAGATAAGGGCAGGACTGACCTTGTGGATGTCTACTTGCGCATCGATATCTCTCTCTGGTCTTTGGTCGTTCTTTTGATCTTGTTCTGGTCCGCACGGAACCGCTTTGATTTCCGCAGCCAATCCAACCGGCTTTTGTTCGTTTTTATCGGCAGTACGGCGCTCGCCTGTGCATTCGACATCCTGGGCTGGTTGTTTGAAGGACAGCCGGGGCAGCTGGCCTTGTTCCTGAACCAGATTGGGAATGTATTGCTCTACATCATCAACCTCGTACCGATTTCGATCTGGCTTTTTTACACCCAGACCTTGACCAGCCAGAAAACCAGGGTCTTCAGGTTTTCCACGATCCTCGTGCGGATGACGCTCGTGATCAATTCACTTCTGGCGGTTGTATCACTGCGAACCGGCTGGTATTTTTCCATTGCACCAGACAACCGCTATACCCGGGGCCCGCTGTTTCTCGTGCATGCCAGCATGGCTCTGGGAATCGTTGTCCTGTCCAGCGGCCTGATCATCCTGCATCGCAAGCAGATTCCGCCGCGGATGACTGGCCTGCTCCTGACTTACTATGCATTTCCCGTCGTTGGCTCGATCATCCAGATCCTGTTTTACGGGGTCACAGTGACCTGGCCCATGACTACCCTGAGTGTGCTGTTCATCTACCAGCATATCATCGACAATCATTTGACCACGGATTACCTCACCGGGACCTTGAACCGGCGCCATTTTGAAAAATTGATGGCCCGCAAACTGGCCCAGACCCGTTCAGACCAGTATCTGGCCTTGATCGCAGCCGATATTGACCATTTCAAGCAGATCAACGATCGCTTTGGCCATGCGGTTGGTGACGAGGCGTTGCAGGCGACTGTGCAGATCATGCATCAATGCTTGCGCCATGATGATGTGATCGCCCGGGTCGGTGGTGATGAGTTCTACATCATCCTGCAAGGCCGTAACTGGATCCATCTGGACCAGACGGTCGCCAGGTTCCACCAGGCGTTCGCGCATTACAACGAGCACAGTGGCAAGCCGTATACGCTCCAGCTAAGTTTTGGTGGAGTTGTCTATGACAAATCCAGCCATCCGACTGTACAGACGTTGCTGGAGCAAGCGGATATCCGGATGTATGAAAGCAAATCAGCCGCGACCTTGAAAAGAATCCCTGCACTGTGAACCAGTGCCCCGGGGCTCTTTTGGTTGATCTTTTGATTCCGGTCAGGTCCGTGTCTCTGACCCTCAGCTTTCCTCACGGCGCGGCACTGCAATCGTACCCGTGCGCACAATGCGCAGGATTTTGAAATCTTCGAGCAGATTGAGGAATCCATTGATTTTGTCAGCCTGTCCGGTCAGTTCCAGCGTGATGTGATGCAGGGAGACATCGACAATCTTAGCCCGGAAAATCTCGGCAATCTGCAGCAGTTCTGTCCGCTGGCTGGCTTCGACAGCGACTTTGGCCAGGACCATTTCCCGGAAAACGGAATGCTGGACCGGGAGATGCTCGATTTCGATGACATCGATCAGTTTGTCCAATTGCTTGATCACTTGATCGACCATGGCTTCGTCACCATTGACGACGATCGTCATGCGTGAGCAGTCAGGGATCTCGCAGATGCCAACTGCCAGGCTGTCGATATTGAAACTGCGACGGCTGAATAGGCCGGAGACTTTGGACAGCAGACCAGGATGGTTGTTGACCAGGACAGAGAGGGTATGCTGGCTCATCCTTTGACCTCCTTGCGGACAGGGTAGAGTGTCGGTTCATGGGGATCGATCAGACATTCGAGCAGATACGGTCCCGGGGTATCGAGCATGGTCCTGACCGCTGCCTCGATCTGGGCGTTGCTCTGGACCTTGGCGTAGCCAAACCCATAGGCTGCGGCCAGCATCCCGAAATCTGGATTTTCTTCCAGGAACACTTGCGAATAGCGTTTGTAACGGATGCTCTGGATCTCGTGCACCATGCCGAGGCGGCTGTTGTTCAAAAGGACACACTTGACGGCTGCTTTTTCCTGCTTGATGGTGCCCAGTTCCTGCAGTGACATCTGGAAACTGCCATCACCGCTGACTGCGATGACCGTTCGGTCGGGACAGCCAACCTTGGCACCCAGTGACGATGGCAACCCATACCCCATGGTGCCCATGCCGCCCGAGGTGATGAAGGTGTGCGGCTTTGTGAACGGGTAGTGGTTGGCGACCCAGATCTGGTTCTGGCCCACTTCTGTCGTCACCAGGGCGTCTGGTCCAGCCAAATCGCCGAGGATACGCATCAGGGTAGGGGGGTAGATGGTCGTCGATGGACCAGCTGGCTGATCCGGCAGCCGGTGGCTGGTCTTGATGGCAGAGATCTTCTCCATCCATTCTGTGGTGTTCATCTGAGGCGCAAGCGCGAGCAGGCCGGTGAGAGCTGATTTGGCATCGGCGACTATGGCTGTGTGGGGCTTGATGTTTTTGCCGATCTCTGCCGGATCGATGTCAATATGGACAATCCGGGCCCGGCGGGCGATTTCCTGCGCTGAACCCATGGCCCGGTTGCCGACCCGGGCTCCGATGAGCATGACCAGGTCTGCCTGATTGAGGGCGTAGTTGGCGGCAAACAGACCGTGCGAACCCAGGGTCCCCAGATACAGCGGATGGTTGTACGGGATGGTGCTGATACCCATCATGGTGGTGACCACCGGAATCTGGCACGATTCGGCCAGCTCTAGCAGCGCCTGTGAGGCTTCACTGCTGAGGACGCCACCGCCGGCACAGATGATCGGGGCTTTGGCACTTTCCAGATGAGCCTTGACAGCGAGCAGCTGCTCAGTCTGTGCGTCGGTTACGAGCCTGTAGCCAGGCAGATGGACTTCACCAGGATCTTCATATTGAAAAACATCCATTTGGATGTCCTGGGGAACGTCGATCAGGACTGGGCCAGGTCGGCCGGTGGCTGCCAGGTAAAAGGCCTCCCTGAAAATCCGCGGCAGATCCCGGGCTGATCTGACCAGGTAATTGTGCTTCGTAAAGGGTGATGTGGCTCCGGTGATGTCGACTTCCTGGAAACTGTCACTGCCAATCAGGTCAGTCGTAACCTGGCCGGAGATGATGACCAGCGGAATCGAGTCCATGTAGGCTGTGGCGATTCCCGTGATTGCATTCGTTGCTCCGGGACCAGATGTGACCACGCAAACGCCAGTGACTTGCCGGGCTCTGGCGTAACCGCTGGCCGCGTGAGCTGCTCCCTGCTCATTGCGTGTCAGGACATGCTGGATGTTCGAATCGACCAGCGCATCGTAAAAAGGTGCAATGGCTGCCCCCGGATAGCCAAAAAGGGTCGTGACGCCTGCTTGTTCCAGGGCTTGCACCATGGCCTGAGCTCCAGATAGCTGCATAGACACACCTCCTGAGTAGATTGCATCGCGTGCTTATGGAAAAGGTTAATCAGCATTTTAGCACAGGATACCGGAAATGAAGCGTTGCCTTGGCACTAAAACTGGTTGAGGTCAGGATATTGGCTGTATAATGCATCCTATCAACCTGCGTGGGAGATCAAAAACATGTCAGCAACGATCAAAGACATCGCCCGAGAACTGGGCATCACGCATTCGTCTGTTTCCAGGGCGCTGAATGGCAAGCAGGGTGTCAGTCCTGCACTGCGCCGGAAGATCCTGGATACAGCCCGTCAGATGGGGTACACCCCCAATGCCATGGCCAGGAGCCTGGTGACCCGCCAGAGCATGACCATAGCCTTTATCGTTCCTGACTTTGCCAATCCTTTTTTTGTCGAGATCGCCCATGCCGTCAATTCGACCGCCTCCGCCCGCGGCTTCACGACCATCATGTGTGACAATCAGTGGAATCATGAAGAAGAACTCAAGCAGATCCGGTTGATGGCGGAAAAACGTGTCGATGGTATCATCATCAAATCGTTTGGCGAAGACGATTCCTACCTGGTTGACCTGGGCATCCCGGTGGTCAAGCTTAATCCAGCGACTCGCCCTGAACTGTCCTCCATCGACGTTGACAATGTTCTGGGGGCCTATTTGGCGACTGAGCATCTGATCCAATGTGGATACCAGCACATCGCCTTCATCGGCAGCCATACCGATGCCAAGACGTTTGCCGATCGCTTCAAAGGCTACACCAAAGCCCTGTCCCGCCACGACCGGCCGGTTGATGACCGCTTGGTCTGCCAGGGTGAATACACACACGAGTCTGGAGCCCGCTGCTTTGAAAACCTGCTTGCCACCGGGGCCCCCTTCGATGCTGCCCTGTGTGAAAACGACATGATCGCCCTCGGCGTTTATGACCGGGCCATGCGGGACAACCGCAGGATTCCGGAGGAATTTGGCCTGGTCGGCTATGATGATATGTTTTTTGCCGGCCTGCCGATGACCCAGCTCACAACCATGGCCCAGCCAAAGCAAAAAATCGGCATCAAGGCGGCCAATTTGCTTTTGGACCTGATCACAGACCCAGACAAAACCCGGCACCGCAGCATCGTGTACAAACCGGAACTGATCATCCGCAAGACAACGAGACTGCTTTAGACAGGTTATCAACCCTTTTGGTTCTTGATCTGTTATTTTCCCTGGCACTCCATTATACTGACATTGATAGAGACTTTTATAAAACAAGGCATCATTACCACATGCCTTGGATCGCGCAGGAGTGACGTCTATGCAGGGCAAACGGGCCAGTAACATCGAAGTCAAACGGATCAACCGCAATCAGGTGTACTGGCTGATCAATCAGCGCGAGCGGATTTCCAAGCCTGAAATAGCTGCTGCATTGGGCCTCTCCATGCCGACTGTACTGCAGAACGTCGATGAATTGATCGAGCGTGACCTCGTCAAAGAGGCTGGAACTTTTGAATCAACCGGTGGCCGCAAGGCCAAAGTCCTGACTGCGAACTATGCCGCGCGTTTTGCGATTGGAATCGATATCACACAAAACCATATTGGACTGGCTCTGACTGACCTCTCCGGTGATGTTTGCCTGCACCGCCGCCTGCAAAAACCTTTTACAGACCAGGAACATTACTATCGGGAACTGGGCGAGCTGGCCATGGCTTTTCTCAAGGAGACTGGCCGACCGGTTGAACAATTTCTCGGTTTTGGGATCTCGATTCCTGGGATTGTGTCGCTGGACGGGCAGACCATCACGCACTCACATGCACTGGGTGTCGCAGGTGTACCCTGCCGGCGATTCTATGAGTTTATCCCCTACCCGTGCGTACTGACGAACGATGCCAACGCAGCCATGATTGCAGAAATGTATCACAATCCCAGTCCCATGACCGCCATCTACTTCTCGCTGAGCAATTATGTCGGCGGGGCCATTTTCACCCAGGCTGCGCAAGACTTTGACCACCGACCGGTTTTTGACCGCCTGTTCCTGGGTGATCATTGCCGCAGCGGAGAATTTGGCCACATGATACTGTTCCCTGCTGGAACCCCGTGCTATTGTGGCAAGCTGGGCTGCGTTGACAGCTATTGTTCAGCCAAACTGCTTGCTGGCCATTCCGCAGGCAAGCTGGAAACCTTTTTCTCCGAGTTGGAATCGGACCCGGCACATCAGGCTGTCTGGAACCGATACCTCGACCACCTCGCAATCGCTGTCAATTCCCTGCGCATGGCCTTTGACAGCCCGGTCATCATTGGCGGTTACGTCGGCAGTTTCATGGAGCCCTATCTGTCCGACCTGCAGCAGCGGGCCAGCCTGCTCAATACCTTTGGCCAGGATGCCAGTTACATCCGCCTGTGCCAGTTCAAAGTTGAAGCATCAGCCCTGGGCGCCGCCTTGCGCCACATCGAGGCTTTTATCCAGACGATTTAATCCGGCATGGCGCCGCACCGCCGCTGGCGCGTGCGTGCGCACCGACGCACCATCCATGGCACCGGATCGTGCAACTTCCGCGCGGGGGACCACCCCTCGCGCCATACTTGTGTCTTAATAAATGTTTCACGGAAACAAGCAAAGAGCCGGCCTCGCCACCCGGCTTGCGATTGTGTTCGGTTGGCTATCCTGCACAAAAGTCGCCTGGGCTTTCATGTTGATTTGTCAAATGTGATCGGATGTGATTGACTTTTCGGATGAATGAGAATAGGATAAAGCTACTTTCATAAAACAGATTAATAAAGTAAAAAAAGAAGTCAATGCACCTGCTATCAGTCATAATCATCAAAAATATTTGAAAAATCTAAAAATAAGTATTGACAGTGCACATGAAGCGTAGTAATTTAGGGACATAGGTTTTGCAAAAGCATTTTACAAAATGACTTAAGCAAAACCCGGTAGTCGTAACCGTTTACGATCGAACGCGATCATAACATGATCACAAACAAATAGGTCATAGGCGGCATCTGCTGCTTATAATAAAAAAGGGAGGAAATTCAATGAAAAAGATCTTGTCCATTGCCCTGCTCGTTGCTCTGATGGTCGGCGTTTTGGCTGGCTGCTCCACAACCCCGCCTACTGCTGCTCCGGCTGCCACCACGGCTGCTCCAGCTGGTGAGACCACTGCTGCTCCTGCCGCTGCTGGCAATTTCAAAGTCGGCATCACCATCCAGTCCCTTGAAAACAGCTACTGGGCCGGCGTTTTCGGCGAAGTCGAAACACTGCTCAAGGCTAAGGGCTGGGAATACACGATCCTGGCTTGCAATGACAACTCCGCCACCCAGATCCAGCAAATCGAAAACTTCATCACCAATGAAGTCGACCTGATCATGGTTCATCCTTCTGACCCCAACGCCATCGAAGACTACCTCAAGAATGCCCGTGACGCTGGCATCAAAGTCATGGTCTGGGACGACAAGATGACCAACACCGACCTCAACTGGGTTCTCGACAACACCAAGCTCGGCTACACCATCGGTTCTGCCGCTGCTGATTTCATCAATGCCCATTTCTCGGCTGACAACAAGGCTCAGATCGCGGTCATGAACTATCCGCAGACCCCTATCCTGCTCGAACGTGAAACCGGTATCCTCAACGCCCTGAAAGAAAAGGCTGATGGCAAGTACGAAGTCGTAGCCCAGCAGCCCGCTCTCGACGCCCAGACTGCCCTGTCCAACATGGAAACCATCTTCCAGGCCAACCCGGATGTCAAAGTTGTCTGCTCCATCGGTGCTGGCGGCGACATCGGCGCTAACGAAGCTTTCATGTCCAAGTTTGGCGGCAAAGTGCCGGAAGATGTCGGTATCTTCTCCGCTGACGCCACCCAGCAGCAGCTCGAAGCCATCGTCGCTGGCCAGGCCTCCCGTGCCTCCGTCGGTTTCGAAGGTTCCAACAAGAAGACTGCCGAAGCAGTTGTCGATCTCTATGAGAGACTGCTGAACGGTGAGAAATTCGCCGAACAGAACCTCTTCAGACCGCTCCTGACCATCGATGCCAAGAACGCAGCCGAATACCTGGCCGACTACAAGTAATAGCATCAAATCAGGTAAGACCGAGTGTGGAGCTGCCGCCAAGGCAGCTCCACATTTTAAAGAAAAGGGTGCTAGATTATGAATGAAGAATACGTCCTGCAATTGCAGCACATTTCCAAGGAATACCCCGGTGTCCAGGCCCTGAAAGATGTCTCGATCGAAGTTAAAAAAGGCGAGATCCTGGCCCTGATCGGTGAAAATGGTGCGGGCAAATCCACCTTGATCAAGACTTGCTCCGGTGCGGTTATCCCGACATCAGGCAAGATCATCGTCAATGGCAAGGAATTCACCAGCATGTCCCCTCAGCTGGCAGCTGAAAACGGCATCGCCATCATCTACCAGGAATTCAACAACGTCAAAGGCCTGTCTGCTGCTGAGAATCTTTTCCTGGGCAATCCGATCAGGAATGGCATTATGATCGATAAGAAGGCGATGGAAAAGGAAGCTGAAAAGGCTTTCGCCCAGCTCAACATTAAGATCGATCCGAAAAAGCTCTGCGGCGACCTGACGGTCGGCTACCAGCAGATGGTCGAAATTGCCAAGGCGATCAAGCAAAACGCCAAAGTCCTGATCATGGACGAACCCTCGGCTCCTCTGACCAGTGCAGAAGTCGAGAGCATGTTCAAGGTCTGTGAACTGCTGAAATCGCAAGGCGTATCCATCATCTACATTTCCCACCGCCTCGATGAAATTTTCCGCCTGTCCGACCGTATCGTGGTCCTGCGTGATGGCGAATACATCAAGACGCTGATCACCAAGGAATCGCATGTTGATGAACTGATCCGCCTCATGGTCGGCCGCGAACTGACTGAGACCTACCCAACCCGCGCGGCTTGTATTCGTCACGATGAAACCGTTCTCGAGCTGCAGAATGTGACCGGTAATGGTGACACCGATATCAGCTTCAAGCTGCACAAAGGTGAAGTCCTCGGCCTGGGTGGCCTGGTTGGCGCCGGTCGCACGGAGCTGGCCCAGATGATTTTTGGTGCAGTAGAGAAGACCTCTGGCAAGATCCTGTTCAAGGGCAAGGAAATCCACCCCAGAAGCCCACGCCAGGCGATCGATGCTGGCATCGCCCTCGTCCCCGAGGACAGAAAGCGTCATGGCGCCCTGTTGACTTTATCTGTCAAAAATAACATCAACATGGCCATCTACAATCGTATTTCCCAGTTGTCAGTCATTAATTCCAAAAAAGAACAGGATACAGCCAATTCCTATAAAACGAATTTGCTGATCAAGACACCGTCCGTCAACCAGCTGGTCAGAAATCTATCCGGTGGCAATCAGCAGAAGGTCATCCTCGGTAAATGGCTGGCCGCCAATTCCGAGCTGATCATCTTTGACGAACCCACCCGCGGGATCGACGTCGGTGCCAAATTTGAAATCTATTCGCTGATCAACAACCTGGTGGAACAAGGCAAGAGCATCCTGCTCATCTCTTCAGAAATGGAAGAACTGATGGGCATGTCAGACCGCATCATCGTCCTGGCCGAAGGAAAGATGACCGGTGAACTGAAGAAAGAATCCTTTGACCAGAACGCGATTATGCGATTGGCATCTGCCGTATAGGAGGTTATTCATGAAAAACAGTATCATGAACCAGATTCGTGACAAGGCGATTTGGCTGGTTCTCGTCGTCCTCTTCATTGCCTTTGCTGCGGCAAATGACAAATTCGTTTCCGCCAACAACTTGTTTACCATCGCCCGCCAAGTCTCGATGTTCGGCATCGCGGCCGTCGGCATGACCTTCGTTATCCTGATCGGCGGCATCGACCTGGCCACTGGTTCAATCATTACCCTGGTCAATGTCGTCGCTGCCTACCTGATGGTCAAGATGAACTTTTCGATCATCGCGGCGATCATCACCTCACTGATGCTGGCTACCATGATCGGTGCCCTGAACGGATTCATGGTTGCCAAGATCAAGATGCCTGCCATTATCGCCACCTTTGCCACCCAGATCATCTTTGAAGGCGCAGCCTACATCATGTCCGGCGGCACCCCGATCTACGGCTTTGACCCAGCTTTCAAACTCATTGGCCAAGGCTATGTCGGCCCGGTCCCGGTCCCCGTCATCATCATGGCCATCACGTTTGGCGTTGGCGCCTTCATCCTCAACAAAACCTACTTTGGCCGTTACTTCTACGCCGTTGGTGGCAACGAAGAAGCATCCCGCCTGTCTGGTATCAAAGTCAATTCCGTCAAGTTCATGATCTATGCCCTCTCCGGTTTCTTTGCCGGTCTGGCTGGTATCGTCATGCTCTCACGCACCAATTCCGCCCAGCCGACCGCAGGTAAAGGCTTTGAATTCGATGTCATCACCTGCGTCGTCCTCGGCGGCGTCTCGGTCAGCGGCGGTTTCGGAAAAATCTCCAACGTCATCGCCGGCACCCTGATCATCGGCATCCTGACCAACGGCATGGTTCTGATGAATGTCAGCACCTACATGCAGATGGTCGTCAAAGGCATCGTCCTGATCCTGGCCGTTGGTTTTGACAGCATCCAGAACAAATCAGGCCTGGCCAAGGCCTGATCTCAGACCAGCAATTGACGCCGGTTTGAACACAAAGGAAGTGAATCTATGAAATCCACCATGTCCCAGCAAGAGATGACCGGACCCCACACCATCCAGATCAAGGAAGTCCCTGTTCCACAAGTCAATCCCGGACAGGTCCTGGTGGCGATGAAACGGGTCGGAGTCTGTGGCAGCGATATCCATGTCTTCCATGGCCAGCACCCCTATGTCACGTACCCCCTGACCCAGGGCCATGAAGTATCTGGTGAGATTGTTGCACTTGGTGAAGGTGTGACCGGACTGGCCGTGGGCCAGAAGGTGACCATCGAGCCCCAGGTGACTTGTGGCCAGTGCCATCCCTGCCGCCATGGCAAATACAATCTCTGTGAGAACCTCAAGGTCATGGGCTTCCAGACGATCGGTGCCGCCAGCGAATATTTCGCCGTCGATGCACAAAAGATCACCCCGCTGCCCGACTCGATGACCTTCGAAGAGGGCGCCATGATCGAACCGCTGGCTGTCACTGTCCACGCTGTCAAACGCGTCGGCGATGTGGCCGGTAAAAAAGTGGCCGTCCTCGGTGCTGGCCCGATCGGCATCCTGCTGGTCCAGACCCTGAAAGCCTTTGGCGCCGCAGAGGTCCTGGTCACCGATGTATCCGACCTGCGCCTGCAGCTGGCCAAAGACTGCGGCGCGGACTATGTCTTCAACACCCGCGAGGCCGATTTTGGCAAGGTCGTGGTCGAAAGCTTCGGTCCCGACAAGGCTGACCTGATCTACGACTGTGCTGGCAACAACATCACCATGGGGCAGGCCATCCAGAACGCCAGAAAGGGCAGCATCATCGTCCTGGTCGCCGTTTTTGCCGGTATGGCAACTGTTGACCTGGCCAAGCTTAATGACTCGGAGATCGACCTGTACACCTCGATGATGTACCGCCATGACGACTACGTCGATGCCATCCGCATCGTCAGCGAAGGCAAAGTCAATCTCAAACCACTGGTCAGCAAACACTACCCGCTGGCCCAGTATCAGGACGCCTACGAATTCATCGACAAAAACCGCGAAACGACGATGAAAGTACTCATCGACATGGATCGATAACCAACGATAAGCTTAGGAGGACTTTATGGGAATTTTGGAAAAAATGAGACTCGATGGCAAGGTGTCCTTTGTCACAGGCGGTGCCCGCGGCATTGGCAAATCCATTGCCACCGCGCTTGCTGAAGCTGGCAGCCATGTCGTCATTGTCGACATGGATCTGGCAGAATCCGAGAAAACCGCTGCAGAAATCGCCCAGCTGGGCGTGGAAACCCTTGCGATCAAGACCGACGTCACCGACGAAGCCGATGTCAACCAGATGATCGAAACCATCCTGGAAAAATTCGGCAAAATCGACGTTGCGTTCTGCAACGCCGGTATCTGCATCAATGCTCCAGCTGACGAAATGACTTATGCCCAGTTCAAGAAAGTCATCGATGTCAACCTCAATGGCGTTTTCCTGACCTCGCAGGCTGCAGCCAAAGTCATGCTCAAGCAGGGCCGCGGCTCGATCATCAACACCGCGTCGATGTCCGGTCATATCGTCAATGTGCCCCAGCCCCAGTGCGCGTACAATGCCTCCAAGGCGGGCGTCATCATGCTGACCAAATCGATGGCTGTTGAATTCGCCAAGACCGGTGTCCGTGTCAACTCGATCAGCCCCGGCTACATCGGCACCGACCTCGTCCTGGAGTCGCCGAATCTCAAACCATTGATCGAGCAATGGAATGCCCTCTCACCGATTGGCCGTATGGGCCGCCCCGACGAGCTGCAGGCCATTGCGGTTTACCTGGCTGGCGACGCCAGTGATTTCACTACCGGATCCGACTTCGTCGTTGATGGCGCTTTCACCTGTTTTTAAGGGTCTGACTGTGCTATTCTCGGATCATCCCACACCGATTATCCGGGGATAGCGGGAATCCCCAGTTGCTGGTCTGGCAGTTGCTGATTCCCCTGGCCACGCGGAAGAAAGAAACCGGATTCACATGAATATCGCTGACATCAAAACAGACAATAGGAAACGGATCTATTTTTATCTTCGCGAGCAAGGTCAGGCGACCAAGCAGGAAATTGCCTACAATTTGCAACTCAGCCTGCCGACCGTGACGCAGAACTTGACCTATCTCAACGAACTGGGACTGATCAGCTGTGAAAACAAGGTGGTCAATCGAGCGGGCGGCAGGAATCCTGTCGCCTACTCGTACATTCCGGACGCCAGGGTGGCGATCGGCCTCGACATCACCCGTCATCACATCAAAAGCATTGCCATCGACTTGGATGGACAGATTATCAAATACGTCTATCGCCGCAAAGATTACCAGCGCGATGAGGACTATTTGAAAATATTGGCCGGTGAAGTCGAAAACATCATCGCCATGGCAGGCCTGCCACACGAGAAAATCCTCGGAGTCGGCATTGCAGTCCCTGGCCTGATCGACAGGACCGGAGAATTCGTCTACGACGGCCGCGTCATAGACAACAACGGCATGACCCGGGCCGAGTTCTCCCGGTACATCCCTTACAAAACCAAACTGATCCACGATTCTGCTGCCGCCGGCTATTCTGAGATCGTCCACTCACCGGACATCCACAACGCTTGCTATGTCAGCCTGGGCAGCAGCATCGGCGGATCCGTTTTCATCAATGACAAGGTCTATCTCGGTGACGGGTTGTTCAGCTGTGAATTCGGCCATCTGAATCTGGTTCCGAATGGCTTGCCATGCTACTGCGGCCAGAAAGGCTGCTTCGATCCTTATTGCAATGCAGAAGTCCTGTCCAGCCAGACCGGCGGCGACCTGTTCACCTTTTTTGACCGCCTGAACAATGGCGATGAAAATCTTAGAAAAACGTGGGACACCTATCTGTCAAACCTGGCCACACTGATCACGGAAATCCGGATGATGTTTGGCAGTTCGATCATCATCGGTGGCGACATCGGACCCTTCATCGACAAGTACCTGCCTCAACTCCAGGCCAAAATAGATATGAAAAGTCCCTTCAGTGAGAAATCAGCCAGCTTCCTCTATGCTTGCCGCAACAAGATGGAAGCGATCGCCTCTGGTGCTGCCCTTTATTTTGTCCAGGAATTCCTCGACACGGCACTGGAAGCAACCGAATAAAAGGTAAATGGTGAATAATCATGACAACTGAACTTGAAACGAAAATCCAGAAAATCCTGGACAGTCGCGATGATATGCCCTTGATCATCAAGTCGATTTTAAAAAAAGAGCAAGCCCTGGCTGCTTCTGAGGACATCGTGGACGTTGTCTATCTCAATCGCTCCTATGCCGACACAACGAAAAAGTCAGGTGTCCTGTCCGGAGCCACTCTGCTGGTTGCGACCAACTATGGCTTGATTGCCGTGGAAGAAGGGAAAGAAGACCTGCCGGTTGAGGCGGGCGGTTACCGGATCCGCCATATCCTGTACCCCATGATCAAATGCCTCGACTTCAACACGTGTCTCCTGATTGGCCATTTGAAAGTCTCAACTGGCCTGGTCAGCGAACCTGACCTGCAGGTGGAATTCAACACGGCCCATTTCTACAACGACTTTGCCTCCCTGGTCGAGACCATCCGGAGCAAAATGATCGAAGTCGCTTACAAACTGTGATCGCCTGAAAGGAGACGCCCCAGCATGGAAACCAATCAAAACCCCATTAGCCAGGCCATTATCGAGGGCCGGACTGCCATTGGCATCGAGCTTGGCTCGACCCGGATCAAGACTGTCCTGATCGGTCCGGATCATTTCCCTGTCGCTTCGGGCAGCTTTGACTGGGAGAACAGCCAGATCAATGGCATCTGGACCTATGATCTGGATGATGTCTGGCAGGGGGTTCAGGCCAGCTATGGCGACATGGCCCGGCGTGTACAAGCCGACTACGGCGTCGTCCTCGAGACGACGGGCGCGATCGGTTTTTCCGGCATGATGCATGGCTACATCACCCATGACAAGGATGGCAATCTGCTGGTGCCTTTCCGCACCTGGCGCAATAACATCACGGGCCAGGCCTCCGAAGCCTTGACGGATTTGTTCGATTATCCGATCCCACAGCGCTGGAGTGTCGCCCACCTGTACCAGTCCATCCTCAATGGTGAAAACCATGTCGGCCAGATCGACTACCTGACCACGCTGGCTGGCTATGTCCACTGGAAATTGACTGGTCGCCGCGTCATGGGCATCGGCGAAGCTTCCGGCATGTTCCCGATCGACCTGGCCACCCATTCGTTCAATACCAAGTTCGCTGACCAGTTCGATACCCTGGTCCAGGACAAAGGCTTTGCCTGGAAATTGCTCGACATCCTGCCGCAGGTCCTGGTTTCCGGTGACAACGCAGGCTACCTGACCGAGGAAGGCGCCCGGCTGCTCGACGTGACTGGAAACCTCAAGCCCGGCATCCCCTTCTGTGCGCCGGAAGGTGACGCAGGCACCGGCATGGTCGCCACCAACAGCGTCGCCGTCCGCACCGGCAATGTCTCGGCTGGCACGTCGGTCTTCGCGATGATCGTCCTGGAAAAGGATCTATCCAAGGCCTATCCGGAAATCGACCTGGTCACAACCCCGGATGGCAGCCTCGTCGCGATGGTCCACTCCAACAATTGCACATCGGACTACGATGCCTGGATCGGCCTGTTTGGCGAACTGACTCGTGAACTCGGCCTTGATATTCCCAAGCCGAAGCTCTACGACACGCTGCTCAACATGGCGCTCAAGGGCGACCCTGACTGCGGCGGCCTCCTGGCTTACGGCTATGTCTCCGGCGAACACATCACCCATTTCACCGAAGGCCGGCCCCTGGTCGTCCGTTCGGCCCAGAACAATTTCAACCTGGCCAATTTCATGCGCGTCCTGTTGTTCACCCCGTTTGGAGCCCTGCGCACCGGCCTGAACATCCTGTTTGAAAAAGAAGGTGTCGAGGTCGACGAAATCCGCGGCCACGGCGGTTTCTTCAAGACCCGCGAAGTTGGACAGAAGATCATGGCCGCCGCGACCACTGTGCCGATTTCCGTCATGGAAACAGCAGGGGAGGGTGGCGCCTGGGGCATCGCCCTGCTGGCCGACTATGCCATCAACCGCGAGTCTGGAGAGACTCTGCCAGACTTCCTGAATACGCGCGTCTTTGCCGGCAAGCTTGGCGCGCGGATCGAACCGGATCCAGCGGATCTGGCGGGCTACAATGAATTCTTTAAGCGCTATACCCAGGGCCTGGCCATCGAGCGGGCTGCCGTCGAGTATCTGCGCTGAGGGAGGTAAACCATGTTAGCTGCTGTCTTTAAAGGCAAACACCAGATTTCAGTTGAAGAGATTGCGGTCCGCCAGCCGGAACCAGATGAAATTGTCATCAAAGTCGCCGCCTGCGGCGTCTGCGGGACAGACCTGCACATCTACCATGGCGACAAGGGTGCGGCGGATTGCCCGCCCGGGACCGTCCTGGGCCATGAGTTCTCCGGCACAGTCACCCAGGTCGGCAGTGCCGTCACCAGCCTCAAAGTGGGAGACCGGGTCAGTGTCGATCCCAATGACTATTGTGGCGCCTGCTATTACTGCCGCAATGGCCAGGCACATTTCTGCGAGAACATGATCGGCATCGGTACGACCACCCATGGTGGTTTCGCCGAATACTGCACCTTCAAGGCCAAACAAGCCTACAAGATCCCGGACAGCCTGCCACTGGAGCTGGCCGCAATGGGCGAGCCCGTCGGCTGCTGCCTGCACGGCATCGACCTGTCCCGGATCAAAGCAGGCAGCACGGTTCTTGTGATTGGTGCCGGCACGATCGGCCTGATGATGCTCCAGCTGGCCAAACAGTCCGGCGCCGCCCGCGTCGTGGTGATCGAACCGATCGTGGAAAAACATGCCGCTGCCTATGCACTCGGTGCGACCCTCTGCATCAACCCCGGGGAAGCGGATCCTGCAGTCGTCATGGCCGGCAAAGGCTATCCGCCGGTCGATGTCAGCATCGAATGTGTCGGCCTCGGTGCCACGGTCCATGAAGCCATCCGTCTCTGTGGCAAAGGCGGCACCGTCATGATGTTCGGCCTGACCCCGCCCGACTGTGAAATCGCCCTCAAACCCTTCGATGTCTTCCGGCGCGAGCTGCACCTGACAGCCTCATTCATCAATCCCTACACCTTGCAGCGCTCCCTGAACCTGATCGAAAGCGGTGCGATCCAGATCGAACCGCTGTTTGGCCCCCGCGTCGCCTTGAAAGACATTGCCCAGGTGTTCGAGGACCCTGCCTACCGTAAACTGGGCAAGATCCTGATCATCCCGTGACTGTCTATCTGAAATTTTCTCTCGGAAAAGGAGCCTGAGCCATGATCCTCGCGATTGATCTGGGTACCACAGCCACCAAAGTCAGCTTTGTTTCACCTGAAATGGCTGTCCTGGCCAGTAGCCAGCGCCGGATCCAGACTTATACCGCGCCAGGCGGCATCTCTGAGCAGGAATCAGGCGACTGGCTGGAGGCGGTCCGTGCTTGTGTCGCGGACCTGCATGAGCAGCACCCAGCACTGGCCCAGTCTGTTGCAGCCATCGCGGTCACCGGCCATATGCTCGGCTGCCTGCCCGTCGATGCAGCCGGCCAGCCACTGTCGCGCCACCTGCTGCATGGCGATACTCGTTCGCGCAAACAAGCGGAAGCGATCGACCAGACCCTCGGTTCCGGCCAGCTCTACGCGCTGACAGGCAACCGCGCCGGCCCCTCGACCCTGGCGAAAATGCTCTGGTTTATGGAGGAACTGCCAGATGTGTACAGCCAGACGGCCAAATTCCTCCAGTCCAAAGACTATGTCACCGGTTGGCTTACCGGCTCATTTGATTCGACCGATTACTCCGATGCCTCGCATGCCTGCCTGATCAATGTCCACACGCTTTCCTATTTCGACGATGTTTATGCAGGACTTCGCCTGGACCGCTCGAAATTGCCAGAATTGCACCGCGGTACGGATCTGGTTGGACACCTTTGTCCGGCAACGGCAGCCATCCTTGGCCTGCCCGCTGGCATCCCGGTAGCAGCCGGTGCCGGCGACGGTGCGGGCTCCGCGATCGGTGCCGGTGCGGCCCGCGCCGGTGACCACTACGTCTGCCTCGGCACCACAGCCTGGACCGCCTGCATGTCGGAAAAGGCCGTCCTCGACCCAGCGATGCGCAATTTCAACATCGTCAGCGGTGACGGTCATGCCGTCGGTTCCTTTGGCACGATCCAGAATGCCGGCCGCGCCATCGACTGGGCCCAGGCCGCCTGCCAGGTTCCAGATCTGCGCCAGTTTGATTCCCTCGCAGCCTCCGTGGCCCCCGGCTCAGATGGCCTGATCTTCCTGCCTTACCTGGCTGGCGAACGGACGCCCCATTTCAATCCTGACGCTCGCGGAGCCTTTATCGGTCTGGCACCGGAACACCAGACCGCCCACCTCCTGCGCGCCGTCCTCGAAGGCATCTCCCTGGCCCTGCGCGACACCGTCACGATGCACCGCGACGACGGCCTGGTGATCAGTCACATGCACCTGATCGGTGGTGGCGGTAAAAGCAGCCTCTGGCGCCAGATCCTGTCGGATGTCTTGGACGTACCCGTCAGCCGGCTGAAAAGCCCCAGCGAACACGCCACCACGGTCGGCGCGGCAATCATCGCCGGCACCGCCATCGGCCATTTCTCCAACTTGTCTGATGGAACCGCCAAACTGGCACTCCTTGACACCATCCATCCGGATCCGTCTGCCGCCCAGCGCTACAACCGGCTGCATGAGATTTTCCAATCCATCTACACCGCACTGGTCCCCGCCTATGACAAACTCGCCCATTACCGCACAGACTTCGGCTGCTGATCCGATCAGCTGCGCTGTTTGACCATCCAGCACGATAGGCTGCACGGAATACCTCCTCATTCCGCGCAGTCTGCCTGCTGGATTCTTTGTGATTTGAAAAGGATTGAACACATGCTCGAAGCAGTCATCTTTGACATGGATGGCGTCATCATCGACTCGGAAGACAGTTTCCTGCGCTCCAAGCAGCAGCTGCTGCGAGAACTCGGAGTCGAAGTCGACGTCAGCTACCACTACGCCTTTTTTGGCACCACCTCCATCTACACTTGGACGACCCTGAAAGAAACCTTCGGTCTGGATTTGCCTGTAGACCAGTTGATCGAGCGGGCCAATACCCTGCGCGAGACAATCCTGCGCGAAGAAGGCATGAAGCCGATCCCCGGTGTCCTCGACCTGATCCGCCATCTCCACGCCAGTGGCATCCGCCTGGCCGTCGCCTCCTCCTCACCCATGGCCGACATTCTCCATACCGTCTCCAGCTTCCAGGTCAAGAACTGCTTTGCAACCTTCGCCAGCGGCGGGGAATGCCAGAACGGCAAGCCTTTTCCCGACGTCTTCCTGTTGGCTGCCGAACGCCTCGGTGTCGATCCGGCCGCCTGCCTCGTGATCGAAGATTCCCGCAATGGCCTCCTGGCCGCCAAAGCCGCCGGCATGACTTGCATCGCCTTCGCCAATCCCGACTACGTCGCACAAGACTTGAAGGAAGCTGACCGTGTCGTGACCGGCTTTGCCGGTCTGACCGTGTCAGATTGCCGCCAGCTGATGGCAGCTGATTGAGTGAGTCCGCATGCCGCGCCATCCAGGTGCAACATCCGCGCGTGGCTGGGCGAAGCCAGTCGCACCCGGCCGCGTCGGGAATTGTGGCCAGAGACTGGCGGTGACGGGTGGTGACTTGACGGTAGCGTGCTACCTCTCACCAAGTCTGGTCCTGAAAGTGGAATTTTCCATATCCCCCCGCGCCCCCGTCCCCGGCCTGCCGGCCGCGGCCGGTTCCGCTCACCCGCCGCGCCCCGATCCCGTCCCCGGCCATCCGGCCGTGTCCGGTCTCGCCGCCCGGCTCCACAGTTGAAAAATTTCTCATTGCAGGACCCGCGCAGATCAGCTACAATGACAACCAGCACAAGATGTTGTGCTGGTTTGCTATTTAATAACTACATCTTGTAAGCGCATCGGTCCAGGGAAGCAGGGTGGAAATCCCGCGCGGTCCCGCCGCCGTCATGAGTTTGCTGCTGGCTGATGCCACTGGGGGATGGACCCTGGGAAGGCGCCGGTAGCGTGTGCTCTGTAGCCGGAAGACCTGCCGATTGTGACATTCGCGCCACGGAGCATGGCAGCAGGCGAAACCAGATGCAAAGGCAGCATGGCCGGTTGCATTGAGTTTTCCTTCGCCCCACCATCCTCCGAGAGCAGACATCCGGAGGATTTTTCATGCCAGTCACCACATCTGCCCCGGTCCTGACCCAGATCCAGAAACGCGACGGTTCCCTTGTGGCTTTTGATGCGCTGAAAATCCTCGAGGCCATCCGCAAGGCCAGCGAAGCGACGGTCGACCAGGCGATTCCGGCCGGCGACCTGTCGACCATCACCCGCCGGGTGCTGGCCAGAATCCCGGCGGCAACGACTCCGACTGTCGAAGCCATCCAGGACCTGGTTGAGGAAACTTTGGTCGATTTTGGCTATTTCAAGGTCGCCAAGGCGTATGTCCTGTACCGGGCTGAACATGCCAAGATCCGCCAGAGCAAGGAAGACCTGATGGCGATCTACCAGGAGCTGACCTTCAGTGATGCCCGCGATGCCGATCTCAAACGTGAAAATGCCAACATCGATGCCAATACCTCGATGGGCACCATGCTCAAGTACGGCTCCGAAGGGTCCAATTATTTCGTCAACAATTACATCCTGCCCAAGGACATGGCCGGCGCCCACATTCATGGCGACATCCATATCCACGACAAGGATTTCTACATGCTGACCGAAACATGCTGCCAGATCGATCTCGAAAAGCTGTTCAAAGGCGGCTTTTCCACCGGGCACGGTTATCTGCGCCAGCCCAACAGCATCCAGAGCTATTCTGCCCTTGCCTGCATCGCCATCCAGGCCAACCAGAACGAGATGCATGGCGGCCAGTCGGTGCCCAATTTCGATTACTATATGGCTCCCGGTGTGGCCAAAACGTATGCCAAGGAATACGAGACTGCGCTAGCCCTCTTTTGTGAAGCCGCTGGCTGCAGCGCCGATGACGCCCGTGCCAGCAAGTTTGCCGAAAAGACGGCCTGGCAGCGCACCGACCGCCAGACCTACCAGGCCATGGAGGCTCTGATCCACAACCTCAACACGATGAATTCCCGCGCCGGTGCCCAGGTCCCGTTCAGCTCCCTCAATTATGGCACCGACACCTCGCGCGAAGGCAGAATGGTGACCGCCAATCTCCTCAAAGCGACCCTGGCTGGCCTCGGCAATGGCGAAACGCCGATTTTCCCGGTCCAGATTTTCAAGGTCAAAGAGGGTGTCAACTACAACCCCGGCGATCCGAACTATGACCTGTTCCAGCTGGCCCTCGAGACCTCGGCCAAGCGCTTGTTTCCTAATTTCAGTTTCCTCGATGCCCCGTTCAACCTCCAGTATTACAGGGAAGGTGACTGCAACACCGAGGTTGCCTATATGGGCTGCCGCACCCGTGTCATCGGCAATACCCACGATCGTGAACGAGAAATCACCAGCGGCCGTGGCAATCTCAGTTTCACATCGATCAATTTGCCGCGTCTTGGGCTTCTGGCCAACCGGAGCATTGAGCGGTTTTTTGACCTGCTCGACGAGCGGGTCGATCTGGTCTTCCGCCAGCTCGAGCACCGGCTGCAGATCCAGAGCCGCAAGAAGTGCTACAACTACCCCTTCCTGATGGGCCAGGGGGTCTGGATCGATTCCGAAAAGCTGGGCTGGAACGACTCGATCGGAGAGGTCCTAAAACATGGCACACTCAGCCTCGGCTTCATCGGCCTGGCCGAGACTTTGGTTGCCCTGACGGGTGAGCACCATGCCGAAAGTGTCGAAAGCCAGGCCTTGGGCCTTCGGATCGTCTCCCACCTGAGGAAGCGGACCGACGATCAGTCCGCCCGCACCGGCCTCAACTTCACCCTGATCGCGACCCCGGCCGAAGGACTGTCCGGCCGCTTTGTCCGGATCGACCGCAAGCAGTTTGGTACCATCCCGGGCATCACCGACCGCGACTACTACACCAATTCCTTCCACGTGCCGGTCTATCACACCATTACGGCCTTCCGTAAAATCGCTCTCGAAGCGCCTTACCATGCGCTGACCAATGCCGGCCACATCAGCTATGTCGAAATGGACGGCGACCTGTCGAAAAACCTCAAGGCTTTCGAATCCGTGATCCGCTACATGAAAGAGCAGGGGATCGGCTATGGCTCCGTCAACCATCCGGTTGACCGCGACCCGGCTTGCGGCTATACCGGCATCATTGATTCCGAGTGCCCCCGCTGCGGCCGGACCGAAGACACCGGCAGCCGCTTCGAACGGATCCGGCGCATCACCGGCTACCTGGTCGGCACCACTGACCGCTTCAACAATGCCAAGCAGGCGGAGGAAAAAGACCGTGTCAAACACCACATCGCCCCTGCGCATTCATTCGAGTGTTGCTGAGTCCGTCGTTGACGGACCGGGGATTCGCACCGTGATCTTCACCCAGGGCTGTCCCCACCAGTGCCCTGGGTGCCACAATCCCCAGACTCATGACTTTTCCGGCGGCTACCTCGTCGATCCAGAAGAAATCATCCAGGCAACCCTGGCCAATCCACTCCTGACCGGCGTCACCTTTTCCGGCGGCGAGCCCTTTTGCCAGCCCGCCCCACTCGCGGACCTCGCCCGAGCCGTTCATGCGGCCGGGCTTGACGTCGTCGCCTATTCGGGCTATACGCTGGAACAGCTGGTGGCGATGGCCAGGGAAGACACAGCCATTGCCGACTTGCTCGGCCAGGTTGACCTTCTGATCGATGGCCCCTTCATACTCGCTGAACGCGATCTGACGCTTCCGTTCCGCGGCAGCCGTAACCAGCGCGTCCTCAGCCAGGGTGAAATACGTCAGGTTTTGTTCTGATTTTGCGAACCTTTCTCGTTAAGTTCAATTTCATGAGCTCGATTATCTAGGCAGAAGCCCAAGATTCTGATAGAATTCCCTAACCTCGTAGCTGCAAACTTGCGGATTACGAGAACTTGCCAGCTTAGAGCAAAAAGAACAGAGCCCAGACCAGAAAGGATTTGACCATGGAACAGATACTTGGCCAAATGGCCGGACTCCAGCTCCTCAATCATTTTTTCATCACCTTGCTGATCATCATCCCGATGGTTCTCATCGCCCGGACAGTCGTAGCCGGGACCCGCTATTCTCCGATCCTGATCATTGTGATTTTTGGTCTGCTGATGGGACTCGTCCTGGTCAAGACCGGCACGACGACGCCAGGCCTGCCGGAATTCCCGATTGTCGGCCTGATGAGCAAGGTGACCATCATTGCATTGATCGCTTCTTTTTTCGTCGGTGGCCAGGAATTGTTCAAGATCCTGTCCGGAAAGTCCTTTGACATCGAAGACATCATCAAACCGTCCGATGAAGAGATGGTTCTGGGTACCAAACGGACTCAGCTCGTTTTCATCGTCCGGGCCTTTTTCATCCTGATCGGCCTGGAAAGTACCAAACGGCTGATCCAGGGTTACCCGGCAGATGACATCCTCGGATCGTTTTATCCCCTGATTGCCTATCTCGGCCTGGTCGGGTCCGTCATCCTGATCGACTACAAGGCCATCATCCTGGACAAGCGCCGCTACATCGGCAAAGGCCTGGCAGAATTGGCCGGTATCCTGGTGATCCTGCTGCTCTCACAAGTGATATCCACCTGGATCAAGCCCCTGATCGGCCTGCCACAGATCTTTTTCGCCATGATCCTGTCCGCTGCCCTGGGCATGATGTTCACCAACTGGAAATTCGGTCCGACCCTGCGTGCCTTGCTGTTTGCCGGGATCCCCGTCGTCCTGGCGGCCAACTTTATTGTAGGAGGTTCACAGTTTCTCGAAGCCTTCCAGCTGACCGAAATGTACTCGGTCATTGGCTACGGCTTTTTCGGCCAGATCTTCTGGATGTTCGGCGGACTGGCCCTGCTGATTTTCCTCGGCAAGGCCAATCATGTGCGCAATCTGGCACCGGGCATGGCTGGCGCCCTGTCGCACTCTGGTTTGACGGGTGCCTGTACCGCCGGCGATTTAGGCCATGAAGCTGCTGCCAGAGCCCCGATCATGATCAACGTACCTTTCTTCGGCCATGTTTTTGTCTTCTCGATCCTGGCTGCCAGTGCAGGTTCAGGCCAGCTGATGACTGGCTGGGCAGGCGCTGTAGGGCTGGTGGGAATCGTCTTGACGGTCCTGTCCCTGGCCCGCCTGAAAAAAGCCAATGGTGATGATGCCCTGGAGGTCAAGGGCCTGATGCTGTTTGCCTTCGGCTGGCAGTTGACCGCCGTTTTTGGCAGCTTCCTGCTGATGCACTTTTCCGGGGCCCCGATTTCATCGGCGGCCATGGCCACTTCATCAGCCCTGTCCCATTTCGGCCATGTTTGCAGCGACCCAGGGCGGCATGTTCGGCGACCAGGCTGCCGGCCTGATTCCATTCATCTTTGCCATGCCCTTCCTGGTCCATCCCGCTGTCTTTGGCATGTTCGGCCGGGCAGCCACGAACGAGGGCCGCATGCCCAGCAAAACAACCCTTGTCTTTGCCATTATCGGCACCCTGGGTGTCATTGGTTCCCTGTTCATCCTGCCCCTGCTGTAAAACTGATCCAGCAGCACGAACTATCTGAAACCCCGGGCGTTGCAGCAAGCAATTCCCGGGGTTTTGCTTACAGGCCCAGGACATCCTGCAGGTAGCGCCGGGAAACCATGGCTGATTTATAGTTGCAGACCGGTTGCTTGTCCAGTTCGACACAGAGGTAGCCATCATAGCCGTGAGCTTGCAAGGTGCGATGGACACCAGCAAAATCGATCGTCCCATCGCCCAGCGGACAGAAACTCGCCATGGGATTTTCTGCCAGGATGACCGGATCCGGTCTGACATCTTTGAGGTGGACATAGCCGATCCGGTCGGCATAGCGTTCGAAAGCCTGGACGGCGTCCATGCCGGCGATGGTTGTATGCGCGGTGTCGAGGCAGAGTTTGACCCGCTCAGGACGGGTATGGGCCAGGAAATGGTCGATCTGCTCTTCTGTGAAAACGGCGGTGTTGGCATGCGGGTGGAAACAGGCAGTCAGTCCATTTTCCAGGCAGAGACGGCCGATCCGATCTGACAGCTGGGCATAGGCCTCAATCTGGGCCAGATCAGTTGGTCTGAGGTTGGGCTGGTCTTTCCACATCACGGCTTGCAGATTCAGGTACTTGGCACCGATCTGCTTCATGAAATCGACATAGATCCGGGCATTTTCAAAGTCGGCTTCCGGATCGTCGGAAAAATGCAGGTAAAGATTGCAAAATTCAAGGTTGTACTGGGCCAGCAATTGATTGATTTCCTCTGCGTTGAAATCGAAATATTTGGCGACAAAGGCGAAGTTTTCAACTGCCTGGTAGCCCAAGTCATGGACTTCTTTGAGAAATTGTTCAAATTCCCATTTATGATTGTCCTGGTGATTGATCAGCCAGGTCCAGCCTGTGTATGCGATTTTCATAATGACCTCCCAATTGTTCAATTTTATCAGTCGAGGATTCCGTGGACATTGGACTGCTGCATCGGTTTCGTGCGGGAATAGCGGGTTGTGATCGGGATCGATGCATCGAGAACGGCGCTTTTCTCCAGGCTGGTCATGACTTCCAGCACATGGAGGAGCTGGGTGCTGTGAGCACGACAATCCCGCTGGCTGGACATGGCTTTGGCCATGTCCGCCAGGCCCAGGCCGCGGCTGTTTTCCCGGTAGTCATAAAGCAGTGGCATCTCCCTGAAATCACCGTCTTCCGGCCGCAGCAAATAAACCGGCCCTCCAAATGTGTTGGGGTCCGGCACGATCAGGGTGCCCTCTGAACCATAGACTTCGAACCGGGCTTGCTGCTTATAGTAGACATCAAAGGTGGCAAACAAGGTACCAATCGCACCACTCTCGAAATGGAGGATCCCCGTTGTATAGGTAGGGACTTCGACATCGATGACTTGACCCTTCTTCGGCTCGCTGGTGATGGTGCGTTGTGAGAACGATGCTTTCGCTGCGCTGGTGACCTTGTTCACGCCTCCCAGGAGATTGACCAGTGCCGTGATGTAGTAAGGACCCATGTCCATCATCGGTCCGCCACCCTTCTGGTAGTAGAAGTCTGGTGCCGGATGCCACGATTCATGGCCTCGACAGATCATGAACGCAGCAGCCCCGACCGGTTGGCCGATGTAGCCATCATCGATCAACCGGCGACAGGTCTGGATGCCTGCACCGAGGAATGTATCTGGTGCGCCACCCAGCAGCAACTGTCTTTGGGCAGCGAGGGCGACCAGTTCCTGGCCTTCATCAAACGTGACACCCAGAGGTTTTTCCGTGTAGACATGCTTTCCAGCTTCGAGGGCTGCCTTGATCACCGTGTAATGCTCGCTGGGCCGGGTCAAGTTGAGAACGATGTCTACTTCCTGGTCAGAAATTGCGTCCTCAAAAGAGTTGTAGAGCTTAGGGATGCCGTATTTTTGCTGCGCCTGTTCGGCCCTGCTCCGATCCAGATCGGTGACACCCAGGATTTCGATTTCCCGGAAAACCTGGGAGATGTTGTCCAGATAGATCGAACTGATCGCGCCAGTTCCTATCATTGCGACTTTGACGGTTGCCATGTGTTGCTCCTTCATCAGTTGTGGTCAGAGTTTCCCCGGCGACCGGATCCATTCCGACCCATTTGAAGAGTAGCATGGGCCAAGGCAGATGTTTTGACTGAAGATGTGCTACAATAGACAAAAATTGCTGATAATTCGAGGATGGATCAAAGCAAATGATGCCTTTTTATGAAAAGCAGACAGACAGCTTGCGACTGGCACTGGTGGAAAACCTGACCTTTCCACTGCATCTTCACACTCAGCTGGAAATCCTGCTGGTGACCAGCGGCACACTGGATGTCACAGTCGATCATCAAATGAAAACGCTGGGACAAAATGAGTGCGCAGTCATTTTCCCGAACCAGATCCACAGCTTTGAAACGGGTGCCAGCGGATCAACTGGCATCCTCATGATCTGTAATTTGAATTTCACGGGTGATTTTTACAGCAGCCTGACCAAGTATCATCCCCAGAATCCGTTTATCATGGCCAACCAGCTCCACCGTGATATTCCGTATGCGTTTCACGGCCTGCTGGATGAATTCAGGGAAGATCAGAACGCCACCGTTTTCCAGTCATTTATCCAGATCATTCTGTCACGACTGGTTCCTGTCTGTGTGCTCGAAAAGAATGATGTGGCCGAGGCCCTCGGCCTGACCAGCCAGATCGCCCAGACGATCGCCGATTCTTTCACCGAGGCCGTATCACTAGACTGGCTCGCCAAACGTCTCGGTATCAGCAAATACCATTTGTCACACCTGTTTGCCAAAGTCATGGGGACTGATTTCCGCGATTATGTCAACAGTTTCCGGATCGATTATGCCCTGCAGCTGATTCGAAGCACCGAAAAATCCATGAATGAAATTGCCTTCACCACTGGATTTGAGTCTCAGCGCTCCTTCAACCGTGTCTTTCGCAAAAAATTTGGTGTTCCACCGATCCATTTTCGACGCGTGACCAAGCCAGAGATATAAAATCTGCCTGTTGACTAAGAAAAGCGTCCAACCTCACACCCGCTCTGCCAGCGCCGCCAGCGGATCGGGATGGTCGATGTACCAGCGGATCATGCGTCCGGCGATGCTCGTCGTGTCCGGAATTTCCGGCAGGTCGTCTCGCCGGTACCAGCCGGCTGATTCGATTTCAACACCGTCGACCTGGATCTCCCCACTCTCATAGGCACCGAAAAGGCCGATCATCAGGGAATCAGGAAAGGGCCAGGGCTGGCTGGCGAAATAGCGGATCGAGCCGATTTTGATTCCGACCTCCTCAAGGACCTCACGTCGGGCGGTGTCTTCAAAGGTTTCACCGGGCTCCATGAATCCGGCCACCACACTGTGAAGATTGGACCGGAAATTCTTGTTATGGGCCAGCAGGATCTGGTCATCCTTGATGATCGCGATGATGATCGCTGGCGAGATGCGTGGGAAAATCAGGTTGCCGCAGGCATCGCAAATTTTGGCCCGCTCATCGTCTTTCATCCGGGTCGGCGCGCCACAGCGACCGCAAAAACGACTCTGGCTATCCCAATGCAGGATCTGGGAGGCCCGGCCTGCCAGCATGAAGAGATCATAGGGGAAATCTTTGCCCAGGGCGCGCAGGTGGCTGAAGGCGTGCCCTGCTGGCGCCTCTGCACCACCGGGAATGGCAATGCAGTAGTAATCCTCACCCCGGTATTCGCCCAGGTAAAGATGGCCTTGCGGGCTGTCCGTAAAAAAGGAAAGCACCGACAGGCCTGGTATTTCTGGTCCAGCATCTGTCGTTCGTGTCAGCAATAACATGTCGCTGAAAACCAGCCAGCGCTCGGGGCGATCCCCTGGATTTTCCGGCGCCAGGCCTGGTTTGTATTGGTCGTAGAAACTCGGTCGGTGCATCAAACTGTTTGTGCCTCCAGCGGTCCATATCAATGCAAGCATACACTTTTTTTCGTGCGCTGTAGAGTAGGGACATTGAACGCTTGACAGCGGCTTCTCTCTGGCATATATTTTAACTAAGTTCAAATTCAAACATTGTTAAAAACTGGTGAAGAGGCTGTACGATGACCCTGAGCAAAAAAGAGCGGACCTTGCAGGAGATCCTCCGGGCGGCCAAGGCGATTGTCCATGCCGATGGCCATGAATCGGTCACCGTGCGACACCTGGCCGAAAAGACAGGCCTGGCATACACCGGCCTGTATTACTATTTCAAAGATTTGAATGCGTTGTTGTGGACCCTGCGCCTGGAGATGATCGAGGACATGATGGCAGAACTCTCTGCCGTGGATCTGACACAGGAGGACCCGGTGGAGGAGCTGCTGGCTGGGTTTTTCAGCTATACCGCTTATTATTTCCAGCATCCCACGGTTTTCCGGTTTTTTTATTTCTGCCAGTTTGTCCAGCCGGAGGGCGATGTCCGCTATCTGAAACTGCAAGCGCGGATGGGTGAGATCTGGCAGCAGTCATTTGCCCGGCTGGTTCAGTCAGGCCAAGTCCTGCCTGCGGAGATCGATTTTTTGGCCAGGACGATCATCTATGCTCTGCAGGGCATGATCACCTTGAGTTTTTCTGCCAATGGACTCATGACCCAGGAAACCGTCCAGTCCGAGTTGGAGCGGCTGGTTCGATATCTCATCCGGAATGAGCAGCAAATACCTGAAGGAGGTCGCTAACATGGATCGGATCATGGAAACGAATTTTCTACCACTGTACCGCGTGGCCTGGTATCTGGCAATCACCATGCTCATCATCATCCCGCTGCAGATTGTGGCCTATGTGGTTGCACCACCACCAGACACGGTGCTCGGACTTTTTGAACGCTACCAGGCCAATCCCTTTCTCGGACTCCTAAGTCTGGATTTTCTCTATCTGTTCAACAACCTGATTATCGTGGTGATCTATCTGGCGCTTTTTGTCATGCTCTACCGCGAAAAACCGGTGACCGTCCTGCTGGCCATGATTTTCGGCCTGATTGGCATCGCCTGCTACTATCCATCCAATCCAGCTTTTGAGATGCTGACGTTGAGCAGCCACTATTTCGAAGCTCAACCTGAGCAGCAAAGCCTCTATCTGGCTGCTGGTGAAGCCCTGATGGCAGGTTACACCGGCACGACTTTCGATGTCTATTATGTCCTGAGCACGATCTGCCTGCTGCTGTTCAGCTTTGCCCTGGTCAAAAGCCCCCAGTTCAAGAAAGCTACTGGCTACTGGGGCCTGTCCTCGGGATTTTTCATGCTCATTCCATCCTCGGCCGGAACTGTGGGTATGGTCTTTTCCCTGCTCTCACTGATCCCATGGATTGTCTTTGTCGTCTTGCTGGCAATCCGCTTCCGTCAGCTCACCCAGTCCTTGATGTTATACTCGATCGACTCGAGCCGGATACGGCCATAACAGTAGTCGCCTTCAGGCAATTGCCAATGGGCCTCGCCTGTGGATGCGAGCCGGATGCCACCATAATCCTGGTAGTCACTGACCGGTGTCGACCAGGGGGCGCTCTGGTAATCCTGCCCCGAGACCGTCAGATAGCGGTCGTTTGAGATGAAATTGACCAGCTCGTGCTGGTCGTTGAACACCAACTCGGCGCTGATTGTGATGCCCTGGTGCGTGAAAATAGCCCGCACCCGGTCTTCGTCAACCGGTTCCCAAGTGATCCGGGGATCAATCAGGGTGGCCGGAGCGATCAGGCACATGTCATTCAGGACTGTGACGGTTTCAGCTTTGTTCATCAATTCACCGCGGGCATCGGCGACGGTCACCAGACCCGCGAGCCGGATCTGCATCGTCGCGGCAGCATCCTTGTAGACATGGAGGCCTATGACCGGCAGCCCGGACATGCTCAGGGACATGAAATAGAAACGCCGGGAGGTATCCACGACAGTGTATTGCTCGGCACGGAAGGGGACGAAGCCTTTGTCCGGGGCAGTCTTGAACTCACCTGAGCAGACCATGCGAAAGCTTCTGACCTTGGGTTTGCCGACGACCCCGACCGTGCGCAGATATGCCTGGACTTGCTCCGGCAGGTGTAGAAGATCTGCTTCGGTCAGAAGCTCGTCCGGATCGGTTTCGGGGCTGAGCATGGCAAGCGCCGACGCAACTTCCTGCCGAAAGGACCATCGCAAGTGCTGGGACCGCTGGTACAAGACGATGATTGCGATGATAAGAACGAGGAGAATGATCCAAGGGGTGAATTTTGCCATGATGATACCCATGCTTTCCGTCTGATGACAATCATTTCAAAAGCGCTTAGAAGGGTCTTTGCCCCGAAAGCCAGCCCAGCTTTTCCCAATGTGCCCGGTCCAACGGATTCCAGTCGTTTTTCTTCTGCATGTCGCGCATCAGTGCGAAAAAGAAACTGCGGAAGACTGGATTTGGCAAACGCCGGGGTGACCGGGCCGCCCGGACAATCCGGGTCGCGAGGGTTTGCACCTGCTTGGCAATTTTATCCTGGTTTCTGGCAGTGATATCGTCCCATTTCATTGCTGCAACAGGAAATTTGAACATAAACACGTTTTGGACACCCCAGAAAACCAAGCTGTTCTTCATCGTTTTTGTCGCATGGCCCAGACCGGCTCCGGCTGATGTCGTAACTGTCAGGCCGATTTTCTGGAACATCGCTGGATGTGGACGATGGCTCATCCACAGGAAGCAGAGATGATCAATCAGGGCTTTCATCGCACCCGACACATCCAGGCCATAGACCGGCGAGGCCAGGATGATCAAATCCGCCGCAACCATTGCTTCCACGATCGGACGGGTGTGCGAAACATGAGGGCAAGTTTCCTCGCCGTTGCAGATACAGGAAAAACAGCCGCTGCAGAAATATGGCAGATCCCCGGGCAGGCTGAATTCGGTCACTTCAGCAGGTTCCAGTAGCTGGATCTGCTGGAGGATTTCCTGGGTACAATGCCAGGTGCTGCCATGGCGCAGATTGCCATGGAAAACAACTATGTTCATCAGATGCTCCTTTCCCAGTCAGTCAGGATGCCTGGTCAGATGTTGCTCTCAGCAGCCGGACCAGGAAATAGGCAGCAAAGACCGCCAGGACAAGAAAGGTTGCTGCCTTGGTCACCAAAACGGGTGGTGGCAGCACGATACCGGCCTGGGCCTGGAAGAGTGTCTGGACGGGCAGCATGATACCGATGATGGTGCAAAGCATCAGCAGCTGGGCCAGGATGATATAGCCAAGTGTGGAACGACGTTTCAGCAGCCAGGCAGTCAGCAGGGCGGCCGGACCAATGATCCCCATGTCGAGGACATAGGTGATTTCCGTCGTGTAGTTTTCGATCAAGGCCAGGGAGCGGCCAGCCGCATGGGCCGCCAGGATATCCGGCAGCCAGGCACCGATCAGGGCCAGCCCGGAAAGAACCAGGAAAGTGAAGAAGCCCCGGTATGGCAGCCGGCTGCGCCCGCCTGATGTGATGCTGGCTGATAGCGGACGGCTGGCCATCTGGCTGGTCAGCCAGATGAAAGCAAACAAGCTGGCAGAAAAAAGGGCGATGTAGGCCAGGTGCAGCCGGTTGAAGGTCACGCCGAAAGCCAGACTGGCCGAATAGTACAAGGTGACAGCAAGGACGGCATCCAACAGCAGATGCCGGCGCAGCGACAGGCGGCGGACTGCCAGTCCCAGGGCGACAGCCAGCAACGGACAGACAAGGAACAGGACTACGAGGTCTGTGCCGCGGAAAATCGGCGCTTTGAAAGCAGAATCCCAGGCATACAACCCGTTCCCGGCTAATTCCACAGAATCGCCGTAAGGGTTCAGGACTGTGATGGACGAACCGCGGCTCGGATCGAACAAGCCGCTGGCAGCGACGAATCCGGTGAGGAAGAGAACCAGACTGATGAGAACAAGCATGGGTTTTGTCACGTTCATGTCAACCTCAATGCAGGCGATGTCAGGGGCTCGTCGTGAGCGCGTCTTCGATTGCTTTTAAAATGACTTTGCTGCTGTAGGTCGCACCGGCGATCACATCGACAGCCAGGGATTGCTGCTCCACCACCTCCTGGAGGATGGCTTCGGCCGGCTTGCCCTGTCCATTGTTATGTTCGATAAGATCAATCTTCTGGATGCCGCTATCCGCGAGGGTGACCCGGACCCGCGCCGAAACCGGAACGGTCCGGAATTCACCGTCGTAAACGCCGGCGCTGAGTTGCGAAACATCTACATCGGTGATTGTAATTGCGGCCAGGGTGGCCAAATCCCGTTCCAGGCTGGATTTCACCTTCAAAACACCGATAGCGATCAACAGGATCAGGAGGACAAGAAAAGCCAGGAGAAGCCTTCGTTTACGAACTTTCACACCATCACCTCAAATCAAAAAGAAAACCACCGGAGACAGGTAAATGTAAAAGTATAAGCACATTTATGTAACAAATGACGCTTATTTAGATCGTTGCTATTATTGCACGAGGGTGAAAAACCGTCAATCAATCAGCGCCACGCCCCCGGTGCGGGAAAAATCAATCATGCAACAAAAAAACCGCCAGCGCTTACAGCGTCAGCGGTTTTCTTTTGGCTGCCGGACTAGGATTCGAACCCAGACAGACTGAGTCAGAGTCAGTAGTGCTACCCTTACACCATCCGGCAACGGGTACTCCAGCTCGTGTCGAGCCACTCAGCAGAAAAAAATATACCACAGACCCCGGGGGGATGCAAGCCTTTGGACATCGGATTTGACGCTTTTTACCGGGAAGGCTACAGTGGAATCAGACATGGATCGGTGGGGGGGTGAAAGACCATGAAAAAACCAGACCGAAATTCAGCCATGCGATTGCACGGATTGACGTGTCAGCGGATGCCTGGGGCCCTGCTTATTGTGTGTGCGCTCGTCCTGGTAGGATTTCTGGCCTTTACGGGTTGCGCCAGTCCGGTTCTGGCACAGTCAGCCTTGCAGCCGACGCAGACCGAGCTTTCTGATGTAGCATCCCAGCCCTTTTCCAGCTGGTCTGAGCCTGGCCCCCTGTCTGCAGCCGGCTGGCCATCTGTGGACCAGATCAAGGCCAAGGCTTTTGTTGTGATCGACCGGACATCCAGTACGGTCTTGCTAGGTCTGAATGAGTCGTCCATCCAGTATCCGGCCAGCACGACAAAAATCATGACCGCGCTGATCGCCCTGGACAATCTACCACTGGACCAGCAGCTGACGGTCAGCGCGACGGCGCTGGACTTGCCCTCCGATGCAGCCCGGGCTGGACTGGTCGAGGGTGAAGTCATCAGCGTGCGCGATACGTTGGCAGCCTTGATGCTGCGTTCCGGTAACGAAGCAGCGAACATGATCGCTGAGGCTGTCAGTGGCAGTCAGCAGTTGTTTGCAGCCAGGATGAACCATCAGGCGCGACTTCTGGGTTTGCAGCAGACTCATTTCGAAAACGCCCATGGACTGCATGACCGGGAGCACCAGACCACGGCGCTGGAGATCGCACAGCTTGCAGCCATCGCCATGGAACATCCGGCTTTCCGCAACCTGGTCAGCACTCCAGTTTATGCCCTGCCGGCGACCAACAAGCACCCCTACAACGGCTGGAATATCCTGACCAACACGAATCTGCGGCTGCTTCTGGAGGAAACAGCAAACTACCAGTCAGATTTGCTGCAGAGCATCACGGGGATCAAGACGGGCACGACAGCCGCAGCCGGACAATGCCTGGTCTCGTCGGCGATCACGGTGGAAGGCCAGGAGCTGATCGCTGTGCTCCTGGGCGTCCAGGGCAACGATCCGGAAGGTAACCTCGTCGTCTACAGCCGTGCCCTGCTGGAGGCTGGCGCACAAAAAGCCAGCCTGCTCGGTCTGGCGCCGGCTGTTCCGGCCCAAGGTCAGCCCGCCAGCCCGTACGAGGAACAACGTATCAATCCCGCTGTAACCAGCCAGAACATCAGCCCGGAGAAAACTCCCGTCGCGGCAGCGGATAGCAACCAGCAGCCAGCGGCGACTTTGCTCACTCTGGCCGATTGGCCCTACTGGCAGCTGGCAGCCATTGCTGGAGCTGGAGTGGTCTTGATTCTGGTCAGCTGGCTGTTTGGTTATCTTGCCGGCCGGCGTTCCTGGCGCAGGAGGCCGTAGGAGATCCAGCACGAGTCTTTCAGGACAAGGTGAAACGCTGGGGGAAGGCTTCCTGGCGGGCGGTCGACCAAGTCTTGTCGATGTAGGCTGTTGTGTAAAGCTGCTCGAGGTCATGATACAACTGAATCGCCCGGCTGGTCAGGAGATAATCTGCTCCAGACCGGCGGAGGAGCCCGAGCAAGACCGCAAGGGCCATCTCCACCCCGTACAGCTTTTCCAGCGGTTGGCCGATAACTGTGGCAAAGCGCTGGTTGTCGATCAAGAGCCCGTAGGCACTCCAGAACAGGAAATAGGCGGCCCGTTGCCTGAGGCTGAAGGTGAGCTTCAGGGCTGTTGGCGACAGGCCTGTTCCCAGCCGCCCGATATAGCCATCCAGTGAAAACGTGTTGATCGCAAAACTTCGTTGCAGCAGGCTGGTGGCTGAGAGGCCAAATCCCAGGAAGGCATCGCGTGTCACGGAGGAATATTTGCCTGTTCCCGGTTGGGCAAACGTCCAGACCGAGGTCCGGACGAGCCCCAGCTCCTGGCAATAGTTGGCCAATTCAGCCAGCAGTTGACGCTTGGTCTTTTTGTCCAGGGGCTGGTAACGATTGTCAGCATAGGTGAAGTCGATGAAGGGATAGGCCGACACCTGGGTGGCGCCCCTTTCGAAAGCCAGCGCGATGTCACGGCGCAGGCTGTCCGGTGTCTGTCCGGGAATAGCGAAGATCAGGTCGACATCGATCACGGGAAATCCGGCTTCGCGCACCCAGCCCAGCCGCTCGGTAAAACGGTCTTCGCTGCGTCCGATCCGTGCCAGAGCTTGTGGATCAAACGACTGCAGGCCGAGGCTGACCATGGTGATCCCAGCTGATCTCAGCTGCTGCAGATTTTCCGGGGTGATGTCCTGAGGATGCAGCTCGATGCCGATTCCGTCCGTGATTTCGAAATACTGCTGCAAACGACCGATGATTACGGGCAGGTCACCCAGCATCAGGGCTGGCGTGCCGCCACCAAAATAGAGACTGGTGACAGGGTGCCTTTCACCCCTGGTTTTCAGGCCAGGCGAAACCAGCTGCCTGGTCACAGCCTGTCCGGTGCGGTCGATTTCCTGCAGCAACGCGGGCAGATAAGCCGCGGCCTTTTCCGGTGTGTAGAGCTCGCGGCAATACGGACAAAAGCTGCACAGGGTGCGGCAAAACGGGATATGGACATAGAGGCCAAACCGGTCCAGACCAGTCACGTCGGGCTGCCAGTCAGGTGGACAGGCCTCGAAGGTGAACGGTTTTGCAGATCGGGTCAAGAGCAGGCGCAGCAGGCTCGAGGTCAGCATGACGACACCTTTTTCAGGAGACGCCCGTAGGTTTTGAACAGATCCAGCAGGACCCAGGGCCGGCCCGCAAAGACCAGGCTGTATTCAGCTGCGAACAAAAAGCCGCATTGCTGGCACAGGCCTGGGATATCGCGGCAGCGGCCACACGTCCAGATCTGACCGCTTTCTGCCACCAGACAGTGGCGGCTGGGGACAGGCGCCCCGTTCCGGGCGATGTGCGGCAGGGCGTGCTTGAGATTGAGAACCGGATAGCCCTGGTCGATCAGGGTGGCGATCCGGCGGCTGGCAGCCAGTTTTTCAGCTCTGCTCAGAGCCAGGGATTCAGTTCCCGGATAGGGGGTATGGAAATTGTAGGAGACTGCCTGGATCGCGGGCAGACATCTGGCCAGTTTGGCCACGGTCTCGATATCGGCCAGATTGATCGTGTTGATTGCCATGTAGAGAACGACTGGGACGTTCCTGTCCTGGCGGATGGTCTCCAGGACCTGGTCATAAGTTTCGCCCCGGATGGCATTGTGATGCTCGCGGTTGCCATCAAGGCTGACCAGATAAAGATCGATGCCTGGAGCAGACAGCGGCCATGTACCGTTGGTCACAGCATTGACCAGCCAATAGCCCATCTGCCGGGCAAGCTGTACCACATCCGGAAAAGTGTGTTCACCGTCAGTCCACAACAGGGGTTCGCCACCATAAAGGAACAGGATCCGGCAGCCACGGTCAAAGAGGGCCTGCAAGTCCGCCTGGATTTGCTCAAAAGGATAGTCCTGGCACACGAGGTTGCTGACGGCACAGTGGCGGCAGTGGAGGTTGCAGCGGTCGGTCAGGATCACCGAGCCGATCAGAGGCCGGTTGCGCTGCCAGAGAAATGCCAGAAGGCCGCGTCCAGCCAGCCTGAGGAAAATCTGCGGACTGATCATGGCCTGCGGCTCTTGTCCAGCACAGACAGCATCGCCTGATACTGTTCGGCGCTGATCTCGCCACGGGCAAAGCGCTCACGCAGGATCTGCACGGCCCGGTCGTGCGCCTGGCCAGTCCGGAGTGAAGGCAGATGCTGGTGCAACATGCGATAGGCAATGAGACAGACCACGGCCCAGAACAGAAGATAAAACAGCATCGAGACCAGGCCGAGCCACCAGGTGCCACCCGATTGCAGCAGGAGTCTGACCGAATCGTAAAAGGGGTGCAGAAAAATCCCTCCCCTCGGGATGTGTTAGACCACGTCGCGGATGATGTCGAGGATGACAGGCGGTGGTGAAAAATGAGCGCGCCCGGACTCGATGGTCAGGGCTGCCTGGACCATGGCCGTGGCAGCTGCGAGACGCACTGGATCATTGGCCAGGAGATCGACCATGATTTCGCCGGCAGTAACCGTGTCTCCCAGGCGCTTGCGCAGGACCAGGCCCACAGCTGGATCGATCGCATCGCCTTTTCGTTCACGGCCGCCACCGAGGGCGATCAGGGCCCGGCCGAGCTCGGCAGACTCCATATGGGTCAGTACGCCTGTTGCCTCAGCCCGGACCTGCTGGTGCAACCTGGCCTGGGGCAGGAGGTCGAGATGGTCCACCACGTCGGGATGACCGTTCTGGGCTTGGATGACCTCAGCCAGTTTGCGCGCAGCGGCTCCATTTTGCAGCGCGGCCTGCAGCAGGGAGCGAGCCTCTTCGTCTGACTTGGCTTTGCCAGCCAGCCGCAGCATCTCACTGCCAAGTGTCAGCGCGACCTCGAGCAGGTCGCCTGTCACACGCCCCTGAAGGACATCGACGGCTTCCTGGACCTCGAGGCTGTTGCCGATCAGATTGCCCAGCGGCTGGTCCATGCTGGAGATGACCGCCACCACCTGGCGCCCGACCTGGTGACCAATCGCCACCATCTGGCGGGCCAGGGCCCGGGCGGACTTCAGGTCAGGCATGAAGGCACCGTTGCCGCATTTGACATCGAGCACGATGGCGTCAGCACCGGCGGCGATTTTCTTGCTCATGATCGAAGCGGCGATCAGAGGGATCGATTCGATCGTGCCGGTGACATCCCGGAGGGCATAGAGTTTCTTGTCAGCCGGTGTCAGGTCATCGGTCTGGGCCAGGATCACGGCCCCGATGGCCTGAGCCTGGGCGATGGCTTCATCTGTGGACAGTCCGGTCACGAACCCGGGGATCGATTCCAGTTTGTCAATCGTACCACCGGTGAAGCCCAGGCCACGGCCGGACATCTTGACCACCGGAACGCCACAGGCGGCAACCAGCGGCAGGACGACGAGGGTTGTGGTATCCGCGATGCCGCCCGTGCTGTGCTTGTCGACTTTGATGCCGGGAATGCCGGACAAGTCGAGCTGGCGGCCGGAACGGGCCATCGCCAGGGTCAGATCGCTGGTTTCACGGTCATCGAGCCCTTTGAGGAACATCGCCATCAGCATGGCCGAGACTTGGTAGTCCGGCCAACTGCCATCACTGGCTCCAGCTACAAACAAGTCAATCTCGTTTGATGTCAGGGCATTGCCATTGCGTTTCTTGATAATCAGATCGACGTTGCTCATCTTGCTCCACCCGCCTTGCTTGATACGTTCGATTATATCATTGCCTTTGACCTGAGAGAAAATCAGGGGGATAATGATGAAACTCATTGCCATCGCATTCTGGAGCCATTTGCATGTACGACCGCCCAACGATCCTCCACCTGAGCCGCACCATTATCCGGCTGTCTCTGCCGGTTCTGGTCGAGCAGTTTTTCATCGTCCTGATGGGGGCTGTCAGCACCATGCTGGTCGGAAACCTCGGGCGCGAGGCCATTTCGGCTGTTGGCAACATCGATACGATCAACAATGTGATGATCTCGGTTTTTTCTTCGGTTGCGATTGGCGGGACGGTCCTCGTCGCCCAGTTCACAGGGCGTGAAGACCGTGCGTCCGCCAGCCGGGCAGCCAGCCAGGCCGTGCTGGCCAGCATTGTGCTGTCGCTGGTGCTGACTGCGCTGGTTGCAGGCTACCAGCAGGGACTGGTCGACCTCTTGTTCGGCCGGACCGAAGTTCTGGTGCGGCAGCATTCGCTCGCATACCTTGGCATTGTCGTCTGGTCCTACCCGCCGCTGGCCCTGGCAACAACTGCTTTTGGCGTCCTGCGCGGCAATGGCAACATGAAAGCGCCCATGATGATTTCGATTGTCATGAATCTGGCCAATATTCTCTTGAGTTCAGTCCTGATCTATGGCTATCGCCTCGACCTGGGTTTCATCCGCTGGGCAACTCCAGCCTATGGCGTGACGGGCGCGGCACTGGGCCTGACACTGGCCCGCGTGCTGGGGTTTGTCCTGGCCATTGTCATGCTCAGAAAAAGCGACCTCGCCTTTCCCTGGTCACCGCGCCATTTTCTGGCCGTGGACCGGAAGAAAATGGGCACAATCCTGTTCCTCGGTGTCCCGGCAGGCTTTGAACAGCTGATGTTCAATGGCGGCAAACTGATCGTCCAACTCTTCATTGTCCGGCTGGGAACGGTAGCCCTGGCGGCCAATGCCATCTGCAACTCGATCGCGGCTTTTGCAACCATGCCAACCGTGGCCATGAGCCTGGCCTTGACCACGATCGTTGGCCAGGCCATGGGCCGCCGGGACAAGGAAGGCGCCCGGACCTTGCTGACGTTTGCCATCCCATTTTGCTCCGCGATCCTGGTCGGGATGTCCATGCTGTTTTTGCCTGTGATTGGGCCGGTGATCGGCCTCTACACCCAGGATGCAGCGACCCGGCAGACTGCTCTGCCGATCATGATCCTGTATCTGTTTGCTCAGCCGCTGCTCTGGCCACCCTCTTTTGCCCTGGCTGCCGGTTTCCGCGGCGCAGGCGATGTGCGCTACCAGCTGGTTGTGACCATGGTCAGCATGTGGGTGCTGCGCATCGGCCTCGGTTACCTGCTGACTGCTGTTTTTTCAATTGGTGTGATCGGGGTCTGGATCGCCATGATCAGCGACTGGGCGTTGCGCTCCCTGCTGTTCACTCTGCGTCTGCGGAGCGGGAGGTGGCTGAACCGGGATCTGGTCGCTTGAAAATCCGCGCGAGAAACATCACGCTTGTTCGATCGCAGGCCCATCAGCTCCGGATAGATGACTCAGGTGGATTCGCGGATGACCAGTTCAACTGGCAGGATCGTCCGGGTTGGGGTGGGGACACCGTTCATTTTGCGTTCCAGGATCTCCAGCATCTGGATCGCCATGGCTTCAACCGGTTGATGGACGGTCGTCAAGGCTGGCTGGAGCAGGCTGGCGATCTGGACATCGTCAAAGCCAGCGACCCGGATGTCGTCCGGAACGCGTTTGCCCCGGGCTGCCAGTTGCCGGACCACCTGGGCGGCGATGACATCACTGGAGGCAAAAATGCCATCAACCTGGGGATTTGCATCCAGGGCTTTGGCGATCGAGGATTCATATTGCTGGCTGTTGAAGGAAGCTTCCTCTGTCTCATAGACTGCAAAATGGCGGCCGGAGGCTTCACAGACCTCGAGGAAACCACTGCCGCGCTGGTTGGAGTATTGCCGGACCGTACTGCTGCCTGAAATGTAGAGCAGATTGCGGCAGCCCCGGGCAATCAGATGACGGGCGATCAGTCGACCGCCTTCAAAATTGTCGGCGCTGACCATCGGGATATCGGGCGACAGTTCCCGGTCAAAGGACAGCAAGGGCAAGTTGGCGTTGAGGAAGGGTTTGATTTCTGTCGTCCGGCTGGCCAGGATGATACCGTCAACTTTGTTACGCTTGAGCATGTCGAGGTAGGCCAGTTCTTTTTCTTCGTCATGGCGGGAATTCGCTAACAGGATCTTGTAGCCGCGCCGGGCGGCTTCGAATTCAAGGGCGTTGACCAGCAGACCGAAAAAGGGATGGACGATCGAAGGAACAATCACGCCAATGATGCGGGAACGCTGGAAAATCAGCGACCGGGCCAATTCATTGGGCTGGTAGTCGAGCGATTTCATGGCCGACATCACTTTGGTTCTGGTTTCATTGCTGATATATCCGCGGTTATTCAGGACCCGTGAGACAGTTGTCACCGTAACGCCAGCCAATTTTGCCACATCTTTCAGAGTTGTCATGTCTGTCTCCTTCTGTTCCCGAAGTCCAATATAGTTTACAATAATCGCATCAAACTGAGAAGCAGGGTAACCGATATGGCAACGATTCGATCGATCGCAGAAGCTGCCAATGTGTCACGGGGTACTGTCGACAAGGTTCTCAACGACCGGCCGGGTGTCAGCACGGCCGTACGCGAGCGTGTGCGCCGGATTGCCGAGGAGATGGGCTACAAACCCAACCTGGCCGGCAAAGCCCTGGCTTTCCAGAAAAAAGACATCCGGATCGGCATCCTGGTCCCCAGTGCTGCGGATCCACTGTTCCTCGAAGTATTTGATGGAATCCGGCGTGGCATTGCGGAATATGCCAATTTCGGCATCCAGTTTGAAGTCATCGAAATGACCCAGAATACAGCGCAGCATCAGCTGGTTTGCATCCGGTCCCTGCAGGAGAAGAAAATTTCCGGGCTGGTGATCAGCCCTTTCGATGATGAACTGGTGCGAAAAGTCCTGCTGGAGTTTCGTGACCTGGGGATCCCTGTCGTCACATTCAATACTGATGTTTCCGGGATCGGACGCCTGTGCTATGTCGGCCAGGACTCGCGCCGCAGCGGCCGGGTCGCAGCTGACCTGATGCGCAAGATCCTGCCACCAGGCAGTTCCATCGTTTGCATCACAGGTCCGGCCGTTTTCAAATCTCTCTCGGACCGTCTCGCTGGCTTCCGCTCCCTGATCAAGGCCGAATGTCCCGATCTTACTATCGCTGCTGTTCTGCACAACGAAAACAATTCCGAAAGTGCCTACCAGGTGACCCGGGATTATCTGCGCAGTGGTAAAACTGCCGATGCCTTCTACATGACCAGTTCCGGTATCGACGGCATGGTCCGGGCAATCCGCCAGTTCGGCAAGCCTGGCACCCGGATTGTCTGCTTCGACTTGATCCCAACGACTCGCCAACTGATGCTTGAGGGCCTGATTGATTTCTCCATTCTCCAGGAACCTGAGAAACAAGGCTATGAACCGATCAAGATCCTGGTCGACTTGCTGTTCTACAACCGCAAGGTCACAGAGAAATACCAGTTCACCCGGATTGACATCAGGACCCGGGAAAACATCGACTGAGTGCAGACTGTGGACAAGAGCAGTTACGCCATTCGTCTGCGTGGATTTTTCATCCGCCACCTGTATCTTCTGGCAGTGTTGTCGATCTTGCTGCTTTCACTGCTGGCGCTGCTGGCGATGAATGTTTTGCGCCAGCGGTTGCTGGACCAGGCTGAGATTCTGGCCTCCAGGCGTGAGGCCCGGTACCATTTTGTCCTGGTCGCAGAGCAGACCGATTCTCCGTTCTGGCAGGAGGTCTATGCCGGTGCCCGGGCCGCGGCGTCAGAAGTGGATGCTGTTGTGGAGCTTGCCGGTCCCCAGAGCTTTTCGACCGACCAGACTGCAGAGCAGATCCTGATTGCTTCCGCAGCGCGCCTGGACGGGATTGCTACCTGTGTGGTCGATACAAATCTGACTGAGCAGGCCATCGACCAGGCTGTCAAGGCTGGAATACCGGTGGTCACACTCGAATATGATGCTGCCGAAAGCCTGCGCCAGTGCTTTGTCGGGGTCAACAGCTATGACTTGGGCCAGACTTTTGGCCGTCTCGTGACCGACAGGAATCCCATCGGGGAGATCGTCATCCTGGTCAGCGATGATCCACAGCGAGCCAGCCTGTCAGAGAACCAGATCGTAGCCGGTCTGCAGGATTATCTGGCCCGCTATCCCAGCCTGACCCTGAACAGCCTGGAAATCAACCGCGACAGCGCATTTTCGGCCGAACAGGCGATTCGCGACCTGCTGGTCAAGGACCAGCAGACTGTCCGTGCCATCATCAGCCTCAATGTCGGTGACACCCTGCGAGTGGTTGAGGCACTGGTCGACGACGGTCGTACCAACACAGTCAGTGTCCTGGGCTACCAGGAAAATTCAGATGTGCTCGAATACATCCAGAGCGGCCTGATCCAGGCGGTGATTGCCAGTGACCCCTACCAGATTGGCTATGACAGCATCCAGGCGCTGGCTGAGATCAAGACCAACAACCGCACCAGCGACTACATTCCATCAGATCTTGTGACCATCGATGCGGGCAACGTGGATGCCTATCTCCAGACAGTCCTGGCAGCGGCCGGGGCACAAGCTTCGACGGGCATCCAGCCCGAGTCCGCCGGCGAGCGGCCAGGCGGCCAGGAGCGTGGCCAATGATCGCGGCGCGTCCAGGAAAATGGGCCGGCCGGCTCTTTCATATTTTGACACCCAATTCATTGTTCAAACGACTGCTGATTCCGTACTTGTTAACGGGTATCCTGGTCGGGGCATCGACCGTCTACAATATCCTGTCGATCAATATCATCGTCGACCGGCTCAATGCCACGTACGAAAGCAATGCTGCCATTTTCGACCTGGTCGAGTCCCTGGGCGAGGTCCAGACCTATACGGAAAGCTACCTGTCCACCAAAAGCTCCACCGCCCTGGAAAACTATTACCGGGCCTCAGACAATCTCAATGAAAAGGCAGCCTTGCTGAATGACGAGATTATTGACGCCGAGCCCCTGCTATTGGAGCGCAACATCCGGCGCATGATCGAAAGCTACAACCTGGAAACCCAGAGTGCCATCCAGGCCAAGCGCGGACGTGACATTGCAGCCTACACGGACCATTACAACACGAGCATGCAGATCTACGAATACATCATCCTGTATGCCGACCAGCTGAACAAAAACCGGTTTGAAAGCAACTATTCCCAATACCGGGTCATGGGTCAGCTGCTGGACCAGATCCAGCTCCTGGACATCCTGATCCTGGCCCTGATCCTCGGGATCAATTTTGTCATAGTTCTCCTGACTGCGCTGCGCATCACCCGGCCAGTGGCCGAACTGGCCCAGCGGGCAGGCCTGGTGGCCGAGGGTAACCTGGATGTCGCACCGATCGACGTCGATTCCCATGATGAGGTCCACACACTGGCCAAGGCCTTCGACACCATGATCGTCAGTCTGAAAGCCTATGTCACCCAGATCAAGGACAACCTGATCCGCGAGACTCGCCAGAAGGAACATGAGCTGGTGATGGAGAACCTGCTCCAGGTGGCTCAGCTCAAGAATCTCCAGGCCCAGATCAACCCGCATTTTCTGTTCAATGCCCTGAACACAGGGGCCCAGATGGCCATGCTGGAGGGAGCGGACCGGACTTCGGAGTTTGTCGAGCATGTGGCTGATTTTTATCGCTACAACATCAAGCTGTTTGACCGCGATGTCACCTTGCGCGAGGAAATCCAGATGGCCAAGGATTATATCTACATCCAGAAAGTCCGGTTCGGTGACCGGATTTCTTACAACGAATCGATCGATCTGGATTGCCTTTCCATCCGCATGCCGGGACTGGTCCTGCAGCCCCTGGTGGAAAATGCGCTCAATCATGGGCTCAAGGATGTGGAACAGGGTGGCCGGGTCGACCTGGTTGCCCAGTGGAAAGGTGATCGTGTTGAAGTGCTGGTCCATGACAATGGACGGGGCATGGATCCTGAAAAGATCAGGCAAACCCTGGATGCCAAGTCGCTGGCAACGGCATCGCCCGGCCAGCTGGCATCAGAAACAGCCGAAAACCAGCCAGGCAATGGGGCTGGCATCGCTTTGTCCAATGTGGTGGCGCGATTGCGCCTGTTTTTCCACTGCGAAGATGTCATTGACATCATCAGCGGACCCGGTATCGAAGGGACCACTGTCAGGTTGTCCCTGCCTGTCCTTGCTGATGCCAGCCTCCCGGCTACCGAGCCGGCAGAGGCTACTGGGGAGAACTAGATCATGTATAAGATTTTATTATCTGACGATGAGCAGATCGTGCTCGATTCACTGTCGTTCATCATCCAGCAGAACTATGGCGAGGACTGCCAGGTCACTGTAGCCCACACCGGTCGTGAAGCGATCACACAGGCGGAACTGATCCACCCGGATCTGGCGATCATGGATATCAACATGCCGGGGATCAATGGCATCGAAGCCATCAAGACCATTCGCGAGACCTCGCCAGGCACCCAATTCATCCTGCTGACAGCGCTGGACAAATTCGACTATGCCAAACAGGCTGTCAGTCTCGGTGTGCTCGAATATCTGATGAAGCCCTTCAACAAAAAGCGGATTGTGGAAGCGGTAGGCTCCGCCCTGGCCCTGGTTGATGCGCGGCGCCAAAAAAGGCTGTCTGAGCTGGCGATGCGGGAAAAACTGGAAAATGTCCGATCCATCCTCGAGACCGGCTTTTTCTACTCTGTCATTTTTGCTGATGAACAGGAAGAAGAGATCCGGCGCTATCTGGAACTGCTGGATTTGACATCCCCCAATGGCTTGTTTTTGACCCTCGAATTTGGCGAACGACAGCCGGATGGACTGGTCCCGAACCGGATCGGCCAGCATATGCGCCTGAACCGGGACTTCCATTCCCTGCGCGAAACCATCAAACTGGCTGCACCGTGCCTGGTCGGACCGCTGCTTCTGAACCGGATCGTGGTTTTCCTGCCAGCCGAGGCGGATTTGCCGGGCAGCCGGGACCTGGTGGAGCAGATTTTCCAGCGGGTTGCCCGGGACAGTGGGGTCGAATTGCGCATGGGGATCAGCAGCCTCGTGGAATCCACAGCCCAGTTCCATGCGGCCTACCGCGAATCCCTTCTTGCGCTGCAGCAGGCGCCATCGGGTGAACATCGCTTCTTTCCGGATCTCCTGCCCTTGCTCAACACCGGTAGCAAAGGCTACCTCGGCTGGCTGGAGACCAGCTTTTTGCAGGCGATTCGCCAGGGTGATCCTGAGCTGGCCAGCCAGTATTTGAACCAGGTGTTCTCTTCGCTGGAAACTTCCGATCCGTCCGATTTGCCTGCGCTGCGGAGCAAAGCCCTGGAATGGCTGATCCTGGCAGCACGCCAGAATGACTCTGGCAGGGACGGCCCCGGCAACCGGGTTGATCTGGATGCGGTGCTCCAGGCATCGGACGTCCTGGAATTGCGCCAGGTCACGCAGGATAAAATCCGCGACTTGGCGATCCAGATGTCCGGCGCGCGCGGCCGGCCAGTCAGTGATATCATCGCTGCTGCGAAAAAAATGATCGATGAAAATTTTGCTGGCAATATCTCCCTGGAATCGGTCGCTGAAAGCATCGCTCTGAGTCCACATTATTTCAGCCGCCTGTTCTCCAGCCAAGTTGGCAAGACCTTCATCGATTACCTGACAGACCTGCGCATGGCCCAAGCGTGCCAGTTGTTGCGTGAAGGCCGCCTCTCGATCAAGGAAGTCAGTTCAGCCGTCGGCTACACCGATCCAAACTACTTCAGCCGGATTTTCAAGAAAATCGTCGGCCAGACACCGTCCGAGTACCGAGTCTGACCCTTCAGACCTGGAATCTTCAAGACCAGGGGAGAATTATGAGACACAGATTTGTCCGTCGCACGTTTGCCATCAGCCTGACCATTTTCCTGGCCGCAGGCCTTGTAGCCTGCCAGCCGCAGGACCAGACCGGAGAAACGGTGGCAGCAGGCACAGCCGCCCAACCGTTGATCGGATTTGCCATGGATACCCTGGTCATCGAGCGCTGGGAAAGCGACCGCAACATTTTTGTGGCAACGGTGAATGAGCAAGGTGGTGAAGTGATCGTCCAGAACGCCAATGGCAGCAGCGAAGAGCAGGAAAACCAGATCCGCTACCTGATCAAAAAGGCGGTCGATGTCCTGGTCGTTGTGGCCATCGACGAAAAGGCACTTGGCGACGAAATCCAGTTGGCCAGAGAACGGGGTATCCATGTGATTGCCTATGACCGGATGATCCACCAGACAGATCTTGATTTCTATATTTCATTTGACAGTGCAGCCGTTGGTGAGCTGATGGCCCGGGCTCTGGTCCGGCAGAACCCGGAGGGACGATATATCCTGATGAATGGTTCCGCAGAAGACTGGAACTCAGCTCTGATCCGCAAAGGAATCGACACGGTGTTTGGCGAAGATGAAGACCATGTGATCGTCCGTGAACTGTCTGCCACCAATTGGAGTGCAGATGACGCGTATGCCAAGTTTCGCCAGCTCCTCGATTCGGACACAGACTTCAACGGGATCATCTGCGGCAATGATGCCCTTGCGGGTGCTGCTGTGCGCGCCCTGGCCCTGTATCGCAAGAGTGGTGACATCGCCGTGACGGGCCAGGATGCTGACCTCGATGCCTGCCAGCGCATCGTAGAAGGGACCCAGTTGATGACTGTCTACAAGCCGATCGGGACCCTGGCCAAGGCCGCGGCTGAAGCTGCCATGGACCTCGCACGGGGAGATTCGCCTGAGGCCAACGACACCATTGACGTCAATGGCACCAAAATCCCCTACGCCCGCCTGACACCTGTGGCGGTCAACCGTTCCAATATCGACGCAGTCATCATCGCCAGTGGCTTTCATAGCCAGAAAGATGTCTACCGTAATATCCCACAAGATCTATGGCCCCGGCAGGGCTGATCTTCAGTTCTGTCATGATTGTTTTTGATCGTGTTCGTGACTTGTTTGTTTTGCATTAGACTGTCTTTGATTTTATTATAAAAGCATAGCAAAGCTTTGCCTCCCTGTTCCGACAAAATCCACTTTTGGCAGCACCGCTGCACCGGCACAAGTCAGCCGGGTCGAATCTGTGGACAGCCCTGCCGAAGGGCTGGGCCAACCTTGAGGAGGTACGTTCATGTCATCTGCCGCCAAAACCCAGGACTCGGGTTTCCGGACGAAAATCCAGCATTTTGGCCGCTTTCTGAGCGGTATGGTCATGCCGAACATTGGCGCTTTCCTGGCCTGGGGCCTGATCACCACATTCTTCATTCCGACTGGCTGGACACCCAGCGAACGTTTTGCGGCTCTGGTCGGACCGATGATTATCAACCTGCTACCCCTGCTGATTGGCTATACCGGAGGCAAAACGGTCCACGGTGTCCGGGGTGGTGTCGTCGGTGCCATCGCCACGATGGGTGTGATCGTGGGCACCTCCATCCCGATGTTCCTCGGGGCCATGATCGTCGGTCCACTTGGCGGCTGGATCATCAAGAAATTCGATGATTTGACCGAGGGCAAGATCAAAGCAGGCTTTGAAATGCTCGTCGCCAACTTCTCGGCCGGTATCATCGGAGGTCTGCTGGCCATGTTCAGCATGGTCGCCATCGGACCAGTGGTCGAAGTCATCTCCAGTGCCCTGGGCAAAGGGGTCAACGCCTTAGTCGCGACCGGCCTGCTCCCGCTGGTCTCCTTGCTGGTCGAACCAGCCAAGATCCTCTTCCTCAACAACGCCATCAATCATGGCGTGCTTGGACCGCTTGGCCTTGAGCAAGCTGCCACTGCCGGCAAGTCAATCATGTTCATGATCGAGACCAATCCTGGCCCTGGCCTGGGCATCCTGGCTGCCTATTGGGCGTTCGCCAAAGGCAACATCAAAATGTCCGCGCCCGGTGCCATCATCATCCATTTCCTTGGTGGCATTCATGAAATCTATTTCCCCTATGTCCTGATGAAACCGATCCTGATCCTGGCGGCCATTGCCGGTGGTGCTTCAGGTGTCCTGACCAACTCGATCCTCGGTGCCGGCCTGGTTGCCACGCCTTCTCCGGGCTCCATCTTTGCCCTGCTGGCCATGACACCCCGTGGTGTGGGCAATTTCCTGGCCACGCTGGCCGGTGTCGCCGTTGCTGCCGTCGTTTCGTTCCTGGTTGCATCGATCTTCCTCAAGACTGACAAAACCCTGGTCGATGACAGCGCCCTTGCTGCCGCCACCCAGAAAACAGCTGATTTCAAAGGCGCCGCCCTGAACAAGGCCACAACAGCCCAGGCAGCCTCGATTGCCAAAGGATCCGTCACCGAAATCATCTTTGCCTGTGATGCCGGCATGGGATCGTCTGCCATGGGTGCAACCACTTTGAAAAAAGCCCTCGATAAAGCAGGGCTCAACATCAAGGTTGTCCACAAGGCGGTCAACGAAATTCCAGCGGATGCCAAAGTTGTTGTCACCCACGAAGGATTGACGGAACGGGCCAAAGCTCAGGCGCCCAACGCCATGCACTATTCGATCAAGAACTTCCTCAATCCGGCTGAATACGAGCAGCTCGTCAACAGCCTGAAATAAGCATCGTCACCACACGCCTTGGCCCGGGCGTCCAGTCAGACCTACTGCCTCTTCCAGGCTCCATCGGAAGAGCGGGTCTGGCTGGACGGACCGGGCGCCTCACTTTTTATTAGCCCGATTCAATTGATGCAAAGGAAACATTTGGATTTGTGGATAAATTGACCGAACGACAAGCTCATATTTTGCAGGTCATTGCCCGGTCAGACGGCTACATCACGTTTCATGATCTGGCCAGGCAACTTTCGATCAGTTCTCGAACTGTGATCAGGGAACTGTCTGAATGTGAAGCCAGGCTGAAAAACCTGGGTATCGGCCTTGAGCGCAAAGCCGGGCAGGGGATCCGGCTTCTGGGAGGACTTGAAGCTCAAAATCTCCTGGATGATATCCTGGCAGAGGATGCTGTCACCATCGAATTCTCAACTCCAGACCGTCTTATGTTTCTGCGCCAGCGTTTGCTGCGAGAAAATGAACCGGTCAAATTGTACACCCTCAGCCGCCAGCTGAAAGTGGCCGAGAGCACCATCAGCGGAGATTTGGGCCGGCTCGATGCCTGGTACAATCGTTTTGGCCTCGAACTGGTGCGAAAGCCCGGCCTGGGCATCTACTTGGAAGGACCAGAGGAAGCCAGGCGGCATGCCATCCTCGATTTGCTGCATGAAGTCTGGAATGAAAATAGCCTGATCGAGGTCATGCTCCACCAAGGTGAGACTGCGGCCGGAAAGAGGCTGCGTATCTTGCTCCAGTTCAATGATACGGACTTGGACAACCTGCGCAGCCTGATCCAGATCGTGGAGGTCTGGGAAAAGCAAAACCAGCTGGTCCACCGTGAACGTAGTTTCCTGGGGCTGGTCCTGCAACTGGTCCTGTTGACCTGGCGCAAGGATCAGCCAGTCGCATTTGAGACCCAGTCCGCACGCGATGCCTTGGGCGCGATGGCCCTGGCGAATAACTTGCTCGAGGAAATTGCCCTCACCCTGGGACTGCCATGGCTCAAGCGTGAAGTCCAGTCTGTTGCCCGGGCCTTGCCCACGCTCTATCCGGAGCTTTCGGCTGGACAGACAGAAGCCGTGCAACGGCCTCAGATCGACAGCATGGAACTGGCCCGGCAAATGATCTCCCTGATCCAGCAGGAAACAGGCTATGCCATCCATGATGAAACCATTCTGGTGGATGCTCTGGCCACTCACCTGCAGCTGGCCATCACGCGCCTGCTGTTTCGCCAGACGATCCATAATCCCCTGGAAAAAGAGATCCGCGACCATTATCCGCAATGGTTCGACTTGGCCAGGAAATGTGCCCTGCTGATCGAGCGCAGTCTGGACCGTCCCGTGCCAGATGCTGAAACCGCTTACCTGACCTTGTACCTGGGTGCAGCGATGGAGAAAGCTGCGGCCCGTTCGGAGCGCCGGTACCACATTGCCGTCCTGTGCCCGATCGGCATGAGCTCATCGGTCCTGCTGGCCAGCCGGGTTGAAGCCATCTTCCCCCAGGTCAAGGTCGATGCCATCATCTCGTTCAAGCAAGCCCCGGAAATCATCCTCCAGCAACGCTTTGACCTGATCTTGTCCACCGCCGATATTGCTTTGCCAGGCATTACCGTTCTGACGGTACGGCCTTTCTTCCCGGAGACAGACCAGGAAAAGCTGCGCTCCTGTCTCAAGACATTGCTGCCCAGGAAGGTGGCAGGCCCTGCGCGGGAGTCGCAAGACCTTCTGAGCCAATTGCAGCAAGTGAACGAGCTGGTCTCCGGATTGACCAGTTTGCTCAGCCACTTTTTCTGCCTGACAGCAACCTGCACTCAGCTAGCGGACGTGATTTTCAAAGCTGCAGACCAGATCCTGCCGGATGATCCCCAGCGTCTGGCCGACGCACTCTCCCAGCGCGAGACGTTCGGCCATGTGGTCATTGCCGAACAAAAAATGGCCCTGCTGCATGCCCGGACAGATGCGGTCAGGGACTTGCATTTCGGACTGATCCGGCTGACTCGATCCATTTCGATCGACGACCAGGCGGTGACAACCATCCTGGTCATGGCAGCCCCATTGGAAATCGCACCGGTCAAACTGGACATCATGCGCCTCCTGAGCCGCTCCATCGTCGATGATGACACCTTTGTCCGTTCGCTGCGCGAGGACAACGCAGCAACCCTCTACCATCAGCTCGAGCAATTGCTGAAAAACCATTTCCCGATCTCACCCATCGTATCCGGAGAGCTGGATTGACGAGCCCCCGGACAGCTGCTGCCACTGGCCGCAGCACACCCTGCCAAGGAGAATGCCCCATGACTGAAGCAAACACCAATCCCCAGATCCTGACCCGGGACGCGATCCGCCTCGGCCTGCCCGCCACTGACAAATACACCGCCATCCGCCAGACGGGTGAACTCCTCGTCCAGCGTGGCTGTGTGACTCCCGAGTACATTGACAGCATGATCGTCAGGGAAGAAGAGGTGTCGATTTACATGGGGGCTGGTCTGGCTTTGCCACATTGCACCAATGAGGGTCGCGCCTTCATCCGCAAATCAGGCATCGTTGTCTTCCAATATCCGGAGGGGATCGATTTCAATGGCGAAAAAGCCTATATCCTGATTGGAATTGCCGGCGCAGGTGAAGATCACCTGGCCATTTTGCAGAATGTGGCAGTCACTTTCATGGACTGCGACGAAGCGACGTTACAGAAACTCTATACGACCGACGATGTTGATTTCGTCTACAGCCTGCTGATGCCAGGCTGATGCCAGGCTGATGAGCCAGTCAGTATGAATGATCCATCCGGCCGCCCCAAATTTGACGGCAGCCCTATTGAAAGGACAACACCCATGCAAACCACGGCAGTTCGACTCCATGGCGCAAACGACTTGCGCCTCGACCGTTTTGATTTACCCGAAATCACTTCTGATGAAATCCTGGTGAAAATCATTTCCGACAGCATCTGCATGTCCTCCTACAAGGCCGCTTCCCTCGGTTCGCGCCACAAACGTGTCCCGGATGACATCGCCGAGCATCCGGTGATCATCGGCCATGAATTTGCCGGTGAAGTGGTTGCGGTCGGATCCAAGTGGCAAGACCAGTATCCAGTCGGTATGCGCTATGCCATCCAGCCAGCTTTGAATTACCAGGGTTCAATGGATTCCCCCGGTTATTCTTTCCGGTATTGCGGGGGTGCTGCGACGTACTGCATCCTGCCGCATCAGGTCATGGAGCTGGGCTGTCTGCTGCCTTACGAAGGTGATGCCTTTTTCCTGGCTTCGCTGGCTGAGCCGATGAGCTGCATCATCGGGGCATACCACGCCAGTTTCCACACTCAGGCGGGGAGCTATGTCCATCAGATGGGCATCAAACCTGGCGGTCGACTGGCCATCCTGGCTGGAGCCGGGCCCATGGGCCTGGGCGCAGTTGATTTTGCCCTGCATGGCAATATTCAGCCGCGCCAGCTGGTCGTGACGGACATCAATAACGAGCGCCTGGCTCGCGCCGCCAGCCTGTTCACTCCGGAAATCGCTGCCCGGGCAGGTGTCGAATTGAACTTCGTCAATACTGCTGAGCTGTCTGATCCCGTGCAAGGACTGCTCGACCTGACCGCAGGTGAAGGCTTTGATGATGTCCTGGTCTTTGCCCCGGTCGCTGCTGTCTGCGAACTGGCCGATAAGATTCTCGGCCATGATGGCTGCCTGAACTTTTTTGCCGGACCGACCGACACTTCATTCACGGCCGGACTCAATTATTACAATGTCCATTACAATGCAACCCATGTCATTGGCACGACGGGTGGCAATACGGATGATATGAAAGAATCCCTGGAATTGTCGGCTGCGGGACGGATCAATCCGGCAGTCATGGTCACCCATGTCGGCGGCCTCGACAGCGCCGCTGATGCAACCCTCAACCTGCCGAAAATCCCGGGCGGTAAAAAACTGGTCTATACGGGCATTTCGTTGCCACTGACTGCGATCGATGATTTTGCCCGCCTGGGCCAGACTGATCCCCTGTTCGCCGGCTTGGCCCAGATCTGTGCCCGCCATGGCGGCTTGTGGAATGCCCAGGCAGAGCGATATTTGCTCCAGCACGCATCCTCAATCGACACCCTGGCCTGATGTTTGCATTTGTTCTCTGGCGCAAGATTCTGGAATTGCCGTAAGCAGGGACAATTGTTACCATGGAGAGACTTGCAAGTTGAAAGTAGGTTATTCCATGGATTTTCTCGCCATCTTCCAGAATCTTTCGCAGTGGCAAATCATCGCAGGTCTACTGGTTGCTGTCATCATCGGCATTGGCAAGACTGGTATCGGCGGTGTCGTGCTGCTGGCCATTCCGATTCTGGCCAGTGCCTTTGGTGCGATTGAATCGACCGGCCTGATGCTCACCATGTTCCTGATCGGCGATGTGTTTGCAGTCAAAGCCTATGCCAGGCATGGCAAATGGGAGGAAATCAGGAAACTCCTGCCGCCAGCCCTGGCAGGCCTGGCCCTGGGCAGCCTGGTCGGCCGTTTCATCAATGACCAGCAGTTCAAATATCTGATTGCCAGCATCGTTCTGGTCTGCCTGGTCGCGATGGTCTGGCAGGAAGTGAAGGGCGACCAACTCAAAGTGCCGCAAGCACGCTGGTTTGCCATCCTGATCGGGGTGCTGTCTGGCTTTGCCACCATGATCGGTAATGCGGCCGGACCGATTTTTGCCATCTACCTGCTGGCAATCCGTCTGAACAAGCAAAACTACCTGGGCACGACAGCCTGGTTTTTCCTGATCATCAATCTGCTCAAGCTGCCCTTGCAAGTTTTTGTCTGGCACAACATCACCTTGACAACTGCCATCCTCGCCATCGCTGCCTTGCCGGCGATTTTCATCGGTACACGGATCGGGATCTGGGTCATCCGCAAATTGCCGGAGAAGGCTTTCCGCTATCTGGTCATTGCCATGACGGCAGTGGTAGCGGCCCGGATGTTTTTCTAGAGGCCGGTCCACAAAAAATCCTGGATGAATGCCAAACCTTGAGACAGACAAAAAAGAGTTGCCTCTGAACGATCGTTCGAGACAACTCTTTTTGTTTGAACCAGAGCTAAGACCTGTGAACCGGTGCGGCTGGAAAAACTCAGCCAGCGAAGAAAGTCTTGAGCTTTTCGGCCGCTTCCACTTCATCTGCCCCTTCGACCTGGACGGTCAGAGCGGTTCCGTGCGACGCACCCAGCGACATGATGCCGAGAATGCTCTTGGGGTTGACATGGTTGTCGTCCTTGACCAAGGTGATGTCGCTTTTGATGGTCATGCAGACCTTGACGAGCTCAGTGGCAGGACGGGCGTGCAGGCCTTCTTTGAAAGGAACAGTGACTTGGATGGTTTGCATGGTACTAATCTCCTCAATGAATCGTAAAAGGAAAGAATATCTTCTTAAATTATACCAGATCTCTTGATTCAGTCGACGCTTTTCTTCAGTGCACCGATCATGAACGCGGTGACGACTGTACCAACGGCGATCGAGACGAGATACATCGGGATGTTGGTCACGGCGAAGAAGACGAAGATGCCGCCGTGGGGTACGCTCAAGGTTGCATTGAAAAGCATGGAGAGGGCGCCAGTAATGGCTGAACCAACCATGATCGAGGGGATGACACGCAGCGGATCAGCTGCGGCAAAAGGAATCGCACCTTCGGTGATGAAGGAAGCACCCAAAACCCAGGCAGCTTTGCCGGATTCTTTTTCGAACTCGGTGAATTTCTTTTTGAACAGGATGGTAGCCAAAGCCAGGCCAAGTGGCGGGGTCATGCCGGCAGCCATGACCGCAGCCATGACAGCAGAGCCTTGTCCAGCAGCCAATGTGCCTGTCGCGAAGGCATAGGCGGCTTTGTTGACCGGACCACCCATGTCAAAGGCCATCATCAGACCGACAACCAGACCCAGGATAATGGCATTGGCGCCAGAAAGGCCAGTGAGGAAGTTGGTCATGCCAGCATTCAGGGCTGCAACCGGTACTCCAAGGACATAGAACATCAACAGGCCGACAATCAGGGCACCAAGGACAGGGATGATCAGGACGGGCATGATACCCTGGAGGGATTTGGGCAGCTTGATGTACTTTTTGATGCCCAGGACAACATAACCAGCCAGGAAGCCAGCGACGAGACCGCCCAGGAAACCAGCATTGAGCTGGACGGCGACTGAACCTCCGATCATGCCGACGGCCAGACCGGGACGGTCAGCGATCGAATAGGCGATGTAACCGGCCAGGATCGGAACCAGGAAGGAGAATGCTCCAGCGCCGCCGATTTTCATCAGGTAGTCGGACAGGGTATTGCGAAGTTCAGTACCACCAACCAGCCAGCTCAGGGCAATGATGATACCACCGGCCACAACGAACGGGATCATGAATGAAACGCCGTTCATCAGGTGCTTGTAGACACCGGTGCGATTGGCAGCGCGCTGCTCTTTGATCGCGCTGACCTGGTCTGCCAGATTGGTAGAGCCATAGACAGGGGCATTGAGGGCTTTCTCGATCAGGCCATTGGCGTCCTTGAGGGCGTCGGAAACGCCAACCATGAGGACTTTCTTGCCACCGAAGCGCTCCATCGGGACGGTGGTGTCGCAGGCCAGGATGATGGCGTCTGCGGATTTGATTTCATCGGCGGTCAGTTCGTTTTCAACACCGACTGAACCACGGGTCTCAACTTTGACATCATAACCTTTTTTCTTGGCTGCATCAGCAATTGCTTCTGCGGCCATGTAGGTGTGGGCGATGCCAGTCGGACAGGCTGTGACTGCTAGGATTTTCATGAACACGCCTCCTCAAGATAAATAGTTATAACAAGCCTTGCGTCGGCTTATTACCGGGTGGGACGCAGGATGACCTGGGCGGCCATCCGTTCGACATCCTGGCGGGAGAAACTTTCAGTCCCGACTTTGCTGACGGCCAGGGCTCCACAGGCCGTCGCCCAGGACAGGGCTTGCTCCAGACCAAGGTTTTGGGACAGGCAATGGACAAAGCCGGCCAGCATGGAATCTCCTGCCCCGACCGTGCCACGCACGTCGACTTTGAGCGGTTCGGCAAATAAGGCCTGGTCTTGGCTGACCAGGATGCTGCCATCACCACCCATGGAAACGAGGACATAGACGATGCCGTACTGGGTGATCAACTGGCGGCAGGCTGCAACGATTGCCGCTTCAGTCTCCAGCTGAGTGCCCAGGGCACTCTCGAGTTCGTGGATGTTGGGCTTGACCAGGGTCGGGGAGGCCTTGAGACCTTCCAGGAGCAGGATGCCATCGGCGTCGAGCACGCTCTGGCAGGGCGGCTGGACCCGGCTGATCAGCTGACGGTAAAAATCCGAGGGCAGCCCCTTGGGCAGGCTACCGGAAAAAACGATGAACTGGCTCTGCGCGGACAGTTCGTCGATCTTGGCTTCAATGGCTGCGATGGCAGCGGAATCGACTGAAAATCCTGCTTCGTTGATATCGGTCGTGCTGCGGGACGCTGTTTCAATCAGTTTGGTGTTGGTTCTTGTCGCGGCATCAATCTCGATCAAGTCGGTGTCCAGACCGTCCTGCTCCAGCAAGGAACGGACATGACCGATGTTGCTGTGGCCGATGAATCCAGTGGCCTTGGCCTGTGAGCCTAAGGACTTCAGGATCCGGGCCACATTGATGCCTTTGCCGCCCATGTCTTCGCGGACGCTTTGCACCCGGTTGACTTCGCCAAAGGCAAATTTTTCCACGACAACCGTGCGGTCGATGGCTGGATTGAGGGTGACTGTCGTAATCATCACAGTTCCTTTCAAGAGCGGATCAATTCGATGTCGTTGTTGCGGTACGTCTCCAACAGAGATTCGTCGATTTCGCTGTCCGTGATGATGACATCCACCATCGACAAGGGTGCGATCTGGCAGAGTGCAACCCGGTTGAACTTCGAATGATCGACCAGGACGTAGCGCTCGCTGGCACAGCTGAGCATGGTGCGCTTGACTTCGGCTTCGTCCAGGTCTGGCGTGGTCAGGCCACTGTCGATGGAGACACCGTTGGCTGCGACGAATGCCTTGTTGACGTTGAACCGGCGCAAAAACTCGATCGCCATATGTCCAACGGCTGCCAGGACATTGAGCCGGACCTTGCCCCCCATGGCGATCAATTCAACATTTGGATTCTGGGCGATCAGGCTGGAGACTGTGGTCGAATTGGTGATCACCGTCAGATGCAAGTTGGACTGGCCAATCAGGCGGGCCAGCTCGAGCGTAGTGGTCCCAGCATCGAGAATGATGCTGTCATGATCCACCAGGCGCTCAAATGCCTTGCGGGCGATGGCTCGCTTCTGGGTTTCGAACAAATTCTCTTTCTGGTTGTAGCTCTCTTCGATCGTCAGGGTCGTCAGGCTGGTCAGGATCGCCCCGCCATGGGTCCGTTCGAGCTTGCCTTCCGCCTCGAGGGTTGCGAGATCGCGCCGGATGGTGGCTTCGGACGCTTCCAGGGAGTCACACAGCTGCCGGACCGTGATGGTGCGGCTTTGCTTGAGGGCGTCGAGGATGCGAAGATGTCGTTCTCCCTGCAACATAAGGATCAAAGCCCGATGTCGTAATCTTGGAGCACCTTGAGCACGGCAGCGGGTGAATTGGCAGCGCGCAGATTGGTGCGGAATTCTTCTTTCATCAGGCGGCGGGATAAATTGGCCAGGATTTTGAGATGGACATCCCCAGCATTATCGGCCGGAACACCGATCATGAAAATGATGTCGATCGGATTGCCATCAAGTGATTGCCAGTCCATGGATTCCACGGTGGCGTACATCAGAAGTGGTTCGGTGACCGCGTTGGTCTTGCCATGAGGGATCGCCACACCAAAGCCCATGCCTGTCGAATACTCTCCTTCGCGGTGCAGGACTGCATCACGATAACCAGCAACATCAGCCACCCGCCCAGCTGCAGCGGCTTTTTCTGCCAGCATCTGGATCGCTTCTGCTTTGGATTTGGCTGGCAGGTTCAGGACAATCAGGTCTTCATTGATCAGCATAGGTTCCTCCATGGAATTGCCCGTTTCCAGATCATCTGGGTCAGGGCGATGGTTTTTGATCGTTCGTTGGGGGTGAATCGTGATCGTTTATGATTGCATTCTAGCACTTGTGATTGAGAAATCAAGCACCATTTGGCTTTGTGAATGAAAGTTTGCGAATATAACCAAGCAATGTTTGGGTGATTTGTGCAACAAGTCAATTATTTGACAATCAAAGATGATTGATAATTTTCGATTGATGATTGCCTGATGGATGCATGAGAGGTTAAAATGGAAAATAGCATGAAAGGTTCCGTCCATTTTGCATCATTTTTCTTTTTCTGCGCATGGATGGGCGTTTTCCAGCCCCAGCCTCTGTTAAAATGGAATAGACTCGAAAGAATTGATTAAAGGAGAAGTCGATATGCAACTCAAAGGTGTCAATGCTGCCCCTGGTCTGGTGATGGGCCCATGCCTGGTCCTTGAAGAGATCCATCATCCTGATTTCACCCACCACAGCATCGCAGATGATCTGGTTGAAGAAGAAAAGAACAAGGTGCGCATTGCCCTCGACTTAGCGGAACAGCAGCTGACTGCCATTCGTGACCGGGCCAGCGCCGCAGGTCTAGAAGAACAGGCTGCCGTGATGGATGCCCACCTGATGATGCTGGGTGACCCGATCTTGACCGAGGGTTTTCTGACGACTGTGGAATCCGAACATCTCCCGGCTGTTGGTGCTGTACAGAAAGGTATTTCCGCCCAGGCAGATATCTTTGAATCACTGGAAGACGCGTACTTTCGTGAACGGGCCCAGGACATCCGGGACATCGGCCGCCGCCTGGTCAATCTCCTTTTAGGGCTTGAAGAACCTGACATCAGCTCGCTGCCTGAACCGCTGGTTCTGATTGCCCGGGATATCACACCTTCGATGATGGCTTCGGTCGATACGAAAAATTTGCTGGGCATCGTGGCAGAAATCGGTGGCAAGACGTCCCATACTGCGATCCTGGCCAACAATATGGGCATACCTGCTGTTCTCGGCTGCCATGATGTCGTATCGGTCGCCAAGTCCCAGCCTTCCGGGGCCAGGATCGCCGTCGATGGCAGTTCAGGCCTGGTCCACATCGGCCTGACTGATGAAATGGCTGCCACCCTCAAGGCAGAGGCCGAGCGCCGGGCCGCGGTCAAAGCATCCCTGGCTGTGCTCAAGGACCAGCCCACCGTGACCAAAGACGGCGTCCATGTCCAGCTCGCCGCCAATGTCATGGGCCCTGGCGACGTTGACAAAGTCCTGGCCGTCGGTGGCGAAGGGGTCGGCCTGTACCGGACCGAGTTTTTGTTCATGGACCGTGACAAGGCCCCCGACGAAGAAGAGCAATACCTGGCCTACCGCACCATGATCGAGGGCTTGGGTGGCAAACCTGTCATCATCCGGACGATGGATATCGGCGGTGACAAGAGCGTCGATTACCTCAACATCGCCAAGGAAGAGAACCCCTTCCTCGGCTACCGGGCTCTGCGCATCTGCCTCGAGCGCGATGATCTGTTCCTGACCCAGTTGCGGGCCATTCTGCGTGCCGCCGTTCACGGCCAGGCTCTGGTCATGTTCCCGATGGTTTGTTCGCTCGACGAACTCCGCGCTGCCAAAGCCAAGGTGGAACAAGCCAAGGAACAGCTCAAGCTCCGCGGTGAAACCTTTGCGGCTGACATCAAAGTCGGCATCATGATCGAGATCCCCTCAGCGGCCGTGATCGCAGATGTCCTGATCAAAGAAGCTGACTTCTTCTCGATCGGCAGCAATGACCTGACCCAGTACACCCTGGCCGTCGACCGCATGAATGAGAAAATCAGCTATCTGTACAACAGTTTCCACCCCGCCATGCTGCGCCTGATCAAGTCGGTCATCGAGCCAGCCCGTGCGGCCGGTGGTGAAAAATTTGCCGGCATGTGTGGTGAAATGGCCGGTGACCCGCGTGCCACCCTGGTCCTGCTCGGTCTTGGCCTGCAGGAATTCTCGGTCGGACCATCTGGGCTCCTCAGGATCCGCAAGATCATCAACAGCGTTGATTTCAGCTATGCGAAATCAGTGGCTGACAAGGCCCTGACCCTGGGCACAGCGGCCGAGATCGAAGCCTACCTGGCCGAGGCCTTGCCAGAAGACCTCAAGGCCTTCCTGGTCTGATTTTTCTTAGACTGAACCGAGCGGAGCAGAACATGAATGATTTTGACAAGTTGACAGTTTCTGCGGATGATTCGATCCTTTTGATCATCGACATCCAGGAACGGCTAGCCCCGGCTATTGCCCATCACGAATCAGTCTTGGAAAAAACCGGCATCCTGGTCCAGGCTGCGGAGGCCTTGGGAATCCCTGTTCTGGCAACAGAACAGTACCCCAAGGGTCTGGGCCCGACCATCGCGCCCATCCAAGTCCTGTTCAGCCAAATGACGAATTTCCTGGGCGTTTTCGAGAAGATCCAGTTTTCTGCGCTGACACCGGAAGTTCTGGCGGCGATCCAGGCGACTGGGCGGAATAAAGTGGTGATCGCCGGCATGGAGACTCACGTCTGTGTCTTCCAGACCGCGCGGGCGCTCCAGGCTGCTGGCTACCTGTGCTTCCTGGCCCAGGATGCAGTGGGTTCGCGGACCGATGCCAACCGGGACAATGGCCTGGAATTGATCCGGTCCTGCGGCGCTGTGGTGACTAATGTCGAGACGCTTGTGTTCGACTGGCTCAAGCAGGCCGGGACACCGGTTTTCAAGCAGTTGTCCAAGCTGATCAGGTAAGAGCACCTGGAACTGGGCGCTAAAAGGAGAATATTTTGTGGATCGATTTGAAAACGTCACGATTCTAAAGCCGGCCAATATCTATTTCGACGGCAAGGTTACCAGTCGCACCGTCTTGTTTGCGAGCGGAGAGAAGAAAACCTTGGGTCTCATGATGCCAGGCGAATATACCTTCGGGACAGCCAAGAAAGAGATCATGGAGATCCTGTCTGGAGAGCTGAACGTTCGCCTGCCTGGTTCAGACCAGTGGATTCATATCTCTGGTGGCCAAGTGTTTGAAGTTCCAGCCAATGCCAGCTTCGATCTCAAAGTCGTGGCCATCACGGATTACTGTTGTTCGTATCTTGATGCCTGAGACCTGCTAACCAGGTATCCTCTGCACGACAAAAAACCTCGCGGTCTGGATCAGATGAATCCAGCCGCGAGGTTTTCGCTTTTTCAGGTCAGATCACCCCGGAAAGCTGTTATTTGGCCAGGGCCTCTGCCATATCCTTGGCATTGCCCTGAGCCTTGTCCTTCAGAAGCGAGATCAAGCCATCCGTCGCTTTCATCGAACCATCCTGGAAAATCCACAGTGCCTCGCAGTCGGGCAGGCTCTCAACCAGTTTGCGCCCGTCCTCATAAGGCAACAGGAAAACGGCTGTGGAGAGATAATCCGCCAGGCCACTGTCCGGCGTGACAATGGTGACAGCACGCTGGTGGTTGGCCGGCATCAGGGTGTCAGGGTCGATCAGATGATGATAGACCACCCCATCGACGAGGTAATACCGCTGGTAGTCGCCACTGGTGACGATGGACGTATCATTGGTCTGGATGACATCCACGGATTGCCCTTCCGGGATCAGCATCGAGACAAAGGGGTTCTGGATCCCGATGGCCCAGGTCTCGCGGGATGGATCTGCCGGCTTGCCGATCAGGCGGACATTGCTACCGCCGGCGCTGATGATTCCAGATGCCATGCCCTGTGATTGCAGCAGACGGGCCACGATTTCTGTGGCATAGCCTTTGGCCACAGCACCGACGTCCAGCCGGACCTCGGGATCTGTCAACTCGAGGGTCGAGGCCTGGCGATCGATTTTCAGAGTGGAGGGATCGATGTGTCTGGCAGCTGCCTGCAAGTCAGCAAGATTCGGGACGGTCGCCTGACCAGACTCCGCCGCCTCGCGATGATCGTGCCAGATGCGAAGCACTGAACCGAGTGACGGACTGACTTTTCCAGGCGCCAGCCGGTCATTGTCCAGATAGAATTCAATCAAGTCCAGGATCTTTGCATCGACTTGGACCGGGCCTTTTCCTGCCTGGTTGTTGACCGTCATCAGATTGTGGATGCCGGGGTATTCGTGGTAGATATCAAACAACTGGTGGAGCTTTTGAAATTCTGATTCTGCCAGATCTGCCCAGCGATCAAACTCGGCCTGGCTGTTGGCGTAGCCGATCAACGTGATCACCGTGTCAAAGCTGGACGTAAAAGAACTGGAGTATTTGACCGGCGCACCTTGGTCGGATGGCGGGGCACTCTGGCCTTCTGTCTGGACGGATCCCGCTGAGGTCTCCGTGCTCTGGATTGCGGTACAGCCGGTCATCATCGTGACTGCCAGGACCAGAATGATGGCAGTCAGTCGCGTGAGCCGGGGATGGAATGTTTTGTCTCTCATCATTGATTTTTAACTCGTTTGCAATTCATCAGGGGTGCATCGGCGGATGATCCAGATGATTTTCTTTGGGTAAAGAACAAGGGGGTGCGATGTGCACCCCCTTCATTTTAGTCAGCAAAGGAAAATTTTCAAGGAATCTGGAAAAGGATTACTGGGCATTGGTGACAGCTTTTTCCAGAGCTTCGATGTAGTGGTCAGGGCCGAAGGTGGAAGACGTCTTGAGGTCGACGAAGATATTCTTGTCACCTTCACGGGCAGCGCCTTCGATTTCAGCCATGGTCTTGCCTTCGAGGTAGGCTTCGAGGGCATCAGCCTGTTCCCACCACTCTTTGCCAATGGCGGAAGCTTTCTTCATGCCATAGGCATCACCGAGCTCGCGCTTGGTCGCGCCGAGGGCCTTGGCATCAGAGGTCAGCTCACCCTTGGCGTTAAAGGTGATGTCGTGGACAACAGAATCAATCCAGACGTCGAGGACTTTGCCGGAATCGTCGATGGCGGCGATGGCCATGCTGTTGTAGGACTGGAACTTGCCGTCTTTGTCAGCGGCAGCATTGGCGCTCTTGGCGGAGTTGATGGAAGCGCCGTATCCGAGCTTGGTGGCTGCGGTCGGGGTGGCCTTTTCAGCAGCAGCGACAGCCTTCTTCAGTGCTTCGACATAGTGGTCAGGGCCGAAGGTGGAAGAGGTCTTGAGGTCGACAAAGATGTTCTTTTCGCCTTCGCGTGCGGCGGCATCAATGTCAGCGACAGTTTTGCCAACGAAGTAAGCTTCGAGAGCATCGGCCTGCTCCCACCATTCCTTGCCGATCGGTGAGGCTTTCTTCATGCCATAGGCATCGCCGAGTTCGCGCTTGGTGGCACCGGCGGCAGTGATGTCGCTGGTGAGGGCGCCGGAGGCGTCGAAGTTGCCGCGATGGACAACAGAGTCAATCCAGACGTTCTGGATCTTGCTGTCGGCATCGATCAGGACAGCGACATAGTAGGAGTAGGATTCAGCGATACCTGCTTTGTCGGCGGTCACGCTGGCACTTTTGCTGGCGGTGACGACAGAACCGAAGCCCAGGCGCAGGCCGGAAGCGGCAGCGGCAGAGGTCTCAGCTGGGGCGGCGGTTGTTTCGGCAGCGGTGGTTGCGGCGGCTGTTGTTGCCGCTGTGGTTGCAGTCTGGCCGCAGGCGGTCAGGGCAAAAGCGAGCAGGACAACAGCAGTGATCAGGATCAATGCAGTTTTTTTCATGTGTTGATCTCCTCTTTTCATAGGTTGGTGACCAATTGGATTGCTGACGGGTCCTATTGTAACAAAATCACGAAAAAGATGAAAGCAAACGATTCCGACAAAATCGATCGGATTATAAAATGCGTATGCTCATTACCCGGAAAAGCTACGGAAACAGGCGTTTCGAATTGTCCGTCATGTCAGGCTTTCAGAAAAATTCAAAATCAGTATGTATCTGAGGATACGCAAGAAGAGGTTCAATTGGACTGGCTGGGCTCGATGTATCCAGGAAAGCGCCGTTTTAGCAAGTTCTAGCCATACCCGGCCGGCAGTTACCGTGCTAAAATCATTGAGAATTGTCTGGATCGGATGTCTTCGACAGTCAGGCAATTCCTTGATAAAGATTCTGTGGCAGGTATCTATGTCCCGTTTCATTTTTCCACATCACAAGCGTCCTGGCAAATCACGTCCAGGGGATCAACCTGGCTGGACTCAGGGACTGGCGTCCTTGCCACCTCTCAACCTGCGCCTTTTTTTCCTGGCTGTTTTTCTGGTGATCATTGCCTACATCAGCTGGCAAGCCTGGCCTTCTTTTTTTGACACGGACGAAAAGAACACGACGGTTGGCAGTGACTATCTGCCTTATCGCCTCAAGCAAGGCGACGTTCTGGTCCAGGATTTCAAATCAGTCAAAAACGGGCTCGTTGCCCTGACGTTGTCTTTTGACCTGCCGGAAAATGCTGATTTGCCGGATGAAACCCAGATCCGGATCAGTGTCCAGGCGGAGGGCGAGCAGGTTGCTGCAGAACAGGCGCTTCTGAACAGTAATACATTGAAGCTCTTTGCCCGGACCAGGATCCCATTGCAATTTGGCTCCCGGACAGCTGGTCGAGCCTACCGGGTCATCCTTTCGATCGACAAGCTGCCGGAAAGCGCCCGACTGTCGATCCACACGTCCCATGCCTCGCAATCCTCCCTGCTGGTCAATGGTCGGGAAACAGGCCTGGCCGCGGTCATGAGCCTGACCTACAGCCAGTTCAATGCCTGGGCGTTCATCCGCTCCCTGGTCCTGATGCTGCTGATCCTGGTTCTTGTCATCCTGCCCTTGCCCAGGATTCAGGCACTTCTGCAGGAGGCCATTGTGATTCCTTTGCTGGCTGCACCTTTCCTGACCCTGGCCAGCATCGAAATACTGAATACGCTCAATCAGGATGCCCTGTTGTCTGTTCCCGTTTTCTGGCTGACCTACCTGACCATTTTACTGTTTGAATTGTTGCTGGCCAGCCTTCTGGGCCGGATCCGGATGGCCATCCTGGCCAACCACCTGCTGTTCATAGCCTTGGGTGCCGCCAACCACATCAAACTCTTTTTCCGAGGTGACCCTTTTGTCGCCGGAGACTTGCGTTCCGTCACGGAAGCAGCCCATACCATCAATCATTTGAACTTCATCATCAACAGCCGGTTTCTGGCAGCAGCTCTCCTGCTGGCCATCTTTTTCCTGCTGATGGGCAAAACTCGCGATACACATGCTTCGCGAAGGACCCGCTGGATCACGTCAGCCCTGACCCTCGTTCCCCTGGTCGCCTTGCTCAACGGCCTGGTTCTCAATCCAGCGCTGATCAGCCAGTATCCCGGTATCACCCGGTTTCCCTGGAACCAGATGGTTAATTACAACCAGAATGGCGTCGTGATACCTTTTCTCCAGAGCACTCGAAACCTCAACATCAGCCAGCCAGAACAAGACTTCCAGCCCCAACCTGGTTTCTACGAAATTCCAGCTGGCCAGAAGACGAGCCAGGCTTCTCCGGACAAGCCCAACATCATCGCCATCATGAGCGAATCGTTTGCCGATTTTGACAATATCCGGCCTGTCGAGACCACTGAGCCGGTGATGCCGTTTTTTGACCAGCTTCTGAATTCACCCAATGCCCGCCATGGCAAATTGCTGGTTTCCATTTTCGGTGGCGGGACATGCAATTCTGAATTCGAGTTCCTGACTGGCAGCAGCATGCTGTTCATGGCTGATGGCAGCCTGCCTTACAACAGCTACTTCATGGGACCCACCCATGCCTTGCCGGACCTTCTGGGCCAGCAAGGCTACCGCAGTGTAGCCATCCATCCTTACCTGAGAACGTTCTGGGACCGCAATCTCGTCTATCCCGCCATCGGTTTCGACCAGTACATCAGTATGGAAGATTTTCCTGCAGATGGCAAAGTGCGTGATTTCATCAGTGACGAGGCAGATTTTAACCAGATTATCCGTACGTATGAAAATAAGCAGCCTGAGGAGCGCCTGTTCATTTTTTCCGTCACGATGCAGAACCACTTCCCCTATAACAGTTCGGAAGAAATCTTGTCCGGACTTGACTACAACATCAAGCTGCCGACCCTGACGGAAGTCGAGTCCGTCGAGCTCTACTTGAGCCTGTTGCGCCAATCTGACGATGCCTTGCGTGATCTGATCTATTATTTCTCCACCGTTGACGAACCGACCCTGATCGTCTTGTTTGGCGACCATCTGCCTGGAAACAACAATGTCTTCAAAAATTTCTACGAAGACCTTTTTGGCAAACCGTTGGCTGACCTGACCCAGCTGGAAACCCAGAAAATCTACGAGACGCCCTGGCTGATCTGGGCCAACTATGAGTTGCCGGCAGTGGCCAAGGATGTCACCAGTCCCAATTTCCTTGCGACCACGGTCCTTGACTTGGCTGGAGCTGAGAAATCCCCCTACTTTGAGCAGGTGAGCCAATTGAACCAGACTGTGAAAGCCATGAACAATAAAATGGTCATCACACGGGATGGCAGGACCTATGACAAGGAATCCCTGCCATCGAGCCTGGTTCGCCAGCTCAATCGCTATTGGGCTCTGGAATACGATAATGTTGTCCGGGACAAGGCTCAATAAGTCTGCAGACGTGCTCCGGCTGGTTGACTGCTAGCCGGCTCTTCAGGTGTCGAACAGGCTCCTGACCTCGTCCACAGTCATTTGTGACAGCAAATTCTGGCCAGGCTTGATGACTGCCTCGATCAGAGCCTGTTTTTGTTCCTGGATCGCCTGGATTTTCTCTTCCAGTGTATCTCTGGCATACAGCTTGAAAACCTGCACAATGTTTTCCTGGCCGATCCGGTAGGCACGGTCCGTAGCCTGGTCCTCAACGGCCGGATTCCACCAGGGATCGTAATGTATAACCGTATCGGCTCCGGTCAGATTCAGGCCTGTGCCGCCCGCGCGCAGTGAGATCAGGAAAAGCTGACCTTCGCCATTGTTGAAGCGATCCACTTGGGCCAGCCGTTCATCGGCGGCAACCTGCCCGTCGATCAGGAAGCTATCCAGTCCCCTGGCCAGCAAGCGGCTGCGGATGATCTGGAGCATCTGGGCAAACTGGGAGAAAATCAGGATGCGATGACCGCCATCGAGCGCATCTGCGATCAATTCATCCAGTAAAAGCAACTTGCCGCTGTCACCGGCATAATCATCGAGGAAAAGTCCGGGATGGCAACAGATCTGGCGCAAACGTGTCAAAAGCGCCAGGATGTACAGCTGGCTGCGGGCAAAACCGTTGACAGCGACCTCCTGCTCAAAGGACTGACGTGCTGTTGCAAGGTACTCCTCGTAGAGTGCACGCTGAGCCGCTGTCATTTCGGCAACGACACGGGTTTCAATTTTATCCGGGAGTTCACGCAGGACATCTTTCTTCATCCGGCGCAAGACAAACGGTGCAATTTGCCGGTGCAAGTCAGACAGGACATCACTGCCGGGGTCTTTCCAGAAGGGCACCTCATAGCGCTGTTCGAACTGGCGCCGGCTGGACAGATAACCGGGCAACAGGAAGTCGAAAATGGACCACAGCTCCGTCAGCGAGTTCTCGATCGGCGTCCCGGTGAGGGCAAACGTCCGGTCAGCCCGGATCTGTTTGACGGAGCGCGCATTGAGTGTCTCCGGATTCTTGATGTTCTGGGCTTCATCGAGAAAGCAGCTGGCAAATTCGATGTCAGCCAGCTCGGGATAATCACGGCGGACCAGGGAGTAGGACGTAATCACACAGGCTTGCCGGGCGATTGTGTCCAGAAGGGCGGCTCTTTGCTGCCGATTGCCGTCAAAGACCAGAACCCTCAGACCAGGAGCGAATTTTTCGAACTCCCGCTGCCAATTGTAGACCAGGCTGGTTGGGGCAATGACCAGTGAGGGACGGCGCTTCCTGCGGAAAACCGCTGCGATGTAGACAATTGCCTGCAAAGTCTTGCCCAGGCCCATATCATCAGCCAGGATGCCGCCCAGACCATAGGCGTCCAGTGTGCAAAGCCAGTTGAAGCCGATCTTCTGGTAGGGACGCAGTGTGACCGTGATGCCGTGAGGCAACCGGTAGTTCTGATGGCCTGGAGATTCGAGTGCCCGGGCCATCTCCAGCAAAACGGAATCCATTGTGATCGTGCCCGCACTTGCGCTGGTTTCCTGGCTGGATACCGTGACCGCAGCATGGCCCGCCAGGCTGAGCACACGATAACGGGGCAGGGCCAGACGCTCCCGGGTCGGCTTGGCAC
>Ga0228536_1000061_pt1:217500-261914 | contig 261914 bp, 215 predicted proteins | sample SJ1Smetagenome_FD_168611 | JGI IMG/M metagenome (GOLD analysis project Ga0228536, IMG submission 168611) | Enriched culture of PCE-dechlorinating microbial communities from Ithaca, New York, USA - SJ1.S | ecosystem: Engineered > Modeled > Simulated communities (microbial... >... | reverse complement strand
CCCAAAGAAAGGTCCTCCCCCCACATCTCTTCTCTCTCCCCCCTCCCCTAGAACTTCACCTCCACCAGGCGGGAGTCCAGGCGGGGGCCTTGGGGGGTGGTGGTGAGGGTGAGGATGGTGTAGCCGGGGGCGAAGGCGACGTCGCCGAAGTCGCGGTCGCCGAGCCACCAGCGGCCGCAGACCGCGGGCAGGCCCAGGATGTGCCAGGGTCCCTGGCGCAGGTGGAGGATGGATTCGTGGGGGGCGTGCTCGTGGCCGTGGATCCAGGCCAGGAGCTTACGGCCCTTGAGCAGGGGGACGATGCGGGGCAGGGCCTGGTCCACGTCGCGCAGGCCCAGGCCAGACTTGGAGTCGGCCTTGACCAGTTGGTGGCGGCCCAGGGGGTTGCTGCCCACCAGGGTCGAGGCCGGGGGGTAGTGGGCGGCCAGGACCAGGGGGGTTTCCTGGGGGATGCGGGCCAGGGCGGCTTCCAGCCAGGCCAGGGCCTCCTCCGGGGTCTGGCCCAGGGAGCGGGGCTTGCCCTGGCCGTCCAGGCCGCGGCCCAGGTTGTCCCACAGCAGCCAGGCCGCGCCGCCCAGGAACAGCACCTGGCGGGCCGGTCCCAGGTGTTGCCGCCAGATGGCCAGATCCACCGCCGGGGGCGAGGCGTCGTCCTGGTAGCGCACGTCGTGGTTGCCGGGCAGGGCCCGGGCCGGGGCGGGCAGCAGGGCCACCGCCTGGGCGGCCAGGGCCATCTGGCCCTGGGTGTGCTCGGGACCGCCCTGGTCGCCGTCCATGCAGAGATCGCCGGTGACCAGGCAGAGGTCGGGCTTCTGGGCGGCCAGGTCGCCCGCGATGCGCCGCCAGGTCTTGAGGGGCAGATCCCAGCCGCCGGGCGGGGGTGGATAGTGGCGGGTGGGGGCCTGGGCGTCCATCAGGTGGGGATCGGAGAGCAGGGCCACCGCGTGGCGCGGCTGGGCCGGGGCGGCGGCCAGCTTGAGTTCCAGGCCGGCGGCCTCGGAGGCCGGCCACCACCAGCGCTGGGGCGGGGCGTAGCCGGGCGGGGCGCAGAAGCTGACCACCCGGTCGGGCTCGGTCTCCAGGCTGAAGCGGCCGTCCGGGGCGCTGGCCACCACCTGGCGGCCGTCGCTGACCAAAGCCCCGGCCAGGGGCTGGCCGTCGGGTCCCAGCACCAGGCCGGAGGCGCTGAGGGCCAGGGCCGGGAGCGGGGACAGGAGCAAGACCAAGGCCAGGCCGGCCCCGAGGGCGGCCCGCAGGCGGGCGTAAAGCGGCTGGGCGGGTTTCAAAGCACGACCTCCACGAGTTGTCGCCGGCGGATGTCCACCAGGCCCTTGTTGGTCAGGCGCAGGAAGGGCAGCCCGGTGAAGCAGAAGGTCTGGGCGGCCAGGAAGGGGCGCTCCAGGGGGCAGCCCAGCTGGCGCAGGGCGGCCTCGCACTGGGCGGCCCGGGCGCTGATCTCGGCCAGCGGGGCGGGGCTGGTGACCCCGGCGATGGGCAGCGGCAGGTCGGCCACCACCCGCTCGCCCTTCACCACCGCCAGGCCGCCGCCCATCCCGCGCACGTGGTTGAGGGCGCGGGCCAGTTCGGCGTCGCTGGAGCCGATGCCGAAGAGGTTGCAGGTGTCCCAGATCAGGGTGGTGGCCAGGGCGCCTTGGCGCAGACCCCAGCCGGAGCAGAAGCCCACCGCCATCTCCAACTCCGGCTGGTGGCGGTTGAGGTGGGCCATCTTGTAGAGGTCCCGGGCCGGGTCCGGGCCGGCCGAGCCGTCCCGCACCGGGGCCTGGCCCTGCTCCTCGCGGGTGATGGTGCCGTTGACCGCCCGGGCCACCCGGACCGTGGCCAGATCGCCGCCGGCCGGGACCCGCAGCATCTCCGGGGTGACAGCCGGGCACTGGATGCTGGCGAGCGCCTCGGCGGGCCAGGGCAACGGCGGGCAGGGGAAGAGCATGCGGCCGTCCCGGGCCACCAGGCGGCCGCCCAGCCAGACCAGCTCGGCCCGGAAGTCGGTGAGGTCGGTCACCAGGGCCAGGTCGGCCACCCAGCCCGGAGCCACCGCGCCCAGGTGGGGCAGGCCATAGCGCTGGGCGGCATTGAGCGAGCACCAGGCCACGGCCCGGGCCGGGGCCACCCCCAGGGCCACCGCCTTCTGGGCCAGCACGTTCATGGCCCCCTCGGCCACCAGCTCGTCCAGGGGGCAGAGGTCGGTGACCAGGCTGACCAGGCGGGTGTCGGCCAGATCCTTGAGGGCCGGGACCACGGCCGCCATCTCCCGGCGCACCAGCCCCTCGCGCACCTGCACCGCCAGGCCCAGGCGCAGGCGCTCCAAGGCCTCCTCGGCGGTGGTGGACTCGTGGCAATCGCCCACCCCGGCGGCGGCATAGGCCATCAGGCGCTCGCCCCGGGCCCCGGCGGCGTGGCCGCCCACGGCCTTGTTGCGGGCCAGGGCGGCGGCGAAGGTGGCCAGGGGCCGGGGGTCCAGATCGGTGACCGCCGGCCAGTAGGTCTCGCCCACCCCCAGCATCTCCGGCCGGTCCAGCAGGGCGATGATCGCCTCCGCGTCCAGGCCGGCGCTGGTCTCCAGGGCCGGGAAGGGCGGCACCAGGGAGGGCGCGACGCAGAAGACCCGCATCGGGGCCAAGGCCACCTCGGCCAGGAAGGCATCCACCCCCCTATGGCCCCAGGCCCCGGCGATCATGCCGGTCTCGCTGACCGCGCTGGTGTTGCCCCGGGCCAGGGCCAGCTCGGAGTAGGGGCCGAGCTGGAAGATGGAGTCCAGGTGGGTGTGGGCGTCGATCAGGCCGGGGATGAGAAAGCGGCCGGAGCCGTCGAACACCTCGGTGTCCGGCCCGGTCCAGCCCGGCGACTCCGGCCCCAGGCTGGCCACCCGTCCCGCCGCCAGGGCCACCGCGCCCGGGGGCTCCACGGTCTCGCTGAAGACGTTGACCAGGCGCGCGCCACGAATCACGGCGTCGGCCGGCTCCTGGCCCAGGGCCACCCGCACCAGGCGGGCGATGTCCTCGGCGGTGGGCGGCGGGGGAACGGGGTGCATGGGGTCAGCCTCCTGGCAAGGGGTTATCCGGCTTCCAGGTGGGCAAGAAGATCACTCATGGCCGCCTCCAGGACCGGCGGGTCCCGGTGGCAAATCTCCCAGACGCGGACCGGGTCCACGCCCAGGTAATCGTGTACCAGCAGGTTGCGCAGGCCGGCGATGGCCCGCCAGGGGATCTCCGGGTGCAGCGCCTTCAGCTCCGGGGAAAGGCGTTGGGTGGATTCGGCCAGAATTTGCAGGTTGCGCAGCACCGCGTCCTGGGTCTTGGGGTCGGAGAGGTAGAAATCCCGCCCCGGGGCCAGGTACTCCCGGATGCGCTCGCCGCTCTCCAGGACATGGCGCAGGTAGAGGCGCTGGTCCTTCACAAGGGCAAGGCCTCGCTCAGGACCCGCTGGCGGATGGAAATATGCAGCCCGCCGGGCTCCACCACCTCCACCCGTCGGCCCAGGAGCTCCTCCAGCTCGGCGATCAGCCCGCCGGGGAAGAAGGGCGAGGGGTTGTCGACGGCCTCGGCCAGGAGGTCCACGTCGCTCTCCGGACCCAGCCCGCCCCGGGCGGCCGAGCCGAAGACCCGCAAGCGGCCCACGCCGTGTCGTCGGGCCACCGCCAGGACCTCCGCCCGCCGTTGCCGCAGCAACTCGTCCATGCCACGCCTCCGCCGCCGGGTTGCACCGGAATCCATTATGCCCCAAGGCGGCCGGGGAAGCCAAGCCGCCGGAGCCGGGGGCGGCGGAGGGCTATTGGCCGGGCGCGCCCAGGCGGGCGTTGACCATCCGGACCCGGGCCAGGAAGTCCTCCGGCCCCAGGAAGCCCACGGCGGCCAGGTCCTGCATGGCCTGGCCCTGGCGGTCGATGAACATCATGGTGGGCACACCGCGCACCCGCCACTGGCGCATCAGGTTCCTGGCCTCGGGGCCGGGGTCGCTGGTCACGTCCACCTTGACCAGCAGGAAGGGGGCCAGGGCCTTCTGCACCCGGGGATCGGGGAAGGTCTCGGCCTCCATCTGGCGGCAGGGCGCGCACCAGGCGGCGGAGAAGTCCACCAGCACCGGGCGGCCCTCCCGGGCGGCCTGGTCCAGCACCGCCTGGGAATAGGGGGTCCACTCCAGGTGGCCGGCCTCCTGGGGGGTCGGCGCGGTCCACCACCAGAACAGGGCGGCCAGGACCACCAACCCCAGACCCGCGACCCACTTCACCACCCGGAAACCTCCCTTGCCGCTTTTTTCGAAAAAGGCCAGGTAGATCCCGCCGACCAGGCCGGTCAGGACCATCAGCCAGCGATAGAGCTCCGGCCCGGTGAGGGGCTGGGCGGTGTGAACCGCCATCAGCGCCAGCACCACCCCGAAGAACTTGCGCACCCAGAGCATCCACTCGCCCGCGCCGGGCAGACGGGTCAGGGAGCCGGAGAAGAGGGCCAGCACCGTCAGCGGCGCGCCCAGGCCCACCGACAGGGCGAAGAAGACGATCAGGCCATAGCCCAGGCTGCCCACGCTGGCCACGTGGGTCATCAGGGCCAGGACCACCGGGCCGATGCAGGGGGCGGCCAGCAGGCCCACGGTCAGGCCCATCATCAGCGCGCCCAGGACCCCGGAGCGGTTGGCCGCCCCCATCCGGGTCAGGGCGGCGGGCAGGCGGATTTCCCAGAGGCCGAACATGCTGGCCGCCAGGAGCAAAAAGACCGCCACCAGGAACAGCACCACCACCGGGTTGCCGAGCCAGCCGCCCAGGGCCGCGCCGGAGAGCGCCGCCAGGGCGCCGAGGGCGGTGTAGGTGCTGGCCATGCCCAGCCAGTAGGCCAGGGCGCTGGGCAACAGCCCGGCCCGGCCGGAATCGCCCCGGCCGCCGAAGAAGCTGACCGTGATCGGTATCAGGGGATAGACGCAGGGGGTGAGGTTCAGGGCCAGGCCGATGACCACGCTCAGGAGCAGCACCGCCCATAGGGGCAGGCCCCGGAAGTGCTCGGACTTGGTTTCCCCGGAGATCAGCCCGCCCAGGGCCTGGCCCAGGCCGCCCTCGGCCCCGACGGACGGGGTGGGCGGGGCGGGCGGGGTGGCGTTCTCCGGGCCGGGGCCGGAGACCCCGCGCGAGGGGGCGGGGGCGTTGAGCGCGCCGTCCACCGCCAGGCCCAGGGAGGCGGCCATCTCCGGGCTCAGGACCTGGGGCCGCTCGTCGGCGGCCAGGACCACCAGGGGCAGGACGAATTCCAGGCGCCGGGGGCCGCCGGCCAGGGGGATCTGGAGCTGGCCCTTGACCATGCGCGGTCCGGGGGGCAGGTCCGGGGCCAGCTTGAGGCGGCCCCGGAGCAGGACCCGCTGGCCGCCGTCCTCGCCCGGCTTGAAGGGCGCGGCCTGGATCTGGTCCAGCTCCGCCCCCGCTCCCGGGGCCAGGCCGATGGCCAGTTGGCCCGGCTGGCCGTCCGGGCTGGCCAGCTCCTGGCCCGGGCGCAACATCATCAACAGGATCACCGGCAGCTGGCTGCCGGCGGGGTGGCCGCTCAACAGGGGCAGCATCGCCAGCCGGGCCAGGGGGGCCTCGGCCGGGGCGGCCGGGGCGGCCGGGGCGGCGGGCGGCTGGTCTGCGGCACCGGCCGGCAGGAGCAGGGCGCAGAGCAGCGCCGCCGCCAGGGCCAGGCGCGCCAGGACGGTGGTCGGGGTTGTGGGGCGGAAGGTGGGGGGCATGGGATTTTCGGCTCCTGCCAGGGCATGGCGCGCCGCCGGATGGACCCGACCGGCGGCAGTAAATCTACCGCCCCCGGCCCGGGCCGGCAATGGCAATGCCTACCCCGGGCCGGGTCAAGCGCGACCCAACCCTGGCCTAACCCTCCAATAACCTCGTCACTTTGACGCGGGGGACCTGCATTTTTCGCTTTACCGGCGCGGGCGCATTTGCTAATAAAGATGCAATCGGTTCCCCAGGGGACCGGCCACGGCGATCAATCGTCGCCAGCGGCCATCCCCGCCGCCCACCCGGGCCGGCCCAGTCCCATCGCCGCCATCGGGGCCGAACCGCCCGCTCCACCCCGCGCGCGGGCAGCCAAACCAGGCGTTGCATTCGCCACTTCCCCCAACCTTCTGGCGAGGAAGCATGAAGTTCCGACACTACCTCCTGATCACCCCCCTGGTCCTGGCCCTGGCCGGCTGCGCCACCACCGGCGGCGAACGGGCCGATCTTTCCGACGATCCCGGCCTGCAATCCGCCCAGCGGACGGCCCAGACCAGCCGCCCCAGCAAGGCCGAGATCCAGGCCCGGGTGGTGCAGGAGCTGATGCAGCTGGGCGAGCGCGACCTGACCCAGGCCGACGCCAAGCCCGACGCCGAGGGCAGCGTCACCTACGACATCCCCATCACCATCAACGACCAGGTCGAGTACTTCATCGACTACTTCCAGACCAAGATTCCCAAGCGCTTCCGCCTCTACCTCAGCCGCTCCACCCGCTACGAGGCGATGATGCGCGGCGTCCTCAAGGAGCATGGCCTGCCCGAGGACCTGCTCTACCTGGCCCTGATCGAGAGCGGCTTCTCCTGCCAGGCGGTGAGCCGGGCGGCGGCGGTGGGACCCTGGCAGTTCATCAAGGGCACCGCCACCCGCTTTGGCCTCAAGGTCGACTACTACGTGGACGAGCGCCAGGACCCCATCAAGTCCACTCACGCCGCCGCCAAATATCTGCGCGCCCTGTATGACGAATTCGGCTCCTGGTACCTGGCCGCCGCCGCCTACAACGCCGGCGAGAACAAGATCCGCCGCGCCCTGTCCCGCTACCAGGCCAGCGATTTCTGGACCATCAGCCACCACCAGCGCGACTACCTGGCCAACGAGACCAAGGAATACGTGCCCCGCATGATCGCGGCGGCGCTGATCGCCAAGGAGCCGGCCAAGTACGGCTTCACCGACATCGAGTACGAAGCCCCCCTGGTCTATGACGAGGTCCAGGTCCATCCCGGCGTCTCCCTGAGCGCGGTGGCCCGGGCCGCCGGGCTGGCGGCCAGCGACCTGGCCAACCTCAACCCCGAACTCAAGCACGGGGCCACGCCCCCCCACGGCGCGATGTACACCCTGCGGGTGCCCCAGGGCCAGGCCGGCCGCGTGGCCACCGCCTACGCCCAACTCGCCCCGGCCGAGCGCAACCACCGCTTCGGCCCGGCGGTGGTGGTGGCCCAGAAGGGCGACACCCTGGTCAGCCTGGCCCGGGCCCACCACATGTCCCTGCCCATGCTGGCCTCGCTCAACCCCCGCCTCAACACCAAGCGCCCCCTGCGCTCCGGCCAGCGGGTGGTCATCTCCGCGCCCGCCCGCGGCGAGACGGTGCGCCTGGCCAGCGCCTCCCGCCAGCCCGCCACCGCGGCCCTGGCCCCGGCCGCCCACAACAGCCGCAAGATCGTCCACACCGTGCAGAAGGGCGACAGCCTGTGGGCCATCGCCCAGACCTACAACATCGACCACAAGGACATCGCCCGCTGGAACGGCGAGGCGGACATGGACCTCCAGATCGGCCAGCAGTTGGTGCTCTACGTGCCCCAGGCCAAGGCCGAGGCCAAGGTGGAGACCAAGATCGCCAGCCGGGTGACCCGGGAGCAGGTCAGCGAGTTCACCTACCAGGTGCGCAAGGGCGACACCCTGGGGGCCATCGCCAAGCGCTTCAACGTCAACACCGGCGATCTCAAGCGCTGGAACAAGCTGCGGGGCGACAACCTCTCCATCGGCGACAAGCTGACCGTGCGCAAGGAGCGCAACTCCTAGGAGCCTACCCCCACACCCATGAAGCCTTAGCCTGGCGCTCCAAGCCGTTCGCGCCCAGTCTCACAACAGTGCGCAAGAGGCTGTTTTCGAGAACCAAGCCAAGACGGGCGGGGACAAACCCCGCCCCTGCACCATGATGCCGCGCCGAGGGAATTCTTGATGTAGGGGCGGGGTTTATCCCCGCCCTTGAATTTTTGCGGAAAAAACTCTTCCTTCCGGACCAGTTTGCCGCGGCGCGGGGGAATGGCCGGAAATCGTCTGCTGGCGGACAGGTTCCAAGCCTGGCCACCTAGCTGCCCGACGGGCCGTCCCCACCCGGGGCGGCCCGTATTTCGGAGTGGGGGCGGTCCTGGAATCGCCAGCCAGGCGGAGCCTGGCCGCCCTTTACAGCCGCCCCCCGTCGAAGTATGCTTTAGTCCTGATCATTCCCCGGCAATGAGTGGGCAAATGCTGCGCAAGGTCGACAACATCCTGGAGCTGGTGGGCCAGACCCCCCTGGTGCGCATCAACCGGCTCAACCCCAACCCCAAGGTCCAGGTCTACGCCAAGCTGGAGGCCATGAACCCCGGCGGGTCGGTCAAGGACCGCCCGGCGCTGTACATGATCGAGGCGGCGGAGAAATCCGGCGAGCTGGTTCCGGGCAAGATCGTGCTGGAGGCCACCAGCGGCAACACCGGCATCGGCCTGGCCATGGTCTGCGCGGTGAAGGGCTACAAGATGCTCTTCACCATGAGCGAGAGCGCCAGCGCCGAGCGGCGCAAGATCCTGCGCGCCTACGGGGCCGACATCCTCCTTACCGCCGCCCACCTGGGCACCGACGGGGCCATCGAGGAGGCCTATCGCCTGGCCCGCGAGCACCCGGACAAATACTTCCTGGTGGACCAGTTCAACAACGAGAACAACTGGCGCGCCCACTACGACCACGGCACCGCCGACGAGATTTACGACGGCACCGACGGGCTGGTGGACGCGGTGGTGATCAGCATGGGCACCACCGGCACCCTGATGGGCATCACCCGCCGCCTGCACGAGCTCAAGCCCCAGGCCCGGGTGGTGGGGGTGGAGCCCTACCAGGGCCACAAGATCCAGGGCCTCAAGAACATGAAGGAATCCTACCCGCCCGGGATCTTCAACCCCCACGAGCCGGCGCGCATCGTCAACGTTGACGACGACAGCGCCTACGAGGCCGCCCGCCGCCTGGCCCGCGAGGAGGGCATCTTCGTGGGCATGAGCGCCGGGGCGGCCATGAAGGTGGCCCTGGACCTGGCGGCGGAGATGGACTCCGGCGTGGTGGTGGCGCTCCTTGCCGACGGCGGGGAGCGCTATCTCTCCACCCCGCTGTTTGTCAGCGAGAAGGTCCCGGTGCCGCTGAAGTTCTTCAACACCCTCACCCGCCAGGTGGACGACCTGGTCCCGGTGCGGGCCGGGCGGGTGGGCATCTACGCCTGCGGCCCCAGCCTGGACGGCCCGGCCGACCTGGGCCTCTGCCGCCGGATGGTGGTCACCGACCTGGTGCGGCGCTATCTGGAGCTGCGGGGCTTCGAGGTCAAGCTGGCCATCAACCTGGCCGACATCGACGACCGCACCGTGAACCAGTGCCTGCAGGAGGGCGCGCGGCTGGCCGAGTTCGCCGCCGGCTGGGAGGCGGCCTTCCACGCCGACATGGCGGCCCTGAACGTGCTGCCGGCCCACGCCTATCCCAAGGCCAGCGAGCACGTGGGCGACATGGTGGAGATGACCCGGCGGCTCTTGGACAAGGGCCTGGCCTACGAGAAGCTGCGCTCGGTCTACTTCAACATCAGCCGCTATCCGGACTACGGCAAGCTCTCCGGCGCCGACCTGAACGCCATTCAGTGCGGCAAGACGGTGGACTTCGACTATTACGAGAAGGACAACCCCCGCGACTTCACCCTGTTCAAGCGCGCCAGCCTGGCCGAGTTGAAGGCCGGCATCTACTGGCCGACCCCCTGGGGCAACGTGCGCCCGGGCTGGCACGTGGAGTGCGCCACCATGGCCACCGGGGTCCTGGGCCAGCCCTTTGACATCCACATGGCCAGCCACGACCTGATCTTCCCCCACGGGGACAACGAGATCGCGGTGGCCGAGGGCCTGACCGGCCAGCCCCTGGCCCGGATGTGGCTCCACTCCGAGGTGGTGATGCACCAGGGCCGCAAGGTCAGCCGCACCCTGGGCAACGACCTGACCCTGCGCGACCTGCTGGCCGCCGGCCATTCCGCCGCGGCGGTGCGCTACTGGCTCCTGAGCCAGCACTACCGCCGGGTGCTGAGCGTGAGCGAGGAGCAACTGGCCCTGGCCGCGCGCACCGTGGCCCGGCTCAACGAATTCGTGGCCCGCCTGGGCTTCATGACCCCGGGCCAGCCCGACCCCGACCTGGACCAGCTCATCCACCACACCCGCCACATTTGCCAGGAGGCCCTGGACCAGGACCTCAACCTGCCCAAGGCCCTGGGCCATCTCTTCGCCTTCATCAAGCGGGTCAACGGCCTGATCAACGCCGGCCGCCTGGACCAGGCCCAGATCGAGGCGGTGCTGAACTACATGCGCCGCATCGACCGGGTCTTGGGGGTGATCAGCTTTAGCGACGCGGAGTTGGAGCCGCAGTTGAGGCAATGGCTGGAGGATCGGGGCAAAGCCAAGGAATCCGGCGACTATTCCGCCGCCGACACCCTGCGCGACCAGCTGGCCGCGGCCGGGGTGCAGGTCATCGACACCCCCCAGGGCCAGCGCTGGCGCAAGACCACGGCCTAGACCCGGCCAGGGACGCTGGTCACGGCCGGTCCCGCCTCCGGGGCCGGCCGCCCTTTTGCGCCGCACCGGAGCCATGCCCTCGTTCCCTGTCCGCGCGGGGCTTCCCGCCCCGGTTTGGGGGCGGTTGGGCGCCAACCATCCTGGGCCGACGCCTCCCGCCACCAGCGCCCCTTGATCTTCGCAAAACCTTGTTTCGTTTACTGGCCGGCCCCGATGCCCGGGAAAGCGCACCAGCCAGCGTCCCACCGCCCCCGCCGTCCCTGGTCAGGAGGGTTCGGCCTCCCCGGCCGGGAAATAGTCCCTGCCCGCCTCGGCCTGGTTGGCATCCGAGGCGCTCCGGCGCGGACCCCTCTCTGCCTGGCCACGCTTTGTCCAATATTATTAGTCTAATCCACATTAGCTAACCCGAAGCCTCTTTTCACCGCCCCGACCCTTGACATGCGTAACATTGTTTCTTAATATCCTGCCAGGTCCATGGTGGAGCCTGCCCCGGCGGCGGCCGGGAGCTCTGGCCGGGAAGCGATCTCACCGGAGCGGCGATATGCTAAACCTTGCTTCGCATTCCTCCGCCGGGCTGGCCCCAGCCCCCCTGGGCGGGGCCGAGGTCTGGGAGCTGGCGCGGGAGTTGGCCCGGGCGGTGGACGAGCTGGAGCAGCGCCAGGCCCAGGCCTGCGATCTGCGCCTGCCTTTGTTCCGCTTGCTGGGTCTGACGGTGGCGGCTGGCCCGGAGGGGGTGGTGGTGTCCCAGGCCGGGCAAAGTCTGGGTCTGCGCCCCCAGGCCCTCAACCGTCCGGCCGGGGAGTTGGAGGCCCAGGGCTTGTTGCGGCGGGAGGTGGACCCGGCCGACGGCCGCGCCCGCCGCCTGCGGGCCACCCCGGCCGGCGCGGCCCGCCTGGAGCCGGGCCGGCGGCTGGAAGGCGATTTGCTCGCGCGGATCGCCCAGGCCATTCCCCAGGCCGCCGTGGCCCGCCTGGTGCTGCAACGCCTGGTGGAGGCCGCGACCAAGGCCTAGCCCTGGTCGCGGGGCCGGACCGGGGCCGGACGCCGATCTGGCGGGGTGCTAGCGGCGGGCCGGGGGTGGGGCCGGCGCGGGCGCGGGCTTCGCGGCCGAGACCTCGGGCAGGCGGCGGAAGCGGACCTTGCCCCGGTCCCAGCCCGCCTCCCAATGGCCCTCCAGCAGGTTGCCGTCCGGGCTCAGGGTCAGGCTCATGTCGCCGTTCTTCCAGCCCTTGGGCGCGCGGGTGAAGAGATAGGCGTACTCCACCTTGCGTCCGGAGATGGTGCCGGAGCCATAGTAGGTGATGGGCTCGCCCTGGAGGGTGGCCCCGTCGAAGATCACCAGCACCGCGTCGTGGTCCTGGGCGATGAGGATCAGGTTGGGACCCTCGTCCTCCTGCCGCCACTGGCCGTTGAGGTTGGGTCCGGCGGCCAGGACCGTGGTGGCCGCCAACAGCGCCGCCAGGCCGGCGATAGCGATCCACCACCCCCAGGGCTTGAGGCCCGGTCTGTTGCCAACTCGCCGCATCAACAGGTCATCTCGCCACGAATGTCCCGGCCGCGGGTCTTGGGCCCCGCCCGCCGGGGTTGCGCCACCGTCCTGGCCCCGGGTCCCGACCCCGAGCCAATGATCACCACCGGCTTATCGGCGGCCAGGTTCGGGAACTGAAAGGCCGCGCGCCCCTCCCCGCCGTTCACCCCGGCCGTCGCGCCTCGGCCCGCCTCCCCGGCAACCCCCGGAAATCGCGGCCATAGCGCGCCCCCAACATATCACCAGGGCCGCGCGCGGGCAATGGTTTCAGCGCGGGTTTAATAAACCGGCCCATAGTTGCCGATCGGCATGTTTTCTGATAAAATACACAAGGTTATAAATGCCTTCACCGACGAGCGGTCGACGCGAAAAAGCCTGCGGCATCGCCGACCTGGGTCCGGCGTCCTCTTAATCCCCACACAGGTTGCCCGCACATGCTCCCCATGGACCAACGCAAAGAAGACGTGCTGATCGAGGACGAGATCAAACGCTCCTACCTCGACTACGCCATGAGCGTCATCATCGGCCGCGCCCTGCCCGACGTACGCGACGGCCTCAAGCCCGTGCACCGGCGCATCCTGTTCGCCATGCACGAGCTGAAGAACGACTTCAACAAGGCCTACAAGAAATCCGCCCGCGTGGTCGGCGACGTCATCGGTAAATATCACCCCCACGGCGACTCGGCGGTCTATGACGCCCTGGTGCGCATGGCCCAGGACTTCGCCATGCGCTACCTGCTGGTGGACGGCCAGGGCAACTTCGGCTCGGTGGACGGCGACTCGCCGGCGGCCATGCGCTACACCGAGGTCCGCATGGCCAAGCTGGCCCACCAGTTCATGGAGGATCTGGAAAAAGAGACCGTCGACTTCGTCGACAACTACGACGGCTCGCTGCAGGAGCCGGTGGTCTTCCCCACCAAGGTCCCGGCCCTGCTCCTGAACGGCTCCTCGGGCATCGCGGTGGGCATGGCCACCAACATCCCGCCCCACAACCTGGGCGAGGTGGCCCGGGCGGTGGTGGCCCTGATCGACAATCCGGCCATCGAGATCGAAGGCCTGATGAAGCACATTCCCGGCCCGGACTTCCCCACCGGCGGCTTCATCCACGGCCGCCAGGGCATCCGCGACGCCTACACCACCGGTCGGGGGGTGCTGACCATGCGGGCGCGGGCCAACATCGAGGTCCACCCCCGCACCAAGAAGACCGCCATCATCGTCACCGAGCTGCCCTACCAGGTCAACAAGGCCCGGATGCTGGAGAAGGTGGCCGAGCTGGTCAAGGACAAGAAGATCGACGGCATCACCGACATCCGCGACGAGAGCGACCGCGACGGTCTGCGGGTGGTTTTCGAGGTGCGGCGCGACGCCCAGCCCCAGGTGGTGCTCAACCAGCTGTTCAAGTTCTCCCAGATGCAGTCCACCTTTGGCGTGATCCTGTTGGCCATCGTCAACAACCGCCCGGAACTGCTCAACCTCAAGTCGATCCTCGGCCATTTCATCGAGCACCGCCGCGAGATGATCCTCAAGCGCACCGCCTTTGAGCTGAAAAAGGCCGAGGCCCGCGCCCACATCCTGGAAGGCCTCAAGATCGCGCTGGACAACCTGGACGCGGTGATCGAGCTGATCCGCCAGAGCCCCAACCCGGCCACGGCCAAGGCCGGCCTGATGGAGCGCTTCAGCCTCTCCGAGATCCAGTCCCAGGCCATCCTGGAGATGCGCCTGCAGCGCCTGACCGGCCTGGAGCGGGACAAGATCATCCAGGAGTACCGCGAGGTGATCAAGGAAATCGCGCGCCTGCGCGAGATCCTGGGCTCCGAGGCCCTGGTGCGCGACATCATCCGCCAGGAGACCCAGGCCTTGGCCGAGAGCTTCGGCGACCCCCGGCGCACCGAGATCGTGGGCGCGGCCGAGGAGATCGACGTCGAGGACATGATCGCCGAGGAGGAGATGGTGGTGACCCTCTCCCACGGCGGCTACATCAAGCGCTCGCCCATCAGCCTCTACCGCGCCCAACGCCGGGGCGGCAAGGGCAAGAAGGGCATGGCCACCAAGGAAGAGGACTTCGTGGAGGCCCTGTTCGTGGCCTCCACCCACAGCTACCTGCTGGTCTTCACCAACCTGGGCCGGCTGTACTGGGTCAAGGTCCACGAGCTGCCCCAGGCCGGGCGGGCCACCAAGGGCAAGGCCATCGTCAACCTCTTGAACCTGATGCCCGAGGAGAAGGTCGCCACCGTCCTGGCGGTGCGCGAGTTCAGCCAGGGCCGCTACGTGGTCATCGCCACCGAGAAGGGCATCATCAAGAAAACCGACCTGATGGAGTTCTCGCGCCCCCGCAGCGGCGGCATCATCGCCGTCAACCTGGCCAGCGGCGACCGCCTGATCTCGGCCCGGCTCACCGACGGCGCCATGGAGATCTTCCTGGCCACCCGCTCCGGCCTGGCCATCCGCTTCCCCGAGGACCAGGCGCGACCCATGGGCCGGGCCGCCGGCGGGGTCAAGGGCATCGCCCTGTTGCCCGGCGACGCGCTGGTGGCCATGGAGGCCCTGGCCGGCGCGCCCAGCCTCCTGACCGTGACCGAGAACGGCTATGGCAAACGCACCCGCCTGGACGAATACCCCCTCCAGAACCGGGGCGGCAAGGGCGTGATCACCATCAAGACCACCGACCGCAACGGCAACGTGGTCTGCGCCCTGGTGGTGGAGGACTCGGCCGAGGTGATGCTCTCCTCGGACCAGGGCAACATCGTGCGCACCAAGGTGGCCGGCATCAGCGTCATCGGCCGCAACACCCAAGGCGTCAAGCTGATGGATCTCCCCGCCAACGAGCGCATCGCCAGCGTGGCCCGCCTGGCCGAGTCCGAGGAAGACGGCCTGGAGGGCGAGGACGACGCCCAGGGCGTCCTGCCCCTGGGCGGGGGCGAGGCGGGCGAGGAACCCACGACCGGAGACGACGGCGAGGGCGGCGAGGGCGGCGAGGAGTAGACCAGGCCCGCCGAGCGGAGGCCCTCCCCGCCCGGCGGCTGGAAGCGGAGGCGCGCGCATGAGTCACCACCAACCCCAGGCCGTGGCCATCATCTGGGCGGCCCGCGACCGCGAGGTGGCCCTCAACCTGGCCTTCATGTACGCCAAGAACTCCCGCCTCAAGGGCTGGTGGCCCCAGGTGACCTTGGTGATCTGGGGTCCCTCGGCCGAGCTGGCCACCCAGGACCCGGGCCTCCAGGAGGAGCTCCGCGCCCTGGCCCAGGCCGGGGTGGAGCTCAAGGCCTGCCGGGCCTGCGCCGACCGCTACGGGGTCAGCGAAAAGCTGGAGGCCCTGGGGGTGGAGGTGATCTACACCGGCCAACTGCTGACCAACTGGCTCAAGGCCGGGGTGCCGGTGCTGACCTTCTAGGGAGTCGCCCCGCCAGGAGAGGACCCGCCGTGACCGCCGCCCCCCGCCGCCTGGTCCTGGATCCGGCCGCCCCCGACCCCCGCGCCCTGGCCCGGGCCGCCGACGGCCTGCGCGACGGGGAAGTGACGGTCTTTCCCACCGAGACTCTGTACGGTTTGGGCGCGGATTATCGCAATGCTGGCGCGCTGGACCGCCTGGCCCGGCTCAAGGGCCGCGAGGCGGACAAGCCCTTCCCCCTCATCCTGGCCGCCGCGACCGAGGTGGACGCGCTGGCCCGGGACATCCCCGCCCCGGCCCGGGCGCTGATGGCCCGCCACTGGCCCGGCCCCCTGACCCTGGTCCTGCCGGCCCGGGAGGGCCTTCACCCCAGGCTGGTCTCGGCCGATGGCGGGGTGGGGGTGCGGCTGTCGCCCCATCCGGTGGCCGCCGGCCTGGCCCGGGCCCTGGGCCGGGCCATCACCGCCACCAGCGCCAACCTGGCCGGCCAGCCCCCCAGCGCCGACCCCGCCGACCTGGACCCCGCCCTCCTGGCCGGGGTGGACCTCCTGATCGACGCCGGCCCCACCCCCGGCGGCCCGGCCAGCACGGTGCTGGACTGCCGGACCTGGCCCCCCACCCTGCTGCGGGCCGGGGCGGTCAGGCTGGATCTGGCCTAGAGCCGGGGGGGCCGGCGACCGGCCAGGATGCCGGCGATCAGGGCGATGACAAAGAGCAACAAGAAGATATAGAAGATGATCTGGGCGATGCCGGCCGCGGCCACCGCGACGCCGGTGAAGCCCAGCAGCCCGGCCACGATGGACAGCACGAAGAAAATCAAGGCCCAACGCAACATGACCGACCTCCCGGCTTGGGCGAGGGGGCGGCGCGCCCACCCCCCCGCCAGGGGTTACTTCTTCATCTCGGCCATGGCCGCGTCATAGGCCTTTTTCAGCTTCTCCACCGCCCGGTTGTACTTGTCCTTGGCCTTTTCCCAGTTGTCGGCGCTGGATTCCTGCAATTCCTCATAGCTCTGCTTGGCTTCGGCCTTGGCCTGGTCCAGGTTGGCCATGGCCACCTGGTAGTCCTTCTTGGCCTCGGCCTTGGCCTTGGTCAGATAGGCCTCGGTCTTGGCCGACCACTCCTCGTACTCGGCCTTGGCCTTGGCCTTGAACGTCTCCCACTGCATCGCGTCGCCTCCTTTGTCACCGGCCGCGAAAGCCATCAGCGGCAGCGCCGCCAACACCAGAACCAACCAGGGGAAAATCATTTTCACGCGCATGGACCACACCTCCCTCTCCAGGGTTTGCCGGGCGGGGACGGCGCCCCCGCCTCGCGCGTCGCTGCCCGCGCCACCCTCCGGCGCGGGGCCTGTTTCCAGTATGCCGGGGGTTTTCGCGGCCCGCCGAAAAAGTTGGGCGTACCGGCCCGATTCTGCGGCAGGCCCGGGGGCGGAGCGGTGACGCGCGGTCGGAACCCGACCGCGGGGGTGGGCTTGGGATACACCCATGAATTATGATTCATATCTCAAATCAAGGGGTTGTGGGCTTGTTATTTTGGGAAAAACAATTACTTGACTCGACAACGCCCCCAGGGTTATTCTCGGATGCCAATTCCTACCAGCAGCAACGGCACCAGTGACGGAGGTGAACGCGTGAAAAACGACCACGACGTGGTTATCGTTTCCATGGCTCGTAGTCCCATCGGAGATTTCGGTGGCAGCCTCAAACCCCTGCGCGCCCACGAGCTGGCGGCCCAGGTCATCAAGGCGGCGCTGAGCCGGGCCAACGACCTGGACCCGGCGCTGTTGGACGACGTGATCCTGGGCGACTGCATCCAGTGCCCGGACGAGGCCAACACCGCCCGCACCGCCATGCTCAAGGCCGGCATCCCGGTGGACGTGCCCGCGGTCACCATCCAGCGCCAGTGCTCCAGCGCCATGCAGGCCATGGCCCAGGGCGCGGCCCACATCAAGGCCGGCGACTACGACCTGGTGCTGGCCGGCGGGGTGGAGTGCATGACCCACGCCCCTTACGTCCTGCCCCAGGCCCGCTGGGGGGCGCGCCTGCGCCACGGCCAGATGATGGACGCCATGTGGGAGCTGTTGCACTCCGGCTCGCCGCTGTTGGACCCCCCCGGCTACATCATGGGCCAGACCGCCGAGAACCTGGCCCGCAAGTACGCCATCTCCCGCCAGGAGCAGGACCTCATCGCCCTGCGCAGCCACAACAACGCCGAGGCGGCGGTCAAGGCCGGCAAGTTCAAGGACGAGATCGTGCCCATCGTCATCGCCAGCAAGAAGGGCCAAAAGGTGGTGGACGCCGACGAGCACATCCGCATGGGCCTGACCATGGACGACCTGTCCTCGCTCAAGCCGGCCTTCGCCAAGGACGGCAGCGTCACCGCCGGCAACTCCTCGGGCCTCAACGACGGCTCGGCCATCACCATCCTGGCCAGCCGGAAGAAGGCCCAGGAGCTGGGCCTGAACCCCATCGCCAGGATCGTGGGCTATGCCGCCGCCGGCTGCGAGCCCTCCCTGATGGGCTGGGGACCGGTGCCCTCCACCCAGAAGCTCCTGGCCAAGACCGGCGTGAAACTCAATGATATCGAGCTGATCGAGCTGAACGAGGCCTTCGCCGCCCAGTACCTGGCCTGCGAGCAGGGCCTGGGGCTCAACCGCGAGATCACCAACGTCAACGGCTCCGGCATCGGCCTGGGCCACCCGGTGGGCTGCACCGGGGCCCGGATCGTGGTCAGCCTGATCGGCGAGATGAAGCGCCGGGGCAACGGCCTGGGCCTGGCCACCCTGTGCGTGGGCGGCGGCATGGGCATGTCGATGCTGGTGGAGAACGAGTAAGCGCCGGTTGGCGGGCGTCCCGGCGCGTTCCGGGACGCCCGCCGTTCCTGGTTCCCTATAAGTATGGAGGGGCGGGCATGGCCACGACGCCGGAGGGATACGCGGTCTACACCGCTGAGGTGGTCAGCGCCGACGGCCCCTGCCACGCCGGACACCGGGTGGGCGACCGCCTGAGCCTGAGCTGCTACGACAGCGGCGGGCTGTGCGGGTTCTTCTACCACGACCTGTTTCCATCGCTTAGCGTGATCCAATTCGGCGGCAAGTATCCCTGGTCCGCCCCGGGAGAGCTGCGGGCGCGCTGCCCGGACCCGGCGGTGAACCTGACCCTGGTCATCCGCCCGCGCGGCTAGCCGGCGCGGCGGGCAAGACATTAGACGCCGACACCTGCCCTGGTCTGCGCGGCCGGCGGCCGGGGGTAGGCCCAAACGGAAGCTGGGGAGAGGCCCGACATGCTCTACGACCTGACCGAAGAACAAGTGATGCTGCGCGACACCGTGCGGCGCATCGCCCAGGAACAGATCGCCCCCGGCGCGGCGGAGCGGGACGCCAAGGGTGAGTTCGCCTGGGACGCGGTGGAGATCTTCCGCGAGAACGGCCTGTTTGGCTGCGACTTCAAGGAGGAGTACGGCGGCGCGGCCATGGGCGTGCTGGCCTTCTGCCTGGCGGTGGAGGAGGTGGCCAAGGTCTGCGGCTCCTCGGCGGTGATCCTCCTGGTGCACGAGCTGGGCTCCATGCCCATGATGCTGGCCGCCAGCGACGAGCAGAAGAAGAAATGGTTCCCCGGTCTGGCCAGCGGCGAGCACCTGGTGGCCTTTGGCCTCACCGAGCCCGGCGCGGGCTCCGACGTGGCCGGCCTGCGCACCAAGGCGGTGAAACAGGGCGACAAGTACATCATCAACGGCAGCAAGCAGTTCATCAGCCACTGCGACGTGGCCCAGTACACCTGCGTGGCCTGCCAGACCGACCCCGACAAGGCCCCCCACAAGGGCGGGCTGAGCATCATCGTGGTGGAAAAGGGGACCCCGGGCTTCAACATCGGCAAGCACGAGGACAAGATGGGCATCCGGGGCTCCACCACCTGCGAGATCAGCTTCACCGACTGCGAGGTGCCGGCGGCCAACCTGCTGGGCAACGAGGGTGACGGTTTCCACATCCTCATGAAAACCCTGGACTTCACCCGTCCCTGCGTGGCGGCCCAGGCCCTGGGCCTGGCCCAGGGGGCCCTGGACTACGCCATCGCCTACGCCAAGGAGCGGGTCCAGTTCGGCAAGCCCATCATCAGCTTCCAGGGCCTGAACTGGATGCTGGCCGACATGGCCACCCAGACCGAGGCCGCCCGCCAGCTGGTCTACAAGACCTGCGCCATGTTCGAGAGCGTGCCCAAGGACCTCTCCCGGGTGCCCAAGGAGGCCATCCGTCTCTCGGCCATGAGCAAGCTCTTCGCGGCCGAGACCGCCATGAAGGTCACCACCGACGCGGTGCAGGTCCTGGGCGGCTATGGCTATGTCAAGGAGTATCCGGTGGAGCGCATGATGCGCGACGCCAAGATCACCCAGATCTACGAGGGCACCAGCCAGGTGCAGAAGGTCGTTATCGCCGGCGGCCTCTAGGCCGGCTGGCGTGAGCGTAGCTGGCCCCCCGTCGCGGGCGGGCCGGTTGGGGGGGACGGCCCGGGGCGGGATGACCGCCTCGGGCCGGTTTTTTCGGCGGCCTCCGGCCCCGGGCCGCCAGCCAAGGCGAGCCCCACCCAAAAAGGGCTGCCGGACGGCGGTTGACGGCCGTAGAATAGGCCTGATGCCAGTGGCCCGCCCGAGCGGACGCCGGCCGGAAGCGGTGGACCGGCGCGGGTCCCGGGACCGGCGCCCCCCAATGACGGAGGTGAGCATGGAATTGCAGAACAAGGCCCTTTTGGCCACCAAGTGCCTTATCGGCGGCCAATGGCTGGCGGCGGCCGACGGTCGCGCCATCACGGTGACCAACCCGGCCAACGGCCAGACCCTGGCGGCGGTGCCCAGCCTCTCCCGGGCCGAGACCGCCCAAGCCGTGGCCGCGGCCCAGGCCGCCTGGCCGGCCTGGCGCGAAACGCCGGCGGTCAAACGGGGCGAGATCATGCGCCGCTGGCAGCAGCTGATCATGGCCAACCTGGAGGACCTGGCCCGCATCCTGACCAGCGAGCAGGGCAAGCCCCTGGCCGAGGCCCGGGCCGAGATCACGGTGGGTGGCGGCTATGTGGTCTGGTATGCCGAGGAGGGCCGCCGGGCCTATGGCGAGGTGATCCCCTCGCCCCTGGGCGACCGCCGCCTGCTGACCATCCGCCAGCCGGTGGGGGTGGCGGCCAGCATCACCCCCTGGAACTTCCCCTCCTCCATGATCCTGCGCAAGGTGGCCCCGGCCCTGGCCGCGGGCTGCACCGTGGTGGCCAAGCCGGCCAGCCTGACCCCGCTCTCGGCCCTGGCCCTGGGGGTGCTGGCCCAGGAAGCCGGCTTCCCGGACGGGGTCTTCAACCTGGTCAGCGGTCGGCCCGACGAGGTGGGGGCCGAATTGGCCGCCAACCATGGGGTGCGCAAGCTCTCCTTCACCGGCTCCACCGCGGTGGGCAAGGCCCTGATGGCCCAGTGCGCGGCCACGGTCAAGAAAGTCTCCCTGGAACTGGGCGGCAACGCGCCCTTCATCGTCTTTGACGACGCCGATCTGGAAGCCGCTGTAAACGGTGCTTTGGGATGCAAGTATCGCAATTCCGGCCAAACCTGCATCTGCACCAACCGCTTCCTGGTCCAGGACGGCATCCACGACGCCTTCGTGGAGCGCCTGGTGGCCAAGGTGCGGGAGCTGAAGGTGGGCAGCGGCCTGGAGGAGGGCGTCACCCAGGGACCATTGATCGACCAGGCCAGCCTGGACAAGGTGGGCTCCCTGGTGGCCGAGGCCCTGGCCGGCGGGGCCCGGCCCCTGATCGGTGGCGGACCCCACCCCCTGGGCGGGCTCTTTTTCCAGCCCACGATCCTGACCGGGGTCCGACCGGAGATGGCCGTCTGCCGGGAGGAGATCTTCGGCCCGGTGGCACCGGTGCTGCGCTTCAGGGACGAGGCCGAGGCGGTGGCCCTGGCCAACGACACCGCCTACGGCCTGGCGTCATATGTTTACACCCGCGATATCGGGCGCTTTTTCCGGGTGGCGGAAGCCCTGGAATACGGCATGGTGGGCGTCAACGAGGTGCTGTTGGCCATGCCCGAGACCCCCTTTGGCGGGGTCAAGGAGAGCGGACTGGGTCGCGAGGGCGGCCGCCAGGGCCTGGACGAGTTCCTGGTGACCAAGTACATCCTGGCCGGGGGGCTGGGGAAGTAAGCGAGAAATGGCGCGGGACGCTTTGGGGGTTCATCCGGCGAATGCCTGGGTGCGAATCCGACTTCGGGGCTAGCAGGGTGAAGCTGGCTCGGTCAACCTTAGCCTTCGGCCCGCTTCGCCCGGGGGTTGACTGGGCTGGCCACCCTGCTTTGACCCGATTGCCCCGCTGGGCGAAAAAAATGCCTGGCCAGCTTTACAGTGTGTCAAGGTGTCGCGACCAGCCATGCAACGGTGAGCCAAGACGGGCGGGGATAAACCCCGCCCCCACATTAAGCTACTGCAATGATAGTTCTTTCTTGATGTAGGGGCGGGGTTTATCCCCGCCCGCGTATTTGTGCCTTTTGAAAAAAGTTTCCCCCGCGCCCCTGCAAAAAACTCAGGCGGGTGGGGCCGGGCGGCGGCGGGTCTTTGAGTGGCCGGGCCAGGATGCTAGGATAAGCCCAGAGAGCTAACGAGGGGCGTAAGACCATGGTGGAGGTCAACGACGATTCCGCCGGCAAGGCGGGCGGCGACGGGGAATCCAGCCTGCGCCAGCGGGCGGACCGGCTGACCAAGGAATTGGACTGGCTGGAGGCCAGGCATCGCCAATTGGGCGATGTCTTGCGTTCGGCGGTGACGGTCCTGATCGGCGCCGGCCAGGGCGCCATGGCCCCGGCCGTGGCCGAGGCCTGCCTGGCGCTCAAGAAGGCCGCCGCCAGCCCCAAGCTGGACCCCAAGGCCCTGAACCTGGCCCTGGACCGGCTCAAGACCAGCCTGCTGCGGGCCGAGACCGAACCGGCCGGCGCGGAGCCGGCGGGGGAGGCCCGGGGCGAGGGGGTCACCGCCGGGGGCGGGGCGGCCGGGCACGTGGCCCTGGCCATGCTGGAGGGCCTGCGCCTGGGCGCGCCGGAGTTCGACGCCCACCTGGAGCAGTCCATCGTCCTGGTGGGCGACTACATGCAGCAGGGCCGGGTGCGCCCGGTGATGGCGGTGCTGGCCGATCTGTTGGACCACTACCGCCAGGAGCTGGACCGACGGCGGCTGGCGGCGGAAAAGGCCCTGCGCGAGGTGCTGGAGGAGGTCGTGACCGCCGAGTCGGAAATCACGGCCTTCTTCTCCCAGACCTCCAGCCAGATCAGCCAGGCCAGCCAGGACAACGAGGCCCGCCTGACCCACCAAATGGGCCGCCTGGCCCAGGACATCGGCCAGGCCACCAACCTGGACCAGCTCAAATCCACCGCCCTGGACCACATCCGGGCCCTGCGCGACCAGATCCGCAACCACCGGGCCCAGGAGAACGAATTCCTGGCCCGCACCCAGGCCGAACTGGGCAACCTCCAGGCCACCCTGGAAAACACCCGCCAGCGCATGGCGGTGGTGGAGCAGGCCAGCCAGCGCCTGAGCCAGGAGGCCCTGAGCGATCCCCTGACCGGAGCCCCCAACAAGCGCGCCCTCAACCTCCACCTGGCCGACCTGCTGCACCGGCCCGAGATGCAGCCGGTCTGCATGATGGTCTTTGATATCGATCATTTCAAGAACATCAACGATTCCTATGGCCACCAGGCCGGCGACCGCGCCCTCAAGGCCATCGCCAGCAAGGCCGGCGAGAGTCTGCGCCAGAACGACACCCTGTTCCGCTACGCCGGCGACGAGTTCGTCATCGTGCTGCTGCGCACCGAGCTCAAGGACGCCCAGATGGTGGCCGAGCGGGTGCGGGCGGCGGCCGAATCCATCCGCTTCACCTGGAAGGGCTCCCACGAGCTGCGCATCACCATCTCCCTGGGCCTGGCCCAGGGCCAGCCCGGCGAAAAGGGCGACTCGCTGTTCGAGCGCGCCGACCAGGCCCTGCTCCTGGCCAAGCGCGCCGGTCGCAACCGGGTGGTGACCGCCTAGCGCCCCCGATCCAGTAAATTGACCGACGGGTCAGGTTAACGCCGGGGGCCGGAGTGGCCCCGCAATCGGGCGCCTGGCGCAATCTTTAGTAATTTCAATGAGATGCCAGCATTCCCCAAAATTAATCAATAATTTCAGTCAAATTCATATAATCCCCCCCTTGCGCGACCCGAGAGCCCCTTTGGGCGGCTCCGGCCGGGCGTGACTCCCCACCCGTCCCCCCCATTGACCCATGAGTCAGTTTGCTGCCGGAGACGGGAACACCTGGAATCGGCCCCTGGCCAGCGGGTGGACCTGGGTCGGGCGCGCGCGACCCGGCCGCGGGCCTGGCCGGCGGGATGCCGGGGGCGGTCGCGCCATCGGGGCTTTGGGATAGGAATATGGATGGAGACGGGACCGGCCGGGGCGCTCCCGGCGCGGGGCGGCGGGGGGGCTGCCTGGCCTGGGGAGGGTAAGGCCGCCATCCGCCGCAGTAATGATAAAAAAGAGTTGATCAGCCCTTGATGACCGCCAAGGGCCGGGTGCGGGCCACCAGGGTGGCGATGCCCGCGCCGTGCATCACCCCCACCACCTGGGTGACGTCCTTGTAGGCCTCGGGCATCTCCTCGGCCAGGGTGGCCTGGCTGCGCGCCCGCACCTGGATGTCCTGGGCGGCCAGCTCCTGGGCCAGGCGGCGGCCGGAGGCCCGCTTCTTGGCCTGGGTGCGGCTGAGCTGGCGGCCGGCGCCGTGGGCGCTGCTGGCGAAGGTCTCCGCCTCGGCCCGGCTGGCCCCGCGCAGGACGTAGCTGGCCCGGCCCATGTCCCCCGGCACCAGCACCGGCTGGCCCACCGCCTGGTAGCGGGCCGGCAGGTCGGGATGGGCCGGCCCCAGGGCCCGGGTGGCCCCCTTGCGGTGGACCCAGAGCGGCCGCCGCCGGCCGCCCACCTGGTGGGTCTCCAGCTTGACCACGTTGTGGGCCACGTCGTAGACCAAACCCAGGCCCAGGGCCGCCGGCCCCAGGCCCAGGGCGCGCATGGCGATCTCCCGCACCTGATGGGCCAGGAGCTGGCGGTTGCAGAAGGCGAAATTGGCCGCCGCGGCCATGGCCGCCAGATAGGCTCGGCCGTTGGCCGAGTCGGGCCGGGTGGCCACCAGCTGGCGGTCGGCCGGGTGCAGGGCCTCGGGGTCCTGGGCCAGCAGGCGCAGGTAGTCATCGCAGACCTGGTGGCCCAGGCCCCGGGATCCGGAGTGGAGCCAGACCACCAATTGGCCGGGGTGCAGGCCAAAGGCCTCGGCCGCCTCCGGGTCGTAAACTTGCTCCACCCGGCCCAGCTCCACGAAATGGTTGCCCGCCCCCAGGCTGCCGGCCTGGCCCTGGCCCCGCTGGCGGGCGCGGGCGCTGACCGCGTCGGGGTCGGCCCCGGAGATGACGCCCTCGGACTCGCAGAAGGTCAGGTCCTCCAGGGTGCCGAAACCCTGGCCCACCGCCCAGGAGGCCCCCCGCATCAGGACCCGGTCCAGGTCGTCCGGACCCAGGCGACACCCGCCGCCCTCGCCCACTCCGGCCGGCACCCCGGCGGCCAGGGCGTCGGCCAGGGCCGCCACCCGCCCCGGCCCCAAATCCTCGGCCGTGAGCTTGCTGCGCAAAAGCCGCACCCCGCAGTTGATGTCATAGCCCACCCCACCGGGGGAGATCACCCCCTCGCCGGGGTCGAAGGCCGCCACCCCGCCGATGGGAAAGCCATAGCCCTGGTGGGCGTCGGGCATGGCCAGGGCCGCGCCCACCAGCCCGGGCAGGCAGGCCACCGCCCGCAGCTGGTCCAGGGCGCCATCGCGCAGGATGCCCTGCAACAGGCCATGGTCGGCCAGGATCATGGCGTCGCCGCGCATCTCGCCCTGGCGAGGCAGCTTCCAGCGGTAGCGATCTATGTTGATCAAATCAGCGGTAGTGACGGCCATTGGCTTCTCTCTCTGACACCGGGCACGGTGGGGCGGCGGTGGGCTCAGACGTCCAGGAAGACCTGGGCCCGCCAGCCCTGGCCCTGGGGCTCCACCCGGGCCTGGTGATAGGTCACCGCCTTGACCGGCTCGGCCGTGCGGTGGCGGGCGGGGTCGCGGGGGATCACCCCCAGGCGGCCGCCCAGGCGCAGCGGGGTCAGTTGGTCCAACTCCACAGCCACCGCCAGGAGCGACTCGCCGTCCCAGCGGTAGACCACCTCGTTGAGCAGCGCCACCAGGAGCTCGGCCCAGTCCCCGCCCTCCAGCTCCAGGGGCAGCCAGGTGATGGCCCCGTCGCGGGGGCCGCTGACCATCAACTCGGACAGGGCCGCCACCGCGGCCGGGAAGAGCCGGGCCGGCTGGTCGGCCGTGACCCAGAAGCCCAGGTCGGCGGTGTGCTCCAAGAGCCCCCACGCCGGGGGCGGATGCTCAGGGGGCGGGCGCATGCGGTTCCTTGGCCAAACCCGGCCGTGGGGGCGGTGATCGCGGGGCGCGGGACCATCCCATGATCCAGAACGAGGCGAAAAGTCCTGATTGATTCTTATTAGATTATGTTACAAAAAAATAGATGCAACCTGAAAATCGCATGGCGATCTGGCGAAGGAACCCGGTGGCCGGTCCCGCGACCGGCGATGGAGATGGCGATGAAAACCTGGAAACCTGGTTGGATCGGGCTGCTGTGCCTGGTCTGTCTGTGGACCGGCGGCGTGGTGGCCGCCGGAGCGGCCGAGAGCGGAGCCGCGCCGGGCATGGTGGCGGCGGGGAAGTTTTCGCTCGGCCTGGAGGGCGGCTGGCTGTTCGAGGAGCGCATGGCCGATTCCCAGGAATATGGCCAGGATGAGGGGCAGCCGGAGACCAGCCAGACTGCCCGCGAGGTGAGCTTCAAGGGCGACCGGTTCTATGGGGCGCGCCTGGCCTACGGCCTGCACCGCCGGCTGACCCTCTCGGCCCTGGCCGGCGTGGTGGATGGCGGGGTGTGGGGGCAGACCCTGGTCAACGGCCGCTGGGAGGCCCGGCTCAAGTCCGGCTTCGCCTGGGGCCTGGGAGCGCGCGGCCTGCTCTGGGAGAACGCCTGCGGCCTGGGCCTCAGCGCCGGGGTGGACTACCTGCGCTGGGACGACCGGGGCGTCAAGAACTGGCGCTATCCGGATGGCGACTCCACCGACCAGTACGGCGTGGACGTCGATTCCAGCGTCGACTATTGGCGGGTCCAGGCCGAGGTGCTGGCCCACTGGCGTCTGGGCCGCTGGACGCCCTACCTGGGGGCGGCCTATGCCCACGCCAAGTTCAAGAACCAGGAAACCTGGACCAACCCCGACGGCAGCACCGAGCGCTACCGGGACGAATTCACCAACCATGACCCCTGGGGCCTGGTGGGCGGGTTGCGGGCCGAGCTGCTGCCCAACCTCTCCCTGACCCTGCGCGGGGTCCTGATCATGCGCGAGGAGCTGGGCCTGGCCCTGACCTACCAGTTCTAGCCCCCGCCCGAGGCAAGCACCGCGTCCCCCGCCGGAGCTTGGTCCAGCGGGGGACGTTGCGTTATCGGCCGCGCTTGGAAACGTAATCCAACCTAAAGTGCGCCATCGTTGGCTTCATACCCGGGAAACCAGCCGCCGCCCTAGGCCCAGGTGATGGCCGCCGGCTTGCGGTCCGGGATGCGCCAGTAGGTCTCGGCCGGCCGGCCCAGCATCAGGGCCCCGCCGGGGACGTGGTCCGCCGGCAGACCCAGGGCGTTTTTCAGCGGCGGATAGAGCAGGGCCGCCGCGTTGAAGAACCCGGCCCAGCAGGCCCCCAGCGAGTTGGCCTGGGCGATCAGGTCCAGGAAGGCGATGGCCAGGGTGCAGGCCTGGGGCGCGGTGCGCTCGGCCTTGGGGGCGTGGACCATGACCAGGTGCGGGGCCCCGCGCAGGATGGGGTCGCGCCCCTGGCGCCAGAACTCCACCACCCGCTCCAGGTGCAGCAGGCCGGCCAGGGGGTCGCCGCTGTTGATCACCAGCTCCATCCAGGCGATGACCTGGGCGGCCAGGCCCGCCAGCTTCTCCCGGCCGCTGATCACCAGCCAATGGACCGGCTGGACGTTGTGACCGCTGGGGGCGTAGCGGGCCACCGCGATCAGGTGCTCCAACATCGCCCGGGGCAGCTCCTCGGGCTTGAAGTTGCGGACCGAACGCCGGGCGCGCAGGAACTGCTCGGCCTGGGCCGGGCTGATCCGCAGCTCGGGCCTGATCTCGGCGAGGCTGGCCAGGGGCATGGCCGCCAGCTCCAGGGCCCCGTGGGGGCAGGCCGCGGCGCAGTGCCCGCAGTTGATGCACAACTCCTGCGCGCCGGCGATGGCCCGGGGCAAGTGGTCCTGGTCGGCGGGCTGGATCAGGCGCAGCGGGCAGACCGCGGCGCAGATGCCGTCGCGGCGGCACTTGGCGGCGTCGATGCTGAATAGGCTCATTTTTTCTCGGTCTCCAGATCGCGCAACTGGGCGATCACCTCGTCGGCGATCTCCGGGTAGATGATGGAAAAGCACTCCTGGCACAATCCGTGGGTGACGCGGACCCCGGCTTGTTGGGCCAGGTATTGCTCCAGGCCCAGCCAGCGCCCCTGCTCGTCCCTGATTTTCTTGCAGCGCGAGCAGATTGGCAAGAGGCCTTCCAGGGCGCGCACCTGGTCCAGGGCGGCCTGCAACTCCTGGTTGGTCTGGCGCAGCTCGGCCGTCTTCTCCTCCACCTTTCGCTCCAACACCTGGCCATGGTCCTCCCGCAGTCGCCGGCGGAGGTGGAAATAGGCCTCCTGCTTGGCCAGCAGGTGTCGCAATCCCAGGGGGATGAAGAAGAAGAAGCCATCCATGGCCGCCAGGAGGATCAGGCGGATCAGGTGCCCCTCCCGGCCCAACTCCGGCAGGCGGGCCACCAGGGCCGGGTCCTGGCCGGGGTTGGAGACATGAAACACCAGGCTCACCGCCGCCAGGTTGCAGACCAGGCTGAAGGCCAGGCCGCGGTAGTCCAGGCGCAGGGCGGTGTAGAAGGAGATGAAGAGGAAGATCAGGTTTTCCGGGGCCCAGGCCACCTGGTCCGGCCCCGGGGCCTGGGCGGCCAGGATCAGGTGCAGGCTGATCAGGACATGATCCACCAGGGGGGTGACGAAGATGGTCCAGGCCCCGTCCCGCCCCCGCCAGCCGCACCACTGCAACAGGGCGTTGAACAGGACAAAGGCCGCCAGCAGCTTGCCGCCCTGGCCGGCGTGGAACTGGGGCCGATCCAGGAGCCAGGCCAGGCCGAGGCTGCCGGCCAGGAGCAGGGAGAAGGCCCAACGGGCCTTGAGCTGGCTGAAATAGATGCGCCGCGACTCCTGGGCCACCAGCTGCCGGAAGAACGGGCTCTGGGCATACATCCGCGGCAAGAGAGTCTCCAGGGGCGGGCCGGGGCGGGGGGCGCGAGTACCGGTCGCGGGACCGGGGTCAGCCGTCCTTGTCCAGGTCCTTGAGGTGGAGGATGACATCCTCGGCGATGTCGGGATAGATGATGGAAAAACAATGCTCGCACAGGCCATGGGTGACCCGCACGTTGGAGAGGTTGGCCAGGTATTGCTCCATGCCCAGCCAGCGGCCCCTGCCGTCGCGGATCTTCTTGCAGCGCGAGCAGATGGGCAAGAGCCCCTCCAGGGTGCGCACCTCGTCCAGGGCGGTCTGCAAGGCCTGGTTGGCCTGGCGCAGCTCGGCGGTCTTGGCCTCCACCTCCCGCTCCAGGTCGGCCTGGTAGCGCTGCTGCATCTCCTCCTTTTCCTGGAAAAGCTTCTCCTCCATGGCCAACAGGTGGCGCAGGTAGGCGGGAATGAAGAAGAACATCAGCTCCAGGGTCAGCAGGTAGAGGCTGCGGAAGATCTGGCCGTCCCAGCCCAACTCGGGCAGGGCCGCCGCCAGGGCCGGGTCCAGACGCGGATAGCCCAGCCAGAACAGCCCGTTGTAGCAGAGCATCCCCACCACGATGCTGTAGGCCAGCACCCAGAAATCCATGCGGAAGGCGGAGTAGAGGGCGATGAAGGGGAAGATGGCGTTGGCCGAGGAATAGACCATGTTCTCCGGCGACATCCGCCAGGAGATCTGCACCAGGTAGGCGCAGAGCAGGGCGTGGTCCACGCTGACGTTGAGGTAGGCCGCGGCCTTGCCCAGGCGGCCGCGCCGGGTGCGCCAGTGCAGCCAGGCGTTGTAGGCCGCGAAAACGGGCAGGATCAGGGAGGCGCTCTCCACCGCCGGGGCGGGGTGGCCGGTGAGGTGGGCCAGGGCGATGGCGAAGGCCACCACCCCGGTGAAGCCCCAGCGCAGGATGATCTGCCGCTCGTAGATGACCAGGGATTCCTGGTCCACCAGGGTCTGGAAGTAGGTGTGCGGGGATGGAGCGAAAACACCGATGCCTCCCAGGCTGCTATGGCTCCAACCAGGGGCGGTTCCATGGCCCCGCCGGATGAGCGTCACCGGACGCCGCCTCCCCGCAATACCGAAAGCGCGGCCGGTACACCGGCTACCATATATTAAACGCCCAGGCGCCGCAACTATTGAAATTGCTTGTGAATTGCAATTGTGGCCAAACCTGTGGCAAGCTGGCCTAACTACCCATTGCGCAGGGGAAACGGGAATGGCAACTCCGCCTTGAGACTGCGGGTCATCAGGGCGTCCAGGGCCTGGTGGGGAGGCTGGTTTTCGTAGATCACGGCGTGGACCGCCGCGATGATGGGCATCTCCACCTCGCTGCGCCGGGCCAGCTCCAACACGGTGCGGGTGTTGTGCACGCCCTCGGCCACCGCTCCGCCCAGGCTGGCGGTGATCTCGGCGATCTTCTCGCCCAGGCCCAGACGCTGGCCCACCAGGTAGTTGCGGCTCTGGGGGCTGGTGCAGGTCAGCACCAGGTCGCCCAGGCCGGCCAACCCGGCCAGGGTGGCCATCTGCGCCCCCCGGGCCATGGCCAGGCGGGTCATCTCGGCCAGGCCCCGGGTGATCAGCGCGGCCAGGGTGTTGTGCCCCAGCTTGAGCCCCTGGACCATGCCGGCGGCGATGGCCAGGGGGTTCTTGACCGCCCCGCCGATCTCCACCCCGGTCACGTCCAGGCTGGAATAGACCCGGAAGCGGGCGGTGGCGAAGGCCGCCTGCACCGCCCGGGCCACGGCGTCGTTGCGGCTGGCCACGGTGACCGCCGTGGGCACGCCCTTGGCCACCTCGCGGGCGAAGCTGGGGCCGGACAGGCAGGCCAGGCGGCGGTGGAAGTTCTTGGGCAAGACCTCCTCGGCCACCTCCAGCATGGTGTAGCCGGTGGAAAGCTCGATGCCCTTGGAGCAGGAGACCAGGGCCGCGCCGCTGGGCAGGTGGGCGGCGGCCTGGCCCAGCACGCTGCGGAAGACGTGGGTGGGCATCACCAGCATCACCATCGCGGCTCCGGCCAGGGCCTCGGCCATGTCGTGGCTGGCGCTCAAGGCCGGGTGCAGGCCCACCCCGGAGAGGAAGCGGGTGTTCTCGTGTTGCGCGTTGATGGCCGAAGCCACCTCGGGTTCATAGGCCCAGATCCGCACCCGGTGGCCGGCCCCGCAGAGGTGCTGGGCGATGGCGGTGCCCCAGCTTCCGGCCCCCAGCACGGTGATGTTCAGCGATTTGGCGGTGTTGTCCATGGCGCGCGCCCTCCCGACCCGGTTGGCCTCGTTTGCGGCCCCCCCATTGTCCGCATCCGGGCGCTTTCGCGCAAGCCCTCAAAGGCGACCGACGGGGAGGCCAAGGCGGAGTGGGGGGCGAGGCAGGCCCGGGGAGGCTTTTCCCCGGGTGACCCGGACAACTGGTTGTCCGGGCCGCGCGGCGGCAAGAGGTCGCGGCAGGGCCTATCGGGTTACCGGCAGGGCGCGGGGTTGGGGGGTGCAACCTCTTGTGCCTGCGGCACCCGGACAGCGAGCTGTCCGGGCCACCCAAGATGGGGAAGGTGCGGGCCGGGAGCGGGACCCGGGCCTGGCCCGAGGCGGCGATCCTCCCGGCTCGCGGCCTGTAGACAACTGGCCGCGACGTGGTTTTCCAGAACTTAAGCCGGGATATCCCGAACATAAGCCGGACCATCCCCGGACCAAACCTCCATTACCCAACCCACGCCAGCCTCAGGGCAGGATGGCGAAGACCCGGGCCGGGAAGCCGGAGCCATCCTTGGGCTTGGGGAAGCTCACCACCACCAGGGCCCCGGCCTCGGGCACGGCCCCCAGGTTGGCCAGCAGCTCGATCTGGTAGTGATTGCTCTTCAGGATGTAGGTCTCCAGGGAATAGTCGCCCCGCGAGGTCGCGACCCCGGGGTCGGTGTCGGTGGTCTCGTGGCCCGAGGCCGTGATCCGGCGCACCTCGTAGAGATATCGCAAGACCTCCAGGCTCCAGCCGGGATAGTGGGCGATCCCCTGGGCGTCCCGGTTGTGCATGGCCTCCGGGCTGGGCCACCGGCTGGACCAGTCGCTGCGCAGGGCCACGAAGGCCCCGGCCGGAATCTGGCCGTGACGCGCCTCCCAATCCCGGACATCGGCCAGGCTGATGGTGTAGTCCGGGTTGGCGGCCACGGCCTGGTGCACGTCGATCACCACCAGGGGCAGGATCATCTCCTTGACCTCGATTTGGTCAACCGTGCGCAGGCCCGGGACGAAATGGGCCGGCGGGTCGACGTGGGTCCCCCATTGCCCCACGTGGGTGTAGGACTGGGCGAAAAAGCCACTGCCCAGGCGGCCCACCCCCGGCTGATACCAGAACAGGGTTTCCCGCTTCTCGTCGGGAAAGCCCTTCCAGTGCGGGATTCCCGGCGCAAAGGCGTGGGTGAGGTCCACGAAGCGCTTTTCCCGGATCACCCCCCAGGCGTCGGCCAAGGTCAGCTCCTTGGGGGCCGCGCCGCAGGCAAGCAGGCCCAGGGACATGCCCGCCGCCAGGAGCCAGAGCCCGAGAAATCGCGGTTGGGTTGTCATGAAAGCCGCCGTTGGGTGTTCGCGCCACATCGTTGCTGGGGCCAGCCTACAACACCCGGCGCCCGGCGTCGGAACGCCGGTTGCCAGCCGCCTTTTTGGAGGGGGGGTGGGGGGAACCTTTTGGGGCACCCAAAGGTTCCCCCCACATTCTCTTACTCAAAGAAAGGCTCGCCGGCCAGGGCGCGGCGGGAGAGGGTCTGGTCGGCGTCCAGGACCTTGCGGGTCATGCGGGCGCGCTCGGCCTTGAGGCGTTCGGCCAGGGCGGGGTCGGCCAGGGAGAGCATCTGGGCGGCCAGGTAGCCAGCGTTGCGGGCCCCGCCCGCGCCCAGGGCCACGGTGGCCACCGGCACCCCGGCCGGCATCTGGACGGTGGAGAGGAGGGCGTCCATGCCCTGGAGGGGGCTGGAGGGCATGGGCACCCCGATCACCGGCAGGGTGGTGTTGGCGGCCATGACCCCGGCCAGGTGGGCGGCCCAGCCCGCGCCGGCGATGATGACCTTGAGGCCGCGGGCCTCGGCTCCCTGGGCGTACTCCAGGGCCTGCTGCGGGGTGCGGTGGGCGGAGAGCACCCGGGCCTCGGCCCGGACGCCCAGGACCCTGAGCACCTCCACCGCCTCCTTCATGGCCTCCCAGTCCGAGGCCGAGCCCATGACCACGCCCACCTGGGGCCGGCGGCCTTCCTGGACCAGGCGGGCCAGGGCGCGGTGGCCGATGTCGCGGCGGCAGTACATGCCCTCCCAGGAGATGTGGTCCACCGCCTCGTAGGCCCGTTCGATGGCGTCCCTGATGTCATCGCCGATGGCGGTGACACCCAGCACCCGGCCTCCGTTGGTGATCAGTTTGCCGTTTTTTAACGCGGTGCCGGCATGGAAGACCACCACCCCCCGACAGAGGCAGGCCTGCTCCAGACCCTTGATCTCCTTGCCCTTGGCAAAGGGTCCGGGATAGCCGCCCGAGGCCAGGACCACGCAGACCGTGGGCCGGGGCGACCACTTGACCACGGCCTCGCCCAGGCGGCCCTGGGCCAGCTTGTGCAGGAGGTCGGCCAGGTCGGATTCCAGGCGCAGCATCAGGGGCTGGCACTCGGGATCGCCGAAACGGCAGTTGAACTCCAGGACAAAGGGATTGCCCTCTTTATCGATCATCACCCCGGCATAGAGGACGCCCTTGTAGGGCGCGCCGTCGGCGGCCAAGCCATTGATAACCGGACGGATGATCCGCTCCATGATCCGCTCGGCCACCTGGGGCGTCACCACCGGAGCAGGGGAATAGGCCCCCATGCCGCCGGTGTTGGGACCGGTGTCGCCCTCGCCGATGGCCTTGTGGTCCTGGGTGGTGGGCAGGGGCAGGATGGTCTGGCCGTCGCTGAAGACCATGAAGCTGGCCTCCTCGCCCTCCAGCCATTCCTCCACCACCACCCGGCAGCCGGCCGAGCCGAATTCCAGCGTCTCCATCATGGCCACGCAGGCAGCCTCGGCCTCGGCCGGTTGGGCGCAGAGCAGCACCCCCTTGCCGCCGCAGAGGCCGTCGGCCTTGACCACCAGGCGGCGGCCGGCCCGGCGCACGTAGTCCTTGGCCGCCTCGGGGTTGTCGAAGACCCGGTAGTCGGCGGTGGGGACGTGGTATTTTTTCATCAGGTCCTTGGCGAAGGCCTTGGAGCCCTCCAGCTGGGCGGCGCTCTGGCTGGGGCCGGCCACCAGGATGCCCTCGGCGGCGAAGGCGTCGGCCAGGCCCAGGGTCAGGGGCAGCTCCGGCCCCACCACGGCCAGGTCGATGGCCTTTTCCTTGGCAAAGGCCAGCAAGGCCGGCAGGTCGTCGCCGGCGATGTCCACGCACACCGCCTCGCCGGCCATGCCGGGGTTGCCCGGGGCGCAGTAGAGATCCTCCACCAGGGGCGACTGGGCCAGCTTCCACACCAGGGCGTGCTCGCGGCCGCCACCACCGATCACCAATACCTTCATGTCCTCGCTCCCATTGATCCCGGCCGGGTTCGCGGGCCGGATCGCGGATGAATCGCCTTTGCGGTCGCCGGCCGCCGCTTGGCTAGCGGGCCGGATAATAGCGTCTCACCTCGGGGTGATACTGATAGGGTCGGTCAACTTCCATGCCCAGGGTGACGTGGCCGCCGCCCAGGCGCATGCCGCCCGGCAGCGAAGCCCCCATGCGCCAGTCGCCGGCCTCCAGCCAGAACCACAGCCCCCGGCCGGGGTCGAAATAGACCTGGTCGGCGGGGTAGTAGCGGTACTTGTACTTGGCGCGGCGGCCATGGGCCGGGGCCCAGGGCGGAGGACCCTTTTTGAGCTTGGGTCCGCCGGGATAGACGGCCACCACCTGAGGATGATACCGAAAGGGCTGGTCCACGCCCATGGTCAGGGTGACGAAACCGGAGCCGACCCGCAGCCAGCCGGGCAGGGCGGCCCCCATGCGCCAATCCGCTCCCTCCAGCCAGAACCACAGGCCCCGGCCGGGGTCGAAATAGACGTTCTGGCCGGGATAGTAGCGGTAGTGGTACTTCCTGGCCTGGCCCGGAGGCGGCGACCAGGGGTGGGCCTTGGCCGGGCGCGGGGCCGGGGGGGCCACCCGCCGTTGCTGGGGCGGCGCGTCATACTGGCCACGCGGTGGAGGGCCGCCGTGACCCACCCCGGGCGGGGGTCCGCCGGGGCGGTGCTTGGGAGGTGGGCCGCCGGGGCCGTCCTCGGCCGGAGCCTGGTGGGCGGGAACCCCGCCCGGCTTGGCCAGGGCCAAGCCCGCGCCCAGGACCAGCGGCAGCGCCAGGGTCAGGACCGTCGCCCAGGCCAACCCGCGTTCCCTGCTCTGCATTGGCCGTCCTCTCCGTTGGGGGGGAACGCCGCCTGGGGTCCGGCCGACCGCCGGCCGCCCGGAGGCGGGGTCATGCCTCTATGATGCCAGGAAATGCCGCTCCAGGTAGGCGGCAATCGCGCCGTCGTAGGTATTGGTCAGCCGGAAGGCCTTGGCCGCCAGGCGGCGGCGGGTGGCCAGGGTTACCGAGCCGGCGTTGGCTTTCAATTCGGCCAAGATTATCGCGTAGTCGGCGGGATCGGTGACGATGGCCACGTCGGCGTGATTCTTGGCCGAGGCCCGGATCAGGCAGGGGCCGCCGATGTCGATGTTCTCGATGGCGTCCTCCAGGCTGCAACCGGGCTTGGCCACCGTGGCCTCGAAGGCGTAGAGGTTGACGCAGACCAGGTCGATGGGCGCGATGTGGTGCTGGCTGAGCTGCTCGCGGTGGCTGGGGTCGTCGCGCCGGGCCAGGATGCCGCCGTGAATGCGGGGGTGCAGGGTCTTGACCCGGCCGTCGAGCATCTCCGGGAAGCCGGTGACCTCGGCCACGTCGGTGACCAGGAGCCCGCCGTCGCGCAGGGCCTTGGCGGTGCCGCCGGTGGAGATCAGGGCCACCCCCATCTGGGCCAGGCCCCGGGCGAAATCCACCACCCCGCTCTTGTCGGTCACGCTCAAGAGCGCCCGCATGATCTTGCGGTCCATGCCTGTCCTCCCTTGCCGGCTGGGGTTGTCTGGTCACATACTTAGCAAATGACGCCCTTTCCGGCAAGGGGCCGGGAGCTGGGCGGGGACCTATTTCGTATGGACGGGACGATGGGCCGCCACTGGCTGGGCATCGACGTGGGCGGACCGGCCAAGGGCCAGGCGCTGGCGGTACTGGACCAAGACCTCGGGGTGGTGCACCTGGAATCCGGCCTGGCGGCCCAGGGCCTGGCCCAGTCCCTGGTGGCGCGCTGGGGGACCGACCTGGTGGTGGGGATCGACGCCCCCCGGCGACCGGCCCCGGCCGGGGCGGCCAAGGCCGGCCGGGCCTGCGAACGGGCACTCAAGAAACTACCTGACCTGCGGGTCAATCCCCAGTGGACCCCGCCCGAGGACAGCCACTGGCCCCCGCGCCTGGCCTGGATGGTCCAGGGTTTCGCCATCTTCACCGACTTCACCCGGCTGCTGGGGCCCCAATCCTGCCTGGAGGTCTTCCCCAGCGCCAGTTACCAACTCCTGCCGCCTCAAGCCCAGGTGACCTGGCCCCTGGGCCTGGTGGGCCGGGCCGGTCGGCTGCGCCTGGACCTGCTGGACGCGGTCTGCTGCGCGCTCACCGTCTGGTGCCACTCCCAGGGCTGTTACCTGGCCCTGGGCCGCGAAGACGAGGGCCTCTTGATCCTGCCCTGGCCGCCGGGGCGGCCCCGGCCGGAGTTGACCCTGGTCCGAGATCGCCTTTTCGCTTCCCAAACCGGACCCAACCATCCCCCACGCGGGACCGGGCCTTGACCCACCCCCGCCCCTCGATTATGCTGGACTAGTTCGGTTGCGCCTTTCATGAGCAGGGAGCGGGATGACAGCCATTCTGGGCTTTTGTGGCGCCTCGGGCAGCGGCAAGACCCAGCTGCTGGCCGGGGTGGTGGAGATCCTGACCGCCCGTGGCCTGCGGGTGGGGGTGATCAAGCACCACGGCCATGGCCCGGCCCTGCCCCGTCCGGCGGAAGATGCCGGCAAGGACACCACCCGCCTGGCCGAGGCCGGGGCGGTGCGGGTGGCCCTGGTCCACGCCGGGGGCCTGCGCCTGGAGGCCGCCGACCTGGGGGGCGACGCCCCCCGCGCTCTGGCCCAACGCCTGATGCCCGACCTGGACCTGGTGCTGGTGGAGGGCTTCAAGACCGCCGCCCTGGACAAGATCGAGGTGGTGGCCCCGGGCCGCGCGCCCCTGCTGCCCCCGGGCGGCCGCCTGCTGGCCCTCACCCGCCGGGGCGGAGGCCCCGGCGAGGCCGGGCTGCCGGTTTTGGACGCCGATCGGCCCCAGGCCGTCGCGGAGTTTGTCCTGTCCGTCCTCACCCCCGCCGCGCCGCCCCTGGCGCGGGTCTGGCTGGACGGGGTCGAGCTGGAGCTGAACCATTTCGTGCAAAGCTTTTTGGGCGAAACCCTGCGGGGGATGGTGGGCCAGCTCAAGGGGGGCCAAAACGCCAAATCTGGCCTACTGGAGGTGCGGCTTGGTTGAAGGAAAGTACCAGGGCTTTTCCGCCGACACCCCTTTGCCGGACATGGCCCAGGCCATGCAGCTCTGGGACGCCTACGCCATGCTGGACAACATCCGCCGCCACTCCGAGGTGGTCTGCGCGGTGGCCCTGCTGCTCACCGACTGGCTGCTGGAGGCCGGCTACGAGTTCAACCGTCGGGCGGTGGAGATGGGGGCCCTGCTCCACGACCTGGCCAAGACCCAGTGCCTGGGCTCCAAGCGGCGTCACGACGACGAAGGCGCCGAGATCCTGGCCGAATTGGGCTATGATTCCCTGGCCTTCCTGGTGCGTCACCACGTGGTGCTACCCCCCGGCGCCGGCCTGGACGAGACCATGATCGTCAACTACGCCGACAAGCGGGTCAACCACGACCAGGTGGTGAACCTCAACCAGCGCTTCGCCTACATCGCCAGCCGCTACGGCCTGGAGGACCCCGAGCGCCTGGAGCGCATCGAGCAGGGCCGCCAGCGGGCCATGGAGGTGGAGCGCATCATCTTCAGCAGCATGTTCCACATGCACACCCCCGACGAGGTCCTGCGCCGCTGGCGGGAGAAGAACTGCATCCGCGAATGCCAATGACGCCCGATCTCCCGTCCTTCCGCGAGGTGAATTGATGCCGGCCAAACTGCGCCTGGCCCTCTTGATGGGCGGCAGCTCCAGCGAACGCGAAGTCTCGCTCAAATCCGGCCGCGCGGTCCTGGCCAACCTGGACCCGGCCCGCTACCAGACCATCGTCTTCGACCCCAGCCTGGACCTGGCCCGCCTGGTGGACGAGGCCCCCAACCTGGACGCGGCCCTGGTGATGCTCCATGGCCGGGGGGGCGAGGACGGCTCCCTGCAAGGCCTGCTGGACCTGCTGGGCATCCCCTACCAATGCGCCGGGGTCCTGGGCTGCGCCCTGGCCATGCACAAGCCCCTGGCCAAGGACCGCTACCGCCTCTTCGGCCTGCCGGTGGCCCCGGACGTGGTCCTGGAGCAGGGCCAGGCCCGGCCCGGCCGGCGAGTGCTGGAGAGCCTGGGCCTGCCGGTGGTAGTCAAGCCGGCCCTGGAGGGCTCCAGCTTCGGCATCAGCGTGGTGCGACGGGAGGAGGAGTTGGACCCGGCCCTGGCCAAGGCCTTCGCCCTGGACCAGACGGTGCTGGTGGAGAGGTTCCTGCCCGGGCGCGAGATCACCGGCGCGGTCCTGGGCAACCGCGAAGTGGAAGCCCTGCCGCTGGTGGAGATCATACCCGGGGAAAAGTATCATTTCTTTGACTTCGAGGCCAAATACACCCCCGGAGCCAGCCACGAGATCTGCCCCGCCCGGCTGGACGAGGAGACCACGACCCTGATCCAGGGGCTCGCCCGCCGCGCCCACCAGGCCCTGGGCCTCAAGGGCTATTCCCGCTCGGACTTCATCCTCACCGCCGAGGGGCCGGTGCTCCTGGAAACCAACACCATCCCCGGCATGACCGCCACCAGCCTCCTGCCCCAGGCGGCGGCGGCGGCGGGGATGAGCTTTGGCCAGTTGCTGGACCGTCTCATCGACCTCGCCTTGCGTCACCACCGGGGTGAACAGGGGAATTAGCCCCGCGTTTTCAACCGGCTGGCGCGGTCGGCCGCCCTGGGGAGCGGGGCGGGTCTCCCGGCGTCCGTCAATGGGGGCTCCCGGGGTCCTTCCGGACGATGTCCTAAGCGCTTACGGTGAATAGGTCAAGACCCGGGAACCGGCGTCGTTTCGGATTCACCCCTTGCCAGCGTAGGTTATAGTGCATTTCACAACCCGGTGGACCGCCCCCCCGGTTTGTGATATGGGCAGAGGATGTCGCACCGCCTGTAACCGAGGGGACGTGAAGGTGCCGGAATCCGCCGCGGCCTCGGCCAAACTGGAACAATACTCCCTGGACCCCGGGCTCTGCGCGACCCTGGCCCGGGCCCAGGCCGGTCTGGCTCGCCTGGACCTGATGGCCCGTCTGTGGCCGCCCTTTGCCAAATTCGCCATCGGCCCGCTAACCTCGCGCGCTTCCATCGCCCAATGCGGGCTGGAAGGCCAGGTGGTGGACCCGGTGACCCTGTTGGCCCTGGGCAGCCAACCCCAGCCCCACCGGCCGGCCCGGGCCTTGCGCCGGGCGGTGGGCCTGACCCGGGCCTGCCGCCGCCTGGAGACCGACCCCAGCGCGCCGCTGACTCCCAGCCTGGTCAGCGAACTGCTCCTGGGCCTGGACGCCCCGGAGCTGGCCCGGGGCTACACCGGCCCGGCCGCGCCTCCCTGGGGCGGCGACCCCGCCCCCGGCTCGGCCGCCTGGAGCCTGACCCCGCGCCTGGTGCAGGCCGGATTGCCGCCACTGATGGCCCTGGGTCTGACCTGCGCCGCCTGGCTGCGCGACGGTCCCGACCACCCCCACCGCGAGCCCCTGGCCTGGGTGCTGAGCTATGGCCTGGCCTTGCGTCTGGGCCTGCCGGCGGCCGGATTCCTGGGCCTGGGCGCGGCCATGCGGCAAGCGGCCGGGGACCAGGGCGGCCTGAAGCGGATTTTCAAGGAGATGCGTGCCACCGGGGCCTGGCGGCCCTGGCTGGGGGTTTTTCTCCGCGCGGTGGAAACCAACGCCGGCCAGGTTTTGGAGACCTGCCTGGCCGCCCGCCACGCCGCCACCGACCACGCCGAGGTGGTCACCACTTGGGTCCGCGCCCCGCGCCTGCCGCTTCGGTTGTTGGAGTTGCTCCTGGTGCGGCCAGTGCTGGACCTGCCCACCATCGCCGCCGAGCTGGAGATCACCCAACGCTCGGCCGGGCTCTTGTGCGCCAAGCTCAAGGAGCAGGGCCTGATCAACGAGGTCACCGGCCAGCGGCGCGGCAAGCGCTACGCCTACCAGGCGGTGGTGGAACTGGTCAGTCGGGCTGGGGCGGAACAATCCGATTAAGTCTCAAGGGTTAGCAGGTGTTCCCCCCGCCCCCGCCCCGTCTCTCCCGCCGGGAGGCCAGCGCCCCGAACCACCAGGCCATGCCCGGGCCCCGGGTTGCGCGACCCGCCCGCCATCGCGTCCTTCTCCACCTCGGCGCGGCCCCACCTCACCGCGCCATCAGCGCGAAAACACCCCAGCCCATGTATTCACGCGTGTACTTGGCGTAACGCGTGGGCTCCGAGGTCAGTTGGGCGCGAACCTCCGTGGCCAGGTCATCACCGGGATTCGCTTCCAACCAGCGGCGCATGGTGAGCCACTTGGCCGCCTCGTACCGGTCCCAGCCCTCCTGGTCGGCCAGCACCATTTCCACCACGTCGTAGCCGCGGTCGCCGAAAGACGCGAGCAGCTCCGGAAGCGGGAGATAGTGGGATATCGAACCGACCAGGCAGCCCTGGGCGATCTCTTCCGTAGGCGGCAGCCGTAGCCAATAGGGCTCGCCGATGAGGATGATCCCTCCGGGGCGCAGGCTCTTCTCCAGCAGCGCGATGGTGCCGGCCACCCCGCCGCCGATCCAGGTGGCGCCGACGCAGGCCGCCACATCGACCTTTTGGTCGGCGACATAGCCGGCCGCGTCGCCGTGGACGAACTCGACACGATCGGCGACGCCGAGCTCCTCGGCGCGGACTCGGGCTTGCTCGGTGAACAACCGGCTCATGTCGACCCCGACGCCCGCGATTCCGTGATCGCGGGCCCAGGTGCACAGCATCTCGCCCGAACCGCTGCCGAGGTCGAGCACCCGCGCCCCCGCTTCCAGGCGCAACACCGCGCCGAGAGTGGCGAGCTTGGGGGGCGTGAGCGGGTTATGGATGCGGTGAGCGCTTTCGGTGATGGTGAAGATCCGTGGTATGTCCAACGCGTATACTCCCAGCCGGTATGGCCGCTCAAGTTATATGACCTGGCCTGCGTTTACAGCAGGAAACCCCCGCCAAGCTTTCGCCTGGCGGGGGTTTGAATTAAAATCCGGCGGCTACCTACTCTCCCACGATTGAAAACCGCAGTACCATCGGCCTTGAGGAGCTTAACTTCCGTGTTCGGGATGGGAACGGGTGTGGCCTCCTCGGTATCGCCACCGGAAACTGTATTTCAGTGTCCGGTCCAGAGAACAGAGCAAAAAGCGTTTATCGTTCGCGGACTCAGTAGCTGAGTCGTGAAGAGCTGATTTAGGAGTATAAAAGTGGTCAAGCCTCACGGACGATTAGTACCGGTCAGCTGAATGCATTGCTGCACTTACACCTCCGGCCTATCAACCTCGTAGTCTTCGAGGGTCCTTCAGCCTCCTAAGAGGAGGGAGGTCTAATCTTGAGGGGGGCTTCCCGCTTAGATGCTTTCAGCGGTTATCCCTTCCGAACATAGCTACCCGGCGATGCCGTTGGCACGACAACCGGAACACCAGAGGTTCGTCCATCCCGGTCCTCTCGTACTAGGGACAGCTCCTCTCAAACCTCCTACGCCCACAGCAGATAGGGACCAAACTGTCTCACGACGTTTTAAACCCAGCTCACGTACCGCTTTAATCGGCGAACAGCCGAACCCTTGGGACCGGCTCCAGCCCCAGGATGCGATGAGCCGACATCGAGGTGCCAAACCTCCCCGTCGATGTGAACTCTTGGGGGAGATAAGCCTGTTATCCCCGGCGTACCTTTTATCCGTTGAGCGATGGCCCTTCCACGCGGGACCACCGGATCACTAAGACCTACTTTCGTACCTGCTCGACTTGTCAGTCTCGCAGTCAAGCTCCCTTATGCCTTTACGCTCTTCGGCTGGTTTCCAATCAGCCTGAGGGAACCTTCGCGCGCCTCCGTTACTCTTTGGGAGGCGACCGCCCCAGTCAAACTACCCACCAGACACTGTCCCCGACCCGGATAACGGGCCAAGGTTAGATTCCAAGGATATCAAGGGTGGTATTTCAAGGATGGCTCCACCGAGACTAGCGTCCCAGTTTCATCGCCTCCCACCTATCCTACACATAATAGCCCTAGAACCAATGTCAAGCTGTAGTAAAGGTGCACGGGGTCTTTCCGTCTAGCTGCGGGTAGACGGCATCTTCACCGCCACTACAGTTTCGCTGAGTCCCTGGCTGAGACAGTGGGGAAGTCGTTACGCCATTCGTGCAGGTCGGAACTTACCCGACAAGGAATTTCGCTACCTTAGGACCGTTATAGTTACGGCCGCCGTTTACTGGGGCTTCGGTTCAAGGCTTCTCTTGCGATGACCTCTCCCCTTAACCTTCCAGCACCGGGCAGGCGTCAGACCCTATACGTCGCCTTACGGCTTAGCAGAGTCCTGTGTTTTTAGTAAACAGTCGCTACCCCCGTTTCTCTGCGACCCCCTTCGGCTACGTTAGCTAGTAGTTTCACCTAATGGGGGCACACCTTCTCCCGAAGTTACGGTGTTAACTTGCCGAGTTCCTTAGCCAGAGTTCTCTCAAGCGCCTCGGGATACTCTCCCTGCCTACCTGTGTCGGTTTGCGGTACGGTCACCAGACGTACTCGCTAGAGGATTTTCTTGGCAGCATGGGCTTAGTGACTTTATGCGGTAAACCGCTCGTCATCACCTCTCGGCGTTAAGGGACAGCGGATTTGCCTACCGTCCCCGCCTACGGGCTTGAACCACCACTTCCAGCCGGTGGATCACCTACCCTCCTGCGTCCCCCCATCGCTGATAACGCACGCTGGTGGTACAGGAATATTAACCTGTTTCCCATCACCTACGCCTTTCGGCCTCGGCTTAGGGACCGACTAACCCTGAGAAGATTAGCTTTACTCAGGAAACCTTAGGCTTCCGGCGAGCAGGTTTCTCACCTGCTTTTTCGCTACTCGTGTCTGCATGTGCTCTTCCGATGGGTCCACCGGTCCTCACGATCCGGCTTCACACCCGTACGGAATGCTCCCCTACCGATGTCAAAGACATCCCGCAGCTTCGGCGGTGCGCTTTAGCCCCGTTACATTTTCGGCGCAGAGCCACTCGACCAGTGAGCTATTACGCTTTCTTTAAAGGATGGCTGCTTCTAAGCCAACCTCCTGGTTGTCTGTGCATCTCCACATCCTTTGCCACTTAGCGCACACTTGGGGGCCTTAGCTGGCGATCTGGGGTCTTTCCCTCTCGCCGATGGAACTTATCTCCCACCGACTGACTCCCGGGCTAAACTCGAAGGTATTCGGAGTTTGATTGAGTTTGGTACTCTGTTAGGAGCCCTAGCCCATTCAGTGCTCTACCCCCTTCGGTCATCACCCGAGGCCATACCTAAATATGTTTCGGGGAGAACCAGCTATCACCAGGTTTGATTAGCCTTTCACTCCTATCCACAGCTCATCCAAGCGGTTTTCAACCCACAATGGTTCGGCCCTCCATCCCGTGTTACCGGGGCTTCAGCCTGGCCATGGATAGATCACCTGGCTTCGGGTCTACTCCACGCGACTAATTCGCCCATTTAAGACTCGGTTTCCCTACGGCTACGCCTAACGGCTTAACCTCGCCACGTAAAGTAACTCGCAGACTCATTATGCAAAAGGCACGCGGTCAGACATAGGGCCGAAACCCTAAACGTCCTCCCACCGCTTGTAGGCACACGGTTTCAGGTACTATTTCACTCCCCTCACCGGGGTGCTTTTCACCTTTCCCTCACGGTACTGGTTCACTATCGGTCGTCGGCACGTATTTAGCCTTGCGAGATGGTCCTCGCGAATTCCGACGGGGTTCCACGTGTCCCGCCGTACTTGGGTGTCCTGTCCAGGAAGGCTCATACATTTCGTTTACGGGGCTGTCACCCTCTATGGCCGGCCTTTCCAGACCGTTCTACTATGTATGAACTTGGTAACTTCCCGAAGAGATTGCAGTCTCCTCCGACAAGATCCCGCGACCCCGCGACAGCAACGCCTGCAAGCTTGCACTGCCGCGGTTTGGGCTGTTCCCTCTTCGCTCACCGCTACTGGGGGAATCGCGATTGCTTTCTTTTCCTAGGGGTACTAAGATGTTTCAGTTCCC